>Ga0326597_10007875_pt1 | contig 14436 bp, 14 predicted proteins | sample RVTome_12_FD_203789 | JGI IMG/M metagenome (GOLD analysis project Ga0326597, IMG submission 203789) | Soil microbial communities from uranium-contaminated site in the Upper Colorado River Basin, Wyoming, United States - RVT100D185 | ecosystem: Environmental > Terrestrial > Soil > Contaminated >... | reverse complement strand
CCAGGGTCACGGTCCGCACGGCGGATCCGGGCGGGATTTCCGGCGGCGGCGATTCCGGCGGCGGTTCCAGCCCCGGCTCCAGCGCCTGAACCGCGGCCCGCTCCGGCCGCTCCGGCCGCTCCGGCCGCTCCGGCCGCTCCGGCCGTTCCGGCTCTTCCGCCTCCGCTGCTTCCCGCCCGCTCCCCGGCCCGGTTTCCGCGGGGACCGCGAGGGGAACCTCTTCCTCGACGGGCCGGATCTCGTACACCTCGTCCCCGACGTGAACAAGGTTCGAAACGGGGTGCTCTTCCGGGGCCGCCATCCCCGCCGGAACGTTGAGCTCCCTCGTGATCGAGCGCTCCCGGATCTCCGCGCGGATCCCGGGAAGCTCCCGCCGGATCACCGCGAGGGGGACGCGCCGCAGCTCGCAACGGCCCGGGGCGGCGACCAGCGGCAGGTCCACGTCCGACATCATCCGCTTCTTGTCCATCCCGATGGCGGCGGCGATGGAGGTGAGGGCCACCCCAGGATCGTCGAGCGGAAATCCCATCGCGATGAGGAGCGAGACGATGCCGTCGACCAGCTCCTCGCCGGTCACGCCGAGCTTCATCCCGAGGATCGCCTCCCAGGCCAGCCCCATCGCCACCGCCTCGCCGTGGAGGAGGCGGCCGTACCCGCCCGATTTCTCCATCGCGTGGCCGATGGTGTGCCCGAGGTTGAGGATCCTGCGAAGCGATGCCTCCTTCTCGTCCCGCTCGACGACGGAGGCCTTGAAGGCGACGGCCCGGCGGACGACCCAGCGCCACTCCTCCCCTTCGATCGCCTTCCACTCCCCACCGGCCGCGACCAGCCGGTTCCACAGATCGGCATCGCCGGCAAGGGCGCATTTGACCACCTCCGCCATCCCCGCGCGGAGGTTGCGATCGTCGAGGGTCCGAAGGAAGGCATCGTCGATGAAGACGGCCCGGGGCTGATGGAACGCCCCGACGAGGTTCTTCCCCTCCGGGAGGTTGAAGCCGGTCTTCCCGCCCACGCTGCTGTCCACCTGGGAAAGGAGGGTCGTGGGCACCTGGACGCAGGAGATCCCGCGGAGGTACGTCGCGGCGGCGAATCCGGCGAGGTCGCCGACGACCCCGCCGCCGAAGGCGACGACGAGGGAATCCCGTCCCGCGTCCCCTCGCGCGAGGAACCCGTAGATCTCCCTCACGGTGTCGAAGTTCTTCTGTTCCTCCCCGGGGGGGAGGGCCAGTACGCCATGGGGGATGCCCGCGAGCCACCGCTCGATGTCGTCCCGGTAGATGGAGGCGACGTTGCGGTCGGTCACCACGTGGACGGTCCCGCCGGGGTAAAAGCGGCAGATCCATTCCTGGAACAGGGGGTAGATCTCACGGCCGAAGAAGATGTCGTAGGAACGGTCGCCAAGAGCCACCGTCATCGTTTCAGGGTTCACCCGCCCGCCCCTCCGTCCGGTCGATCCAGCCCGCCACCTGCCCGGCCACATCCTCCACCGTTCGCCCGTCGGTCCGCACCGTGACGTCGGCCGTGCGGTACCCGGGGAGCCGGCGCGCCAGCAACTCCCGCACCACCTCCGCCCGATCCCCCCCCCGGAGCAACGGGCGCCCGAGATCTCCGGAAAGCCGCCCGAGAAGGGTCTCCACCGCGGCCTCGAGGTAGACCACCGGGGCGTACGAACGGAGGAGAACCCGGTTCTCCTCGTCGGCGAACGCCCCGCCCCCCGTCGCGATCACGCGCCCTTTCACGGAGAGGGCGTCGCGCAGGGCCGCTTTCTCCCGCTCGCGAAACGCCGGCTCCCCCTCCCGGGCGAACAGGTCCCGGATCCGGGATCCGGCCGCCGACTCGATCCGCTCGTCCACATCGACAAACGGCGCGCCGAACCGTCGCGCCAGCTCCCGGCCGACGGAACTTTTCCCCGACCCCATGAACCCGACCAGGACGACCCCCGGGAACGCCTTGCCGCGTCTCATTCCCCGCAGATGCGCCGCAGGTAGCCGGAATAATTATAGAGGATATCCTGCATCGCATCGCACCCGAATTTCTCGAGGAAGGCGTCGGCCAGGACGATCGCCACCATCGTCTCGGCGACCACGGACGCGGCGGGGACGGCGCAGACGTCGCTTCGCTCGCGATGCGCGGTCGAGGCGGCGAAGCGGTCGACCGTGACGGTCCGGAGAGGGACGGACTGCGTCGGGATCGGCTTCATCGCGGCCCGGACGACCACGGGCTCCCCATTGGTCATCCCCCCTTCCAGCCCCCCGGCCCGGTTCGTTTCCCGGTGGAACGGCAGCAGGTATTTCCCGAGGAACGGCGCCGCCGGGTTTCCGCCGGGGAACACCTCGTCGTGGACGTCGATCCCCGGCATTCCGGCCAGCCCCACCCCGCCGCCGATCTCGACCCCCTTGATGGCGGGGATGCACATCAGCGCCTGTCCGAGCCGCCCGTCCAGCCGGCGGTCCCAGGCGACGTACGAGCCGAGGCCCGGGGGGACCCCGGTGGCGATGACCTCGACGACTCCGCCGGCCGTGGTCCCGGCCTCCTTCAACCCGTCGATCCACCGCATGACCTCCGCCTCGACTCCGGGGTCCGCCATCCGCAGCGGACTCCCCTCGGCGCGCGCGGCCGCCTTGCTGTCCCCCTCGACCTCGGGCGACACCCGGTACCTCCCGATCGAGAGGACGTGGCCGACGATCTCGGCCCCGAGCTGGCGGAGGAGCGCCTTCGCCAGCGCGCCGGCCATGACACGCGCGGCGGTCTCCCTGGCGCTGGCACGCTCGAGGACGTTCCGGACGTCGCCGTGGCCGTATTTCAGGACGCCGGGAAGGTCCGCGTGACCGGGGCGGGCGGTGTCGAGCGGGGGGATCCCTTCGCCGTCCCCGTCCTGGGACATCTTCTCCCGCCAGTTGACCCAGTCGCGGTTGCGCAGGAGCATCGCGACGGGACCTCCCATCGCATGCCCGAAGCGGACGCCCGAGAGGATCTCGACCTCGTCCCTCTCGATCCGCATCCGCTCGCCGCGGCCGTACCCGACCTGTCGCCGGGCCAGCTCCCGGTTGATCTCCTCCGGGCGAACGGTCAGGCCCGCCGGGACCCCCTCGACGATCGTTACCAGGGCCGGGCCGTGGGTCTCCCCCGCGGTCCGGAACGAGAAATGCGAGATGGCCTACCTCCCTTGGATGAAAAAAGGCATCCGGACGGAACCGCCCGGATGCCCGATCATACCGCCCGGCCCGGGCTCAGGAAGCCTTGTCCTGGACCGGCTCCGGCTTCATGATCTTCGGCGTGATGAAGATCAGCAACTCCCGATTCCGGGTCTGGTTCGTGTCCTTCCGGAACAGGTATCCGAGAACGGGGATCTTCGAGAGCCAGGGAAGCCCGGCCTGGTTCTCCGTTCGCGAGATCTGCAGGATGCCGCCGATCACCGTCGTCTCCCCGTCCCCGATCAGGACCTCGGTGGTCGCCTTCTTCTTGTTGATCGCCGGCTGGCCGGTCGCACCGACCTCGCCCTGGGAGTCGTTCTTCGCCTCGAGCTTCATCGAGACCCGCCCGTCGGGCGTGATGTGCGGCGTCACCTTCAGGCTGAGGGTCGCGTCGATGAATTGCGTCTGCGTTCCCGAGGCGGACACGGTGGAGTACGGGATCTGCGTCCCCTGCTCGATGGTGGCTTCCTTGTTGTCGGTCGTCACGATCTTGGGCGAGGAGATGATCTTCCCCTTCCCGGACGCCTCGAGGGCGGAGAGCGAAAGGTCGAGGCGGAGGTTGTCCCGCAGGATCCCGAACGCGATCCCGCCGCCCGCCCCCTGGCCGATCGCCGCCGGGAGGTTCACGGCAAAGCTCGGAACGGGGGCCGTCGCGGTGAAGGGGTTGGTGGTCGCCGCAATGACCGCCCCCCCGGGGATGGGCGCGCCGGACGAATCCTGCGCGCCGGTCAGCCCGTATTGGGTATTTCCTCTGTCCGTCCGGTAGGATCCGCCCCACTGCACTCCGAGCTCGCGCGTGAAGGAGGTGTCCACCTCGACGATCCGCGCCTCGATCAGGACCTGCGGCGTGGCGGTGTCGAGCGTCGCGACCAGGGCCTTCACCTCGGCGATGTTCTGCGGCAGATCCCGGATGATCAGCACGTTCGTCCGGTCGTCGCTGTCGAGCTTCCCGTACTTCGACGCGAGCGGCTTGATCTTCGTGAGCATTTCGGACGCCTTGCCGTAGCTGATCGGGATCGTGTCGAAGACCGCCTCCTGCGTCGCCTTGATCTCGGCGGCCCGGTTCAGCGCCTCCTGGCGCGACTGGTCGACCTGCTTCATCGCGTCGAACCGCTCCTGCTCCTCCTTCCGGAGGGAGGAAAGCGGGGCGATGCGGAGGACGTTCCCCTCCTGCACCGCGCCGAGCGACTTCGAGCGGAGGACGATGTCGAGGGCCTGGTCCCATGGAACGTTCACCAGCCGGACGGAGACCTTCCCCTTGACGTCGTCCGCCGTGATGATGTTCAGGTTGCTGACCTCGGCGATGATCCGGAACACGTTCGTGAGGTCGGCGTCCTTGAAGTCCATGGAGATCCTCTGCCCGTGGTATTTCCGGCCGACGTCGGAACTCCCGGTGAGGAATCCCCACGACTGCGAGCCCTGCACGGAGGCCGGTTCCCCCATCGTGTCCCCGGACTCCGGCGCCTCGTCCGTCTTCGCGGACGCCGGGACGCTCCCCGGCGCCGCGCGCGCGACCAGGTCCACCCTTCCTTCGACCGCACTCTTCGGGAACGCCACCACGACCGAACCGTCCCTCTTTTCCACGGCGTACGGCGAACCCGGCGCGAACGCCACGGCGACCGTGATTCCCGACTTGGCGCCGGAGGGGGCGATCACCTTCACGGGGATATCGAACTTTCTCGCGTCGATCCGCCGAAGCAGACCCTTTTCCGCGGTGGCGCCCTTGAACACGAGGGTCACGCCCCCCGCCGTCTTCGAAACCCGGTACGGCGGATCCCCCGCCGTGGTGATCACGACGTTCGACGCGTCGGGCAGGTCTTCAAGGTCGATTCCGACGACGGCGGGACCTTTCCCCGGAGCTTTTTCGTCCTGGAGCCGCTCCGTGCTGGTGACCTTCTCATCGGCCCCGCCCCCGACGGACAGGACGAGCACGCCCTTCTCGGCGCTGACGATGAACGGCATCGGCCGGTCGTTCGGAGTCTCGACCACCATCCGCAACTTCCGGTCCACGGAGGAGATCTTCACCGCCTTCACCTCGGGGGTCCCCACCGGGATCTCGGAAGCCGCCGTCCCCTGTGCCACTCCCCAGATGTCCACAACGATCCGGAACGGGTCGTTCAGCTTGAAGGAGTTGTAGTTCTCGATCGCCCCGTCGACCGACGCCTGGATCGTCGTGTTGTAGGGCGACTTCGAGACCGTCACCTCCCTGATCCTGGCGCCGGAATCCCCCTCGGATTGCGCGGCGCCCGGGCCGGCGGGCTCCGCCGCGGTCGCGGCCGGCACGAAGATCGCGCAGGCAAGCGCCACCGCCGCGATCCCCTTCAGGACGCGGGGCCAGAGGGCTTTGCCCGATTTCCGTAACGGGGTCTTCATTATTTTCCTCCTGCCGTGGTGAGCTGGATTCCGCTTTCCCTCACGATCTTTTCCCCCCGGTTGCCCACGAACTCTTCCCTCACGAGAATCTCCTTTCCGGTGATCCGGCTGACGACGCCGCCGGAGCGGCCGATCCGCGTTCCCACCGTCACGGAGTACCCTTTCCCCTCGCCGTCCTCCACAAGTCCCAGCGCGCCCTTCTTCGTCCAGATAACGCCGACGTACTTCAATTCGCCCAGTTCGTACCGCTGCAGGGGCGGAAGCATCGCGGCGTCGATCCCCGCCATCCTGCGCTCCTCGCCCCGGATGAACGACACGAACGGATCCCGTTTGCCGCGGGGGTCGTAGAGCGGAGCCGGCCCGGGCTTCTTCGCCTGCGCCTCCGCCGCCGGGACGGCCGGGGCCTTCGTCTCCGGCTTCGGCGCCTGCCTCTTCACCACCTGCTGCGGCGCCGGCGGTTCCTTGGAGCAGCCGTATCCGCCGGCGATGATGGAAACCGCGGCGAGGATCCCAACGGACAGGGAGAGGGTTCGCACGGGAGCGGGCCTCATTTTTTCTTCCCCTGGTCCCCTGCGCCGGGAGCCGCGGCATGCTGTTCGAGGAAGCGGTACGTCGTGGCCGTGCAGTTTACGGTCACCAGGACGAGGTTGTCGCCGGCCGGTTTCGGGGAGGAAAAGGTGATGTTGGACAGGTTCACGATCCGGGGGTAGTGCGCCACCTTGTCGGAGAAGAGGGCGAAGCTGTGATAGTCGCCGTTGACGGAGATCGACACGGGGATCTCGGCGTAGAAATCCTTCCTGATCTCGCCGGACGGGGCGAAGCGGAGGAAGTCGAGCCCCGATTCCTTCCCGAGGTCGGAAACGCTCTTCAACAGCGAGGGGATCTCCGCCGAGTTCGGAAGCTGCTCGAGCAGGAGGGAAAGCTGGGCCTCGAGCCTCTGGACCTCCTCCTGGAAGGAACGCAGGTTCCCGGCGATCGCCTGCTGCTCCCGGATCTTGGCCTGGAGGCCCGCCAGCTGCGTTTCCATCGCGCCGATCCGCTGCGACGCCTCGCGATAATAGAGGTAGTAGTACCCCGAGACGACGAGGGCGCAGAACAGGACGGCAAGCAGAATTTTTTGCCGGGGCGACACCTTCGAAAGATCGCCGAGATTTAGCGCCATTCCGTATCCTCTCCCGGTGATGGGGCGTTCAATCGACCGTGTGGAACGTCAAGTTGAACTTCACGAGTTTCACGCCCGCGACCGTCGCCTGCTCGGCGGCCCCCAGCACGACGTCCCGGAAGCGGCCGGTCTGCCCCAGGGCGGTCATGAAGTTCGCGATCGTGTAGTTGTTCAAGGCGACGCCGGAAAGGGCGACCTTCTCGTCCTTGACGCTCAGCGTGTCGATCCAGCACTTCTCCGGGATCGCGGACGACAGCGCTTCGAAATGGCGGACGGGGCCGGTACGCCCCTTCTGGAGGTTGGAGATGATGTCCACCTTCTTCTGGAGCTCCGCCTTCCGGGCCTTGAACTTCTCGACCTCGCCGATTTCCTGTTTCAGGCGCGCGATGTCGGCGTTGGCCTTCCCGATGTTCGCATTGAGCCGTGAGATCTTTCCCGTGACCGTGGTGTGGAAGTAGATCGTCCCGGCCAGAACCACCAACGGCACCACGATCCAGGCGGACCCGGCGCCCAGTTCCCTGCGCTTCTTCCGTTTTCCCCGGACGAGATTGATCCGGATCATCCGCGAGCCTCCAGGTTCCGCAGCGCGAGACCGATCGACACCGTTGCGGATGTGTTGAGTTGGGCAACCACGGACGGGACGACGGCTTTCTCGTCAACCGTCAACCCTTGGAGCGGATCGAAGATCTCGACGTCGACCCCGATCTTTTCCGCCAGCATCTCCTTCAGGAAGGCGGACCTGGACGCACCGCCGGTCAGGTACACTTTCGTCACCAGGCGATCCGGGTACGTCGCGGAGAAAAAGTTGTAGGACCGCTGCGCCTCGGTGGCGAGAAGGCTGGACACGACCTTCATGATTTCGGTGACCTTCCCGGAGCGCTCCCCGGGGTCCTTCATCCCGGTCTTATACTCCTCCGCCGTCTCGAAGCTGACGGCGACCTGTTTCTGGATTTCGGTGGTGTACATCCCTCCGCCCATCGGGACGTCCCGCGTGAAGAGGGGGACCCCCGCGTGCAGGATGTTGATGTTCATGAACGACGCGCCGACGTTGACGACCATCGGCACCTGGTCGTCGGATACCGGATGCGTGAGCTCGAAGGCGTTCCCGGCGGCCAGCGAGTCGATGTCGACGATCCGGGGGACGAGGCCCGCATCCCTCACGACGGACATGTAATCGGTGATCAGGTCGGTTTTCGCCGCCACCAGGAGGACGTCCATCTTGGAGGGGTCGTCCTTCAGCGGACCGATCACCTGGAAGTCGATCTTGACGTCCTTGATGTCGAAGGGGATGTACTGCTCGACCTCCCACTGGATCGACTCCTCGAGCTCCTCGGCGGTCGTCGTGGGCAGCTGCACCTTCTTGATGATCACGGAGTGGCCGGAGAGGGAGATGGCGACCTCCTTCTCGTGGACCTTCAACTCCCGCAGGGCGGTCTTGATCCCCTCGACGACGGCGCCGTGGTCCATGATCGCCCCGTCGACGATCGCGTCGGCGGGAAGGGGGAAGACCCCGAACTTCCTCAGATGGTTCTGGGCGCCCACCGCCTTGACGTGGGCCATCTTGACGGAACTCGACCCGATGTCCAGCCCAATGAGCTCTTTGCCGCCGAACAGCCCCATCGACGCCCCCGTGATCCCGCCGCTATCCCTTGTTGAATACCTTGTCCCGGTCGGACAACTTCAGGCCCAGCGACAGGATGATCTTGCGCTTCGTGTCCATGCGACACGCCATCCCCTTTTCCACCCGGTCGATCGTGAGGACGGAGATGTTCGCGCGCCGCGCCAGCTCCGCCTTGCTTAACAGGAGCCCTTCCCTTATCTTTCGGACGTTGTTCCTCTCAACTTTAACTTTTTCTTTCCCGGATTTACCTTTTTCTTTTTCGGGGCTACCCACGGTTTCGGCTCCTCCGACACCTCTATGGTTCGACGCCGAACGACATCATCCGTGACAAAGTATAGCCTGCGTGCCTTGCGTGTCAAGAAATATTCAAGTATCATCCAATGACGCATACTTATGCGATATTATCCCCCCTCGATCCCGAACTCCTTCGCCTTGTACAGGAGCGTCGGGTGGCTGATCCCGAGCAGTTCGGCCGCCTTGGGCCGGCTGCCCCCGGTCCGCTCCAGGGCGATCCGGATCAACTGGCGCTCGAGCTCTCTCACCGCCGCCTTGAGATCCGGTCGCTCGGGGGAGACGGGGACCCGTAGTTCGAAGACCGGCCCGGCCTCCCCCCCGCCGGGGGATCCGCTTCCCTTCCACACCGCGAGCAACCCGGCGCGGGTGACTTCGGCCCCGTCCGCCAGGAGGGCGCATCGCTCCATCAGGTTGCGAAGCTCCCTGACGTTCCCCCGCCACTCGTGGGCGGCCATCGCCACGAGAGCGTCCGGCGACGGGAGCATCTCCCGCTTCCCGTACTTCCGGCTATAGTGGGACAGGAAGTGCTTCGCGAGGAGCGGGATATCGTCGCGGCGCTCTCTCAGGGGGGGGACATGGATCCGAATCACGTTGAGGCGATAGAAGAGGTCCTCGCGGAACCGCCCCCCGGACACCTCCCCCTCGAGGTCGCGCGCCGTGGCGGCCACCAGGCGCACGTTGACCTTCCTCGTCTCCGTGTCGCCGAGGCGGCGGATCTCCCCATCCTGGAGAAACCGCAGCAGCTTCGTCTGCAGCGGCAGGGGAAGCTCCCCGATCTCGTCGAGGAACAGGGTGCCGCCGCCGGCCTCCTCGATCAGTCCGGCCCGGTCGGATCTCGCCTCGGTGAAGGCTCCCCGGCGGTGCCCGAAGAGCTCGCTCTCGAGCAGCGTTTCCGGGATCGCGCCGCAGTTGACGGCGACGAACGGCTTTCCCTTCCTGCGCCCCCCGAAGTGGAGGAGGCGCGCCACCAGCTCCTTCCCGGTACCGCTCTCCCCGGTGACCAGCACCGTGGCGTCGTAATCCTTCACCTTCCCCGCGGTCCGGACCACCTCTTCCATCGGGCGGGAGGCGAAGAGGATCTCCTCCGGACGGGCCGTCTTCTCGATCTCGCTCCGCAGGAAGGCGTTCTCGTTCCGCAGCCGCTCCCGCTCCGCCGCCTTCCGCAGGGTGAGGAGGACCTCGTCGCTCATGAACGGCTTCGAAACGTAGTCGTAGGCGCCCAGCTTCATCGCCTCGACGGCGGTTTCCACGGTGCCGAACGCCGACATCATGATGACGGTCCCGGGGATTCCGCGCGCGGTGATCTCCCGCAGGAGGTCGAGGCCGCCCATCACGGGCATCCGCAGGTCGCACAGGAGGAAGTCGAACCGCGAATCGCCGAGGATGCCGAGCGCCTCCTTCCCGTCCCCCGCCTGCCGGACCTCGTATCCTTCCGCGGTCAGGATTCTCGTCAGCGCGTCCCGCAGGGACGCCTCGTCGTCGACGATCAGGATCCGGTCAGCCATGGCTCCCCTTTTCTCCCCCGCTCCCCGCCGCTCCGCGGGCGGACGGCAACACCACGACGAAGGTCGCCCCCATTCCCTCCTCGCTCTCCGCGCGGATCTCCCCTCCCGCCCCCTCTACGATCGTCCGTGAAACGGAGAGGCCGAGCCCCGTCCCCTTTCCCGGCTCCTTGGTCGTGAAGAACGGGTCGAAGAGGAGCGAGAGATCGGCGGACGGGATCCCGCCCCCGGTGTCGGTCACGGCGAGCGCGACGCCTCCTCCCGTTCCGGCTCCGGCCGCGCGCAGCGGCGTGCCGTCCACCTCCGGCGGGTCCGTCGCACGCCGGCGCAGGGGGGATCGGCCCCCGGGGCTCCACCCCCCCATCACCCACGTCCGCACGGTCACCCTTCCGCGGCCCTTCATCGCGTCCACGGCGTTGATGACGAGGTTGAGCAGCACCTGGCGGAACCGGTCCTCGAGAATCGCCGCCCGTGGCGACTCGCCGAGCTCCAGCCGAACCTCCACGTCGCGGAACAGGTTCCGGTACGAGAGCATCTCTACCGTTTCCCGCACCACGGCGTTCACGTCCGTCGCCCCTTCCCTCCCGTCGCCGGGAGACGCCACGGAGAGGAGCCCCCGGACGATGCTTTCGATCTTCTTCGTCTCCTCTACGACCTTGTCGAGGCACTCCTTCGTCTCCGCGGCGCCCGGGCGATGCCGCAGGAGATGCTCCGCGTACCCGCGGATCGCCATCAGCGGGTTCCCCACCTCGTGGGCGACCCCGGCGGCGAGCCGCCCCACGGTCGCGAGCTTCTCGGACCGGAACGTCTCCTCCCCGGAGCGGCGCAGGCGTTCCTGCGCCTCGAGGATCCCCTCGACCATCCGGTTGAAGGAGGCGGCGAGCTGCCCCACCTCGTTCCCCCCGACGCCTTCGACGCGCAGCGAGTAATCCCCCGCCGCGACCTTCTCGGCGGCGGAGGCGAGTTTCCGGACGGGGGAGAGCACCGTGCGGTCCAGGAAGACCCCCCCGAAGAGGACGATGACGGCGATGTCGATCGCGGCCAGGAGGAGCGTGACGTTCACGAAGGTCCGCGCCTCGGCGGCGATCCCGGGGGAATGGAAGCGGACCCGGATGCCGCGGGGGACGGACGCGGCGACGGGTGCCGCGGGAGGGGAGAGCGGACCGAACGGGAGGATCACGTCCACGGTGGGATACACCGGGAGGAACGGGAACGCCTTCTCCCCCACGGGGACGACCTTCGGGCGGCCGTCGGGCGGCGGCTCCGGCAGCAGGACGACCTCGTTGATGTAGGGGGAGAGGGAACCGGAGAACATCCCGGCGGAGAGGATCGGGGACCCCGGGTTCTCCGCGATCTCCCGTTCCACCGCCCTCCGGACGACCCCGGCGACGGAGATGCCGGCTTCCACGTGGCGGCGCTGCAGGGTGACCTCGATCACCTTCAGCGCGAAGACGGCGAGGAGCGCGAGGGAGGCGGTGGCCACCAGCGCGAGCTGCAGCACGACGCCGGCGCGGATCGAGAGCGGGCGCCTCAGCGGGCCCATGGGAAGAGAATGCACGTTGACTCTGGAGTCACGTCCGTTAGAATAGCAAAAACGCGCAGGGGAGGGGAATTTGGGCACGGTCGAGAATCGCCGCCGAACGCGGATCGTGGATCGGCAATTCCAGTTGGGGCTCGCCGTGCGGCTCCTCCTTGTGCTCACGATCCTCTTCGCGGTGGGACTTCTCCTTGCATTCGCTCCGTCCTACTACGTCCTCGCGACGAAGAACGACCTGAGATCCCTCGAGCCCGCGGCTGCCGAGTTCCTCGTGCTCCACAAGCGACTCCTGCCCGCGGCGCTCCTCTCCCTTGCGGGGATCTTCATTTATGCGATCTTCTTCAGCCATCGGATCGCGGGGCCTTTGTACCGGATCAACGCGATCCTCCGGGCGCTCATCGAAGACCGGGATCCCCCCGTCGTCAAATTCCGCGACGACGACTTCTTCCAGCCCACCGCCGCGCTGCTGAAGGAGTTGTCGGAGAAGATGCGCGGTGCGCGGCATAGCGCGCCAACCCGTCCGATCGACCCGTCCGGACCACCTGCCTCATGAGGTCTCACCGGACGACGTCCCGTCGCACCGGATCCCGGCCCGCCCCTGCGGAACAAAGAAACAGCTGTCGCGGGTTCACGCTGATCGAGCTCACCATCGTCCTCATGATTATCGGCATCCTGGCGGCCATGGCGACGTACACCTACCGCATGATGATCGACAAGGCGCGGATGACGCAGGCGAAGACGGTGCTCAGCCACCTCACGAAAACGGAAGCCATCTACTTCACCGAGCACGACGTGTACACGGACAACGTCACCCTGCTCGATTTCGACCCGGTGAGGTACCCGTACTACAATGTCTCGGTGCTCCTCGACAACGGCGGGAAGAATTACACGGGGATCGCAACGGGGGTCGGCGTAATGGCGGGGGACTTGTGGACCATCACCAGGGATGGGTCACCGGTCCAGGCGGACAACTCCGTGTTCAGGTGAGGACCCACCCCCAGCCCCCCCCCCCGAGAAACCGCGCCCCGAGGGCCGCGACGCACAGGTAGGGCCCGAACGGGATCGCCGTCTTCAGACCCTCCCCGCCCTTCCGCATCGCCAGCAACCCTCCCGCCGCACCGAGGAACGCGCCGAAGAAGAGCGTCGCGACCGTTCCGCGCCACCCGAGGAACGCGCCGATCATCGCCAGCAGCTTGATATCCCCGCCTCCCATCCCCTCGATCCCGCGGATCTTCTCGTACAGGAACGCGGTGGTGTAGAGGATCCCTCCCCCCAGCAGCGCTCCCGCGACGCTCCCCTTCCAGTCGCCGCCGGGAAGAAAGGAGAGGAGGATTCCCGAGGCAAGCCCGCCGAGCGAGAGCTCGTCGGGGATGATCCGGTGATCGATGTCGATGAAGGCGATCGGCAGGAGGAGGGAGAAGAAAAGGAGGTCGCGCAGGAGCTGGACCCCGGGGCCGTCCAGAAGAAAGATCGTCGCGAACCCGGCCGCGGTGAGCAGCTCCACCGCCGGATACCGCCAGGAGATCGCCTCCCCGCACCCGGCGCATCTCCCCCGCAGAATGAGAAAACTCGCGATGGGGATATTCTCCGACGCCCGGATCTCCCGGCCGCAGCCGGGGCAGCGGGATCGGGGGGAGACGATCGACTCCCCGCGCGGCAGGCGGTGGATCACCACGTTCAGAAAGGATCCGATGCACGCGCCGACGAGGAACGCCGCCGCAATGGCGATAACGACAACCCCGGCGGGCCCCTCGGTCACTTGAAGTCTTTCCGGGCGAAGAGGAGGCAGGAAAGGCAGAGGACGCATGCGGCGTAGGCCGCCAGGTACCCCGCCGCCCATCCGAGGATCGAGAACGACTTCAAGCCCCCGTACGCCACCTCGTTCTTCCAGTTGAAATTCTCGAGGTTCGGCAGTAGGTAGAACAGGAAACGGCTCCCCCACCGAACCGCCGCCACCTTCGACTGACCCCCCAGAACGTAGAGGTAATCCGTCAGATGGCCGACGAGGAAGAGGGAGAGCGTGAAGATGGCGCTCAACACCGGCGTGGTGAACGTCGAGAAGAGGGAGGCCAGGCACGTGAGCAGCACCAGCTCCATGTAGATCCCCGCGGAGGCGATGAAGATGCCGACCTCCGCCCTCCCGCCGTGCCGGTAGGAAAGGTGGACGAGGAAGAGGACCGTCGCCATCGCGAGCGTCGTGAGCAGAAGGGTGACGCTTAACCCCAGCGTCTTCCCGAAGATGAACTCGAAGCGCCGCACCGGCTTGGAGAGGAGGATGTAGATCGTCTTCCGGTCCACCTCGTTGCTGACGAGGGTGATCCCGAGGAAGACCGCCATGATGACCCCGAATACGTGGATGCTGGCCAGCCCCACGTCGGCGATGATCCGGGCGAAATCCCCCACCGAAAGGTCGGCGAGGAAGAAGGTCATCCCGATGACGAAGAGGGCGAAGGCGAGGATCGCGTAGAGGATCTTGTTCCGGATCGTCTCCCGGAAGGTGTTGGCGGCGATGGAGAGGATTCTGCGGAACATGTCAGGACGCCGCCCCCGTCGCACCGGAGTCCCCGACACGCTCCATGAAAATCTCTTCGAGGTTCTTCTTCACCGGGACGCAGGAGAGGACCGTGCACCCCTCGCGCAGAAGACCCGCGATCCACCGGTTCGCCTGCCCGCTGTCCGGCGCCCGCAGCACGAGGAGAGCGCCCTGCGCGTACCCGGCCTCCGGAGGGATACCCGCCGCCGCGAGCCGGTCC
>Ga0326597_10007874_pt1 | contig 14437 bp, 17 predicted proteins | sample RVTome_12_FD_203789 | JGI IMG/M metagenome (GOLD analysis project Ga0326597, IMG submission 203789) | Soil microbial communities from uranium-contaminated site in the Upper Colorado River Basin, Wyoming, United States - RVT100D185 | ecosystem: Environmental > Terrestrial > Soil > Contaminated >... | reverse complement strand
GCTCAAGCCATCGGACTCGAAGCCCTGACGACGAAAAAAGTAGGTAAGACAAAACCAACCGCCTAATCCCCTTGAATAATAATCACTTGAGGATTATTCCGTCTAAGCCGCAGTAAACTCCAGCTAGGCGGGAAGCGGCTGGAGCTGCTCAAAGAAGTGGTTCCAAAACTTTCCCGTGTCGCGGTTCTCTACGAGCCGGCCAGTCCGCCCGGCGTACGCGAGGTAAAAGAGGTTCTCCCAGTCGCGGCGCGCGCGTTGAAGTTAGCTATTCAGCCTTGGGAGGTACGATCTACAGACGATTTCGAGAAGATATTCACTAAGCTAAACAAGCAGCGCCCGAATGGACTCTACGTGCCGGGGGGCCCGTCATTGAATCCGTTCAGAAAACGTGCGGTGGGCTTAGCGTTAAAGAACCGGTTACCGTCGATGTACGGCACCACAGCGGCGGTAGAGGCCGGCGGGCTCATGCCCTACGGGGCGGACGTCGCAGACAGCTACCGGCGCGTCGCATATTTCGTGGACAGAATCCTGAAGGGAGCCAAGCCTGCCGACCTGCCTGTAGAACAGCCGATGAAGTTTGAGTTTGTGATCAATCTAAAGACGGCCAAGCAGATCGGCGTGACGATTCCGCAGTGGACGCTGATGAAGGCGGATAAAGTAATACAGTAAGGAGTCAGTAGCGAGGTGTCAGGCGATAGAAAGGAAAATACGGTCAGGAATCATTTTCCCGTTGCTCGGTCATTTTTGGCGGGCGAAGAACTTCTCCAGCACGGCGCAAATCTCCGGCATATACACGGTGGCGACCTCCCAGACAATGTGCAAATTCACGTTGGCATAGTCATGCGCCACGATGTTGCGCATGCCGCGCATTCTTCGAAAGGCGAGTTCCGGGAGGGCCTGGCGGGTCGCCTCGGTCAGGTGCGCCGCGGCTTCCCCGATGATTTCGATGCGCCGGATCACGGCGTCTTGTTTTTGTCTGTCGGCGTGGAAATCGGTCTCCGTGGTGTCTTTGACGTACGAGCCGATGAGCCGCGCAGCCTCCAGGATGTCGCGCAGCCGGCCGAGTTGGTCAGTTTCCATACAAGCACACGGCGGTGGCCAGAATGTGCTCGCGGGCGAAGTGATTCGGCGATTTCTCCAGGGAGTGGCGCAGGACAAAATCCACGGGACGGCCGATCAATTCCTCCGCCTCACCCGCCATGTCCAATAACTCGGCGGTCGAGACCGACGCTGATTCGTCGAGCGTCACCAGCAGGTCTACATCGCTGCCGGGTGCCGCTTGGCCAAGCGCCGCAGAGCCGAAAACCTCCAAGCGACGAATATGATGTTTCTCGCAAAAAGGACGCAGCCGGCTGCGGAGGTCTTCAGACGATAGGGCCTGCGCATGATTTGACATGATCATAGAATAACGGCAGCACCCATGAGTTGCAAGCCGAGAATATTCCTTATCGTATATCAATCAGCAATGCGGTGTACCAACGTCGCAACACCTTGCCCAGCACAAATTCACCCTGCCAGCAGGGAAGCCGGACTGGACAGCTCATGGTCGGTGGTGAAATAAGCAGACACCTCTGTTCGCCGGGTAACCCGGGCCCGGTGGCAAGCATAGGAGCAAGACCCATGAACAGAAGAACCGCCATCCGGCGACTGGCAACTTTTTTTCTGACTACTGCTTCTCTAGCAGAGGCCCAGCAACCGAAGAAGGTCCCTCGGATAGGGTATCTAGCGGCGAGCGATGCGGCTCGTGAGTCCGCCCGTGCCGAGGCAATTCGGCTGGCTCTGCGCGAGCGTGGCTACATAGAAGGACAGAACATCGCCATCGAGTACCGATATTCGGAGGGGAAGTCCGATCGGTACCCTGACCTTGCGGCCGAGCTAGTGCGTCTCAAGGTTGATATCATCGTGGTAACAGGAGGGGATCCGATGATCCGGGCAGCCAAGAATGCGACCAAAACGATTCCTATCGTTATTGCGGGCAGCGGGTCCGATCCTGTCGAGGTAAGGCATGTTGAAAGCCTCGCCCGTCCCGGCGGCAACATCACCGGCATTACAAACCTTACCGTAGAACTAGGCGGAAAACGGCTGGAGCTGCTCAAAGAAGCCGGTACTAAAATTGCTCGTGTCGCGGTTCTCTACGCTCCGGCCTCTCCGTCCGGTGTACTCCAGGTGAAAGAGGTTCTCCCGGTCGCGGCGCGCGCGCTGAAGTTGACTATTCAGCCTTGGGAGGTACGCAGTGCGGACGATTTCGACAGAGTTTTTGCTGCGATGGGCAAGCAGCGCCCGGATGGACTCTACGTGATCGGGGGCCAGCTAATGCGTGCTAACAGAAAACGGATTGTGGGCTTTGCGTTAAAGAGCCGATTACCGTCGATGTACAGCGACAGAGAAGCTGTAGATGCCGGTGGCCTCATGTACTACGGAGCGGACCAAACGGAAAGCTACCGGCGCGTCGCATATTTCGTGGACAGAATCCTGAAAGGAGCCAAGCCTGCCGACCTGCCGGTCGAACAGCCGATGAAGTTCGAGTTCGTGATCAATCTAAAGACGGCCAACCAAATCGGTCTCACGATCCCGCAGTGGACGCTGATGAAGGCGGATAAGGTGATTCAATGATTTTGGATTTTCGATTTTGGATTTTGGATTGGGGAGGATGACGCGTGAAATTATTTTCTTGGAAGCGAGTTTCCGAATCTTAATCCGACAATCGAAAATCTAAAATCCAAAATCTAAAATGGATTAGAGGAGGATAAGCAAATGGCACAGAGAACATTGACGCGGCGTGAGTTTCTGATTCTTTCCGGCGGCGGCTTGGTAGCCGCGGGCGTAGTCGGGCCTGAAGCTCTGTTTGCTCAGGCCACGACTATTCGCCAGGGTTACCAAACCAACATCTGGGGCATGCCGACCTATTATCTTCTCCGCTCCGGCGCACTTGAGAAGCGCGGGGTCAAATTCGAAGAGTTCGCCGTCCCATCGGGGAACCTGACTATGCAACAGATGGTGGCGCGACAGGTGGACCTCGGAACCTACGCGGGCCAGTCTTTCGTGACCGGCCACGATAAGGGCGGGCTGGTGGCCATCGCGCAGATCGAAAAGGTGGGAAAAACCTCGCGCGTCTTGGCGCGGAAGGAATTGAAGATCGCCAAGGTCGCCGACCTCAAAGGATTGAAGATCGGAAACCAGGTGGGATCCTCCATCGGCAATACTTTTGTCGACATCATCGCGCCGCGCGCCGGACTAAAGAAGTCGGATTATCACGAAGTCAAGATGGACGTGAACGAGATGGTCGCCGCGGCGGCCGCAAAGGCCATCGACGCGTTCATCAGCGTGGCCCCCTACTGCTCCATCGCCGAGGCCGAAGGGATCGCCACCACAGTTGTGAGCCTGTACGATTACGATCCAATGCCGGTGTTCATGGCGGCGACTCCGGAGTTCATCGAGAAAAATCCGCAGGTGGTAACCGAATATCTCCGCGCTTGGCTCGATGTCGGCAAGGAGTTCAAGCAGAATCCGTCGAAAGTCGCGGACGTCATTTACGGCTTTTTCACGTCCAAGGGTTATAGCATGAGCCGGCAGACGTTCAGCAAAGCGATGGCGAATGTCGAGGTGGACATCGGCTTCCCCGCCGATGCGCGCCCCTACCTGCAGCAGATCGCGGAAGGGTTACTCAAGGAGAAAAAAATCAGCGCCATCCCCGACTGGAACAAAGCGCTCCGGCCGCAGTTCATGGAGAAAGCGCGGGGCTGATTGCTCCAAGCGCGCTTACTGAGCCACCACGGGAATGATCGGAAGAAGGAGATAGGCCTCGCGGCCTGCGCCAAGGTGCAAAACTGTCTTTCCGCCGAAGATCTCGCGGGGCCGGTCGCGGGGATCGTCGTGGAGGAACGGCCCGCAGCCTTTTAGCTCATTCTTAAAGCTCGCAATTCGCCCGCCGCTTGTGCCCGAGTACTCATAATCCTTCCCGCGCACGGTGAGCCCAATCCGGTAGCCGGCGGGTATTACGATGGAAGTCGGCCAGATCTCAACGTCAAGCTCGACGATCTCGCCGGGACTGAGCGGCTGTATTTCATCATGGGGATGGTATGGACGGTACGAAGTGCTCAACTCAAGATCGAGCTTGCGATGCGACGCGCGCAGCCAGCCTTGACTGATGGGCGTGTGCGGGTCGATGGCGCCCTGGAACACGATCTCGTTCCCCTCTGGGGAGAAAACGCGCAGCACGACGAAGATGTCGGCATCTTCGGTCGAAGACGAGACGAAGAGCTTGGCCGCCGAGGGCCCGGTGATCTCGGTCTCTCGCTCTAGAGGCATCGACAGAAACGTTACGCCATCGCCCATCGCGTCGAACTCAATGAGTCCCTCGGCACCCACGGGTGTCCCGCTGAGACTCCGATCGGCGGGATCGAGGTAGAGCTTCGTCCATGTTGTGCGAGCGATGGGCCACTCATGCTCCATGCGCTCGACGAACCTGTCGATGTGACGAATTTGCAGCCGGACACGCGGCTCCTCGGCCCAGCCGTTGTCGATGCCTTTCAGGAAATAATCGAAGAAGCGCTTCTGAAGATTGCGGCCATAGTCCGTGTAAAAGTGAGTCCAATGCTCCCGGCCATGCAGCTCCAGCCACTTCTGCCGTGACGCAGCGCGGACGAATCCCTCGACGTTTCCGCGCAGATGCAACCCCTGCCCTCCCCAGTTTCCTGCAGTGAGAAACGGCACCGAAATCTTCGACCAAACCGGCGAGCGCGCCTTGTGGTAGTCGTCGTCGAGCGGATTAGCAAGGATCTCATTGCCAAGGTCGCAGCGATTCCTGGCCAGCTCTTCCTCCGAGAGCGTTTCCACTCCGCAGACGAGCTCACCGGTGACTCGGCTGCGCGGACCGCGCTCGCCGCGGCCATGCTGCACGGTCTTGACCTGCATGTCGTACCAGTTCGCCCAGAAGGTGGAGAGAATGCCGCCGTGATGCGTCATGTCGCGGTACCAGTCGGAGGCGCCTTCCCAGATGCACATCGCCGCGAGGTGCGGCGGCTGCAAAAACGCCACGTGCCACTGGTTAATTGCATAATAAGAGATGCCATTGAGGCCCACTTTGCCGTTGCTCCAAGGTTGCACGCCTGCCCACTCGATGCAGTTGTAAAAATCTCTCGATTCGCGCGGCGAGAAGTGGTCGATGTACCCCGGCGAGCAACCGCAGCCGCGCGAGTCCACGCGCACACAGACGTACCCGTCGGGCACCCACTTCTCCGGATCGACGACTTCCCAGCTCTGGTATTTGTTGCTTGAGCGCGCCGCCACGTCCGGGTGATCGGCGATCATGCGCTCCCACTGGTTCGGGTAGCCGTCCTGGAAGGCGAGCCCTTTCGCGTAGGGACCGTAGGTGAGAATGACCGGGAATTTTCCCTCAGCAATCGGCCTGAAAACATCCGCTCGCAGAACGATCCCGTCGCCCATCGCAATCGGCATGTTCCAGTCGATGCGCATGCCGTCCTTGATTTCAGTCCGATGCTCCATCCTAAGCTCTTAAAATCACCCAACTTGTTTCACATTCCTCGGTGGCTTCACAATATCTCCACGTGATCGCCGCTATCACCGGCTTTTGCTCTTGTCAATCGGTTCAGGTGTCGTATAGCATCAGGTCGCCGCCCGTTAAGGTAGTAGTCCAGTTTGAATTCAACGCCGCATCGATGTAGGGGCAGGCGTACGTGCCTTCCGAACGGGCAACCACATAGGGTTGCCCCTACTAGACATTTCGTTCGCCTTGGAGTAATGGGTGACCTAATCGGGCCAAGGGAGGGGAAAATGCCTTTTTACAAGATTGCCGAGATGCAACAAAACCCCCAGACGGCAAACCCGCAGCAGTTCGCGAAGACGGCCGTCGGCGAATTCATGAAGGCGGGAATCGTCACGAAACCGGACGAGGAAGGCCCACCGCTGCACATGCATCCCAACGAGGAGCAGTTCACTCTCGTGCTCGATGGCAAGCTCCACTTCGTCCTGGGCGATGAAGAGCGCATCTGCGAGCGCGGCGACTTGATCCACATTCCCCGCTTTACCAACCATAGAAGCCGCGCCATCGGCGGCCCGGCGGTATTCTTCACCGTGAAGAGCCCCGCCGGTGACGGCGACCTGGACCAGGACTACAACCGAGCCGAAGGCGCCGAAGAAGCGGAAAAGCGCTTCGCGGCAGCGAAACAAAAGACCCTCTGATTGCTTATTAGGTAACCGTCTGGTTCAGCTAACAGCTTTCCCCGGCCAATCTTGTTCCCTCTCCCCTTGCGGGAGAGGGACAGGGTGACGCGAGAAGTCTTCACCCTCACTTCAATCCTCTCCCGTCAAGGGAGAGGAAGTAGAAATCTCACAGCGGTTTCGGCGTATCGGCGTATTTCAGCGCACAAGAACTTCAGGGTTGACCGGTGACCGAGGCGGCTCGCCCTTGAGAGCCCGCGCCACCTCTTCGGCCGCTTTGGTCTGAAGCTCGACCACCGACTCGCGGGAGTAGAAGGCCAGGTGAGGTGTGAGGATTACGTTCGGCAATTTGCGCAGTGGATGATCCGGCGGCGGCGGCTCGACACCGAGCACGTCGAGGGCAGCGCCGCCCAGCCTTCCTTCTTTCAGCGCAGCAGCGAGGGCCTGCTCGTCCACGATACCGCCGCGCGATGTGTTGATCAAAAAAGCACTCGGCTTCATGCGCGCCAGCTCGCGCGCACCGATCAGGTTGCGGGTTTCCGGCGAGAGCGGGACGTGAATGGAGACCGCGTCCGACTCGGCGAGCAGCCTGTCGAAATCCACAGCCTGCACGCCGTGACGGGCCATCGCTTCCGACCCGACAAAGGGATCGCACGCCAGCACGCGCAGTCCGAAAGCCTGCGCTTTTGCTGCGACGGCGATGGCGATCTTGCCGAAGCCGACAAGACCCAGCGTCTGCCCGTGCAGCCGGCGAATCCCCGCGTGGGCGACGACGTCCCAGGCGCCGGCTTTCACCGCGCCGTCGGCCGGAACGATCCGGCGCGCCAGCGCCAGCAGAAGCGCCAGAGCATGATCCGAGACCTCGTCGATGCAGTAATCGGGCACGTTGGTGACCACAATCCCGGCGCGCGTCGCCGCGATCAGATCGACGTTGTCGACGCCGATGCCGTAACGCGCGATGATCTTGCAACGGCCGAGCTTTTCGATCACCCGCGCCGTCATCTTCGCGTAGCAGTTCAGCACCGCATCCGCTCCCTGGGTCAGCTCGATAATTTCTTCTTCCGATTTGCACTGCCGCGGCCGCAGCTCGACCCCGAGAGGTGCGAGCACGCGCTGCTCGGGCTCCAGCGATGGGAAGACATAGTCCGTGACGGCGACAACGAAGCTCATGGCGCACTGCCTGATCGGAAACCGGATGTGCAAGGAAGACATAGCCCTTATATCACAAGGGTGGGTGTTCAGGAACTTGATCCATGCGGGCATCTGGAATAGTGTGCCGCCGTGATCGTTCTAGACGCAACGCGGCGCGATCGCTGCTAGGAGGAATCAAATGGCGGAACGGAAGATCAGCATCGCGGTGATCGGCACGGGGTGGATCGGGGAGATTCGCGCCAAAGCGTGCGCCAATCACCCCCTGGTGGAGAGCTTGCACCTGGCCGAGATCGATCCCGCGAAGCTCCATCGCATCGCCGAGGCGACCCGGGCCAAGACGGCCACCACCGATTACCGCGAGCTTCTAAGCCGGGATGAGATCGACGCGTTCATCGTTTGCACCACGCCGGAGACCACGCACTATCCTGTAACCAAGGACTGTCTCCTCGCGCGCAAGCATACGCTGCTGGAGAAACCGATGGGGATCGAGTTGAAAGAGGCCGACGAAATGATCGCCCTCGCTCGCCAGGCCGAACTTAAATTTACCATCGGCTACACGCAGCGCTTCAATCCAAAGTACGCCTACGTAAAGCAGTGCCTGGTAAACGGCACCCTGGGGCGTCCGGTGACCGCGCTGGTGAGCCGCAACGTCTCGCGCTCCATCGGCAACAAGATCGGCGGGCGCATCCGTCTCTCGCCGGCGGTGATGGAAGCGACGCACGATATCGATTTTATTCTCTGGTGTCTGGAGGAGCTGAAACCCGTCCGCGTCTACGCCCAGTCGGTCTACCGGATCATGGAGTAGGCGCACGGCGTCCCCGACTGCACCTGGATCATGGTGACGATGGCGGACGGCACCGCGTTCACCATCGGCGCCGGCTGGGCGCTTCCGCCCGGCTATCCGCACTTCTCGACCGCGACGATAGAATTCGTCGCCACCGAAGGCGCCCTGCTGATCGACGATAGCCACCGCGATATCGTGCTCAACACAATGAAAGGCGGCATGGTTCTCCCGCTCTCCACGATGCCGGGCGAAGAGGTGAGCCACGTCTATCAGGGGCCGATGCAGGCCGAGACGAATCACTTTATCGAAGCAGTGGCGCTCGACCGTCCCGTGCTCGTCACGCCCGAGCAGGCGCGGCAGGTGATGGAAGTGACCCTGGCCGCCGACCTTTCAGCCGAGAGCAACCAACCGGTCAGCATACCGTTGGAGAGCTGAGGCATCTTCCAACTTCCGAATCAATTGGATTCGCGAGCGGGCGGTAATACGGCGCAGCGGGTTGGTTAGGCAGTGATCTACGTCTCGCTCACAGCTAAGGCCCGATTGTCAATTATGTGGGATCGGCTTCGTGAATCTCTTGGCTGCCCTCATACAGCGCAAGTTCTTCATGCAGCCGAGCAATCATCTTCCGAATCCCCGCTTTGGTGAAACCTTTCGCGCCCAGCGGATAGCTCTGCTGTAAGCGGTGGAGTCTGTCCTCTAAGAGGTGTAACTCGTCCTGGGCTTTTTGGTACTGCTCGGCGTTGGTAATCATAATGGTACCTCCACGACTCCCTTACGACGACTATCTGATTCACGTGTTAGGCAAAAAAACACCACCCACTCTTCCCAATCAGTTTCATCTTCCGCAGCAAAGATTTCTTCTGGGCGACGCGTCAACAACATCTCTTCCAATTCCAGCGCAGGCGAATGTTCTTGCTCAAGCTGCTGAGTGAAATCCTGCGGGAGCAGGATAACTGTGTCAACATCTTGCGGCTCTTCTTTCGCCGTAACGAAGCTGCCATCCACGAGCAAGCGCTTGGCTCCCACTTGCCGACCCAACTCAACCCAGCGACGAAGTCGCAGTGCTAATTGACGCCGGCGACGACTCGAAGAGCCAAACCGAAAAATCACGTCGGCTTCTGAGCATACATGCACGCCTTCCGGCAAGTAGCCGTCCGGGCGAAATGGTGGAATGGGAGTGGTAAGTGGACCCTGTGCCATAGCAAGATGGCTGATTATCGCAGAGACTGGAGGGAAACTCCATCTGCAAGTGAACGGCTTTGCCTGATGCGGGCGGTCAGCCGCGCGGCCCGCAAAGCCGCGTGGACTGGATACTCTTGGTTAAGCTCACGTCACCCGGAACACCGGAATCCGCGCTGCAATCCGTTCGAACTCGGAAAGCGGTGCGTTCTTGTGGACGGGCACGTGGGGCCGCGCGCCGAGCGCTCGCCTCAGATAAGTCTTCAGCACTGGCGCGCGCGTCTCTACCGAAACCTCTTCAAGTCGCACTTCCTCCCGGCGACCGTGTCGCAGGACAACCCGCCCGCAGGCGGCACGGACATTGCGGACCCAGTTCACATTCTCACCGAGCATCGACACGAGATATCGCTGCCCATCGACAACAGCCATCACCATTGGAAGTCTGAACAGGCGACCCGATCGATGCCCGACGACCTCGAAGGATACCAAGTAATTTGGGAATAGCCCCAGCGCGTACAGAGCCGCGGTGCCGCGATTTATGACACTCGCCAGGCGACTCGGGCGCCCACCCCGGTACAACCATCGCAGCAAACTCATCGGTTCTCCGTCAGGCTCGATCCTTCACCGTCGCTCTTGACGCCCAACGCAAACTCAAGCGACGCTCTTGGCGATCACGCCGAAGCGAATGGTTAGGTTTCGATAACCGTTTTGATGACCGGCTTGGAACCTGCTCTGTTGATTTCGAACGTTTCATCAAACCGCACAACAAAATCCTTTGCTTGCGTCGGATCGGTTCGGACTGCCCAGTCTTTGAGACCAGCCAAAAACTGCTTCAAGTCACTTTGAACTTGCCGCAGTTGATTAACGAAATCGTCCGGATTCAACTCTATACAAGACTCGGCCCCCTCCGACGGAAACGATACGACCCGAATCACGTCCCCTACGTGCTCAATCCCTTGGGCGGGGTCATGACCGAGGAAAGGAGATCTGCCATTATCCAAAAAATCTAACCACTCTCGCCAGTCCTCCAGACCGCAACAGCAACTAGGTGCTATAGAGCGGCCGCTATCGTCCCGAACACGTAGCCCTCCCGGTAAAATCCAAGTTGGCTCTGCCATGATCGCTTGTAGCACTGTTTCAGCAGATAAGAAGGACTCCACTCCACAGGACATCGCCAGCTGGAGCACTACCCTCCCAATTTTTTCGAACGATGTTGCCGCACACAGTCCAATAAATTTATCAGTGGGCTCGACAATCGGCCATGGAGAAACGTCTCCAGTCCAAGGAAGACACTCGACTACATCATCGATTGTTGACATCAGCTGAACCTAACTATTAAATGACCCGCATTAGCCGGCAAAAAATGCCGGTCGGGTCATCTCCGAACACGGCGAATCCAATCAAATCCAAATCGATTGCAATATCAGCCAGCGACTCCGGCTTGTCAACAATCTGCTCGCCTTACTTCAGACTTGACAATATACACCAGTACTCGCAAATTGAACCGTCTCGGATAGGTTCAAGATGAAACTCAAAGTGACTCGATCGCGCGGCAACGTATTCCGGGATCTGGGCTTCTCCCCCCACGAGGCCGAGCACCTACTCGTCCGATCCGACCTGATGATCAAGGTCCAGGAACTGATCGCGTCTCGACGGCTCACCCAGACCGAGGTGGCAAAGATTCTCCGCGTGACTCAGCCTCGGGTGAGTGACCTGCTTCGGGGCCGGATCGACCTGTTCAGTACCGACGCACTCATCGACATGCTCGCCTGCCTGGGTGTCCGTGTTCGACTCGTTCTCAAACCATCCCGTCGTGGTCTCAAGGCTGCCTAGACACTTAAGCTCAGCCGTCGCTGTTAAGCGATCGGTCTGAAGCGTAAAGTTAGAGCGCTACTCTAGCCCAAGCAGGCGGGCGGCGTTGCCGCCGAGAATTTTTTCCTGGTCGGGGCGGCTGAGCTTGAGCGCGGTGACGGCTTTGACCGGCCGCTCATAGCCCATATCGAAGCAGTAGTCGCTTCCCATCATCACATGGTCGGCACCGACGAGATCGATGAGATAGCGGAGCGACTCCGGCGCGTGGCTGATCGTGTCGTAGGTGAAGCGTCTCAAATAACTCGACGGCGGTTTCTTCAGCGCTTTGCACTCCTGTCGCACTTTCCACCCGTGGTTCAGGCGACCGATGAGATAAGGGAACGCTCCGCCGGCGTGCGGCAGGCAAATTTCCAGCTTGAGAAATCGATCGAGGATGCCGCTAAAGATTATATTGGCCGCGGCGACTGCGGTGTCGAATGGATTTCCCAGAAGGTTATGCAGGTAGTAGCTCGTCAGCCGCTGGGCTCCGATGACGTTCAGCGGATGGAGAAAGATCGGCACTCGCAGGGCGTCAATGCGCTCGAAAACCGGCAAGAATGAAGGATCGCTCAGCTCTTTGCCGCGAACGTTGGTGCCGAGATAGATGCCGCGGGCGCCGAGCTGGGTCACCGCACGATTCACTTCGTTAACGGCGGCTTCAGAATCTTGCATCGGCAGCGTGGCAAGAAACACGAACCGGTCGGGATGCGCCCGGCTGGCCCCGGCCATCGCGTCGTTGACGAGCCGCGCCAAGCGATTGCCGAGGGCGCCATCCGCCCAGTAAACCATCGGCGGCATCAGTGAAAGAGCATGAACGGCCACGCCCTGTCCGTCCATTTCTTTCAGCCGCAGCCCGAGATCATGGTAAGGCGCGCTGATGGGACCGATCGCTACCTGGCCGGCGACGATCAACGGTCCATTTGGACTGGGACGCAAGCGCAGACCGTGGGGTTCTCCTTCCGCCTCGATGAGCCGGAGATACTCTTCAGGAACGAAGTGGGCGTGAATGTCGATGGCGAGCATGCGCTTGCGCACATGCGGTGTCGTACGTCGACGCTTCATTAAATTTCTTTCCGACTAACCCGGATTTCCCCTTGGCGAGCTTTGCGTCTTTGCGCGAGAATAAGAATGAACCTGTATTCCCGCGTGCGCGGGAATGACGACTCGCCACGACGCCGCGATCGCAAAACTTGAAACAGGTCCATCTGTGCTTGCGCGGTTTCGAGTCTAACCCGAAACTCGAGACCCGAGACCCGAAACCTCTTAGTCGATGACGGTAATTTCTTCGATGGGAAATTGCGTCGTGACTTCCGGACCTTTCTCGGTGACCACCATCATCTCTTCGAGCCGCACGCCCCACTGGAGCGGCTTGCCGTGCTGCGTTTCCAGAGCAAAGCTCATCCCCGGCTGGATCACCACGGGAAAGTCGAGAGAGTAAATACGTGAGATCACCGGAGTGTCGTACTGCGCGAGACCGAGGCCGTGACCCCAGAGATTTGCCGCCGCCTGATCCTCTTCCTTATAGCCCCACGTATCCATTGCTGAGGGCCAGCACTCCGCGATTTCTTTGGTCGTCGCTCCGGGTGTCACCTTATCGATCGCCCGATAGAGCCATTCGTAGGCGATGTTGTAATAATCTTTTTGCTCCTGGGTCGGCTTTTTGCCGACACAGTAAGTGCGATACATGCAGCTCTTGTAGCCGTTCCAGGTGACCGCCGCCATATCGATGATCACCAGGTCGCCGGGCTGAATGATGCGGTCGGAAAAATGTCTCCAGTTCGGCCAACTGTTGGGGCCGGAGGAGACGATGATGTCCTCTACGTCTTCAATCCCCGGAATGCTGTATAGAAAGTTCATGGCGAAGGCGGTGATCTGATGCTCCTGCATTCCTGGCTTGATGTAATGGGAAATGGCCGTGTGGCAGCCGTCGCAGATGGCGGCGACGATGCGCATCGCCTCCAGCTCGTCCTCGTTTTTAATCGCGCGAGCTTCGACCATGGGCGAGGCGCCGTCGGTGTAATTAATTTCCGCCTCTTTGAAGGCGTTGATCATATTAAGATCGATGAAGTCGACTCCCAACGGTGCTTTTTCCACGTGATACTTGCGCAACTCTTCCATGATCGCGTTGGTGAACTTCTTCACCTGCTGCCGCGAAGCGCCTCCCACCGCCCCCTTGATCCAAGAGTAGGCGTAGCGCACGTTGTCGCGCGGTATCCACGGGCAGTGGCGATTGATCTGGATGCCGATATCGCCTTGCTCGAAAAGCACGGGCTCGGCGCCCTCGCATAGCAGCGCATAGCGAAGTCCGGGCTTCAGCCGGCACCACCCCGGCGTGATGGTGCTGGAGATGTAGCGCACATTTTCATCGTACATCGCCAGCAACGCGCCCAGCCCGTTGCGCTTCATCGCCTCGCGGGCGCGATTCAAGCGGTACTTGCGCAGCCGCTCCCAGTTGATGCGCTGCTGCCAATCGGTGCCGACCAAACCGAAACTCGATGTGCTGCGGGTTACCATTGAGGCCTCCTGGTTTCGTGAAGTTACTCGCTGACTCCGACTCTTAAGTCATTTGCGCGATTGTTGTCAATCCGCCGAAGGCACAAATTTCCTTTTCCTTCCGACATGTCCGTGGTAGGATTCCTCCGTCGCGGCGAGCAAGGGCCAAGCGCTCTTACGAAAACAGCGGACAAAACCTAGCCAAGAGTAATTGAAATTTTGGGATGCACTAGAACAGAAAATCCGAAGCACGAAATCCGAAATTCGAAACAATTTCAAATGACCGAAATTCCAAACAAGCTTCCTTCGGATTCGGTGTTTTAGATTTTCCCGATTTGAGACTTATTTGTCTCAGAGTTTGTTTCGGATTTCGATATTCGGATTTCGGATTTGTTTTGGTGGTCGCTTGGCGGGATAATTTTCCTGGAGTCGTTCGGTTAAACATTTCTAAGGTGAGTATGTATGGCCCCAAGAATCTTTATCACGCAACCGATTCCCGAAAAAGCGCTGGCTCGACTTCGAGAGCATGGGAGCGTAGAGATCAATAGCGATTCCGCGCATATCATAACGAAGCCTGAGCTGATGGTGGCGCTGCGGCAGAGCGACTACCTTCTATGCTTGCTCCATGACACGGTGGACGCGGAAGTGATCGACGCGAGTCCGAATCTCAAGCTGATCGCTTCGATGGCAACCACCCCCGCCGGGGTCGACGTTGCGGCGGCGACCGCGCGGCGCATTCCCGTCACCAGAAATCCTCCGCTTGTGACCGAGGCAACCGCCGATCTTCATTGGGCGCTC
>Ga0326597_10007873_pt1 | contig 14438 bp, 11 predicted proteins | sample RVTome_12_FD_203789 | JGI IMG/M metagenome (GOLD analysis project Ga0326597, IMG submission 203789) | Soil microbial communities from uranium-contaminated site in the Upper Colorado River Basin, Wyoming, United States - RVT100D185 | ecosystem: Environmental > Terrestrial > Soil > Contaminated >... | reverse complement strand
CAAGCTCAGGCCGTACGCGAGCAGGGCGGGGACGAAGCCGATCCACGCCAGCACCGGTGCTTGATCCAGCTGTCGACGATGGATGCCGATCAGGCCCACTGTCGCCAGGGCGTAGAACAGGGCGAGCCGGACCGCGAGCCCGTCGCTGACGGTGACGATCAGGCCGAACAGGAGCAGCAGGCCACCGCCCACCGCGGCCCCGGCCAGGATACGGGTGCGCATCGTCGGTCTCCCTTCCATGAACGAGAATTCGGCTCCCTCGCTGACCTGGGGGTCAAGGTGCGCGTCGAAAGCGCAGTACAGCAGCCCGATGAGGTGGCGGAGGTTGGGAGGTTGGAGCTCAAGGATTGCCAGAAGCTCTTCTCCGTATCGCAGTCGCCACGCCCGAGGGAAGAAGCGCACCACCCACGCCCCGCTCGCGCTGGATCTCCGTGGTGGTGCGGTCATATATCGCCTCGCGCTATAGCGGGTGCCGATATAGTGGGATCGGTCCGACGGGATGTCAAGGGCCTCCGTGAGTCAGGCTGGCGGCTGCCTGATGGGCACTCCTCATCGTGGCGCAGTACCCTTAGAGGCTCACGCACGAGGGAGTCGCTCCCAGATGACCAGCGTCGTTCAGCCACCGGCCACTGAGGCCGAAGGCACGCCCACGGCCGAGCGGGTCAACCACTGGATCAATGGCCGGCGAGTGCCCGGCACCTCGGGCCGCAGCGGGCCGGTCTACAACCCGGCGACCGGGGAGCTGGCGCGCGAGGTCGACTTCGCGTCGGTCGAGGAGGTCGACGCGGCAGTGGCGGCCGCCAAAGCGGCCTTCCCTGCCTGGCGCGCGACCAGCCTCAGCCGTCGCACCGAGATCCTGTACAGGATCCGCAACCTGGTCGAGGAGCATCGGGCCGAGATCGCAGCGCACCTGACGCGCGAGCACGGCAAGGTGCCCTCCGACGCCCTGGGCGAGGTGGCACGCGGCCTCGAGAACCTGGAGTTCGCGACCGGCATCCCGCACCTTCTGAAGGGCGGCTTCAGCGAGCAGGTGAGCACCGGCATCGACGTCTACCAGATCCGCCAGCCGCTCGGCGTGGCGGCCGGCATCACGCCGTTCAACTTCCCGGCCATGGTGCCGATGTGGATGTTCGGCAACGCCATCGCCTGCGGCAACACGTTCATCCTGAAGCCGTCCGAGAAGGATCCGTCGGCATCGGTCTACATGGCCGAACTGTGGAAGGAAGCCGGCCTGCCTGACGGAGTCTTCAACGTCGTGCAAGGCGACCGGGTCGCCGTCGACCGCATTCTCGAACACCCCGACATCGCGGCGGTCTCGTTCGTGGGCTCCACTCCGGTGGCGCGGCACATCTACGAGACCGGCACGAAGAATGGGAAGCGCGTCCAGGCGCTGGGTGGCGCCAAGAACCACATGGTCGTCCTCCCCGACGCCGATATCGAGATGGCCGCCGACGCCGCCGTCTCCGCCGCCTACGGCTCCGCCGGCGAGCGCTGCATGGCGATCAGCGTCGTCCTGGCGGTCGGCGACGTGGCAGATCCGCTGGTGGACGCGATCGAGCAGCGGCTGCCCAGGATCAAGGTCGGCCCGGGCACCGATGCCACCTCCGAGATGGGGCCGCTCATCACGCGCGAGCACCGCGACAAGGTGGCCTCGTACCTGGAGAGCGGTCCTGCCCAGGGCGCGACGCTGCGGGTCGACGGCCGGCAGCACGTCCTCTACCAGGAGGGGCAGGGGTTCTTCCTGGGCGTCTCGCTGCTCGACAACGTGACGCCGGAGATGGAGTGCTACCGCAACGAGATCTTTGGGCCCGTCCTCGAGATCGTTCGCGTCCCGACCTACGCCGATGCCGTCAAGCTGATCGACGACAACCCGTACGCCAACGGGACGGCCATCTACACGCGCGATGGTGGGGCGGCGCGCCAATTCCAGTTCGACGTCAACGTCGGGATGGTTGGCATCAATGTGCCGATCCCGGTGCCGGTGGCGTACTACTCGTTCGGTGGCTGGAAGGCGTCCCTCTTCGGCGACCTGCACATGTACGGTCCGGAGGGGGTGCAGTTCTACACGCGGGCCAAGGTGGTCACCTCCCGCTGGCCCGATCCATCGACGAGCAAGGTGGACCTGGGGTTCCCCCGCACGCGCTGACCCCGGCTCGCTCTTGTTGCCGCCCCCCACGTGACGCACACTGGCCGCAATGCCGGGTCGGCGAGGGATCCCCGAGCGCTTCCTGACGACGGTCGTGATGACCGACATCGTGGGCTCCACCGAGCACGCCGCCGAACTCGGCGACAGTGCCTGGCGCGAACTCCTCCAACAGCACCACGCGCTGATCCGCGCCGAGCTTCGCCGCCACGGCGGACGTGAGGTGGACACCGCGGGGGACGGCTTTTTTGTCATCTTCGACGCACCCGCCACCGCGGTCGGGTGCGTGCTCGCCATCGCCGATGCGGTTCGCGCGCTGGGCCTCCAGATCCGGGCCGGGGTGCATGTCGGCGAGGTGCAGCAGATGGCCGGCAAGGTGACCGGCATCGCCGTCGTGATCGCTTCGCGCATCATGGCTGGCGGCGGTGCGGGTGAGGTGCTCGTCTCGTCGACGGTGCGCGATCTGGTCGCCGGCTCGGGACTGGCCTTCGAGGATCGCGGCGTCCGGCAGCTGAAGGGCGTGCCCGGCGAGTGGCGGGTCTACGCGGTGGGCCGTGCTGAAGCGGAGGCGGTCGCGCCGGGCCAGCCGGCAATCGCCCGGGAGCGGCGCGCGGCCGCGGTTCGTCGTGCCCAGTCACGTCCCATCTGGCAGAGACGCCCACGATTGGCCGCGGCTGTCGCGGGAGCATTCGCGGTCCTGCTGGTCGCCGCCGGCATGCTGGTCTGGAAGCCGTGGCAGCCAACTGCGCTGGCCAGCGTATCCGAGAACTCGATCGGCGTCATCGATTCCGAGCGCCAGGAAATCATCGGCGAGATTGCAGTCGGCACCCGACCGGGAGGTATCGCTGTCGGCGACGGCTACGCCTGGGTCACCAACACCGGCTCCGACACCGTCTCCCAGATCGACCTCGAGACGGGCGCGATGCTCAGCAGGATCAGCGTGGGGCGCTCCCCGATGGGCATTGCGGTCGCCGAGGGTTCGGTTTGGGTCGCCAACAGCGCCGATCGGACGCTCACCCGGATCAACGCCGATATCGGACAGGTGGTGGGCGAACCGATTCAGGTAGGCAATGGGCCAACCGCGATCGCGGCCGCGGGCTCCATCCTGTGGGTGGCCAACTCGACCGACAGCACCGTCGTCCCGGTTGACGCCCGGACGGGCGAGGTCGGCCAGAAGACCGGGGTCGGCGCCGGACCTATCGCGCTCGCCGCCGACGAGACCGCGGTCTGGGTGGTCAGCGAGGACGGCGCATCGCTCACCCAGCTCGATCCGGTGTCTGGCGCCACCTTGGCCTCCCCCATCCAGCTGGCTGTGCGGCCCACCGGTGTCGCCCTGGACGCTGATTCGGCATGGGTCACGGCCGCGGACGGGACGGTCACCCGCATCGACCGCGCCGCCAACCGGATCAGGTCGACCATCGACATCGGCGGCTCCCTGTCTGCCATCGCGCTGAGTGGCGAGTGGATATGGGTCGGGTCGCAGGATGGCAGGGTGTATCAGGTCGATCCGAGCAGCGAGGCTGCCGTGGGCGAGCCGATCTCCATCGGCAGCGCGGTCGGCGCCCTGGCCGAGGTCGAGGGACATGTCTGGCTTGCGGCGCAGGCGTCGCCAGTCAGCCATCGGGGAGGCACCCTGCGCGTCCTTGTTGTCGACGAGTTGCCGGCGCTCGAACCGCTTGAGTGGAGCTTCACCATCCCGGGCCTCGTATCCGACGGACTTGTGGGCTATCGACGAGCGGGGGGTGCTGCCGGGACCACTTTGCTGCCGGCACTGGCGAGCGCCGTCCCCCGCCCGACGGATGGCGGCCTGACGTACACCTTCCAATTGCGGCCGGGTCTCCTCTATTCCACGGGTGAGCCCGTTCGGGCGGCCGATTTCCGGCGCGCGATTGAGCGCAGTTTCCAGGTGGCGCCCACCGACATCGTCGGCCCCATCTTCTACTCCGCCATCGTCGGCGCGGAGGCATGCAACCCCGAGGGCGAGACCCCCGTGGCGCGATGCACCCTGTCCGCCGGTATCGAGGTGGACGATGTCAACGGCATCGTGACGTTCTACCTCAGCGTCCCCGATCCCGAGTTCGTCGCGAAACTGGCGCTGCCGTTCGCGTTCCCGGTCCCCGATGGCGTCCCGATGGACACGACCCACGGCGTCTTCCCGGGCACAGGCCCCTACGTCGTCACGCAGGCGACCGAAACGCAAGTTCGGTTGGAGCGAAATCCGAACTTCACGATCTTCGATGCGGCGGCGCGACCCGACGGATTCCCCGACGAGATCGAGTTCACCGTGGCCGGAACTCCTGATCTCAGCGTCGAAGAAGTCGACGCCCTCCGCATTGGGATGGTCGAGCGGGGCGAGGCGGACCTCACCGGGTACCGCATCGGCTCGCGGACTTCGCGGGAGCTGTTTGCCCGGATCAAAGTCCGATACCCGGGTCAGTGGAAGGTCGGCTCGGTGACAACGATCTACGTCAACATGAATGCATCGGTCCCGCCGTTCGACAGCGCCGACGCGCGGCGTGCGGTCAACTACGCGATCGATCGGGCTCATATGGCCGACCTGACCGGCGGACCGCCAGACGCGGCCATCACCTGCCAGCTGCTGCCGCCGGGGTGGCCGGGGTATCAGCCGTATTGCCCGTTCACCCGGAGCCCTGACGAGGGCGGCCGCTGGAGCGCACCCGACATCAAGACGGCGCAAGAGCTCGTCGACGCGAGCGGGACCCGAGGGGCCGAGGTCGTGGTGGGCCCAGCAGTCCAAGGCCTGCACGGCCAGCTCGACTACCTCGCATCGGTCCTCACCGATCTTGGCTACGTGGTATCCGTCGACCACGAAACCGACGTCAGCCAGATGTTCGAGACGTGGGCGTTGGGCCGCACCCAGATTTCGGTCAACGGCTGGATCCCTGACTTCCTCGCCGCGAGCAACTTTCTGAGCCTTCTCACCTGTAACGGTGACCCGATAGGGGTCATCAACTTCTGCGATGAATCGTTCGATGCCGCCTACCGTCACGCGCTGGAGCTGCAGACGACCGATCGAGCCGCCGCCGTTGCCGAATGGGCAGCCCTCGATCGCCGGGCGGTCGACCTCGCATTGCTTGCGCCGCTGGTGAACCCCGGTGCCGACTTCGTGTCGGAACGGGTCGGCAACTATCAGTTCAGCCCGGCGTACGAGGCGCTGTTCGACCAGATGTGGGTCCAATAGCCCGCAACGCGTTCGCGGGTCCCGCGGCAGTCCAGTGGTCCCAACGAGCGCGCCTCCGCCCTCTGCGACAATGGCGCCCGCATGACTGATCGCATCGAGACGCTGGCGGTCCACGCCGGCGCGGAGCCGGACGACCTGAGCGGCGGCGTCTCGCCATCGATCCAGATGAGCGCGACCTTCCGGCAGGACGCCGTCGGCAAGCCACGTCACGGCTTCGAGTACGGGCGCAGCGGCAACCCGACCCGCCAGGCGCTCGAACGGGCGATTGCCACGCTGGAGGGAGGCACCCATGGCCTCGCCTACGCCTCTGGCCTGGCCGCCACGCAGAACGTCCTGTACCTGCTCGAGCCCGGCGATCGGCTGATCCTGTCGGACGACGCCTACGGCGGCACCTGGCGCCTCGCCTCGAAGGTCTGGAGCCGATACGGGGTCAGGACCGATGCGGTCGACCTGTCCGACCTCGACGCGCTCGCCGCGGCGCTCCGTGAGGCGCCAGCCCCGCGCATGGTCTGGATCGAGACGCCCACCAACCCGCTGCTCAAGGTGGTCGACATCAGTGCGGTTGCGCGGCTGGCCGCGTCGGTTGGGGCGCTGACCGTCGTCGACAACACCTTCGCCACGCCGTTCCTCCAACGTCCGCTGGACCTTGGCGCGGACATCGTCATGCACTCGGCCACCAAGTACCTCTCCGGCCACTCCGACGTGATCAGCGGCCTGCTGGTCACGCGTCGCGACGATCTCGAAGAGAAGCTGCGCTTCCACCAGAACGCCGCCGGCGCCGTGCCCTCCCCGTTCGACTGCTGGCTGGTGATGCGTGGGATGCGCACCGTGGCCATCCGCATGGAGCGAGCCTCGGCGAACGCCGCGGCATTGGCCGACTGGCTGGCGGGACGCGCCGAGGTCTCGGCCGTGAACTACCCGGGGCTGGCGGACCATCCGCAGCACGCGCTGGCGACGCGCCAGATGCGCCTCCCCGGAGCAATGCTCAGCTTCGAGCTGACCGGCGGCGAGCCGGCGGCGCGGCGCCTGGTCGAGGCGACCCGCCTCTTCACCCTGGCGGAGTCGCTCGGTGCGGTCGAGTCGCTGATCGAGCTCCCGGCGGTGATGACGCACGTCTCGGCGGCGGGCTCGCCGCTCGAGGTCCCGCCGGGGCTGGTGCGGCTCTCGGTGGGGATCGAGGCGGTCGAGGACCTGATCGCCGACCTGGAGGCGGCCTTGCAGGCGTCTGCGGCATGACGATCCCCGACGAGACCCCGCCGCAGCTGCCCGAGGACGGCCCGACGCGTCTGGTGGAGGGCAACGACGGCGAGCTCGTCGAGCGCCTCTCAGGTGGCACCGCCACGCTGCTGCTGGCGTGGCTGATCGGGGTCGGGGCGGGGAGCGCCCTGCTCGCGGCCTGGCTGCTGGCCGCGCTGGTCCTGCAGCTGCAGCTGGGGACCGAGCACCTCTTCGGGGCGCCGGGCCTCTACGTCTCGCTCTACGGGGCGACCGGCCCCACCGTCCTGTGGCTGACCGGCCGGGCACAGGGCCATTCGCTCGCCTGGTTCATGCTCACCGCCGCCAAGATGGGGATGGTGATGGCGGGGATCGTCATCGGCGGCCTGCTGCTGGTGACGTTGGTGATGGGGGCGACACTGGGAGGTGGAGCGCTGCGCCTGACGATCGCCGTCTTCGGCTTCACGCTGGCGGTCTCGGTGCTATGGGCGCTCGCCACCTGGGCGGCCGATCGCACCATCGCGAGCGCCCGGGTCGTCTCGGAGGGCGATCAGACCTCGTAGCTGCGCAGCGGCTCGGCGATCTCGACGTTTCCGTCGTACGCGGAACGGGCCTCGGCCAGCGCCCACTCGCCGCCATCGGCGATCGGGATGTGGGTCAGCAGCAGCCTCCGGGCTCGCGCGTCCTGGGCCGTCGCTGCCGCCTCAGACGGGAGCAGGTGCCCACGGCTCTGGGGCTCGGGGTCGTCCTCCTTGAGCGATCGCAGCGCCGCCTCGCACAGGAACAGATCGGCGCCATCGGCCAGGCGCGGGAGCGCCTCGCACGGCCCGGAGTCCGCCGAGTAGGTCAGGATCCGGTCCGGGTCTTCATCGGCTCCGCTGGCGGTAATGCGGAAGCCCCAGGTGCGCACGTAGTGCTGCGTCTCCTCGGGCTCCAGGCGCAGGTTGCCGACCTCGATCGGGCGCTTCCCGTCGTGCTCGACGAAGATGAAGCTCTTGTCGAAGAAGTTGGCGTAGCCGGCGCCCAGCGCCATCTCGGCCAACTGGCCGGTCGAGCCCGGCGGCACGATCACCGTCAACCGGTGCTTGGCGACGTCGATCCACGGGTAGCTGTAGCGGAGCGTGATCAGGTCGAGGCAATGGTCGGTGTGCATGTGGCTGATCACCACCGCGTCGAGCTCGTCGGGAGTGTTGCGCCGCAGCAGCTGCGCCACCACGCCGGGGCCGACGTCCATCAGGATGCGGGACCCGCCACCCTCGACCACGTAGCCGGCGCATGCCTCGCCGGGATTGGGCCGTGCGGGGCTGCGCCCCAGGACTGTCAACCGCATGCGGTGAACCTCAGCGCTGCTGGAGGGCGACGTAGTCGCGTGCGGGAGCGCCGACGTACACCTGGCGTGGGCGACCGATCTTGGTCGCCGGGTCCTCGATCATCTCCTTCCAGTGCGCGATCCAGCCGGGGAGGCGGCCGATCGCGAACATGGCGGTGAACATCGTATTCGGGAAGCCGATGGCGCGGTAGATCAGGCCGGAGTAGAAGTCGACGTTCGGGTAGAGCTTGCGCTCGACGAAATACTCGTCGTGGAGCGCGACCTCCTCGAGCCGCTCCGCGATCTCGAAGAGCGCATCGCTGCTCCCCATGGCATGCAGGACGCGGTCGGCGGCCGCCTTGATGATCTTGGCCCGCGGGTCGAAGTTGTGGTAGACGCGGTGGCCGAAGCCCATCAGCCGGAAATGGTCGTCCTTGTCCTTCGCCCTGGCCACGTACTTCGCGACGTCGCCGCCGTCGGCCGCGATCGCCTCGAGCATCTCGATGACCGCCTGGTTGGCGCCGCCGTGGAGCGGCCCCCACAGCGCGTCCATGCCGGCGCTGATCGATGCGAACAGGTTGGCGTGGCTGGATCCCACCATGCGGACGGTGGAGGTCGAGCAGTTCTGCTCGTGGTCGGCGTGCAGGATCAGGAGCAGGTCGAGCGCCTCGGCGACGGCCGGGTCGATCTCGTACGGCTCGGCCGGGACGCTGAACATCATGTTCAGGAAGTTGGCGGCGTAGGGAAGCTCATTGCGCGGGTAGACATACGGCTGCCCGATGCTCTTCTTGTACGCCCACGAGGCGATCGTCGGCATCTTGGCCAGGAGCCGGTGGATGCTGATCTCGACGTGCTCCGGATTGAACGGATCGTGGCTGTCCTGGTAGAAGGTCGACAGCGCGGAGGCGCCGGCGGAGAGGACCGCCATCGGGTGGGCGTTCTTTGGGAAGCTGTCGAAGAAGCGGCGCATCTCCTCGTGGATGAGCGAATGCCGGGTGATGCTTTCGACGAAGGCGTCGAGCTTCGCCCGGGAGGGCAGCTCACCGTAGATCAGCAGGTAGGCGACCTCGAGGAAGGTGCTCTGCTCGGCGAGCTGCTCGATCGGGTAGCCGCGGTAGCGGAGGATGCCTGATTCGCCATCGAGGTAGGTGATCGAGCTGGTGCACGACCCCGTGTTGCCGTACCCGTTGTCGAGCGTGACCATCCCGGTCTGTGCTCGAAGCTGACCGATGTCGATGCCGTCGTCGCCGTCGGTGCCGCGCACCAGCGGCAGCTCGGCGGTATGCCCGCCGGCGGTGATGGTGGCGGTCTCCGCGGGCGTCAGCGTCTCATGCGTCATCTGATCAGCTCCATGACGGCGTCGCGCTCCTCGATCAGCTCGGCCAGCGTCGCGTCGACACGGGCCTGTGCCCAGCCATTGTGGACGATTCCCTGCTCGATCTCGACACTGCCCGGCGCTGTCGCGCGCAGCGGGTAGCCAAAGACGATCCCTTCGGCGACCCCGTACCCATCCTGAGCGGGGGCCGGGATCGCGGAGCTGAAGATCTCGCCTGTCGGCTGAGTGATGTTGCGCAGCGTATCGATCACGGCGTTGGCCGCGCTGGCGGCGCTGGACTGGCCACGTGCCGCGATGATCGCCGCACCGCGCTGCTGCACGGTGCTGATGAACTCGCCCTGCAGCCAGGCCTCGTCGATGACCTGCGGCGCCGGCTGCCCGCCGATCCGCGCGTGATAGAAGTCGGGGAACTGGGTCGAGGAGTGGTTGCCCCAGATCGCGAGATCGGACACTGTCTCGACCGGCACGCCTGCTCGCGCGGCCAGCTGCGAGCGCCCGCGATTCTCGTCGAGCATCGTCATCGCGAACCATCGGTCCGCTGGAATCTCCGGCGCGTTGGCGGCCGCGATCAGGCAGTTCGTGTTGCATGGGTTGCCGACCACCAGGGTCCGCACGTCCGTTGCCGCGTTGCGGGCGATCGCCTTGCCCTGCGCCGAGAAGATGCCGCCGTTGATGGTGAGCAGGTCCTTGCGCTCCATCCCCGCCTTGCGGGGCACCGCACCCACCAGCAGCGCCCAATTGACCCCCGCGAAGGCGTCATCCGCGCTGGAGGTCTGGACGATGTGACGCAGCAGCGGGAAGGCGCAGTCCTCCAGCTCCATGGCCACCCCCTCGAGGGCCGGCAGGGCGGCCTCCAGCTCGAGCAGGTGCAGGTCGATGGTGGTGCGCGGGCCGAACATCTGGCCGGAGGCGATCCGGAAGACGAGCGCGTAGCCGATCTGTCCGGCGGCGCCGGTGACGGCCACCGTCACGTGTGAGTCGGGCATCACGATCGAGTCTAGCGCAGCCTGCGTCGAGGGCTGGCTCAGGTCGCGGCGAGGAAGGCGTGGACCTGGGTCGCCAGCTCGTCACGCACCCGGCGAAACTCAGCCAGGCGCTCTGCCTCGGACCCGGTGGCGGCAGCGGGATCGTCGAACGACCACCGCAGCACCGCCTTGGCGCCCGGCACGTAGGGACAGGCTTCGCAGGCCTCTTCGCAGACGGGGATCAGCCAGTCCCACGGCTGGCCCATGAAGCCCTCGATCGTCTTCGAGGTGTGGCCGCTGATGTCGATCCCCAGCTCGGCCATGACGGCGATCGACTCGGGACGGACGCCGGTCGCCTCGGTCCCGCCGCTGGCGACCTCGAAGCGGTCCCCGGCCCACGCACGCAGCATCCCCTCCGCCATCTGGGAGCGGGCGGAGTTGTGGACGCACACGAACAGGACGCGGCGCCTCGTCATGGGACCAGCCTAGCGCCTCGCTCGGGGACGAGCTGTGGACAAGTTCGCAGGGACCCTCGAAGTTCGGGGATAAGTGGGATTGCCATGCCGGTGAGGCGAGCCTATCCTCTGGTTGTCCCGAAGGGGCAGCCAAGGGCACCCGAGATTGCATCAACGGACCGGCGGCGGTTCCTTCGGGACATTTCGTTGCCGCGAACCGGGCTACGGCTCCCGGGCGAGGTTCTGCTGCAGGCGCCGCACCACCTCGGCCGTCTCATCGGTGGGATCGTGCCCCGGCTCGGATGACGGGCCCGCGAAGGTCCCGAACTGCCGGTCCCCCGCATCGCCCAGCCCCGGCACGATGTACCCCCGCTCGTTGAGCGCGCGGTCGATGGCCCCCACATGGATGTCGACGTCCGGATGGGCGGCCGAGAGGGTGGCCACCCCCTCCGGCGCCGCGATCAGGGAGACCTGCTTCACGCGGGCCGCGCCCCAGTGCTTGAGGATGTCGACGGTGGCGGCCGATGAGCCGCCCGTCGCCAGCATCGGGTCCAGGATCAGGCAGACCTGCACGGTCGCGGCATCCGGCAGCTTGTTGTAGTACTCGACCGGCTTCAGGCTGCGCTCGTCGCGGTACAGGCCGATGTGCCACACCTCGGCGCTCGGCATCAGCTCGAGCATGGCGTCCACCATCCCGAGTCCGGCACGCAGGACGGGGATGAGGCCCACCTTCGGCTCGAGCTCGGCGCCGGCCATCGGTTCGAGCGGCGTCTCGATCGTGATCGGTCGGGTGGTCAGGTCCGCCATCGCCTCGTAGCCGAGCAGCCAGGAGAGCTCGCGAACCAGCTCGCGGAACTTCTTGGGCTGGGTGGCGCGGTCGCGGAGGAGCGCCAGCTTGTGCGCGACCAGCGGGTGCGACGAGACGTGCAGGTTCGGGAAGCGGGCGAGGTCCATCGGCGAATTCTAGGCGGCGCCCGGATTGCCCACTACCTCGATTCCCGTTTGGCTGCTAGGCTATCGGTCCTTACGCCGCTTCGTCGCGCCTGTGCCGGCACGCTGTGCCACGCGACGCAGAGGAAGGAGCCAGCTGTGGTCTTCGGAACCAAGCGAGACACCAAGGCCGACTCCGGCCTCCGCGAGGACGTCGTCGGCAACCTGTATCCGGATAGCTTTCCCGATGAGGCAGAGATGACGCCCAACCCGATGGAGTTCCGCCGCCCCGATCCGGGCAACGAGAGCGTCATCGATCCGCACGCCCGCTTCAACGGCAAGTACGTCTCCGACCGCGACCTGCGGATCGAGGGCGAGGCGAGCGGTGAGATCGAGTGCTCCGGCACCCTGATCATCAGCCCGCAGGCGAAGGTTCGCAGTTCGATCACCGCCGCGAACGTGATCATCAACGGCGACTACGAGGGGGACGTCGACTGCGGCGGCCGCTTCGAGATCGGCTCCACCGGCCGGGTCAAGGGCAAGGTCAAGGCCCAGGTCCTGGTCGTCAAGGAAGGGGCCCACTTCGAGGGCGGCGTGATCATGACGCCCGAGGGGCGCGCCTCCTCGAATGCCCCGGCGCCTGCATCCGCTCCCGCACCCTCCAAGAGCCCGGCCGGCGCGGCGCCCGCGCAGGGCTCGCAGGCCTCCGGCGGCCAGGGCGGCATCTTCAAGGACCGCGAGGCTCCTCCGGCGCCCGACCGCGCCGCGACCAGCACCGGCAGCGCCGGCAACTCCTGACCAGTTAGGTCACGCGCCCGGGTGGCCCGCCTCCTGGTCGAGGTCACTCGCGGCGATCGGGTCGAGTCGCGCCATCGCGGCTCTATCGCCGTCGTCTCGTCGTCGGGCGACCTGGTCTGGTCGTTCGGCGATGCGGACGAGTTCGCCTTCATCCGCTCGGCGGCGAAGCCGTTCCAGCTGGCTCCGTTCGTCGCCTCGGGCCGGTTCGACGCCTACGACTTCCCGAATCCGACCGAGTCCCTTGCGATCATGGCCGCGTCGCACTCCGGCGAGGATCGCCACGTGCGAACGGTGCAGGCGATCCTGCGCGCCGGGGGCCTGACCCGCGACGTGCTGGCCTGCGGCGTGCACACCCCCTTCGACGTCGAGACGGCCCAGCGGCTGATCCGTGACGGCGAGCCGCTGACCCCGCTCCGGCACAACTGCTCCGGCAAGCATGCGGCGATGGCGCTGCATGCCAAGGCCGCCGGCTGGCCGATCGAGACGTACTGGCAGCCCGACCACCCCGTCCAGCAGCTGGCGCTCGACACGGTGGCGCTCATGAGCGGCGTGGACCGTTCGGAGATCGTCACGGCGACCGACGGCTGTGGGGTCGTGGCCTTCGGCCTGCCCATCAGCGGGCTGGCGCTCGCCTACGCCCGCCTGGCCGACCCGAGCGGCGTCGAGGAACCGGCTTTGCGCAGGGCGTTCGAGCGGATACGCGACGCGATGATGGCCCACCCCGAGCTGGTCGGAGGCGATCGGCGCCGGTTCGACACCGAGCTGATGCGGAGACGACCGGGCGCGGTCGTCTCCAAGGCCGGGGCCGAGGGGGTCAAGGGGATCGGGGTCCTCCGCGACGAGGCCCCGTCCGCCCCGTTTGGCCTCGCCCTCAAGATCGAGGACGGCGACCACGCCCGCCGCGCCGGCGACGTCGCCGCGTCCGCCGCCATGGCCCGCCTGGGTGTTCTCGACGTGGATGGGCTTGCCCGGATGGGCGAACTCGCCTCGCCAAGGATCGTGGATTCGCGTGGTGACGACGTGGGGGAGGTGCGGCCGGTCAGCGAGCTCTCGGGGACTGTCCATTGACGCGTCCGAGGGGCAGCGACTAGCCTTCGGGCTGGCGATGGTGTCCGCCGAGACGTAGAACGTCTGAACCGCCCGCTCGGGCTGATGGCCCCTGTTGCATGTGCAGGCAGGGGCTTCGTGCTGCCTGGGGAGGTATCGGGCGTGGACAACGTCTATCTCATCGCTGCCCTTTGGGTTGGGCTCGCACTGGTCGCGAGCCTGATCTCCATCCGCCTCGCCGTGTCGGTCGCGTTGATCGAGATCGGAATGGGCATCCTCGGTGGCAACGTTCTGGGGTTGCACACCACGCCCTGGGTCGATTTCCTGGCCAGCTTCGGCGCGGTGCTCCTCACCTTCCTGGCGGGCGCCGAGATCGATCCGGAGTCGCTCCGCCGAAACCTGAAGATCAGCCTCGGCATCGGTGCGGTCGGCTTCTTTGCGCCATTTGCCGTGGTCTTCACGGTCACCTACTTCGGTCTCGGGTGGCAGCTGCATGCAGCCGAGATCGCCGGCATCGCGCTCTCGACGACCTCCGTGGCCGTCGTCTACGCCGTCATGATCGAGACTGGACTGGCCAGTCGCGAAATCGGCAAGCTGATCCTGGCCGCTTGCTTCATCAACGACCTCGGCACCGTCCTGGCCCTGGGGCTGCTGTTCGCGGACTTCAGCCCACTGCTCGTCGGTTTCGTGGTGGCGACTGCGGCCGCCATCGCCGTGATGCCGCGGCTGCTGAGCTGGTTCATGAACGCCGTGCCACGCAGGGTCTCCGAGCCAGAGATCAAGTTCGTCTTTCTGGTCCTGCTCGCCCTTGGGGGGCTTGCCAGCATCGCCGGCAGCGAGGCCGTACTGCCTGCCTATGTCATGGGCCTGGCCGTTGCGGGCGTCTACGCTCGCGACCGGGTGACGGTCGACCGAATGCGCTCCGTGGCGTTCTCGCTTCTCACGCCGTTCTACTTCCTGAAGGCCGGTCTCTTCGTCAGCCTGGCGGCTGTCGCGTCCGGCATCGGCCTCATCGTGCTGCTCTTCGGCGCCAAGGTG
>Ga0326597_10007870_pt1 | contig 14443 bp, 10 predicted proteins | sample RVTome_12_FD_203789 | JGI IMG/M metagenome (GOLD analysis project Ga0326597, IMG submission 203789) | Soil microbial communities from uranium-contaminated site in the Upper Colorado River Basin, Wyoming, United States - RVT100D185 | ecosystem: Environmental > Terrestrial > Soil > Contaminated >... | reverse complement strand
GCGATTCCGGTGCGCCTGCCTGGTGCAGCCAGGCCAGTGCACGGCCCGTCTTCCTGACAAGCTCATTGCCGCCGGGGCTTGTCCATAGATCCGAAAGTTTTTCCCCTTCGATCCACTCCACGGCGGACAGCTGCAGCCTGGGATCGCAGAAGAGGGGGTGCGGGACACCAAGCGGCGCATCCGGGGGCAGACAGCGATACAACTGTGAGAGGACCCGGTGAGTCGCCTCCACGCGACCGCCCTTCGCGGTGCGCAGCACGACGGCCAGAGGGCCGCCCGGGGCATCACCTCTCGGATCGCACTCCACTGCGCAGTACAGGACGCAGCGCGACTCCGGCTTATAGCGCAAAAGCCGCAGCTCCAGGCGATGCTGCGACACCACATGGCCCGGGAACGCCCCGGCGGCGATTCGCTGCATGATCTTCATGATCGTTGCGGGTTGCGCGAACGTGGCCAGGTGCGGCAGCCGGGCATCGTTCGGAAATTCGTACGCGATGGCCTGGTGCTCGGCAAGCACCACCGGATCGCTCAGCAGGGCACCGGGGATCCAAGACTTCTCGTGCAGCGATCGGGCCCTGCGAATATAGTCTGCTTTGTCGCAGGCCCTTGCATACAGGCGCGCGCGGAAGGAGCCGGGGCGATCGCCCAAGGTGTAATCGACGGAGTAGCTGATGATGAAACTCGAGCCGGGTTCGTAGCGAATGTGTCCGATCCGACACGCGGTGATCGCGGCTTTGGACCGGCTCGATGCACCCGTCAACACCTGCTGCATGGTGGCCGGATCGAGGAGCCCGGACAATGCGAGCTCCTTCTCTCGAGCGATGGGGCCCAATGGATCGACGGCGGCAGGGGTGAGATGGTTCATTCGAACTCCGCTTCCTTGATCGCCTCCCGACCGGCGTTGGGATCCGCTTCGGGAATCTCCCGCTGGCGGCTCACGAATTCAAAGAAGGCTCCCCCTCTCTGCCGTAATTCCCCCGGTGCCCCCTCTTCCTGCATCTGTCCATCCCGGATCAGGATGGCCCAGTCGGCAAGGTCGAGGAAGTGAAGGCGGTGGGTGATGATGATGAGTGTGCGCCCTTTCCGCAGCCGTCCGAGCACTTTCTTGGCTTCGCGTTCGGCATGCACGTCAAGCCCCGTGGCGGGCTCGTCGAAAATCATTACGGGGGACCGGCGCAGCGCGGCGCGCGCGAAGCTGATGCATTGCCGCTGGCCACCCGAAAGCGTCATGCCCCCTTCGCCCACGAGCGTGTCATAGCCTTGCGGTAGCTGTGCTATGAACTTGTCGATGCCCGCCATCCGGGCCGCTTCCGCGATCTCGTCCGCCGTGGCCCGCTTCCTGCCGAAGGCTATATTTTCGGCAAGCGTTGTGCGGAACAAGAACGTCTCCTGCGCCAGAGGCGTGATCCGCTTGCGCAGACTTCGTATGCTGTACCGCGAAAGGTGTTCACCGTCGAGCACGATACGCCCCGACTGTGGATCGTAAAGCCGCAGAATGAGCTTAGCGAGCGTGGACTTCCCGGCCCCGGTGTGGCCGATGATCAACGTGGTTCGGCCGGCGGGGATGTGGCACGAAAAATCTCTCAGGATGGGGCGCTCGCCCGTGTAGGAAAAGTTCACCCGGTCAAAGTGGAATTCGCCCGAGATGCCGGAGGCGGAAATGGCATCGGGATGGTCCATCACCTCGGGCTGAAGTTCAAGGATCTCCATGATCTTCTCCCCCCGCACCGTGGCTTTGGCCATGCGCGTGCTGAGCCGCGCGATGTTCTGCACCGGCCGGTAAACACCCCGCACGTAGGCCAGAAACACGAGCAGATCGCCGGCGGAGATCGTCCCGGCGATGGCCTTCTTCGCGCCCATCCAGAGCACCAGGCAGGTTCCCACCGCGGTGATGATCTCCACGAGGCGCGCGTAGTTGGCCGCCAGCTTCGTGGTCTTGAGGTTGGCCTTCACGTCGCGGTCCATCGACTTGCCGATGAGCTTCTCCCGCTGCTTTTCCTGCCCGAAGCTTTTCACCTGGCTGATGCCGGCGAAACTCTCCTGCACCGAGGCGACGATCTTGCCATACACTTCGCGCTGGCGCCGGGCCGATTTCTTGAGGCGCATCGAGAACCGAAACGCCGCCAGCAGGAAAAACGGCGTCACCGCCAGCGTGATCAGGGCCAGCTGCCAGTCCAGCCAGAACATGATCGCAAACATGCCGACGATCAGAATCACCTGGCTTCCCAGTTCGATCAAGGTGCCGGTCAGCAGGTCTTCCAGGAGGCCGATGTCCCCGGTCATGCGCGTCATGAGATCGCCCGTCTCCCGATAGTCGTGGTACGACTGCGGCAGGCGCTGCACGTGACTGAACAGCTGCAGGCGGATCGCCGCGACGAGCCGATGACCCACGGTCTTCGTCAGGATGGACTCGCTGTAGTTCAAGAGGCCGCGCAGAGCGGCCACCGCCAGCACGGCGCCAGCCGCGGCCGCCACCAGCAACATCGGATCCCAGCCGGCCAGGGGCGCAAGAATGCCCTTGGCCGCCGATTTCTGGTGGGTGGCCAGCGCGTAGTCGAACACGACTTTCAAAGGCCACGGCTGCGCGAGAGTGAGCAGCGCGCCGCCCAGAAGCGATGCTGCGCTCAGCACAAGGCGAATGCGGTGCGGACGGAGGAGAGGGCCGAAATGCCGGTACACGCGGCGCAGCGCCGCCAGATCGAGTTGGGTCAGCCTCGACTTAAGCCGCATGACCCACTCCCCGTTTGGCGCGCGCATTCAAACCTGCGAAGATGCCTCCGATCTGGGCGATGCGCCGGTCCCACCCGTGCTTGCGCCGTACCTCCGCTCTCGCTTCGACGCCGAGCCGGCGCGCAAGGCCCGGATCGCGCCTCAGGCGCAGGAGAGCTTCCTTGAGTGCCTCCGGATCACCCGGCGCTACCAGGAGCGCTGTTTGTTCGTGCCGGAGAATCTCCGTGATCTGCCCGATGGCCGAGGCGACAATGGGTCGGCCGGAGGCCATGTACTCGAAGATCTTGAGAGGCGAGAAGTAAAAACCGTCCAGGGCGGGATAAGGGGCCACCAGCACGTCCATCTTCCGCTCGAGTGAGGGAATTTGCTCGAAGGGGACGGAGCCGGTGAAGTTCGTCCGTTCGGCGATCCCCAGCTTCCTCGCGCGACGTTCCAACTCGGGTTGCAACGCTCCCCCGTCGCCCACGACCGAGAGGCGGATAAAGCGATCGACCTGTGCGAATTCACCCACGGATTCGAGGAGAATGTCGACGCCGTGCCACGGCCGTACCGATCCCACGAATCCGACCACGAAATCCTTGTTTGCACCTTGGTTCCGCAGGGCATTTTCGTCCGGCTCATTGCCCGCGAGGTCGAAACGCGCGAGGTCGACGCCGTTGGGCACAACGGTAATCGCGGTCCGGGGCGCGATGCCGCGGATGTATTCCTTCAGTGCACCTGACACGGCCACCACGTGATCGGTCATGCAGAAGAGAAACCCCTCCACGGCCGAAGCGAGCTCTTTGTTCATGAGGCTGCGGTAGCGCGAAGCTTCGGGCACGAGCGGCGCGTTCACCTCCAGCACATGCGGGATGCCGCGGCGTCGTGCGAAGTGCAGGCCGGCCAGACCAAACAGGGAGTAGCGTTCGTACACAAGATCGAACGGCTCGGCGGCAAAAATCTCCTCCAGCTTCTTTTCCATGGCCTGGTTGGCGTGAAAGTCCGCCGTCTCGCGCATCAGGCTGCGGTCGGCGCCCGGCACGGACGACCCATTCCCGGACCCTTCGGTGACCTCAGTGGTCACCACGAACACCGGAACGCCCAGGCGCGCCGCCGCGTCCGGGCCGCCGTTGGCAACGAGGGCGACCGGTCGGTACGAGGCCTGCTTCAAGGCAGCGATAAACTGCCGGATGTGCACCGAACTCCCCTTCGTGCCGCCGACGGGAATGCCGCGGTCGGCCGAGAGGTAGAGAATGCGATCAACCTTCATGTGCTCTGGCGATCTCGCGATCGGGTTGCTCTTCGGGTCCGCCCTTTGCGAGCTGTGCGGCGCCGGACTGTCGATAGACGCCCAGAAGTGTCCCGACGCTCCGGCGCAGGTCGAATCTGTCCTCCGCCTTGCGCCGCCCTCGCGCTGCGAACTGGCCCTGGAGGTCCTGCGATCCGAGAAGACGGGCAAGTGCGAGGGAAAGCCGATGGGCGTCGTCCGGCGGCACGAGAAGGCCATCCACTTCCGAGTCCACGATTTCGGGAATGCCCGACACGGTCGTGGACACGATCGGCAGGCCTGCGGCGAGCGACTCCAAAAGTACCGTGGGCAAGGCGTCCTGATTGTTGTCCGGGCCGACGGTACAGGGGAGACACATGACCGCGGCCCGGTGCATCAGGCCGACCACCTCATCGCGATTCTTGGCGCCGGCGAATTCCACCTGCCGGGTGAGACCCAAAGCGTCGCGCACTTCCAAAAGCGCCTCCAGCTCGCTCCCTTCGCCTACGATGACTGCGCGGAACTCAAAGCCCCGTTTCGCCAGATGGGCGAGGGCCTCGAGCAGCACGGGAAAGCCCTTTTTGGGGACGAGCCTTCCGACGGCGAGAATCAGCTTTGAGTCGCGCTCTACCCCGGCGGCCGGCTTGAAAATGTCCAGGTCGATGCCGTTGTAAATGACGCGAATGCGGCCCTTGCCGAGGGTCGGCACCTGTTCTTCAAGAAACCGGCGGTTGAACTCGGTGACGGTAATCACGGTGGCGGCCGCGTGCAGCTTGGCGCGCAGGTAGTGCTCGTCCAGGTTGTAGACGAATATGTCCTTGGCATGCGCTGTGAAAGTGAATGGAATACCCGTGATAGTGTGCGCGAAGTACGCCACCGTGGAGGGCAATGAGGCAAAGTGCGCGTGCAGATGGTCGAGGCCGAGAGCCTGCGCCTTTGCCGCCACCCACGCGGACTGCAGGGTCAAATCGACACGCGCTGAATCGCCCCCCGCGACCGCGGACTGGATTTGCGCCCACAGGCGGGCCGCGAAGGGCTCGAGGTGCGTCCACTCCCGCCCGAGCCAGGCCGGCCACCTCTTGGGATCGAGGTCGTCGAGGTAGTGGACCTGCGCCCGGAGATCGGAGAGTTGCGGATGAAACCGTCCTTCGTTCGGTTTCCTGAGAGAGAAGATGGTCACCTCGACGCCCCGTCTTTCCAGCTCGAGGATTTCGTTGAGGATGAACGTCTCGGAGAAGCGCGGGAACATCTTGACGATGTAGCCCACTTTCAAGGTCGCTTGATCGCAGTTCATGCCTCATCTCCAGGCAAACAGGTGTGTTGAGCCACTACGTCGCGGAACCACTCCACGAGCTGTACGGCACCATCCAAAGGGATGCGGCCATCGGCCCGCGCCGCGACGAGCGGCTCCCGGCCGTCCTTCAGGAGCTCGGTGACGGAGATAAATAGCCCATCCGCCGTGACGTCCCCGGGCCGGAGCATGGTGACCAGCCCCAGGTGCGCGAGTTTCGAGGCGCGCAATAGCTGTTCCTGCCGGTGCAGCATGCGCGGAATCAGAAGGGCCCGGCGGCCGTAGCTCAGAATCTCAGTCGTGGTATTGTACCCGGCCGTGGCCACCACGAGGCTGCTGCGCCTGAAAAGCGAGCCCGTCTCGGGCACGAACCGCTTGATCATCACCGGAAGGCCCAACGCGGCCCTGCGCAGCCGGCGCAGGTCCTCGGCGGCAACGAACGGTCCGCTCAGGATGACGCTGTCGAAATGGATTTCGTCCCGGTGCCGGGTCAGCATGGCGACATACGGATCGATCACGGTTTCCACTGCCCCGTCGCCGCCGCCGATGGTTACGACCACGAGGGGCCTGGACGGGCGCGGGCGCTGGGTCCCGCCGCCGGACCCCCGGCGACGGTGCTCTTCGAGAAGGTAGTGACAAAAGTGCGTCTTCGCTTTCAGGGCCGGCGAGAAATGGTACGCCTCCACGGGATCGAACACTTCGGGTGACCCATACACGAGCACCCGGGTGTAAAGCCGCTCGAGCACTCCGTAGACGTCCTGGCTCTCCCAAAGCGGAATGACCAGGGAAGGGTCGTCGATGATATCGCGCAGGCCGAGAATGACCGTGCTCCGGGGCTCTTGCTCCTTCAGCCACTGCAGCGCGGGCAGCATCTCCCCCTTCATTCCTGTGGGGGAGTGATCGACAAGCACGACGTGCGGCTGGAATTCGCGCACCGCTTCGAGCAAAAGCCGCGTTCGGATATTGAGGATGCGCGCGAACGACGTGGCCAGAGAGCGGGCCTCGTAATGCTCCTGACCGGTTTTGCGCACGGCGGGGAGCTTGATATAATCGACCTGGGCGGGCAATTCGTATCGGTGCACAAGGGGGGAGCCGGTAACGAGCAGGATCGCCAGCTCGGGATAGCGCTTTGTCAGGGCCCGCGATATCTTCAGGCAGCGTTGGAGATGGCCGAGCCCGAACGTGTCGTGCGAATAAATCAGCATGCGCACGCCCGCGCCGGTGACGGCGGGTAAGCTTGTCGCGCCGGTCTTGTTCACGCTTTGCATCGCCTGCGTGCGCGCCCCTGCCATCTACGCTTGCCCCATGCTCGCGTAGGTGAAGCCGTAGCGCTGCATGCTCTCTGGCACGAGAAGGTTGCGCGCGTCGAGCAGGATGGGCCGCCGCATCTGGCCCGCAATAGCCTTGAAGTCCAGCGACTGAAACTCCTGCCACTCGGTGAGGATCACAAGACAGTCCGCTTTGTTCGCCGCCAGGGCGGCCGAAGCCGCCAGTTCAAGCTTGGGCAGATAGCGCCGCGCTTCCGCATGCGCCTGTGGGTCGTAGGCCACGACGGACGCCCCTTCGGCCAGCAGGCCTTCGATGATCGGTATGGACGGCGAGTCGCGCATATCGCTGGTGCCGGCTTTGAACGCCAGCCCGAGCACGCCGATGCGCGCCTGATAGAGCGTACCCGTGAGCCCGCGAATGCGGGCCACGATCCGTTCCTGGTGACGCAGGTTGGCCTGCTGAACGGCGCGGATGATCAGCGGCGAATAGTCCTTCGATTCCGCGAGTCCTTCCAGTTCCTTGAGATCTTTGCCCAGGCACGAGCCGCCCCACCCCGGGCCGGGAACCAGGTATTCCGCGCCGATCCGCGGGTCCATGCCCATGGCGTGGGCCACCTCGAGCACGTTGGTGCCCAAAAGATCGCAAAGCCCCGCCAGTTCATTGATGAATCCGACCTTCAGGGCGATAAACGCGTTGGAGGCGTACTTGATCATCTCCGCGGTTTCGTTGTTCGTCTGCACGATCGGCACCGGGCTCGTCATGCCGAGGCGGTAGAGATGCGCCACACATTCGACCGCTTTCGGATCTTCGCCGCCGATGACGATGCGCTGGGGGTGGAAGAAATCATGAACCGCCGAGCCCTCACGCAGAAACTCGGGGTTGTTGATCACGGCCTTCGGCTCGCGGCCGTTGCCGCCGCCTGACAGGCGCTCCCGCACCCGCCGTCCCGTGCCCACCGGGACCGTGCTCTTCAGCACGACGACCTGCCCGGGTTCGGCGGTTTCGGCGAGGACGCGCACGACCTCCTCAAGCGGTCCCAGGTCCGTACGCCCTGAGTCTTTGGCCGGCGTACCGACGGTGACGAAAATGGCGCGTTGCCCTTTGACAGCCCCCGCCAGGTCATCCGTGAAGCTCAGGCGATCCGACTGGATCCCCCGCCGCACAAGTTCCTCCAGATCGCGCTCGTAAAAAGGGAGTCGTCCCTCGCGGAGCATCGCGAGGCGCTCGGAATCTTTCTCCACGCAGACGACCGAGTGCCCGAACTCGACAAAGCCCGCGGCAGAAACGACGCCCACGAATCCTCCCCCGACCACGCAGAGGTTAACTCCCGACATGAGGCCCTGAGCCAGGCGGTAGCGATCGGCCGTTTTCCTGTCGATGGCCGCGTCTGCGGGTTCCTTTGATCTCACATTCGCCTTCATGTCGCTGTTCCTTGGTGGCCGGTTCATTCGGTCTGCCCCACGGGAATCGTCCGGATCTTCCCAGTCCGGATTGGGGATCCCGCTACCTTCCATGGCGGGCCTCAGGTCATGCGCACGCGGTCGCTGACGGTGCGTGATCCGATTAGACTCCATTGCACACAAACCCTGTGCCGATTCGAACTCGGGACAGTAACTTACGATAGTGCAATTGATTAGGTGCTTGCGCCGGAAGCGGCGGGCAGCACGCGACGTGGGGTCGATTGGTTCATATGAACCAACCTGGTTATTCAACCCACAATTTCGATCTTGAGATGAATCTCGTACTTGTTAATCCTGTACCGCAGCGCCTCACGCCCCAGCCCCAGTTTCCGCGCTGCCTCCGACACGTTGCCGCTGCATGCCTTGAGAGCCTTGAGGATTACGGCTTTCTCCAATCCTTCGAGATTCACACCGGCATCCGGGAACTCGAACTGCCAGAGATCGACGATCCGAGGCGGCGTCTCCCGCAAACCAGTGCCGGGGGCGGGAAGGCTTAGATCGGCGGCCGTGACCAGAGGAGACTTGTCGAGGAACGACACACGTTCGATCAGCTGGCGAAGCTCACGCACATTGCCGGGCCACGCGTAGCCCAGCAGGGCCGCCTCGGCGTCCGGCGCCAGCTTTTTCGCCGTGCCGTACTTTTGCCCGAACTTGGCCAGGAATAGCCGCGTGATCTCGACGATGTCTTCTTTGCGTTCGCGCAGCGGCGGCAACTCGATTTTGACGTTGTTGAGACGATAGTACAGATCGTTTCGGAACGTGGCGGCGTTCATCAGGTCGCGGTTGGTGGCCGCGACGATGCGCACATCGACGCCGATGTCGCGAAGGCCCCCCACGCGGCGCACGGACTTCTGCTCGATGACCGCTAACAGCTTCACCTGCGCTTCCGGCGTGAGATCGCCGATTTCGTTGAGGAAAATTGTGCCTCCCTGGGCCGCCTCGAAGAGTCCGCGCTTCGACCGGTCGGCGCCCGTGAACGAGCCCTTTTCGTGGCCGAACAATTCCGCCTCTTCGAGTCCCTTCGGCAAGGTTGAGCAATTCACTTCGATGAACGGCTGGCTCGAGAAGCGGCCGTGGTAGTGCAGGATGCGTGCCACGAGATCCTTGCCGGTCCCCGTTTCGCCGAGAATCAGGGTGGGGGGATAGTCACCCGGGGAGGCAAGCTCGATCGCCAGCAGTTTGTCGATCAACTTCCGCACCGCCTGCATGCGCAGCGAGCGGCACACGAGCCGATCCGAGTCGGTTTTCTCCGCCTCGACGTCGTGGTAGTAGGAGATGGCCTGTCGCAGGCGCGCATCGTTCACGGCGCGTTCCAGGGCCAGCATCACTTCCTCGGTGTCGAGCGGCTTGCGCAAGAGATCGCAGGCGCCGGAGCGCATCGCCTCCACCGCTGTGGCCATCGTGGCGTGTGCCGTCGTGATGATCACGGAGATGTTGGCATCGAAGCGGCGTATGAGTTTTATGGCCTCCAGCCCCGACATGCCGGGCAGTTGCAGGTCCAGGAGCACGATGTCGGTCGGCGTCTGCTCCAGGAGCTTCAGCCCCTCCTCGGCGCTGTTGGCGACGACGCAGTCGTGCCCGCGCCCCGCGATGGAACGGCTGAGGGACTTGGCCAGCAACACTTCGTCTTCTACGATCAGCACTTGTGCCATGAGATCAGCGCGGTTCTCCAGGTTTCGGTTTCGACCCAGCGGGCGGTTGCTCCGGGAGCACGATCGTCACCAGCGTCCCCTGACCCACGGTGCTCGCCAGGTGTACCTTGCCTCCGTGTAACTCCACGACCGTCTTGGCCTGGGCCAGCCCCAGCCCGGTGCCCCCGGGCTTGTCCGATACGAAGGCGCGAAACAGGCGTTCCCTTACTTCAGGCGCCACGCCGCGGCCGTTGTCGGCGATGCCGATGGATATTCGGGTGGCTTCGTCGGAAGGGCTCTCCCTGGCCGTGGAGACCGTCACGCGGTCGCCGCCGGACTCGTACGCGTTGCTCAGGATCAGCGTGACGGCCTGCTCCAGAAGAATGCCGTCGGCGGTGATGGGGGGAAGACCGGAGTCCAGGCGCAGATCGAGTTTGACCGGGGCATGGGTATCGCGGGCCGCCACGAAGGCCGCGGCTTCGGCGACGAGCCGGTTGACGTCGACCTGGGCCAGGTGCAACTCGAAAGGCCGGGCATAATCCAGGAAGCGTCTCACCCAGCCGTCCAACCGGTCCACGGCGGCGATGATTTCATGCAAAGATTCGCCTGTGCCCGATTCAGCCGCGGGCAGCTCCGCCAGGGACACCTGCGCCGCCATGCGGATCCCCGCCAGGGGATTCTTGATATTGTGTGCCGTGTAGGCCGCTGCCTCGCCCAAGGTCGCGAGCCGCTCCCGGCTTTTCAGTTGCTGCTCAAGCGCGGCAAGGGAAGCCGCCATGCGATTGATCGACTGGGCCAGCCTGCTCCACTCGTCGCGGCCTTCGAGCTGGATGCGCGTGTCGAAATCGCCGGCCGAGATGCTCTGGGTGGCATACGCCACGCGCGCAATCGGCCGCACCAGCCAGCGCTGAATGGCGAAGACCATAAAGAGCACCTGCAGCATGGCCAGCACTACGGCCAGACCGGCGATGATCTCGGCACGACGCCCTGCCTCCGTGGCGTGCGCGATGTGCCAGTCCACCTCTCCCTGGTAGAACTGGTTGAGCACCGCCACGTCGTCTGTCGCCTCGTCGGCGATTTCGCGCAGACGGCTTCGGGCAACGGAGGGTTCGAACTTTTCCCCTGCCGCCGCCGCCGAGCGGAACAGACGGTCCAGTATCCACATGAGCTCGGTGTGCGTCTCCTCCAGCCCTTCGATGTGATCCGACTCCTCCCGGCTCTTGGCATGGGCCTTGAGTTCGGCCAGCCAGCCTGCGGCGGGTTCGCTCAATCGCCGGACCTCCGCTTCGGCGGCCGTTGACCCAGCGAGAAAATCCAGAGCATGGTTGGTCTGCCGGAGAATGGCACTGCGAAGCTGCTCGGCGCGTGTGTCCTGTGCGTAGATGCTGGAAAGCTCCCCGGCAGCCGTCTGCCAGTGGTCGATGGCCCAGTAATACCCGAGGCCCATGCCGACGAACAGCACCAGCGTGGCGCCGTACACCAAGATCAGCTTCGAGCGGATTGTCATGTGACGTGGCCGGGAGCCTGGAGAGCGTCAGCCCGGAATTCGCCCGGGGAGTGCGGTCACTTCGGGAACGCCTTGAGGAGTACACGCTGCTGACTGTACCCCGCCATGCGCCGGTGCGGCCCGGCCGCCATGGCGCGGTGTGTGCCGAGCACTTCAACTCGCGCGAAGCCTGCCTGCTCCAGGAGCTCGAGGGCCAACGTGCGCGTCGGAAGCATGTGCAGGTGTCCCTTTTTGCTCATGCGCCGGACCAGCGCGCTCTGATCCTGGTGGGTTTCCGGCACCGCTTCCACGAATTCCATCACGGCGAACTCACGGGTCAGTTCGAAGATCCGGTCGATGGCGAGAATCGGGTAACGGAGGTGGTGAAGCACCGCCAGGAAGAACACGATGTCGAAGCGCCCGAGCTTCGAAGGCTGAACGTCGAGCAGGTTTTCATCGGTGATTTCCACGCCGGAGCCGAGAATCTTCTTCACGAGCGCAAACTTCGCCCGGGCGTCTTCCCCCTTGTCCACCGCCAGAACGCGAGAGGCGCCGCGGCGCTCGGCCTCGAAGGAAAAGAACCCCTCGTTGCACCCGATGTCGAGCACCGACTTGCCCGTCAGGTCCTCCGGCAGGTTCATCATGGCCAGTTTGCGCTGCGTCGCATCTCCGGTTTCGCCCGGCGTGATCAGGCCTTCGCCGAGGGGGATCGACTGGTACCAGTGGTGCTGTGCTACGGCATCCCGTACGCTTTGGTCGATGTGAGTCGACATAAATTTCCAGCTTGTCTAATGCGAGGGGGTCTCGGCCCTGAACCATGTGAGCGTCCGGCCGAGTCCGCTCGGAAAAGGTGTGAGTCGCGTGATACCCAGGATCTTTCTGCACTTTCCGGTATGTGCACAGGTGCGGGGGTCATCGCCCGGCTTTTTCGCTGCGTACACGGGCGCAAGGTCCGTCTTCAGTGCGGTTTGAATTTGCTTAAGAAGCTCGCGAATGGAGGTCTGCTTGCCTGAGCCGATGTTGACTACCTCTCCAACGACTTGGCGACGGCGCCCCGCCGTGAGAAGCGCGCGCACAACGTCGGCGACGAAAACGAAATCGCGCGTCTGTCGACCGTCGCCGTAGATGGTCGGGCGCCGGCCCGAAAGCACGCACGTGGCAAACGCGGGAATGACATTGGCATACTGCGAGCGCGGGTTCTGCCGCGGCCCGTAGACTGAAAACAGCCGCAGGGCCACCGTCTCGAGGCCGTAGAGATCCCAGTACAGGCCAGAGAGCTGTTCGCCGATCAGCTTGCTGGCGGCATAGGGGGAACTGCCGCGCAGGCGCGCCGACTCCCTGAAGGGAACCGCCGCTTTGGCGCCGTAGACCGAAGCCGACGAAATGAAGACGACCCGCTTCGTGTCTGCCCGGCGCGCTGCTTCAAAGACGTTCCAGCTGCCCCCGACATTGACATCCGCCGTCGTCAAGGGATCGTCTACCGACTGCGTTACCGACGAGACAGCCGCCAGGTGATACGCGAGGGAGACGCCGCGAAAGGCCCTGTTGATCTGTGCAAGATTGCGCACGTCGCCCCGCACCAGTTCGATCTCCTTCAGGTGCAAGCTGAGATTTTTTTTGTGGCCGGTGCTGAAGTTGTCGAATACCCGTACGTTGTGCCCGTGCGCCAGCAGTCCGTCCACGAGATGCGAGCCGATGAAGCCGGCGCCGCCGGTTACCAGTGTGATCGGTTTCCCCAATTCGGGTCCTCCAGCCTGGCGGCCAGGCTCTGCACCGCCGGCGGCCGTCGAGTTTGGTACACGTTTGCTCCGAGTGGTGCCCGGCCGTGGTTTGTGATCCGGGAAGTCATGCGCGCTGCCGCTCTACCGGTGCGACCGACTGCCCTTGTCGGATGTTCGCCGCCTTTCCGCGACCGGGGAGGCGCTTTAGCCTGTATGAGTAGAAGGCGAACGAACTTCGTACAAAGGGTTTTTTCATGTTGCGGTCCCGGCACGGGCCGGGAGCACTAAACCGTTAGACGCGAGCGGAATCCACGCCATCAGATAGCGCGCTTTGTTGGCAATTGACTTCGAGGCCGACGGCGGCTATACTGTTGTCCGTTGTAGGGTGCAAGGTGGGGGCTAAATGGGTGACGGGCGTTTTGCAGCCTCGGTGCGATTCCGCCTCGAAGTCGACAAACTCGAAGCGCTGATCCAACTCCTTCAACAACGGGGTTACGAGACGTACGGCCCGACCGTGCATGCGCAGACCATTGTGTATGCTCAAATCGCGAGCGCGCGCGATCTCCCCCGCGGGTGGACCGACGAACAAACGGGCGGTCACTATCGGCTCAGGCGGCGGGATGACGAAGCGATGTTCGGCTTCGCGGTCGGGCCGCAGGGTCCCAAACAGCTCTTGTTTCCTCCCGAGGAGGTGCTGTGGGATGCCGTCCGCGAAGGCCCCGGCTTCGCGCCGCGGGCGCCGGAGGAAACGGTGCGCCGGCGGGCGCTGGTGGGCGTGCGTGCCTGCGAGCTGGCGGCGCTCGGGGTTCAGGACCGGGTGTTCCTGCAGGGCCCGTATGCCGAGCCCGGCTATCGCTCCCGCCGCGACGCTCTCTTTATTGTGGCGGTCGACTGCTGTGAACCCGGCGGCACATGCTTCTGCGCTTCGCTCGGCACCGGCCCCCAGGCGACGTCCGGCTTCGACGTGGTGCTCACGGAGGTGCTGGACGACGGCCAACATTTCTTCGTGGCGGCGCCGGGAAGCCACAAGGGAAGCGCCGTGCTCGCCCTCCTTGCGCTCGAACCCGCCGACGCAACCGCCGTGGCCACGGCGAACGCTCTCGTGCAGCGTGCTTCAGAGCGCATGGGGCGAACACTCGATACTAGCCACCTTCCTGAGCTTCTGTATCGCAACACCGAAAACCCGCGCTGGAGCATTGTGGCCGACCGCTGCCTGGGCTGCGCAAACTGTACACTCGTCTGCCCGACCTGTTTTTGTTCCGACATCGAGGACGTCACCGATCTGACCGGCACGACGGCCCAGAGGCGCCGGGTCTGGGACTCCTGTTTTACGGTGGATTTCTCCTACCTGCACGGGGGCGCGATCCGCAGCTCGGCCTGTTCGCGCTATCGCCAGTGGCTGACGCACAAACTGGCCTCCTGGATCGACCAGTTCGGCGTCTCGGGCTGCGTCGGCTGCGGCCGGTGCATCACCTGGTGTCCGGTGGGGATCGATCTCACCGAGGAACTCGCGGCCATCCGCGCCCACGACGTAAACGAACCGATTCCAGCCACCCATCCGGAGGCTATTCATGGAGACACTTGAACCCATCCTGGCGGAGCACCCTTT
>Ga0326597_10007869_pt1 | contig 14443 bp, 14 predicted proteins | sample RVTome_12_FD_203789 | JGI IMG/M metagenome (GOLD analysis project Ga0326597, IMG submission 203789) | Soil microbial communities from uranium-contaminated site in the Upper Colorado River Basin, Wyoming, United States - RVT100D185 | ecosystem: Environmental > Terrestrial > Soil > Contaminated >... | reverse complement strand
CGGACCAGCGGGCCAGGACGGCGAATCTTCGCTACTAGGCGGCCGCAGAGCGGCCGCAACTAAGACAGCTTCTAAAGCCCAAAACTTGCTTCATTCGTAAGGACACGGGCTTTAGAAGATGTCTAGAATACCGGCGGCACCGCGCCACCTGAAGCCTGAAGCCCGAAGCCTGAGCGGACAACCTGATGAATGACGTCCTGACCCTGATCCTCGGCGGCGGCCGCGGCACCCGGCTGGATCCGCTCACCCGCACCCGTTCGAAGCCGGCCGTGCCGATCGGCGGGCGCTACCGGCTCATCGACGTGCCGATCAGCAACTGCCTCCACGCGGGGTTCCAGCGCATCTTCGTGCTGACGCAGTTCAACTCGGCCTCGCTCAACCGGCACGTCGCGCAGACCTACCGTCTCGACATGTTCTCGAAGGGGTTCGTGGAGATCCTGGCCGCCGAGCAGACCACCGACAGCTCCGACTGGTTCCAGGGCACCGCCGACGCCGTGCGGCAGGCCGCCCGGCACTTCGCGGGCTACGACGCCCAGTACTACCTGGTTCTCGCGGGCGACCACCTCTACCGGATGGACTTCGCCGAGCTGGTGAGCGCGCACATCGACAGTCACGCCGACATCACGATTGCCGCCCAGCCGGTCACGGTCGAGGACGCCTCGTCGATGGGCATCTTCTCGTTCGACGCGCTGGGCCGGATCGTCGGGTTCGAGGAGAAGCCCGACGCCGCGCGGCTCGCGACGCTCGGCTCGAGCGTGCCGGCCGGCCTGATGTTCGGTGGCCTCACACCCCTCCGCCCGGTCGTCGCCTCGATGGGCATCTACGTGTTCTCGCGCGAGATCCTCCACGACCTGATCGCCACGCATCCCGGCGTCGACTTCGGCCGCGAGATCATCCCGGCCGCGCTCGGGACGCACCGCGTCCACGCGTATTTCCACCGGGCGTACTGGGCCGACGTCGGCACGGTCCGGTCGTTCTACGACGCGAACATCCTGCTCACGCAGCGCGGCGCCCCCTTCAACTTCTTTCATCCGCAGCGCCCCATCTACACGCACCCCCGGTTCCTGCCCGGCTCCAAGGTCCACGACTCGACGGTGGATGGGGCGATCCTGGCCGAAGGCGGGTACCTCGATCAGTGCGTGGTCAGGGACTCGGTGGTGGGCATCCGGACGACGATCGCCTCCGGTGCCCGCGTGACCCGCTCGGTCCTGCTCGGGGCCGACTTCTTCGACGAGACGGACGAGGGCGCGAGCCGCGACGTCCCGCGGCTCGGCATCGGCCGCCACGCGGTGCTCGACCGCGTGATCGTGGACAAGAACGCGCGTATCGGCGAGGGTGCGCGGCTGGTCAACGAGCGGGGGCTCCAGGAGGCGGACGGCGAGGGCTACTGCATCCGCGACGGCATCATCGTCGTGCCGAAAGGGGCCGTGATTCAGGCCGGCACCGTCGTGTGACGAGCGCCGGGGTGGGGTAACAGGCATGTTTCCGATCCGTCAATCCTCCGTAAAACCTGTGACGGCCACCGCACAACCACGTGACGCGCGTGTAGACTGTCGACATGTTCACGATGCGTGACCCCTCGATGCGCCCCGTCCTCGTGCTGCTGCTCGCCGTTGTCGCCCTGCCGGCCACAGTCGAAGCGCAGGCCTCCTCCACCGCCTCCAGCGACAAGCCGTGGTACGAGCGGATCACGTTCGCCGGCGATCTCCGCCTGCGGTACGAGAGCTTCTACCAGGCGGACCTGGAAGATCGGCACCGCGGCCGGTTTCGGCTGCGCCTCGGGCTGCGAGGTCCGATCACCGATCGGCTCGACTTCGGTGTCAGGCTCGCATCGGGCGGCGACGACGACATCGTCTCGACGAACCAGACGATGGAGGGCTTCTTCACGCGCAAGCCGATCAACATCGACCAGGCCTATCTGACCTGGCGGCCGGCAGGACCGGTGACGATCGGCGGCGGCCGGTACGGCTTTCCGGTCCTGCGGACGCAGCTCGTCTGGGACGACGATGTCAACTGGGAGGGCGCGTACGAGCAGATCACGCTGCCCGGCGGCCTGTCCGGGCGGATCGTCGCGGCGCAAACCTGGGTCGACGAGTCCAGCGGCGACCGGGACGCCGCCATGTTCGCCGAGCAGGCGCGCGTGACGATTCCGGCCGGCAGACACCGCGTCGAACTCTGCCTGGCCAGCTACGCCTACCGCAACGTGGACGCGATCGCCCGGGCCATCGCGTCCGGTGAGGTGAACGGCCAGCACACCAACCGGCTCAGATCCGACGGCAGCGGACGCGTCATCGGCTATGTCTCGGGCTACAACCTCGTGGACGTCATCGCCGTGGCGACGCTCGCCACCGGCCGAGACCAGTACCCGGTGACGCTGCTCGTCGAGTGGGTACGGAACCTCGACGCGGCGACCGACGAAGACACGGGCGTCTGGATCGACGCGAAGTACGGCCGGGCATCGAGTCCGGGCACCTACGGCGTCGGTTACGTGTTCGCCCGGGCCGAGCGCGAGGCGACGCTGTCAGCCTTCAACTTCAGCGACCTGCCCGGGACGAACTACCGAGCGCACGTGGTGAGCGCGTCCTATCAGGCCGCCCGCCGCGTGACGTTCGACGTCACGGGCCTCTTCTCGAAGCGGATCGACGTCGCGCCCGGCCAGGCGAACCACCTGCTCAAGCGCTTCCAGATGGACGTGCGGGTGGCGTTCTAGCCCTTCCCAAGCTTCCGCAGCATCTTCGGCGTCGCGAACCAGCAGAGGCGGCCCGGGCGGGCGGGGGGCAGCGCTTCGACGTCGATACGGCAGACGGCGCCCTTCTTGAACGGGATGGGCGCCCGCGTGCCGATCAGGCGGGCGGCCAGCTCCCCCAGGCCGGGCTCGTGGCCGACCAGCGCGATCGATCGGTGCCGGGCGTGATCGGCGAGGGCCGACACCACGGCCGCCGGGGCGGCCCCCGGCGCGAGTGCGTCGAGCGGGGTCACGGGGGTGCGCGGCGCCAGCGCCTGCGCGATCACGTCGGCGGTCTGACGCGCGCGAACGAGCGGGCTGGTGAGGATCTCGTCGAACTCGACACCGAGCGCGTCGAGCCCCTGCGCCTCCTGACGCAGCCGCGCCACGCCCTGCGGCGTCAGCGGCCGCTTCGTGTCGTCCGGGTGCGCCTCGCCGCGCGCGCCGGCCACGCCGTGCCGGATCAGATACAGCTGGATGTCAGCCATGGCATCGCCTCGGTCTGCCCGCGCGCTATCGGCCTCGGTGTCCGGCCCGGCGCGGGCGCGGCGTCGCCTCGGCGAGCGTCATCTTGAGCGGTGCCGGGCGGACACCGGCCGCCGGCGCAGTCCCGACCCGCGGCGCCAGGACCGTGCCCACCGTCGCCGCGAGCTCGAGGAGACCGGGTCCCGCGGCGACGTAGCGCGCGTGCAACGCGCGGCACTCGGTGTCGAGCACGCGGACCAGATCGTTCAGCGCATCGGGCGGGACGGTGCGCGGTGTCGTCGGCTCGGCCAGCACGGCCTGGACCTGCTCGATGAGCACCTGCAGATCGTGAAGGCGCCCGAGCGTATCCTGGGTTCGCTTGAGCGCGCGGACGAGCTCCCCGGCCTCGACGACCTGCGCTTCTCCCGCCAGCTCGAGCGCGTAGCGCAGCTTCTTGGCGGCGATTCGCACGCCGTGCAGGCGTTGCGGCACGTAGAGTGCGCCCGCGTCCGCGACCGCCGCGCGAAGCGCCTCGGCGCGCCGCGACAGGCGCCGCGCGAGACGCGCGCGCCAGGCCGGCGCCAGCCCCGGATCCGCCACGAGCGCGCCGATCTTCCTGAGCCGCGCGACGAGCTTCGTGCGGGCCACGGCGTCCAGCCGCTGGAGCATGTCCTCGCGGCGCTCCGCGCGCATCCGCTGCAGCCGTGCGCCCACGAGATCGACGGCGGCCCGATCGACGTGGGCCCATCGCCGCTCGGCCAGCGCGGCGAGCGACACATCCATCTCGCGCACCGAGCCGAGCGCGCGGGTGATCCGGCGGAGAGCCCGTCGCGTCCGCCGTCGCCGGGTGCCCGGGACGCCGGCCGCGACGATCGGCACCGCCTCGCGCAGGCGGCGCGACGCGACGCGCGCCTGGTGCACGCCGCGCGCATGGCCGGCGACCGCCGCGGGCAGGTGCCGCGCGAGCGCGCGGGTGCGGCGCTCCAGCAGGCGCTTCAGATGGGTGTCGGGCGTCATGATAGGATCGAACCTCCAGTATATTGGCCGCCCGGGCCGCCCGCAACTTGCCCATAAACACCGTGTAACACAGCCCTTACGCGTATGCGGATCGCCGCCATCGACATCGGGACCAACTCCATCCACATGATCGTCGTGGACGTGCGCCCGGACCTCTCGTTCGAGGTGGTGGACCGCGAAAAGGACATGATTCGGCTCGGCGCCGGCGGGCTGGATGGCCGCGATCTGACCGCGGCGGCGATGGAGGCCGCCCGGCAGACGCTCTCGAAGTTCAAGCGCCTGGCCGAATCCCACCAGGTGGACGAGATCGTCGCAGCCGCGACGAGCGCGGTGCGCGAGGCGGAGAACGGGGGCGATTTCGTCGCCGGCGTCCAGCGCGATCTCGGCGTCCGCGTGCGGGTCATTTCGGGCACCGAAGAGGCCCGGCTGATTCACCTGGCGGCGAGCTACGGCGTCGACATCGGCACGGGCACGGCGGTCGTGGTCGATGTCGGCGGCGGGAGCGTGGAGATCACTCTCGGATCGTCGGGGCGTACGCAGTTCGCGCGGAGCTTCAAGATCGGCGTCATCCGGCTGACCGAGCGGTTCGCCGACAGCGATCCGCTCGTCCGGCGCGACGAGCGGCGGATGGTGAAGTTCGTCCTGCGCGAGGCGGGCGACTACCTCGACACCCTCGCGCGGCGGGGGTTCGACCGGGTGATCGGCACGTCGGGCACGATCCTGAGCCTCGGCGCCCTCGCGGCGCGCGACGCCCGGGGCGTCCCGGAGGACCGGCGCAACGTCCGCGTGGGCGCGAAGGCGTTTCACAAGCTGCGCAAGCAGTTGGTCGGCTTGCGGCTCGAGGAGCGGCTCGAGATCCCCGGGCTCGATCCCCGGCGCGCCGACCTGGCGGTCGCGGGCAGCGTGCTGTTCGACACCATCCTGCAGCGGTTGGGCGCGGAACAGTTCACGCTGTGCGACCTCGCGCTCCGCGAAGGCCTGGTGCTCGACTACATCAGCCGGAACGCCGCCGTGATCCGCAAGGTCGAGCGCTATCCCGACGTGCGGCGGCGCAGCGTCGTCGAGCTGGCGGAGCGCTGCCAGTACGCGGCGGATCACGCGCGGCAGGTCGCGCGGCTGGCGGTGGCGCTGTTCGACCAAACGCGCGCCGCGCACGGCCTCACCGACCGCGAGCGCGAGTGGCTCGAGTACGCCGCGCTGCTGCACGACATCGGTGTGCACATCAGCTACGAGCGCCACCACCGGCACTCCTACTATCTCGTCAAGAACGGCGGTCTCCGCGGGTTCGAGCCGGACGAAGTCGAGCTGATCGCGCTCGTGGCCCGGTACCATCGCCGCGTCACGCCGAAGAAGTCGCACGAGGGCTTTGCGCTCCTCGGCGCGCGTCAGCGCCGGACAACGCGCATGCTCTCGGCGCTGCTGCGGCTCGCCGAGGGGCTCGACCGCAGCCACCTCCAGCCGCTCGACGGCGTCGCCGTGCACGACCGCGGCGACGACTACCTCCTGCAGCTGCGGGCCGCGGGGGACGCCGACCTGGAGCTGTGGGCCGCCGGCCGGCACGTGGCGTCGCTCGAGCGCCTGCTCGGCCGGCCGATCCGTTTCGAAGTGACCGGCGCGACCGGACACCTGGACCAACGCCATGCTCAGCCACCTGACAACTCCGCACACCTATCCCGGCCGGCTGTTCGTCGTCGAAGGCATCGACGGCTCGGGAAAGACCACCCAGCTCACCCTGCTCGCCAAGTGGCTCGTCGCCGGCGGTCACCGGGTGTTCGTCACTGAATGGAATTCGTCGGCGCTCGTCAAGGCGGCCACCAAGGCCGGCAAGAGGAAGGCCACGCTGACGCCGATGACGTTCAGCCTGCTGCACGCGACCGACTTCGCCGACCGCCTGCTCTACAACATCATCCCGCCGCTCAAAGCCGGCATGATCGTGCTGGCGGACCGGTACACCTACACGGCCTTCGCCCGCGACGCCGCGCGCGGCGTGGACCCGCGCTGGGTGCGTGAGCTGTACAGCTTCGCCGCGCGGCCCGACCTCGTGGTCTACTTCCGGGTGCCGATCGAGGTGGCGCTCGATCGGCTGCTCGCCCGGCGGGTCAAGCTCAAGTTCTACGAGGCCGGCATGGACCTGGGCCTCAGCGCCAGCCTGGTGGAGAGCTTCCGCCTCTTCCAGGGAAGGGTGCTCGAGGAGTACGAGCAAACGGTCGAGGAGTTCAACCTGAAGGTGGTCGACGCCTCGAGCAGCATCACCAGCCAGCAGCGCGACTTGCGCCGGCTGGTCGCCGAGTATCTGGAGGGTACCAGTGAACGCCAATCCGACCCCGCCGAGTGAGAACGGCGCCGCCCCGACGATCGAGCCAGGCCGCTACTACGGCTACGGTCTCCCCTACGTGTCGATCGACGGCTACCCGGGCAAGATCATCGCCATCGAAGGCACCGACGGCGTGGGACGCTCCACGCAGATCGCGCTGCTGCGGGAGTGGCTCGAGATCCAGGGCTACGGCGTCAGCGAGACCGGCTGGACCCGGTCCTCGCTGATGCAGCCGACGATCGACCTGGCCAAGTCGAGCAACACGCTCAACAAGCTCACCTTCGTGCTGCTCTACGCGACCGACTTCGCCGACCGGCTGGAGAAGGAGATCTTCCCGGCGCTCAAGGCGGGCTTCATCGTGCTCTCGGACCGCTACATCTTTACGGCGATGGCCCGTGCCGGCGTCCGCGGCGTGGACCGGAGCTGGATCCGGAGCCTGTACGGCTTCGCGATCGCCCCGCACCGGGTTTTTTACCTCAAGATCGACGTGGATACCCTCATCCGGCGCGTGCTCGAGTCGCGCGGGATGAACTACTGGGAGTCGGGCATGGACATGAAGCTGGGCGACGACATCTACGACAGCTTCCGCGCCTATCAACGCCAGCTCCTGAAGGAATACCAATCGCTCGGCGACGAGTTCGGCTTCTGCGTGCTCGACGCGCGCAAGCGCATCAACGTGATCCAGGAGGAGCTCCGACGCCAGGTGGGCGAATTCCTCGCGGCCTCCGACACCCCGTCGATGGGGCCGCTGGGGGGTGCCTGACGGCGCCGCCGGACCTCCCGTCCGGTCGTTTACGCGGTTTTTACACCGGCGAAACCGCTGTGAAATTCGGCCGAGGTACCGTGTCAGCCATGCAGATCCAAACATTGCGCACGATCGTGTCCTTGCCTGCCTGGGCCCTTATCGGCTTCGTCGCGAGCGGCTGCGGCACCCCCGAGGGACCTGCCCAAGCCGCCATCATCCAGATCGACGGCTCGAGCACCGTGTACCCGATCACCGAGGCGGTGGCCGAGGAGTTCCAGAAGGCGAACCCGGGCGCCCGTGTGACCGTCGGCGAGTCGGGCACGGGCGGCGGCTTCAAGAAGTTCTGCAACGGCGAAACAGACATCTCCGACGCCTCGCGGCCGATCAAGCCGACGGAGATCGAGGCCTGCGGCGTCAACGGCATCGAGTACATCGAGCTGCCAGTCGCCTACGACGGCCTCGCCGTCGTCGTGAATCCGAAGAACACCTGGGCTGCGTCGATGACCGTCGCCGAGCTGAAGCGGCTGTGGGAGCCGGAGGCGCAGGGCACGATCACGCGCTGGAGCCAGATTCGCACCGGCTGGCCCGACGAGGAGATCCACCTGTTCGGGCCGGGCGTCGCCTCGGGCACCTTCGACTACTTCACCGAGGCGATCGTCGGCCAGGAGGACGCCAGCCGCGGCGACTACACCTCCAGCGAGGATGACAACGTGCTCGTGCAGGGCGTCGCCGGCGACCAGTACGCGCTCGGCTACTTCGGCTACGCGTACTTCGAGCAGAACCAGGACAAGCTCTCGCTCGTCGCGGTCGACGACGAGGACGACAGCAACGGCGCCGGCCCGATCGCCCCGTCGCCGGAGGCGGTGCGCGACGGCACCTACCGGCCCCTGTCGCGTCCGGTCTTCTTCTATCCGAAGGTCAGCGCGCTCGACCGACCGGAAGTCCGGGACTTCGTGGCCTTCTTCCTCCAGCAGGGGGCCGCGCTCGTGCGTGAAGTCGGGTACGTGCCGCTCGCCGACGCCGACTACGATCTCGTCCGCGCCCGCGTCTCCGGCCGCGTCACCGGCACGATGTACGGCGAGGGGAAGACGGGCACGCTGGAAGAGCGGCTGCGCCGGTGATCCGGTTGTCCCCACGGGCCCGCCGTCGATTCGAACGGGCGATCGAGCGCGCGCTGATGCTGTGCGCGGCGCTGTCGATCGTCGTGACGGCGGGCATCGTGTTCGTGCTGCTCTTCGAGACGATCGCATTCTTCCGCGAGGTGCCGATCACGGAATTCCTGTTCGGCACCGAGTGGACGCCGCTGTTCCTGAACAAGTCCTACGGGGTGCTGCCGCTCGTGACCGGGACGCTGCTCGTCTCGGTCATCGCGATGCTCGTGGCGCTCCCAGCCGGGCTGCTCAGCGCCATCTACCTGAGCGAATACGCCCCGTCGGGCGTGCGGCGCATCGTCAAGCCCGTGCTCGAGATCCTGGCCGGCGTGCCGACGGTCGTCTACGGCTACTTCGCGCTGCTGTTCGTCACGCCGCTGCTGCAGCAGGTGATCCCGGGTCTGGCCGCGTTCAACGCGCTCGGACCTGGGATCGTGATGGGCATCATGATCCTGCCGCTGGTGTCGTCGCTCTCCGAGGACGCGCTGTACAGCGTGCCGAACGGCTTGCGCGAAGGGGCCTACGCGCTCGGCGCCACCCGGATGCAGGCGGCGCTCCGCGTGGTCGTGCCGGCGGCGTTTTCCGGCATCTCGGCCGCCGCCATCCTTGCCGTCTCCCGCGCCATCGGCGAGACCATGATCGTCGCGATCGCGGCGGGCCAGCAGCCGCGGCTGACGCTGAACCCGCTCGTGCCCGTCGAGACGATGACCACGTACATCGTCCAGGTGAGCCTGGGTGACACGCCCACCGGCACGATCGAGTACCGGACGATCTTCGCCGTCGGCATGCTGCTGTTCGCGAGCACGCTCGCGCTCAATCTGGCGAGTCACTGGCTGCGCGGGCGGTTCCGGGAGGAGTACGCATGAGGGCCGCGCGGACGAGCGTCTGGGCCGCGTTCAGCGACCGGCTCCTGCAGGGCCTGGGGCTCCTCGTCCTGGCGCTGGCGCTCGCCGCGCTGGGCGCGCTGCTCGTGGACGTGCTGGTCGACGGCGCCGGCCGGCTCTCGTGGCAGTTCCTGACGAGCTATCCATCCCGCCGCCCGGAGCTGTCGGGCATCCTGCCCGCGCTGGTCGGCACGATCTTCGTCGTCGGGCTGACCGCCGTGATCGCGGTGCCGCTCGGCGTCGGCGCCGCGGTCTACCTCGAGGAGTACGGCACCCAGAGCCGCCTCGCGCGCCTCGTCGAGATCAACATCGCGAACCTCGCCGGCGTGCCGTCGATCATCTACGGGCTCCTCGGCCTGGGCCTGTTCGTGCGCATGATGGCCATGGGCCGGAGCGTGCTGGCCGGCGCCGCCACGCTGGCGCTGCTCGTGTTGCCGGTGGTCATTCTGTCCACCCGCGAGGCGCTGCGGGCTGTGCCGAAGTCGCTCCGCGAGGGGTCGTACGCGCTCGGCGCCACGCGGTGGCAGACCATCTGGCGCCAGGTGCTCCCCTCGGCGCTGCCGGGCATCCTGACCGGGCTCATCCTGGCCCTGTCTCGGGCGATCGGCGAAACCGCGCCGCTCATCACGATCGGCGCGCTGACCTACGTGCCGTTCCTGCCCGCGGACATCTGGTCGCCGTTCACGGCGCTGCCGATCCAGATCTTCAACTGGGTGTCCCGGCCGCAGGCCGGCTTCACCGAGGCGGCCGCCGCGGGCATCCTCGTGCTGCTGGCCCTGCTGCTCGCGACGAACGCGACCGCGATCCTGATCCGGGACCGGCTCCAGAAGCGGAGGAACGCATGACGTCGCAGACGCCGTCGCTGCCCTCCCTGAGGTCGCTGGCAACCGACGCGGGCCGCCGCGCGACCGGCGGACGCCCGATCCAGATCGAGGTGACGGGGCTCAACTTCTACTACGGGCAGAAGCAGGCGCTCGCCGACATCACGATCGCGATGCGCGCCAACGTGGTGACGGCGTTCATCGGGCCATCGGGGTGCGGCAAGAGCACGTTCCTGCGCGCGCTGAACCGGATGAACGACATCATCCCCGGCACGCGCGTGGAGGGCCAGGTGCGCATCGCCGGCCAGGACATCTACGCGCCCGGGACGGACGTCGTCGCCCTGCGCCGCCGCGTCGGCATGGTGTTCCAGAAATCGAACCCGTTTCCCAAGTCGATCTTCGAGAACGTGGCATACGGCCTGCGCGTCAACGCGCTGACAGGCAGCCGGGCGGAGATGGCGGCCCGCGTCGAGGAAAGCCTGATCGCCGCGGCGCTGTGGGACGAGGTCAAGGATCGGCTCCACGAATCGGCGCTGGCGCTGTCCGGCGGGCAGCAGCAGCGGCTCTGCATCGCCCGGGCGCTGGCCATCCGGCCCGAGATCCTTCTGATGGACGAGCCCGCGTCGGCGCTCGACCCGATCGCGACGCAGCGCATCGAGGAGCTCATCTACCAGCTCAAGGAGCGGTATACGATCGTGATCGTGACGCACAACATGCAGCAGGCGGCGCGCGTGTCCGACGACACGGCGTTCTTCTGGCTGGGCACGCTGGTGGAGTTCGGCCCGACCGACCGGCTGTTCACCGCGCCGCGCGAGAAGCTGACGGAAGATTACGTGACGGGCCGCTTCGGGTAGCCTTCGAGTGGAGGACACGGAGGATCGCACCACAAGGGGCGTGGAGCGCACCGAAGATCGCACGACAGGGGACACGGCGCGCACGAACGACGGCCGCACGAACGGTCCGGCGCGCACCGAGGTGACTATGACTGAGCGTGTCGTCCCGCACTTTCAGGAAGAGCTCGATCGCCTGAAAGCCCGGCTGCTCGAGATGGGCGGCCTGGCCGAGGCGCGTGTCGTCGCGGCCGTGCGTGCGCTCGTGGAACGGGACGCGGCGCTGGCCGAGCCCGTGCTCGACGGGGACGCTCCGCTGAACCAGCTGCACATCGACATCGACAGCCGCGCCTTCACGCTGCTGGCGCTGCACCAGCCGATGGCGGTGGATCTCCGGGCGATCGTCGCGGCGCTCAAGATCAACACCGACCTCGAGCGGGTCGGCGACCTGGCGGTGAACATCGCGGAGGCGGCGCGCCGCTGCCTGCGGCATCCGCCCGTGAAGGAGCTGATCGACATCCCGCGCATGGCGGACCTCGCCGAGGGGATGCTGCGGGACGCGCTGGACGCCTTCGTGCGCCGCGATACGGCGCTGGCCCAGGCCGTGCTGAAACGCGACGACCAGCTCGACGCGCTCAAGAACCAGGTCTTCCGGGAGCTGCTGACCTACATGCTCGCCGACCCGCGGACGATCGAGCCATCGCTCGAGCTGATCCTGATCTCACGCCACCTCGAGCGGATCGGCGATCACGCCACGAACGTCGCGGAGGAGGTCATCTTCATGGTCTCGGCACGCGACGTCCGCCACCAGGGGGGCGACGCCGCGACCGATCCAACTCACGGCCAGGGCTAGACATCTTCTAAAGCCCGTGTCCTTACGAATGAAGCAAGTTTTGGGCTTTAGAAGCTGTCTTAGTTGCGGCCTCTTCACGCCCTGCTAGAATGGTCGCATGACCGCACAGGCGAGGTGCGTGTACTGCCGGCGGCAGCCGGCGGCGGACGCCTGGCGTCCGTTCTGCTCCGAGCGGTGTCGCATGGCCGATCTGGGGCGCTGGCTGGGCGGCGAGTACCGCCTCCCTGGCGCGGACCGGGCAACGGACCCCGGCCCGGAGTCGCTCGCCGACGCCGACGATGCACCGGACGAACGGAAGGACTGACGATGACGCGTCACCGCCTGGCTGGTCTCCTGCTCGCCATCCCCGCCGCCGCCCTCTGCGCCCAGCCGGCCGCCACGCGCTTCGACGGCGCGCGCGCGTTCGAGGACCTGCGCCGGCTGGTGCTGATCGGGCCGCGCCCGTCCGGGTCGCCGCGCCTCGAAGAGGCGCGCAAGCACATCGAGGCCCAACTGGCGTCGGCTGGCGCCGCGGTCCGCCGGCAGGCCTTCGAGGCCTCGACGCCGATCGGGCCGATGGCGATGGTCAACCTGATCGCGATACTGCCCGGCGATCGCCCGGACCGCATCGTCGTGGCGGGGCACTACGACACGAAGCGATTCGAGGCGTTCGACTTCGTCGGCGCGAACGACGGCGGCTCGAGCGCCGCGTTCCTGATCGAGCTGGCGCGCGCGTTGAAGGGACGGAAGAACCCCTTCACGATCGAGCTGCTCTTCCTGGACGGGGAGGAGGCGGTGATCGAGTGGGTCGGCAACGACCACACGTACGGCAGCCGCCATTACGTCGAGGCCGGGCTCGCCGACGGCTCGCTCGCCCGCCTGAAGGCGCTCGTCCTGGTCGACATGATCGCCGACCGCGACCTCACCATGCACCGCGAGGGCAATTCGACCCGCTGGCTCACCGACCTCGTCTGGGACTCCGCGGCTCGACTCGGCTACGAGCGGCACTTCCTCCCCTCGATGACGTACATCGAGGATGACCACGTCCCCTTCCTGCAGGCTGGCGTCCCGGCCGTCGACCTGATCGACCTCGAGTACCCGCCGTGGCACACGCGCGGCGACACGATGGACAAGGTGGACGCCCGGAGCCTGCAGGTGGTCGGCGACGTCCTCCTCGACGCGCTGCCCCGGATCGAGGATCGGCTGGCCTCCGGCCGGTGAGCGCACGCGACCGGATGTGGACGGACCCTCAGCCCCTGGCCGCGAGGAATGCGGGGATCGCGATGGCCAGGCCGATTCCCAGCAGCGCGATGATGATCCCGACGAGCGAGAGGATCCCCACGAACCGCCAGAACGATCGCTGCGTCACGAGCGCGGCTTCGAGCTGTTGCGGCCGCTGGCCCTGGGTGAACTCGCGAATGCGGCTCGCGAACCGGACGAGGTAGAGCGAGGGAAAGAAATAGAGCAGCGCCATCAGCGGATAGACGACGATCAGGGCGGCCATCTCGGGCTGCCCGCTGGCGATGCCGAACACGCCGGTGCCCAGCCCGACGAGCAGCATGAAGCCCACCATCACGAACCCGAGCACGCCGAGGAAGCGGACCCAGGGCTGCGTCTCCCCCAGGATGGCGGCGCTCTGCGACAGCGAAATGGGCGGCGGGATCGGGCGCGGCCGTGACGCCGCCGGGGGCGGTGACGGCGGCTGGTCCGGGCCCTGAACCTGGTTGTCCATGCCGTGCCTCCTTGACGGATCTAGTTTTCGGCCGGAGCCGGTCGGGGCTGCAGGGTGAGCCGGGGCGCCCGGGCGACCGGGCCGGCGCCGCCCGAGGTCAGGCGCGGGGCGTCTCGTTGCGGTCGACCTCGGCCACGATCGACAGGATCTCGTGCTCGGTCAGGACGGTCTTCGAGTCCTTGGCGCGGGCGAAGATGCGGTCGACGACCTCGCCGGACGCATCGAGGCCGCGCTTCTGCAGCCAGTAGACGACGTTCGACCGGCCGGACATGGGGCCGATCTCGATCTCCTGCTCGCGGCCGACCATGCGCGCCGGCACCGACGAGTACACGGCGTCGGTGAGCGCCTCGTCCTGCTTCTTGATCGCCTTGATGACGGCGGCGGCGTGCACGCCCGTGGCGGTCCGGAACGCGTCGCGCCCCATCACCGGGTAGTTCGCGGGAATCGGCACGCCGCAGGCTTCTGACGCCAGCGCGCAGTACTCGCCGAGCTTCGTCAGGTCCCGCTCCAGGTACCCCATCAGCACCAGGTTCACCAGGATCAGGTCCATCGGCGTGTTGCCGACGCGCTCCCCGATCCCGATCGCGGTGCCGTGCAGCCGCGTCGCCCCCGCGTCGAGCGCGGCCATGGCGTTGATCACGTCGAGCCCGCGGTCGCGGTGGCCGTGCCAGTCGATCCCGATGCCGCCGCCGCACGCTTCGACGATCGAGGCGATGAACCGGACGACGGCCGCGGCGCCGACCGGTGTGGCGTACCCGACCGTGTCCGCGACGCACACCCGCTGCGCGCCGGCCCGGATCGCCGTCGAGTACAGGAGGCGCAGGGTCTCGGGGTCGGCCCGGGTCGTGTCCTCGGTCACGTACATGACCGGGACGCCCTCCCGGACGGCGAACGACACCGCCTCCTCGGTGCGCCGCAGGAGCTGGT
>Ga0326597_10007868_pt1 | contig 14444 bp, 12 predicted proteins | sample RVTome_12_FD_203789 | JGI IMG/M metagenome (GOLD analysis project Ga0326597, IMG submission 203789) | Soil microbial communities from uranium-contaminated site in the Upper Colorado River Basin, Wyoming, United States - RVT100D185 | ecosystem: Environmental > Terrestrial > Soil > Contaminated >... | reverse complement strand
TCCGCTCGCAGGCGACTCGGTCGATGGCCTCATGGCGAGCAACGCATCGTCCGCGGCGTCGGCCGTCCTGAACCTCGGCGTGCTCTACGACTCGACGCCATGAGCGATCGGAACGGGTGGTTATGGAGTCTTCAATGATTGGAGTGCGACATGGATTACGTCGGCATCGGCATCTACGGACTGTTCTTCCTCTGGCTGATCTGGCTCTTCCACAGGGAGACCAAGGACCGGCAGATCAGTGCACTGCGGTCCTTCCCGACCAGCGAATCAGACGCGAACGCGGCCAACCCATCGGAGCAAGGCACCAGTGAAGACCTTCAAGGACAACGCGGGTAACGAGTGGACGGTCGAGATCAATGTGTCGGCCCTCAAACGCATCCGCTCACTCACCGGCTCCGACCTGCTCGAAGTGATCAGCGGCGGCGACCTGCTCGAACGCCTCATGCGCGACCCGATTCTGCTGTGCGACATCCTCTATGCGCTCGTCAAACCTCAGGCGGACCAGAAACAGATCAGCGATGAAACGTTCGGCGCCGCGATGGCCGGGGATGCCATCGACTCCGCCACGGCCGCACTGCTCGATGAACTGGTGGCTTTCTGCCCCAGCCCGAGGGACCGGGCCAACCTCGGGCGGGTGTTGATGGTGGTCCGCAATGCAATGGACAAGGCGCGCGACGTGGTGGAAGCCCGTCTGGAGGGCGGCGAGATCGAACGGATCGTCGAGGAAGCGCTGACTCAACCGACCTCTGGCAACTCATCTGGCGCTGCGCCGGCATCCTCGGCCTCGATCCCGCCAACCTGACACTGCGCGACCTGCTCGTCATGGCTGAGCAGCGCCAGCGTGATGAATGGGCGAGGACTTCATCGATCATGGCACTCATCGCCAACACGCAGCGGAATCCAAAGCGGCAGCGGGCCGCCAGGCCGAGCGATTTCGATCCCTTCTCGCGCAAGCGCGAAGTGATGAAGGCCGATGTGTCGGTACTCAGGGAGGTCTTCATCGAGGGGCGGGTGCCGCGACCGGCCCGGGAGCCGAATGGCATGAGGGGAAACTGAGTGAGTGCTTTGTGAGTGTATGATTCCCGAGAGTACATGGCAGACAGCGCGGGCATGGAGACGGGTTCCAAGCGACAGACCCAACTCGCGCGGAATCTACGATCGAAGGGCACCAGTCAACTATGAACATCGAAGACGACTTTGTTGACACGATTGCAAAGGGGGCCAAACTGGCCGGGGTCCGTTTCGATTCGGACGATCGCGATCTGCTCACAAGGGCAGTGGTTCATGAAGGATCCATGCGCACTGACCAGGTCAGCCCAGAGCAATTCCTTCACGTGACCACGCAGGGGCTAGGCCTCTACCAGCACGTTCTTAGCGAGCACTTTGACGGTGATCACCGACGACTCCAAGAGTGGCAGAAGGCCATGTCGACCGCACTTGTCGCCGGGCTTCGTAAGGAACTGAAAGGGCTCATAGACAGCGGCATGACGTCACGGGCCGACGCAATTGTCGGAACGCGCGATAGGATTCAGCACTTGATGGATACAACCAAGCGCCCGCTGTTGCTCATGGTGGTTCAAGATGTCGCACTGAAGCGATGGAGAGAGGTTGCCTGCGCGGGGTGGGGGTGCTGCATCGCGTTAGTTTTTTTGCTCGTGTCCCTGAGCGCGAGTATCGCGTCGGTATGGTGCCTCGTCTGAGTGAAGCGCCCGTCATATGATGCAGATCGAATGACGCTGGGCGGGGAATCTGGTGCGATGAGCCAATCCGAGAGTGGAATGTCGAACGACAGTTCCGGCGCTTCGCCCGCTCTTCGCTGTCTCTGGAGTCATCAAATGCCGACACACATCAGAATCTTCAAAGACAAGAAGATGCTCCGCGTGCAACGCCTTGAGTTGGAGCCCGTATCCGGGAGCGTGAAGTACACGGTCGAAGGACTGCTGTTCTGGTTCTCGAATGATTCGGGGGCATTGATCAAACCGGTACTAGAAGGCCGTCATGCCCACCAGTGGGATTGGAATCTCGAGATCATTGGGATCAGCCGAATGGACACTCGACACATTCTCACCGGACTCTACGATGTGATTGACGATACTCAGCCGCCGAGCGCTGTGGCTTCATCATTGCCCCTGGCGGCCAAGCCACCCCATTCTGAGAAGCCGATCCTCGTGTCATGCTACATCGAGTTCGCAAGCGAGGCAGAAGCGGAATCTTTCTTCAAGCAAGTGCCCTATCCAGTCAAGCATGTCTCGAAGGTGATCTCCCACGTGGTCGATTGATGATCAACAAGTAGCATGCGACCGATACCCCACCGAGTGACCGATCAATTCATGGAACCCGCCCAACTCGATTCGCTCTCCGAATCGACGAAAGCCCCGCGTTGCGGTCATAGCAGATTACGCTCAGCCTGAAGCTGCAAGCCACTGTCCACCATGAAAGTGACATGGGTTAGTCACCTTGCCCGCCTCTTCGGCGGGCGATGCCTCTTGCCTAACGAACCATGCCCTCATAGCAGTGGTCGCGTCGGTACAGAGGGAGGGACGATCTGAACCGTCCCGTGAAGGTATCGCGGACCGATGCTCGACCTGCGCATCAAGCAGATGTTCTTCGACCGGCCCAAGGTGAAGCGGGCAGTTGATGCCGCGCGTCGCAGGGTGCTCAGCAAGGCCGGCGCCTTCATCCGCCAGACGGCCCGCACCAGCATCCGCAAGCGCACGGGCACGAGCAAGCCGGGCAGTCCGCCATACTCGCACGTCGGCCTGCTGCGCCGCTTCATCCTCTTCGGCTACGACAGGGGCAGCGATTCGGTCGTGGTCGGTCCCGTCGGCTTCCGCCGTTCGACTGCGCCCAGCGTGCTCGAATTCGGAGGCCAGACCACCGTCACGCGCCGACGCCGCGGAAAGCGCACCGAGCGCCGAGTCCGCATCGCGCCCCGTCCGTACATGAATCCGGCGCTGGAGAAGGAACGGCCGAAGTTGCCGGAGCTCTGGCGCAACAGTGTGATAGGGACGTGAGCGATGGCAAACACCCAGGGCATCCGCGCCGGCCGGGCATTCGTCGAGATCGGCGGCGATGACTCACGCCTGCAGCGCGCTTTGAAGCGCGCCCAGCAGCGCCTCAAGGCCTTTGGCGCCGGTGTGCGTCAACTCGGCCTGCGCGCCGTGGCTGCGTCGGCCGCCATCCTCGCGCCACTCGCCGGCGCGACGAAGATCTTCGCATCCGCCGGCGATCAACTCGACAAGATGGCCGCCCGCACCGGTGTGAGTGTCGAGGCCCTCTCGCAACTCGGATTCGCGGCCGAGCAGTCCGGAGCCGACATCGAGACACTCGAGAACGGCATCCGCGTCATGCAACGCACCATCAACGATGCCCAGCGCGGCCTCTCGACCGCAACCGACGCCTTCGCCGACCTCGGCCTGAGTGTCGAGCATCTGGCTGCACTCTCGCCTGAAGATCAGTTCCAGGCCATTGCCGACGCGATCAGCCGAGTTGAAGATCCGTCCAAACGCGCGGCCCTGGCGATGCAGGTGCTCGGCAGATCGGGCACCAAACTCCTGCCCCTGCTGGGCAGCATCCGTCAGTTGCGCAGTCAGGCCGGCGGCCTGGGCCTGACGATCTCGACCAGGGACGCCTCCAGTGCGGCGCTGCTCACCGACACACTCAACATCCTCTGGCGCACAGTGCGTGTCGGCGCCTTCGTCATCGGTTCCGCGTTGGCGCCGACGATCATCGACCTGAGCAATCGAATCACCCGCATCATCATCGCCGCCAACGAGTGGATCAAGGCGAACCGTGAGGCGGTCGTGTGGGTGGCCAGGGTCGGTGTCGCGGTCGGTGGCGTGGGCGCGATCCTCATCGCCACGGGACTGGCGTTCACTCTGCTCGGTGTCGCCGTCGGCGGTCTGGCAGGCGCGCTCGGATTGACAGCGGCCATCATCGCCAAGGTCGGCGTCGTCCTCGGCGCGATCCTCTCGCCCATCGGCCTGCTCATCGGCGCGGCCGCATTGCTCGGCGGGACTGTGGTCGCATGGTCCGGCGCGGGTGGCGTGGCGCTGGACTGGCTGCGCAGCCGCTTCGATCAACTCGGCACCTTCGTCGGCACCGTCATCGGCGGTATTCGCGATGCGCTCGCCGGGGGCGACATCGCACTCGCCGCGCGGATCCTCTGGGCCGGCCTGCGTGTCGCGTGGGAGCAGGGGATTCAACCCCTGCGTCAGGCCTGGATCGGATTCAGCGCCGGTTTCCAGCGTGCAGCCATCATCGCCTTCTCGGGAGTGCGCAAGGCATGGATCGAGGTGCGCGACTGGTTCGAACGCAACTTCCCGAACTTCACCGCCGGCATCGCCAAGGGCTGGGCCAATCTCGCCTCGGGCGTGCAGCGCATCTGGGCACGCGTGACGAACTGGCTCGCCGACCGCTTCACCGAGGTCATGGGAATCCTCGACGAGTCGCTCGATGTCGATGCCGTCAAGGCACTCAACCGCCAGGAACTCGACGCCGACTTTGGCCGGATCGAGTCGCAACGCAGGGACTCAATCGCTGAAGCCGAACGCCGCCGCAATCGCACCGACGCCGAGCGCGAGCAGGAGAAGGAATCAGCACTCAACGCCGTCGATGCCCAGCGCGATGAAGCCCTGGCACAACTTGACGAGCAGACCGACGAGCGTGTCCGCCAGGCCGAGGAAGCACTGGTCCGCACCAAGCAGGAACTCGACGAGGCGCTCGCAGCCGCGCGCGAGCGACGCGAGCAGGCGCTCACCGACGGGCAAGATTCCGCTTCGCTGGCGTTGCAACGCCTGGCCGACTTCGGCGATCAACTCGATGCCCTCGCCAGCCGCGTCAGTGTGCGCGGCACTTTCGATGCGTCGGCCGTGCGCGGCCTCGCCGCCGGTGATGACAGCGCCGAGCGCACCGCGCGTGCCACGGAGCAGACCGCCCGCCACACCAAGCGCCTCGTCGAGGCATCTACGAAGGGACTGGCCTTCGGATGAGTACGGAAGTTCAGGAACGCGGGATCAGCAGAACTTCGAGCAGCGGCCGGAGCCCATCGACCGAGCGCCTCTACTGGGTGCGCGGCACGAGCGATGATCTCGAAGCCCTCAACGCGCTCGAAGCCGAGGCGCCATCCTTCCACGGCGGTCTGCCGCTCTACCAGGTCCGTGTCGAAGAGGCTGGCCCCGATCTCTACGACGGTACCGTCATCTACCAGGTCGAGTCCTCCACCGACCCGCCCGGCACCGGCGAGAGCAATTTCACCTTCGAGACCGGCGGCGGCAGCGAGCACATCACCCAGTCGCTGGCCACGATCAATTCCTACGCGCCGCCCGGCAAGACCGCGCCGGATTTCAAGGGCGCCATCGGCGTCACCGCCGACAGTGTCGAGGGTGTGGACATCGTGGTGCCCGTCTACCAGTTCACCGAGACGCACTACCTCGATGACAGTCTGGTGACGCCCACATATAAAGGTACGCTCTTCGCCCTGACCGGCCGTGTGAATGACGCCCCGTTCAAGGGTTTCGCCGCAGGCGAGTGCCTCTTCCTCGGCGTGAGCGGCTCCAAACGCGGCCAGGGCGATTGGGAACTCACCTTCCGTTTCGCCTCGCGCCCCAACCGCACCGGCCTGAGCGTCGGCGACATCACCGGCATCGACAAGAAGGGCTGGGAGTACCTCTGGGTGCGTTACGCCGAGGCGGAGGACGCCACGGCCGGCGCGATCGTGAAACGGCCTGTAGCCGTCTACGTCGAGCGTGTCTATGAGAGCGGCGACTTCACGGCATTGGGGATCTGACCATGAGTGGCGACGCCCTGCGCAAGGTGAAATCCGGCGACCCGCTGCGCATCCCCGCGCAGGCTTACAACGCCTTCGTCGATGCGGCCGTCGATCTGCGCCGCCGCCAGCACGAGGAAACCCGCGAGCCGCAGCGATTGCGCCGCGACAGTGACATCATCTTGGTGCGCAACGACAGCGAATCGACCGTCTCGCGATTCGGCATCCTCGGCCTCGACGCGCCGATCATCGCACCCGGCAGCGCGATGGAAATCGAACGCATCGCCTTCATCGGCGTCACGCCGACATCCGGGCACGAGGGCCGGTTCGCCGTCCTGCTCGAGACGGCGGCCGTCGGCGCCATCGTCCGCGCCGCGGTCGGCGGCGTCGTGCCCGTTACGATCAACGTCAACGACGCCAATCACAACTACGTCGATGTGGTTCCCGGATCGACGACCCGTCTCCAGACGGCACACAGCGGCGCGGCTCACATCCTCTGGCGTGAGCCGAGCGTTTCGCTGGGGATCGCAGCGGTCGTTCGCCTGCCCTCCATTGCTGGCGTCAACTGCCTCGGGTCATGCCTCGTGTTCGACAGCAACGGCTGTCCCGCCTTCGACCTCCAGACCGCCAGCCAGGTGGTCGCCACCGTGGTGACAGGCGGATCGCTCTCCATCGTCGCCGGCACGCCCAAGAAACTCCGCCTCACGCTGACCCGCGCGACGGTGACCTTCGATCGCAACGCCTGTGGCGTGCTCGTTGGCGTCTCGTCGAGCGGCGCTTCGTCCGTGACGTCCGATCTCAACCTCGATGAGTGTCCATGATGGCGCTGGTGCTCGGACCATCCGGCAATCTCCTCCTCGCGCCCAGCGGCAACCTGGCGTACTCGCTCAACTGCTGCTGCGGCCAGTGCGACTGCTGCGAGCAGATCGTCTGCGGCCAGGACATCGTCCACCTGCCCGCGTGCGGCGAGTTCCCTATCCGCTACATCGGCTTCACGGCCGACATTGACATCACGCCGTGCCAGCAGGTCTGCATCATGTGCGGCAGCCCGCACAAGGCGATCGGTCTGGGCAACAACGCCAACATCTCGCGCACCGGCAAGAAACTCGCCTGCGCCTCGACCGACCCCAACGCGGTGATCATCCCGTCGCCGGAGAACCTCTGCAATCACGCCAGCCGCTGCCGCGTGTGGCAGAATTGCGCCCTCCCCGCCGACACGATCACCGGCCTCCAGATCGCACGGTACACCGACATCGGCGTGTTCAACTGCACCGGCAACTTCAACTTCTACAACACCGGCACGCTGCTCATCAACCTGGCGTACGACCATGCGAATCTGCGTTTCATCCTGGCAATCTGGCTCGGCGTCGGCGCGGGCGGCGAGGCCACAGGCCTGCTCTTCCTCGGCACCCACGACTTCGATGCGCGCAACCTGTCCGCCTACAGCGCATTCCCCCTGACCTTCACCAACGCCCTCGGCTCCTGCACCTGCCCCTGCCCCGGCGGCCTCGTCGAACGAATCTTCGCGACCGGCGGGACAGTGACGCTCCACTTGCACGAGACTTGCCAGGAGGAGTGCCCGACTTCGCTGAACGGGGGAGGTGATGAGCCAGAAGCATCGACAGCACCAACGGTTGGCCCGAATCCGTCGCCGACCCCTACGGCAGCGAACCCCCGCGAAACCACCGACACCTCCGGCCCTCCCATCGCCCCGCACCGCCTCGACGATGCGACGGCGCTGGACTTGGCGGAGGCGCGGGAGGAGCAGCGATGCCGATGCCGTCGGGTGCGCCGATAGGTCACATCGGTTCGGCGGATCGAATCCCGAAGCAGACGCGACGAACCTGCAAACCGGCAACATGCTTCCGATGATCTACGTCCGGAGTCATTGACCGGACCACGCCTGCTCCCAAGCCTGCTCTATCCCGGCCTTCCTCGAGGTCAGGTTGGACGCGGCAAGTGTGTAGTCCATCTGGCTCCGCGCGCTGTTGAGCACCGCCGCATCCTCAGGTGGAGCACTCTCACCGCAACGTAGAGCGTTGGTGAGTGACAACCACTCCGATTCCCCGAGGTTGAGTGCCCTGAAGGGCGCCTCGACCACCCAGCAACAGTTGGCATTCATGCGGTCGAGCAGAGAAGTCTGCTCTTGTCCCATGCCCGTACGGACGGCCTCGAGGAAACTGTCCATGCGCTGGGTGACCGCCGCTTGAGTCTCGACGAGCGTTTGTCGAGCGGCTACGAGATCCTGTGCGTCAAAGGCAGCGTTGCCGCGTCTAAGAGTTCGCTCGATGCCGACGACGGACTTGTGCGCCTCGGCGAGCAGCTGGGTCTGGTTTGCGAAGATCGTGCTGTTCTCCTCGAACCATTCCTCGGCGGAGGCCACCAGAGCAGAGACGCCAATTTCGTCGAATCCGACAGTGGCCAGAGTGGCCGGTTCGAGCCCGGCGTTCGCGAGCAGCGCCTCGACTCTGGCCCGGTCTGACTCATTGTGACTCAATGCGGCGGATCGGTTCGCCGCTGATGAGCGAGCGCCCTGTGCGAGCCAGCCTAAGACAAGCACCGACAAGCAGATAGCGACAAGAAGGAACCGGCCGTGCCGGGTGATGAAGGCGTAGGTCTCTCGTGCCATCGGGCATCTCCTTGCGTAGGGGGCCTAAAGTCGGCGTGAATCGACAGTGACACACTATGTCCATCGGCCAAGGAATTGTCAAGCAAGAAAAGTGAAGTTGGCCGCCGGCCTCCCCTTGACCTTGCCCTACCTTCGGGGCTACAAGTTGACCGACATGCGGCGAGTCTCCGGCATGAGAGCGGCCTGACGCACTTCGGGCTGCAATCTGGCGCAGTCTCGTTCGATGAATCAGACGCCTCGGATGAAGGTGAACGCGCCAATGCGAGCCGCCACACTTCAGATGCTCCGACCCCGGCTCATTCGATTCGTCGCTATCGCTCTATTCGCTTCAACGTTTGATGCTCCGCTCGCTCTGGGTCAGAGCCTGATTGCCGACCCGGCGCGGCTCGTCCTTGGCGCTGGCCACGTCAGCGAAGTGCTCGTCGGACAGATTCGGCTTTGCAACACCTCCCAAGAGCCCGTAATGCTCTATGCCGTCGAGCCGAGCTGCGACTCATGCACGGAGGTGCTCTTCACGAACGGCTGGATTGAACCGGGAGCATCCAGCGAAGTCGAGGTTCGTCTGCGCTGCGAGAAGTCCAATGCGACGAAGCTCGTTCAGTCGATCACCGTCCACTGCTCCGATCGCGAGCGCCCGAAGTTCAAGATTGTGCTCGAGGGACAGTTCCTTCCGGCCGTCGTGATTCGCACGCCGCGAATCGACCTGGGCACTGTGATTGCAGCGAGCAGGCTTCGCGTCGAGATTGAAGCGTCCAACTGGACAAGCAATCCGATCCGCTTGGTGGCCGCCGAGGAAACCTACGGGCTCAGCGAGGCTTCGCGGGAACTGCCTGTCTCACCTCGATCTGAGGCCGGGCCGGGAATGGTGTCGCTGGGCTTGGTGGTGGAGGCGCCCCGCACCACGGGGCCGCATCGGTGGCGATTCACGTGGCTCACCGGAGTGGAATCGCAGCCGACGGTCGATGTCGAGGTGGTGGCGATGGTGACAGCCAGACCGGAGTTTGCGCCGCGCGTGTGGATTCCAGTGCCGGGAGGCGCCGTGCTTCGAATCGGTTTGGGCGGCTGGCGCGATCCCACAGCGGCGGCCATGCTGACGGGGAGAGGAACTGAAGTTGATCGAGCCGTTTCCCTGATGGCTGCCGGCGCCTGTGCTCCGCAGCCCATGACTGAAGCGACATCCACTCAAAGTGACAGAGGTGTGCAATGATCAATGTGCGCAGCGGTGCCGTTCTTGCAGCGATGGCTGGACTTCTGATTGGCAACGGCGGTGCCGGGGCAAGTGGTGAGGGCACTAATCGCGGATCAGGCGCGGGTGGATCGTCAACCACTGGCAACTTGACCAGCACGCGCGGCTCGGGGTACGCCCTATGCGGCACGCCGGCGCCGCTGCACCTCGATGAGAACGCCGACGGCTGCAGTATCGGCCCGACGGACTATGTCGGTCTGCAACCCTTTGTCCCGGGTGGCCCATGCGGCGAGATCGCGGTTACGGCGGCACCCATCGACCTGCTCTGGGGGCGAGTCCATGAGAATGTGACCGATCTTCACTTGCCTTCCGCGGGCGCGGATGTTCTCATCCGTCGGCGCTACGCGCCGGACAAAATCTCGACCTCACTCTTCCCCGACTTTTCGTTCAACTGGTCCTGGCAAGCGCACCTGGTCTACGACTCAAGTACGCAGCTGCCGACCGACATCGAATTCCACAGAACCCCCGATCGGGTTTATCCCTACGAACAATACAGCACCGGGGATCCTCCGGTTTACACGTGGTATCCCAGCAAGGGCACTAACCAACGGGACTACCTGAACCACACCTTCATCAAGCACGAAGGCGATGAGTTCATCGTCAAGTGGGAGCCTCAGCAGCCCTGGCAGGCGAGCTTCTGGGATCACGACTACACCCCGGCGGAACTGCGCGGGCGCCTAAAGTGGTACTATGGTCCCGAAGGACTCGTGACGGTGAATTACGATGGCAGTTACCGCCCGTCGTCCATCACCATCAAGGATCGAGGCGCAACGGAACAGTACCGGCAGCTCGATCTGAGCTACGTGACCATCTCCAGCATCGATTACCTATCGCGAGTGGTGGTCCGAGAGGGCGACGGCAACGGCAACATCATCGCCATTGTGGACTACACCTACGTCGATGAGTCTTCGCAGAACCCCGACTTCCATGCTGATTTTGGAACCAATGGTGATCTCGTGCAGGTGAAAGTGCGGCGGCGCGCGACCGGAGATACGGCCGGAACCAATCCGAGCACCGTAACCCTCTCCGACGAGGCCATCACCCAGTACCGCTACTACGCCAATGACACAGCTCCTGGCGGCGGGCAGCACACACTGAAGAGCATCTTCCGCCGCGACGCCTATGCGCGCCTGCAGGAGTGGGCGGATGACAACTCTGTAACGGATATCTTCACCATCACGGACACCAACGCCGCCCAGTTCGCCTCGTACCAATTCGAATACGGCGATCCGAACGGAACGAACTACGGCAACGTCGAGGGTACCGCAAAGTTCGTAGTAGAGGAGACGGTGCGCGCCGGGTGCGGCGGTTGCGGGAGCGGCGGCGGCTCTCATGACGGGGCGGTGTTCACCTTCGAGTATTACGACGACGGCACGGGCCGAAGCTGGCCGACCAATCCCGATGACACGGTGATGGAAGCGGTCATGACACGCCCGGACGGGGCCGCGGAAACCTACTACATCCGCGGCGATGGTCTCGTCCGAAGGCACAATCTTGTGAAGGACTCGACGACCTACTCGCAGCGAACGCTGCAGTACGACAGCGCAGGGAACCGACCGACCACCATCGACCTGCACACGGGCGTGCAGTGGGAATACACCTACGACACCTCGGCAAACACCAAGAAGTTCTCGCCGATCATGTACCAGATCGATGAGATCGGCGGCGGTTCCGACACCGACGTCCTCGCCGAGATTACCTATGGCGAGTCAGACCGGGAGGATCTGCCGACCGCAGTGAAGTACATCCTGGAAGAAGAGGGGACGACTGAACGCACCATTGATATCTCATACACTTTCCACGGCAGCGACAAGACGCGGGTCAAGCAGGTCACCGTCCAGTACCCCGGCGTTCCGGAAAGCCAGAACGGCGAGGGCACGACTGCCAACGATCGAGCCACCACTTACCAGACGTACGACGAAGAAGGGAGACTCGTCTGGAGCAAGGACGCGGAGGGACGCGTCGACTACTACGTCTATGACGACTCCGACAGCAATGTCCCGGCGAGCCGGCGCACGGGACTCCACTGGCAGCACGTGACCGACATCAACACCAACAGCCCGCCGAGCGGAGTGAACCTCTCCGGCGTGACCATTCCGTATGCGACGACGAGCGGCGCCAACCTTCTCACGACCACGACGCGCGACAGCCAGGGCCGGCCGACCAAGGTCGTGGAACCAACGGGTCGAATCACCCAGTTCGTCTACCTCGACGACGAGGTGCGCACCCACGTGCAGCTGAGCACGAGCACCGGCAAGACGCTCGTCCCGACCCGGGTCGTAGTCAAAGACGACGCTGAGGGCACGACGGAGATATTCGAAGTCGATGCAGATTTTGCGTTCAGCCTCGATGGCAACAACCTCCCGGATGGGGATGACACATTCACCGAAGCCGACAAGGTCACCAAGGTCGTCAACTTCTACAATGACGGTGGCGGCCTCATCAAGCGCCGCGTCTACCACGACATCGGCGGTAACGGCTACGACGAGACGCTTTACGGCTACAACAGCATGGGCCTGCTCGCCCGCGTCGTCGACGGAGAGGCAACGATCACGCGCTATGACCGCGATCCGGCGGGACGACTGACGCGCCTTTGGGTCGGCACGGACGATACGCCAACTTCAGGCGAATGGGGTGATGGGCAGGTCACGGCCCCCGGCGGTACGGACATGGTTGTGGTTCGGTTGAACGCCTACGACACCGAGGGCAACCTGACCACCGAGACCTCGTACGCCGACGCCTCGAACACGCGCGTCGTCAACCACCTCTACGACTGGAAGACGCGGCGAACCGTGTCCTATGGCGAGAGCGTTGCCGATGAGAAGGACTACTACGAGGAGTGGGAGTACAACAACCTCAATCAGGTCATCACAAGCGCCCGCCACAACGGCTACACGATCAGCGGCGGTCCCGTGGCCGGTCCCAATTCCCTGGAACGACAGATCGCCTATGACGACCTCGGACGGGTCTGGCGCGAGATCACCTACCAGTCAGGCTTCCACGACTATTCGATCGATCCGAGCCTTGGCACTCCTTCAGCCGATCACATCTACACCTACACGTGGTATGATCGCAACAACCGCCCGATCAAGGTGCAGACCAAGGGAGGCCCGGCGACCAAGTACACCTACGACTCGGCCGGCCGCACATTCAAGGTCTACACGACCGACGCCGGCGGCGATGCGGCGCCGAGCGCGACGGGAACGCATGGCCATGCTTCCGACGTCACCAGCGACATCGTTCTTGAGCAGGTGGAGTACTCCTACCACGACGCCAGCGGCGGACTGCTCCGCGAAACACACGCATTCCAGCGCGACCATGATGCGACGGGGACCGGCGCTCTGACGACTTCCGTGGCGCGCCCCATGTACACGCACTACGTCTACGACACGATCGCCCGCCGGACCGCCACGGTCCAGTACGGCACAGGCGGCTCGAGCGAGACGAATCCCACCTATACGAGCAGTCCCACCCGCAGCGATACCGTCCTCGTCTCGGAGACGATCTACGACGCCGGCACCGGCCGGGCATTCCGCCACGTCGATCCTGCCGCCATCGAGACCCGCTATCTCTTCGACGATGGGGGCCGGGTCAAGTGGGTCGCCGAGAACTACACCAACTTCGACCCCGACACGCTGACCACCATCGGCGGCGGCACGAACAACGATGAAGATCGCGTGACCAAGTACACCTACAACCCCAACGGCGACATCAGCACCTTGACAGCCTACCAGTCCAGCTCGGTCAGCGAAGTCACGACGTATGTCTATGGCGTCACGACCTCGGGCACCGGCCCCTCGAACCTCGTCTCCAACTCGATGCTCCACGCCGTGATCTATCCGGATTCGGACGACGTGGCGGATCCGCTGGGCAACGGCACGGACAGCACCTACGACCGCGTCGAACTCGCCTACAACCGCCAGGGACAGCCGATCTGGATCAAGGACCAGCGCGGCGTCATTCGCGAGTTCGAGTACGACGGCCTGGGTCGTTTCCTCGCCGACAAGGCCACGACCATCCCCTCGGGCGTCGACGACGCGATCCAGCGCATCGAGCGATCCTACGGCGACATGGGCTGGACGCACAACATCACCTCCCGTGTCGGCACGGGCGGCGCCTCCACCATCGCCAACCAGGTCAACCTCGCCTACAACGGCTTCGGCCACGTCGTCAAGAGCCGCCAGGCCCACTCCGGCGCCGGCAGCGGCAGCACGATCGGCCCGGGCTACGCCTACGACGACGGCGACCTGATGGCGCGGCTCACGACACTGACCTACCCGCAGACCTCGGCGGTCACCTACACCTACAACACCGGCCTCGACAGCACAGTGTCACGCATCTCGGCGTTGACCGTAAGCAGCGCCGACATCGTCGACTACTCCTACCTGGGTTTCAACACCCCCGTTATCGTGGATTATGCCGCCGACCCCGAGATCCGCCTCGACTACACCAAGGGCGCCGACTCCGGCTCGGAGACCTACAAGTCCTTCGACCGCTTCGGCCGCGTCACGCTGCACAACTGGGTGCGCACGGTGAGCGAGTCGGATGTGGACATCATCAAGATCGCTCACACCTACGACCGCGTGAGCAATCGCACCAGCCGGGACGACCAGGTCGCCCTACCAACCGTGTTGACCCGTGACGAGGTGTACTCCTACGACGACTTGAACCGCGTCCTCCAGAACTTGCGCGGCACCATCTCCGGCGGCAGCATCAGCGACGCGGATGAGACCGAGCAATGGGCGCTCGACCCGCTGGGCAACTGGACCTCCTACAAACTCGACGGGAACGGCGATGAGGAC
>Ga0326597_10007867_pt1 | contig 14444 bp, 13 predicted proteins | sample RVTome_12_FD_203789 | JGI IMG/M metagenome (GOLD analysis project Ga0326597, IMG submission 203789) | Soil microbial communities from uranium-contaminated site in the Upper Colorado River Basin, Wyoming, United States - RVT100D185 | ecosystem: Environmental > Terrestrial > Soil > Contaminated >... | reverse complement strand
TTGGGGTGCGTGAAGCAGTCTTCGTCACCATGGCCACTTCTCTGCCGGCCGGCATCGCGGCAACCGTTGCGCTCATTGCCCGATTGCTCTTCATTACAGTCGATGCCAGCGGAGCGGCGATGACGACCTTTCTGCTTGCCCGACGGAAACGGCGATCCGTGGTGAACTCATGAATTCAGGACCCACGGTCGCCATCCTCGGAGGCTCGCTGACGGGAAACAAGGGCGCGGCCTCAATGGTCTACGCCGTTGCCGACGGGGTGCGGAAGAGAATCGAGAATGTACACATCGTTGTCTTCTCGCCTTATCCCGCGCACGACAGGTCAAGACAATCGGACTTCGACGTCGTCAACTTCCGCCCCAGCGACATGCTGGTGAGGGTCCTCCCGCCCGCGCTTTTCTCCCTGATCACCGGTCGTCGCTGGCGTCCTCGCCGTGGGCCTGCCCGAGCTCTGGCCGATGCCCAGGTTGTAGCTGACGTGTCAGGTATTGCCTTCATGGATGGGCGTGGCATACCAACCCTGATTTACAATATCCTTTTGGTGTTCCTGCCCTGGGCGTTTGGCGTCCCGGTAGTCAAGATCGCCCAGGCCTTGGGCCCTTTCCGGAATCCTCTCAACCGCCTGGCAGCGAAGGCAACTCTACGGCTGGTCTCCTGGATTGGTCTCCGCGGCGCTGAGACCGCACAAAACTTCGAAATCCTTGGCGTGGGTAACGCCGAGCCTGCTGCCGACATTGCCTTCCTACTTGAGGTCGGTCCCAAAGACGAGGCCCGGGCTGCCTCCCAGTTACCAAAGGATGGGCATGTCACCTTGATCGTTCCGAGTGCCGTAGTCGAACAGAGCTGCCGGGCCCACGGCATCGACTATGTGGCACGGATGGCTCAACTCGTCGACGGCCTGACAGCCGCGGGCCACGTTGCAGTGTTGATTGCCCACTCGGCCCGCGAAGACGAGGGGGGCGGGCACACCAATGACCTGCCAACCTGTCGCCGGATCGCCGAGACATCGCAGGCGACATTGATCGATCGAGAAATCGACGCCCGGCAGCTGCGTGCTCTCATCGGGCGCTCCCGCATGCTCATCACGTCGAGATTCCATGCCTTGATCTCCGGCCTTGCCACAACCACCCCGACATTCGTGGTGGGATGGTCGCACAAGTATCGTGAGGTCCTCTTCGAGTTTGGACTCGAGGAATGGGTCGTTGACTTTCGAGACCTAACCGACGAGGCACTGCTCGGAGCGATTCTCCGACTGGACGGCGAGTCTGAGAGCATCCGTGCCCAGATCGAGGCACGCCTGCCCAGTGTGCGGCTCAAAGCCGACCGCAACATCGACCGATTGGTTGAGGTATTGAAGAGCAACGCATGATGGATATCAGAGATCTCAGTGTCGTGCTCGAAAACGATCTATGCATCGGCTGTGGCGCGTGTGTCGCCGCTGACCCGACATTGGGTCTTGAACTCGACCCTCATAAGCTCATCTACGAACCAACACACCCAGGCAATGAGCTTGCCGCCTCGGTCTGCCCCGCCATCGCCGTGGATTACGCCGGTCTTCAGGAGGATCGGTTTCCCGGGGTTGAGCCCGGCCCGTTCGGAGTGGTCGAGACCGTCAGCCTCGCTCAAAGCATCGACGCCGACCGGAATCTGAAAGCAAGCTCGGGTGGGCTCATCAAGGAATTGTTGATCGCCTACCTTGAGAAGCCAGAGGTCGATGGTGCAATAGCACTAGGCCACATCGCAGGTCTTGAATTCGAGCCGAGGGTGATCACGTCGGTAGATGAAGTCGACACTCTTCCCGGATCCATTTACCACAACCTGCCAAAACACAGGGTGCTGCAACTGTTGAGGGAAGTGCAGGGTTCCTACATATTGGTTGCAATCCCGTGCGAGCTTGAGGGAATCTTCACCTACATCTCCAAGGTCGAGCCTCAGCTAGCCGACAAAATTCACGCCACGATCGGTCTCCTCTGCGGATGGCAATACAGCCATCATGCCCTGCGCGCTATCTGCGAGTTCAAGGGAGTCGACTTCGATGCGATAACGGACGTGAGCTATAGGGGAGGAGGCCCCGTGGGGAGGCTCCGAATCACAACAGCGGACGGCAATGCGACTCAGGTGAATCGACGTATCGACTTCGGGTATCAGACCGCATTCGATCGCCACTTCAATACGCCCCGATGCCACCTCTGCATCAACCATGCCAACTTTCTCGCCGACATCGTCGTGGGCGACGCCTGGCTCCCGTCAACGGTCGGCACCAAAACCGGCATCAGCCTCGTGATCTCCCGTACGCCAGATGCGGACGTCGTTATGAAGGGACTCGCTGAACGCGGCCGCATCACCGTTACAGAGGTTTCCACGGCCGAAATCGAAGAGTCCCAGACTCACAGGATCGCCTTCGGCGACTTCTCCTATGCGTACGCAGACCATTTGCGCAGCATCGGTCGCTTCGCCCCGGACCTTCGCGGCCCCAACTTCACCGGGCACGAGCCCGTTTCCAGCCGCGAGACAGATCTGTTTCGGCGCGAGCTGGATAGAAAGCTGGAGTTGCAGAGATCCGGGTCGTATCGCCGGCTCCGCTGGCGAAAAGCAACCCGAGAGTTGCCGCGCCTCCTCAAGCGCTACATACGTTGGTTCTTAGTCCGAATCCTTCGCATCAAAAGCCTCACTGGCAAACGCCAAGAAGTCGCTCGGGAACAATTATCGGGCTTCCGATGAGCGATATCCTGAGCCCAACTGGAGAAGTGGCAGCAAATCGGGCCCAATCCCGGATGTCCATGATCGATCGAGTTCGCCTTGCCCTGTCACCGACGGTCGTGCCATCACATCGCCCTTCCCTCTCGACACTCGCCTGGCTGTTGGCTGTCGTCGGTGTCATCCAGTTCATCAGGCTCGGTCGCTGACAGCGACCTCCGATTCCCTTATCACGCAACACCTTCGATTACTGCAGCGCATTCAGCATCATCACCACCAGGCTACTCCCCAACTCACCGCGCAGTCTCGATATCCGATGCGAAACTCAAGCGAGCGAATCACCCTCCATTGTCCAGACAGACTTACCGACGACTGATCAGAGACCAGTTTTTGCGGCGGATCTCGAGTTGCCTCTCAGACCGACCAATACTGCCGAGACAACCAGTGTCAGAAAGGCCGCTGCCGTGACAACCAGTATTCCGCTCGCTATCGCGCCCGGGAAAGGTGATGAAGCCAAAACTTCCGACCACCGATCACCCCACTCCGGACCCGATGAACTCCAGTACCGACCGAGCATGTAACGGATCGCAAGGAAAGTCATCGCCACAGACCCTGTGACAAATAGTGCAGGCAGCCAGCGACTTGCCCGACGTGCGATACCGGCTACCGCCAAAACGACCAGTGGAGCTACGCCTGCAATCCCCGGGAAGAAGTAGCGACCATGTACTCCTACAACCCTACCCCTCTCCGCAGACAGGAATGCAGAGGTAAGAAGCACTGCCGGAATCAGCAGCAATGCATACATCCCCGATACCGAGGATGCGATGCGGTCTCGTGATCTCACCCAACCGACAACACAACCAAATGCGAGGAGGATTGTGAGAATCCAGAAGAGTGGCATGTACGACCTACCACCTAGCGCGAATTGCCCTCCCCAAAAGCTCCCCACGATCCGTTCGGTCGCCTCTGTAAGCCATCCTATCCAATCAAACGCAAGCCAATCGAACACGAGAGGCTCGGTGACAGGCTCCAAATGGATAACAGGCTGGAGTGCCCCATACATTATGAGATTTCGGATCCACCACCACCCACCGATAGCGAGGGAGATACCTCCTGATAGTGCGACCGATTGCAGCCACTCCCGAGTGACTCGCCGATCACGAATGATGTGGAGGGAGTATGCGACGATGATCACCGGGATCACCACCAGGGCATGGCCTCTCGTCAGGGCCGCCAAGCCGGTTGACAAGCCAAGGTGAATCCCGGTCCTCCTAGCTAGATCCCCTTTCGCCACGCGGACTGCAAAGAGAACCGAGAGAGAGGTCAAGGCAACCAACAAGGCACCGTTGTTGATCATGGGTCCATCCCGAAGAGTGATTCCTGGTATGCCTAACGGCACAACAGCCGAAGTCAGGCGAATCCACTTATTCGTAGTCATCTCAGAGGCAATGAGGTAAAAGGTTATCGGTAGCACAGCCGAAGCCAACACACTCACGAGCCTGAAGGACCAGAGCTGCAGAACAAGATCAGGATTGTCGACTGTGACGGTGACGAGGAAGGATGTAAGAGCCGCCGCGAGGTAGAACAACGGCGGGTGTTGGGCAGCTCTATTCTCACGCAACGCCTGTTCACGAGGGCCGAGACTCAGCGATGCCTCGACGATCGAAGAATCGAGACGACGGTCACCGATCCCTGGCCAACCCTGTTCGATCCAGGTACCTTCCTGTACCATTAGCACCATATCGGCGTGATGCTTCTCATCGGGTATGCGGAGTTGAGGCAAGATGAACGTTCCAAGGAGGAGAAGGGCGAACATAGTCACCGTTGTCAGCCTGACAAAGGGAGGGATGGAGCGAACGAGGCCCTTGCGCGCACCGCGCGGTCCAAGGGTTGACGAGCGCTGACCGGCATCGAGACCTGACATCCGCTCAATTCACCTCTGCTACCGACCCGCACTGCGCGCGGACTCGGACCCTCCCGCCAGGCATCGATTGCCGCCTCGCTGAGAGTTCTGCCCATTGCCGCCCCGGGTCACGCTGCGACGAACTCTCCTCGCCCGTTTGGCCTGGTGCAAGAGTGGCACGGGCGACTTGAAGCCAGCCCGAGGTGTATCCGCCGAACCGCTCCCTCAGACCTTCAATCAGAGCAAGGAAGGTCGTGATCCGTAGAGCGTGCTGAGACGAAATCACCCCGATACCCCTTGGGTTGATGTGACTTGCGCAACACGTTATATGACGGTAGACGTCGCCCATACCCAGAGACCATACAATCCCCGCGGGCGCTGGGCGGTCGGAAGCTGGTGTTGCCCCGTCCAAGGAGTCGTTGACGTTTGCCCACGCCTCGGTTTCGATGACTAGCTGTTGCGCTGGGGACACTTGCGACGGTGAAAGAGGCGTGAAGTGTTGAGCCCACTCGAGACTCGCGAACTCCGGGGATCTGTCAACTTGACCAATTGACCTTGAGACCCACCAGTTTCCACTGGAGAGGTCATGAGAGGCGACTTCATCGAGGCCGTCCCGGTGAAGTCGCCGGATAGGTGCGTACCCCAGTCGCGGGTCCATGGCTTCCCCTTGATCGCGCCGACCTTCATAGTTAGCTCTGAATCAGGGCAATCCCCACTCTTTGGTGGACAAGCCTGCGTCTGCGAGGCGTGCGACCAATTCTGTGTAGCGGCGCTCGAAGTCGGCCTGGATTTGAGGGTCAACTTCTGTCTTCCAACGCTCGACGTTCGCCCTTTCTGGCTTAACGCGATCCTGGAGGAACTGAAGCACCGACGGGTCGAGTGTCTCCCCGACAAAGTCAAACAAGCGTGCAATTACGTTGGAAGAGCCATTGGCCAGCTCCTCCATCCGGATCTCAAGAAGGTGGTCACGACTCAGGCCCTGGCAGGCTCGATGAGCTTGGATCATTCGATCTGCCCACCACTCAAGGGCTGAAAAATGATCGGTCGGACCCCAACCCAGCGGACTGACCGAACATGCCACATTGCGTCCATCACGTGCCACATGGATCAGTTTCATATCAGGAAAGATCGCGAGCAGTTCTGTTCCGCGCAAGACGTTCGGCGGGGTCATTTCAACCCATCTAGATGCACCAGAAGCGGATGCCACGGGATCAAGCATTCGGTGTACAAAGCGGCGCGCCGATTCAGGATCAGAGCTCAGTGAGGTTTTCAGTTCATACAAGGCCGTTTCCATGGACTCCGTGTCAATGATCTTATGAAGTCCTCTGGTGCTGCCATCGCGTTGTTCTCGATGCCACCACCTACTCCTGAGCTTCTCGCTGAACTGCCCGAAGTCGGTGTTGCCGGACACCAAATCACACAGCCCCCCAGGATCCACTATGAAGCGCACCTCGATGGGGAGCATATGAATGCGAGAATGGGAGCCGAGGGCCCTTGCGGTAACTGTGGTACCACTACGCCCGGTACCCCCGACGAAGATCGGTCCGGAGTGAGCCATGAGCACAGTTAAGTCATTTGTTTGATCCGACGGCAGCTCTTTGGTGTGCTTAGGTAGCCCCGCGGTGTCGTGTGGTGTAGAGAATGGTTTCGACGGAAACGACTAGCCTCCTCGAGTGAATGAACCTTCCGCTTCCCCCGGCTCGTATACGTCAAGGAGGCCCTGCGCTGGCCGACGATGCCTACTTCCTGGAGTCGGGTCTGACGATCGTGGGTCTACTGAGGGACGAAGCCGGTTTGGAACCCACCTCCAGCCTCTTGGACTTCGGTTGTGGGCCCGGCCGGCTGTCCGTCGCTCTCATCGCGTCTGACTGGTATCAAGGGTCGTACGTGGGTGTCGACGTGAAACAGGTGCATGTCGACTGGTGCAACGACCAGATCGCATCGAGGCACCCGTCATACCGGTTCTCCAAAATGGATGCGGCGAACGACCGTTACAACCCGTCTGGTTTGTCAACCCGGCAAATCCCTGTCGACTCCGAGAGCCGCGACGTGGTCTGCGCCTGGTCAGTTTTTAGCCATATGGGCGGGGAGGAAACCTTCGACTACCTGCGGGAGATCAGGCGGATTCTCGGTCCGGGCGGGCGAGCATTCGTGACAGTGTTCGTGGGGGACGACGTCCCACCCGAGACCGAAAACCCGTCGTGGTATGGCTCTTGGTCGGGTCGCCTGCACTGCGTCCTCTACTCCACCGACCGAATCAGCCAGCTGATAACCGATGCCGGGCTGATGCTTGAAAAGCAGGTTTCGCTTGTCGACCACCCACAAACCGGGCTTGTCCTCGGTCAGTCCACAAAGTAGGTTGATAATCGGGGCTTCACCATTGTTCCGCTGCCTTCGAGATCGCCAGTGGCGAGGATCTCCTGGAGGTCGATCTCGAGGATGCGGAAGGTACATGAGCCACCAACGTAGATCTGTCGGGGGCAAGGGCTGGCTGGCACTAGGCGCGTTTGTGCTGATGGCGTCGCTCGTTGCCTGCGGTGATAACGCCTCGCGGGTGTGGTCGGACAGGACTACCTGGCGACCCTCGGCTCACGACCAAACTACCGCCGTTCGGCTCCTCGTCACCGACGGTTTCGGCGCACCATAAGTGAATCGCTGAGTCGCAGGCTGCGTTGGAAGTATCCAGAAGCTCAGCTCTCAGATCACTCCACTCGGGACGGACAGAGTCCCAGTCCATCGGCGACTCAACACCCGCTCGCGCTTCTTGATCGGTCCTGATAGCTCCGTATGAAGAAACAGGAAGGACTGGACCCCGAAACGCACGGGTCCTCAGGGCTGTTCCACCGGGCGGTACGAATAGTCCTCGCCGTCATTGTAAACGGCATAGAACCCAAACTCGTTCTCCCCCGGTTTCAGGATGCTGGGCGGTAGCATCGCTTGGAACCGAAGGGTCCCATCGTCATCCCAGCTCTCCGTCAACGCAACTATTCGCGAATCGACCGTCACCGCGAGTACATCACCAGACGACAACGCTCCGTCCAGCGTCCCGGAGAGACGTATCGGAAGGGGCTCCAACTCGGGATCCACCTCGGTGTATAGCTCTGGATGGTCCAGCTCCGCAGTGACAAGGTCCTCAGCGTTCCTTTCTGTTTTGACGGTTACTCCCAGCAGTTCCGCATATCCGAGGGGAGCGAGGCCGAATGGCCCACGATTCCCAAAATAGGCGGAGTGATAGCTCACCACCTTGAGCTTCTCGCTGCCGTCGACGCCGAACGTGATGCTTCTCGCCTGACCCATCATGGTGCTTTCCAACCTTTGCGGTCTGGTGGAACCGAACAAGTCGATCCCGTCCACCGCCCAAGGTATTTCGGCGTTGACCAGCCCTGCGACCGTGGGCACGATATCGGTGACAATGGCGCGGTAATCATCGACTACTCCCCGACCCTGATGCGGTGCCTTGATGAAGAGGGGTACGGCGGCGATGTCACCGACCGTCTCGCCTCGTATCGAGCGGGGGTGTTGACCGGGCCTCACTGCGATACCGTGATCTGCGGTGACGACAACGATCGAACGGTCATAACTCCCCGACTCTTTGAGTCTGCTCACGACCGAACCGATGATGCTATCCGCGTATTGCGTCTGAAGGAGATGACGCTGATACGCCTGCTCGACCAGAAAGCCGTTGGGACCCCAACCACCACGTTCGGCTCCTGGATGCCCACGTCTCGCAGCGTAGGTTCGCCCGTCTGGCCCATACATCCACGGTCTATGCGGGAGAGGCAGGTGGTAGAAATGGAACTCCCTGGGTTCAAGAGGTTCGTCCAGTCCCGCCAGGAACTGTTCCACACCGGTTCGACGGTCTGCTTCCAGCTGGTCTTGCATCCGGTCGTGGACTGCCCATTGGTCAGGGCGCTCCACCGATACTGGGGCGAAGTTGCCCCAATTCTGATCGATGGGTGGTAGGTCACTACTCAAGGATCTGGGCAGCAATAAGTGGCCCGTCACGATGCTCAGATCCGCGCTCAGCGAAGTCCACCGTTCGTCAAAATCGCCCACTTCACGACTTCCCTCTGAGCAGACCACCTCTGGGCATATCTGGGTGAGTGTCTCTATGGCATTCACCTCATAGTCATTGCCAACAAGGGTGAAGAGGCTCGACGGATGATCGGCGTAGTGAGGTAGCTTATCGCCGGGAACTTGGGAGATGCCAGTGAGGAGAGCTGGTATCGCATCACGCGTCGCCTGTTGAGTGCTCACAGCATTCCGAAACCAGGTGGCGTCATTGGACAGCTCGGCCAGTGCGGGGAAGTAGTCCCCTTGGATCTGACCCTCGGTGTCCATCACGGAGGCGATCGGGAACTCATCGAACACCAACATGACCAGGGGCGCTGGGTTGCGAACGGGCGCAGACTGGGAACCTGTCGCCGGGCCCATACCCCATGCCACTTCAGAAGTGGGGCTGAAGAAGAGGAAAACGACGGTGACGACCGGTGCCGCCACTGCCATGACGTTCAAGAAGGATTGCATCCAGTCGATTCGGTAGTAGTTCCAGGACAACACTGCGCCGAACAGGAGACCTAATGCGACGGCTACAAACCACGGTTGCTGATCGATGGGCGACAGCCGGATCACACTGTTGGCTATCAGAGCGCCCAACACAGCGAGTATCGACATGTGAAGGACCCTGCCGACTACCGGTCGGATGAAATAAGCGAAAAGGACCAATACCCCGAGCGCCAGTGGGATCGCCGTCCCCAATAGAATCCCCAGCAGCACCACATCGCTCCCCGGAGCTGCTCGCGCGATGAAGAAATCTGGGCTTCTACCGAGGAGGTCCAATATCGGCTGAGCGATCCCTACTGCCGCCATCCCCATTGTCGAGAGGACCATCTGCCATTTGGTCGGCCAGCGCAACCCGTGACGTGTACCTGTCGATTTAGTGTTGATTCCGGCCAGCGGCTTCATCACCTCTCCTCCGGATGTTCGTCGGGCAAGTCGCTTTCGAATCTACAGCGAAGAGCTTGATCGGGCGTGTCAGATCAATTCTCAGAAGAGGAGTGGCCTTTCCTTCGGCAGTAACCTTGGGGCTGAGATGTATCTGGATGGCCCTGTCGGAACGGCATGCTTCTTACTTTGGCTTTGACAGCATCCGGCCGATGACATATGAGAGCGGCCCAGGCATCAACGTGTCGTCGACCAGCTTGAGGCTGCCGAGTTCGCCGACGCCGCCGCTCATTTTGAATGAAGCTGGCGTGGACCTGTTGGCGTTCACCGGATTCCCAAGAACACTGGCGACAGATCTGGTTCAAGAATCCCCAACAACAGTTGAACCGGGAAATCCGACGCCGCAGGGATGTCGTCGGATTTTCCCGCCCAATGTTCCGTGGTCAGGCTGATCGGAGCTGGTATGGCCGAACAAGGCCCCCCCAGGATCCACGATGAAGCGCACCTCAATGGGAACCATATGAATGCGAGGATGGGAGCCGAGGGCCATTGCGGTAACTGTGGTACCACTACGCCCGGTACCCCCGACGAATATCGGTCCGGAGTGAGCCATGAGCACAGTCAACTCATTCGATTGATCATACGGCAGTCTCTCATAGTTGGTCGAGCAGCTCGAGCCACTTGTAGGCACGGTGGTCGAGGGTGTGGTCAGACAGGACTACCTGGCGACCCTCGGCTGCGAGCCGACGTCGAAGCGCTGCGTCCCCCAGCAGGATGCGCAGCTGGCTCTCGAGCTCGCGTGCGTCCGCGTACGTGGGAATCAGATCACCGAAGAGCTCCGATAGCCCACTGACATCGTCTGAGAGCACCACACCACCAGAGGCCAATATGTCGAAGAGGCGATTGGCTACGAAACCGTTGGTGCGCATCGAACCGTGGTGGTCGGCGACCACGACTTTCGCTGAGCGATAGGCGGCGGCGAGTTCCTGATTCGGTATGTAATCCCTACGAACGAACTCCGCCTCCGGAAAGTCGTCCCAGTTCTTTCCATACAGGTGGAATGGTCGGCGATTGCGCATCAGCCAGCGAGGTGCACGGCGGTTGGGCCAACGAGCGTTTCCTACGTAGAGAACGGAGGCCTCGTAATCCACGTCCGGGGGTCCGATCTTAAATGTGTCTGCATCGGTCGCCTGAGGGAGAAACTGGACCTGACGACCGAGTTCTTTGCTGAGCTGCTCGGCATGCCGCTGGCTTGCCGAAGCAACCAGGTCGTAGTCATCGCATTCCCCGGGTTCGAGTCGGTCCGGGTGACTAATGATCCACAACAGGTTCCATTGACCACGGGCGATCGGTCGTCGCGTGAGACCCCGCAAATGGATGACCACATCACAACTCGATGCCCTTGCCCCGCGCCAGTCGCTGACGATCAGCTCCGTCGCCTCATGACCCAGCCTGCGGAACGCCCGCATCAAACCTCGAGCCAGGTGTGTGTCACCCCAAAACGGGGCCATGGTCCGGTCTGGAGCGCACGTCGAGATCCCGATCCTCATGCTGTCGCCACGGGACGCGGCGATGTTTAGCAACCGGTCGAAGACGTCGGGATCGGGCCCGGTCACCCCCTCGTATATCTCCGCGATCCCCGACCCCCACGAGGCATCCACCCGGGCCTGGCCGACTCCGTCGGGGACGACGGTCCTCTTGGCGGCATCGAGGCTCCCGGTCCGGGCCCACTCGCTCTCGCCGTTGACAACCACGGCCACCGATAAATCGAGTTCGGCGAACCAGTGGACGTCGTGAGGAGGCACCAGCGCGATAGCGAGGTCGCACGCCCTGGACTCTTCATCGGTCACGTTCCATCCGGCACTACGAGCCTGATGACGGAGTTGATCCGCGATGCCCCGGGTCCGTGCGTCGGATCCGGACGACACCTGCACCGTGGGAGTCTGCGAGCCCCGGTAGAACCACCCAGACTCCGGTCCGGTCACCTCCGTCCTGAGCTTGCGCATCAGTGCCGGTCCCCATAGATCGTTGAACCATTGGTGATTACGAGTTCGGCCATCCAGCCAGGCTTCGCTTATGTACCGGTCCTGGGTGCCGTATTCGTAGTGGAACAAGACGGCCCGTTCGTCGAGAATGATCTTCCCGAGATCGCCCAACCGAAGACATAGATCCCAGTCCTCCGATCCGTACCGGTAGTGCTCGTCGAGAGGGTTGGCAAGCAGATCCGAGCGCCTCGCCAGCAGGCAGGCGGCGGTCACGGCCGGCACCTCACGCCGATCGGGAGCCTCGATCGATAGGGGATCTCGCCCCGATCCCATATTGACGCCACGCACCCCCCACTTCGAGTACTCGAAGCAGACGCCCAGGTGCTGGATGGTCAGATCGGGATGGGCGGGTGGATGCTCGCGCTTCGGGCGTCTCGGATAGACCAGCATCGCACCCACGGCAGCCACGTCCTCTTCGAGTGACTCCACCATGATCCCGAGCCAATCAGGATGAACCGGTTCTATGTCGTTGTTGACGAGGAGCACTAAGTCGCCGGTTGCCGCTCGGACGCCCTGATTGTTTGCAGCCGAGAAGCTCCGATTCTGCTCGTTGGCGACGAGACGCTTGTCTCCGGCCCATCGATCGAATACTGCGAGCGATCCATCGGTGGAGCCATTGTCGACTAAGACGAGCTCGATCGAGCCGTAGCGAGTCCGCTTCCTCAGACCATCGAACAGTCGTCGAAGATGTGCTGCCCCGTCACGATTTGTCACGACGATCGAGACCAGTGGCCCATCCGTCGGAGCTCGGTCTGGGCGGAGCCTGATCAGTGCCTTGGCTAGCGACTTTTCTTCCATGACCGAACAGCTCGGAAAACACCACGGGTGGGTCGAGCCAGCGCCAACACCAGCTTCACGCTTCGTCGGTTGCGCAGGCGTTCGAGATTGCGTTCGGCTGCCTCGGCTCGCCTCCTCAAGGCCCTGACCGTGTCGGGATCCGACTCCCCGACCAGATGCGCGACTCCCCCGGCCTGGCGAACCTGGCCCGATGAGAGCCAATGCTCAATCGTGTGAATCCTCTGAATGCTTGCGATCAGGTCCGTAACGACTGGAATCAGCTCACTGTCGGTCAAGATCCGCTTTCGGAAGAAGATCCCGGAACGACCCGGCGACAACCGTTCCGTGACGACGTGGTCCCAACCGCACTGGGTCGCGATCCCCTGGACGCGAATCGGTTGAGGATGATCGGTGTAAGCCGGCGTCACATTCAACAGGGCCATGCCTCGCGGATCGGGAACGTCGATCAACACCTCGGCCAAGGGGTCGGTGCTGATGTAAAGCGATCGAAAGAAGAATTGGATCTCGGAGAGCGAGCGACCCGCTAGGAGACCGTGGGCGATCACACCGTGGGGGCGCAGCCTGTTTTTCATCAGCGTCGCACCGACCGCCAGAGGGCTCTTCACCTCGATCTGGTGCAGGGTCACACCGGGATGACCCGTCTCCCCCGCCCAAGCACCCTCTAGGAGCACCTCGACGACTTCCGGCTCCGGATCTGTCGAGAAATGTGCCATCTCCCAAAGCTGGTTGCGGTGCTGGCGATGACGGATACCGACATGGGTTTCCAGCGGCCATTCGGGCTCGGAGCTCAGCTCCAACGACTGCAGGCTGACCGCCGGGACCTTCTTCGGATAACGAGCCTTCTGGACCAGTAAGTCGTATGTCGGACTGAAGTCGCGCAGAGGCGATCGATTCCGCACCAGGGTCTCGTCGAAGAATGCTAAGGCTGCTTCCTCGTCCCACGGCAAGTCCAGAGAGGCTGCCAAATCGCGGACCTGCGTGATCAGACTGTCTCGATCGCCGGGGAAATGAATGACCGGCAACGGCACCTTGTCTGCGATCTCGACGAGACGACGGAGATAGGCGTCGACGATCGCCTCAGCCCGGTCTTGGCGGATGTGATCACGCTTCTCGATGGACCGGACTGCGTCGGCCGGGGATCGTACCACAGCGATCAGCCGGACACGATCCACCCCCAGGAAACTCCACGCCGGAAGTAGGAACATCGAGCGCGGATCCTTCATGGCCCACACTCCGGGTAGCTGGGTGTGGATCGCCACCTGCTCCTTGAGGGCGGAGAGATCCAGCAGACCGGGTCGGAACGTCGACGGCGGACAGGTCCAGTCCCGCTCCATCTGAGCCAGGAGGTCCCGATGGGCATCAACCACGCCGAGCGCTTCAAAGTATCCCATCGGGTTGTCCTCCGTGGGCGGCATCAACTCACCCATCGACACCCCGCACGCCTGGTACAGCAGGCCAGCGACGACCGACGTGCCGGATCGATGGCAGCCCAGGACGAAGATGGGTTCGCTCACCGGAAATCGCTCTCCTGCGACCTGAGCAGGTCGGCTGTTTCGGCGATGGTCACGATGTCGATCGTCCTCAACGCATGTCGGAGCTCGGTTTCGAGACGCTGGAGGCGCCGTTCCCACCGCTGGTTCTCTTTGGTGAGTCGATTGATCTCGTTACGCAACTCCGCGACCTCGCGTCGCGTTCGGCCGATCTCGCGATCATCGGGGCCTGCCCAGGGCAGTTCGGTGACCAGGCGCGCCCAGATCCACACCGCGTGGTCCGTCTCGAGCGCCTCCCCGGATCGGACGAGATCATAGAGACGCCGGCATACGACACCGATCGGTGTGTCCGGCAGGTCCGCTCCCTCGTGGTGAGCCATGCTCCGGTAGACGGTTCTTGCAGCGGCCTCGACGGTCTTCTCAGCCACCTCGAGAGCGATATGGTCGGCGATCCGGTTCAACTGCGGCACTGGGTCTGCTAGGAGCGACTCGTACTCGACCATGAGCGCATCGGGGCAGTTGAGTCTGGCGGCTGCGTTGTAGCGGAACCACAGGAACAGACCTTGG
>Ga0326597_10007866_pt1 | contig 14445 bp, 15 predicted proteins | sample RVTome_12_FD_203789 | JGI IMG/M metagenome (GOLD analysis project Ga0326597, IMG submission 203789) | Soil microbial communities from uranium-contaminated site in the Upper Colorado River Basin, Wyoming, United States - RVT100D185 | ecosystem: Environmental > Terrestrial > Soil > Contaminated >... | reverse complement strand
CGCCGATGATCGAAGAACGTCCCAAGGTTGCTGACCTCGAACGTCGTGGTGCTGTACTGGCGACCAATGACGATCGTCGGGCCAGTTTCGAAGCTCTTGGGCATTCACCGAAGTTCTCTGCCGAAGAGGCGATCGATCGAGCTTCCGTCGTCATTGACTGCACCCCGGCCGGTCTGACGAACAAGGAGAAGTTCTATAACGCTTCGCCCGATCCACTCGGTTTTATGGCGCAGGGATCCGAATTCGGATTCGGGAAGATGTATGCCCGTGGGGTGAACGATGAGGCACTCGATCAGGGCAGCGATCGTTTCTTGCAGGTGGTTTCCTGCAATACGCACAACATTTCGGCTCTCGTCAAAACCGTCGCCATGGACGGTGCCGAATCACGCCTTGAGAACGGCCGGTTTGTGTTGCTCCGGCGCGCCAATGACATCAGCCAGGACAGCTCGTTTGTCCCGGCCCCGACCACCGGTTCGCACGGCGACGAGCAGTTCGGTACCCACCATGCCCGCGACGCTCACCACCTCTTCTCCACGCTTGGCTATGACCTTCCGCTGTTCTCGTCGGCGATGAAGCTACCCACCCAGTACATGCACTCGATGTGGTTCAGTCTCACTCTCGATCGTGAGATCGGCCTCGATGAGGTCATTGACCGGTTCACCGATAATCCGCGCATCGCCTTGACCCACCATCAGTCGGCCAACAGCGTCTTCTCATTCGGGCGCGACCACGGCTACTTCGGACGAATCTTGAATCAGGCGGTGAGTCCCCGCCAGAGCATCACCGTCCGTGACGGCCATGAGGTCATCGGGTTTTGTTACACGCCCCAGGACGGTAACTCATTGCTGTCCTCGATCGCCGCGACGCTCTGGTACCTGCATCCCGATGGTTTCGAAGACCGGATCGACGTTCTGCGCCCGTACCTGTTCAGCGAGGTCTAATAAGCACCGTGAGGCGCTCAGGTGAGCGTCTCGATGACGACGGCCTGAAACTGGCGCGAGGCTTTGCCCGCCGGGAGTTCCGATCCGTCCATGATGCGAATGGCCAAACACTGACATTTTGCCGGGCCCATACCTGCCATACTCTGGTCATGTTCGCGCCGGCCCGATACGCGGGACCTGTCCTGATACTCATCGGAGGGATCTGGTTCGCCCAGGGGGTTGGCTGGCTTCCCGGAAGCTTCATGACAGGATCGACGTTCTGGACGGTCGGGGGTTCGGTGACCATCGTTGTTGGCGGCTGGCTGTCGTGGCTCGGCTGGCGAACCGAGTCGTAATTCATGACGGGACGACCGGTTTGGCCTGGCAGAGCAGGCGTGAGGGCCAACCTTGCCGATCGGTGCGCTAGCGTGCCTGGAATGGACGGTCACAAGCAACGCCAAGCGCTGACCGCTGCCGAGCGTTCGATCGAGCACCTGGTGGCCGGCAAACCCGAAGAGCCAATACGGGCTGCTCGACGGGCCGACGAGTTCGACCAGATCGGGATCTTCTCGAACCTCGTCCCGGCGGTTGGGGCGGCCGCCGCAGACGTCCGGGGCGGCGCCCGGGTCCAGGCCGATCGTGTCGAGGACCTGTTGGCGGCGGTCGGAGCTGGTCCGTTGGCCGAGCTGGTTCAACAGCCCAGATGAGCGACTACCACGTTCATCTGGCCCCCCATCAGGTCATGGCCGAGCCGGTGGTATTCACGGCTGATCTGGTTGAAGAATATGTCGAAGCTGCTGCCCACCGGGGTATCACCGAGATCGCCATCACGGAGCACCTATACCGGTGCAGGGAAGCGCTGCCGATTCTCGGCGAGTTCTGGGACGACCCCACCATTCCGGCCGGGATCGCCGCCTACACTGCAGGATTTGTTCAGGCAGAGTGCAACTTTCGCCTCGACAACTATGTCGAAGCGGTGACGGCCGCCAAGGCTCGTGGTTTGCCGGTCAAAATCGGACTGGAAGTGGACTTTTTCCCCGAGTCCATCGAAGGCATCATGGATCTCATCGAGGCATATCCGTTTGATGTGCTCATTGGCTCGGTGCACTGGGTGGGCGGTTGGGCGGTCGATTCGCTACCAACCCAGTCGGAGTTCGACCGGCGTGGGCTACTCGAGGCGTATGGCCAGTACGCCTCGGTCGTAACCCAGATGGCCGGGTTGGGATCTCTCGACATCATCGGTCATGTCGACGTTCCGAAGCGGTACGGTCGGTCGCTTCCGGCCCAGCACGGTGAGATCTTTCAACCGGTCGTCGATGCGGCCGCCCGGACCGGGATGGCAGTCGAGATCAACTCGAAGGGACTTACCAAGCCCATTGCCGAGATGTATCCGTCCCAATGGCTACTTGCCCGTTTTCATGCGGCCGGGGTTCCGGTTACGTTGTCGTCTGACGCGCACCGACCGGCTGACGCCGGATGGGGCATCGATCGGGCGGCCGCTCTGGCTCGTCAGGTTGGATACGACACCTACCGTCGATTTGATGCGCGAGTGGGATACGACGTAGCGTTGCCTGAACTCAAGGAGGGTTGATATGCACGGGCTTTTGTTGTGGATTCACATTTTGGCGGCGGCCGTATGGATAGGCGCAGCCACGGCTGTGGTCTACCTGGCGCCGCGTATGGCTCAGAACGCCACCACCGGTCAGGTGTTCGCTACCGCATGGGTGGCCATGGGTCGCAAACTCTTCACCCCGGCCGCCATCGTTTCGTTGGCTACTGGCATCGGCCTCGTCTTCGACGGTACAACCAGCTTCTCTGCCGGCTTTGTTTCGATCGGCTTCTTGATGGTCGTCATTGGGGGAGTGGTAGGTGCCAGGGTTTACGCCCCGGCCGGCCGGCAAATTGCCGCCGCCCATGAGTCGGGTGCCGAGACAGCTGCCCTGTACGCCCGCGTTCGAACCATCAATCTTGTCGAGTTGGCACTGCTGGCATTCACTGTTTACGCCATGGCGACCAAATTGGGCGCATGATCGTCGAGGTGGTGGCGGTCGGCACCGAGCTACTGCTCGGCCAGATCGTCAACTCCAATGCCGCTTTTCTCGGGCGTCAGTTCGCCGAGAACGGATTCGATTCGCACTACCAGGTGGTCGTTGGGGACAACTTCGACCGCATGGTCGAGACCTTCCGTACGGCTATCGATCGGGCTGACGCTGTCGTGATCACCGGCGGAATTGGCCCTACCCAGGACGACGTCACGAGGGAAGCCATCGCCGTGGCAACCGGTCGCAAGATGATCCGGGATGATGAATATGCCGTGGCCATGCGGACCCGATGGGAGAGCCTCGGCCGGGTAATGCCAGAGAACAACCTTCGTCAGGCTGACCGTCCCGAAGGCGCCGAACCGCTTTCCAATCCGGCGGGGACTGCTCCCGGGTTGGCTCTCGAGCACCAGGGAACCTGGATCTTTGCCGTGCCGGGAGTGCCTGCCGAGATGGAACTCCTGATAACCGAGCACGTGATACCCCGACTGCGCCGGGCAGCCGGTGACTCGGTCGTGCTCGTGTCGCGGGTCATTCGCACCTGGGGGCGTTCGGAATCCCAGGTCGCCGAGATGCTCGATGATCTGTTCCAAGCGACCGTCAACCCGTCTGTGGCCTTTTTGGCCTCGGCCGGGGAAATCAAAGTTCGGGTGACCGCCAAGGCGGAAACCGAGGCCGAGGCCGGGTTGTTGATCGCGCCGGTTGAAGCTGCCATCCGTGATCGACTGGGCTCAGCGGTCTTCGGTACCGATAAGGACACGATTTACCGGGTGGTCCAGGCGATGCTGCTGCAGAAGGAGTGGACGATCTCCACGGCAGAATCGGCCACGGCTGGTCTCGTCTCGGCAGCCCTCACCAGGACCCCCGGATCGTCTGCGGTTGTCGCAGGTGGCATCGCCGCCTACACGATCGATGCCAAGGCTGAGCTGCTCGGGGTGTCCAGAGACCTCATGGCCTCCGAAGGAGTGGTTTCCGAGCCGACCGCGCTGGCGATGGCTGAAGGAGCACGGGTCCGGTTCGGGACAGATGTCGGGGTGGCAGTGACCGGAGAAGCCGGCCCGGACCCGGCCGAGAAGGACACCGGGACGATGGTGATCGCGGTTGTAACCCCCGAGGGAAGAGGGGCCCGCACGCTGCGTCTCCCGGGGGATCGTGAACGGGTCCGAAGCTACGCCACAACGGCGGCATTACAGCTTGTTCGATTGGCGGTCGCGGGGGAGTGGTGGGGTCCGTAGGTCGGGTGTTTGTGGCGGTCGGATTGTCCGATGACAACCGCCATGCCCTGGCGGCCTACCTCGATGAGGTGTTGGAACCGCTGCCCGGCAAGCCCGTGCCCCCGTCCAATTGGCATCTTACGATCAGGTATATGGGAGAGATGGTGGATTTGGCCTACGACCGGTTCCTCAATGCCCTCGACGAGGCCGAAAAGCCGGCACCTTTCCGGATGTCCTTTTCGGGTCTCGGGGCATTCCCCAAACCAACCAAGGCGACGGTCCTTTGGCTCGGGATCGGCCGGGGAGAGGACGGACTTGTGGCCCTTGGCCAGGTGGCCGAAACGGCAGCCGTCGAGGTCGGGCTTCCTGCTGAAGATCGACCCTTTCAGCCCCATCTCACCCTGGCCCGCATCCAGCCACCCCGGAATGTGTGGCCGTGGCTCGCTGATGGGCCGGAACCGCCCATCAAGATCGATGCCGCCGGGATCGGCTTGTACCGGAGTCATCTGGGCGGGTCAACCCCGGTGTATGAACTGCTCGATACGATCGATTTGTGATCTGACGGAAAATCCACCACATCGAACGTCTGTTCGTGTAACGTTCGATTCACTAATTTGTCACACCCAAAACGTACCGTAGTCATCACGGGGCCCAGGTCCGATCGAGCCGGGTCCTACCCGACCGACTTATAAGGAGCAGCATGACCGAGAGAGACAAAGCAATCGAAATGGCCATGAGCCAGATCGAGCGGCAATTTGGTAAGGGTGCCATCATGAAGATGGGTGACAAGGCCATCCACCAGATCGACACTATTTCGACCGGAGCCCTCTCTATCGACCTGGCTCTGGGCATTGGTGGGGTTCCCCGTGGACGGGTAGTCGAGATCTACGGTCCCGAGTCGAGCGGTAAGACAACCCTGGCTCTTCATATCGTGGCCGAAGCCCAACGGAACGGTGGCTTGGCAGCCTTTATCGACGCCGAGCATGCCCTTGATCCCATTTACGCTCGCGCCCTGGGTGTCGATGTCGACGAGCTGCTCATCTCCCAGCCAGATACCGGCGAACAGGCCCTTGAGATCACCGACACGCTCGTCCGGTCGGGGGCGCTTGACGTCGTGGTTATCGACTCGGTGGCAGCGCTCGTTCCCCGTGCCGAGATCGAAGGCGAAATGGGTGACTCCCATATGGGCCTGCAGGCCCGTCTCATGTCGCAAGCCTTACGGAAGCTGACCGGCAACCTCCACAAGAGCCAGACGACCTGTATCTTCATCAACCAGCTTCGAGAGAAGATTGGTGTCATGTTCGGCTCACCGGAGACCACTCCGGGAGGCCGAGCGCTCAAGTTCTACTCGTCGATCCGCATCGATGTCCGTCGCATTGAGACCATCAAAGACGGTCAATTGGGTATCGGTAACCGGGTCCGGGCCAAGATTGTCAAAAATAAGCTGGCTCCACCCTTCCGACTCGCCGAGTTCGACATCATGTTCGGAGAGGGCATTTCGCGAGAAGGAAGCCTCATCGACGTGGCTGTCGAGCAGGGAATCTGCAAGAAGAGTGGTGCCTGGTACAGCTTTGATGGCGATCAGATCGGACAGGGTCGAGAAGCAGCCAAACGCTTTTTGCGAGAAAATCCGGAAATCGCCATGCAACTCCAGGATCGGGTGCTTCAGGCGGTAGGCCTGACGGGGGTCGATGCCGAAGAGGAACCTGAGGCAGCCACTACACCCGAAGAAACGACGGTTTCTGCCGAGGAACCGTCAGCTGAGTAGATCATCGGCGTAATTGAGGGGATCGCGGGGCGAGATCGCAAAAAGATCTCCCCCGCGATCCTTTTCTAGCGGTTACGATGAGACTCGGAATACAACATTTTGAACCGCAACCGTAGTACTACTGACCAATGGACATATCCGGCATCGGGGGGGTTCGGGGCAACCCGTTTATCTGACGTTGTCAGGTTGGTAGCGCTGCCGAAAGGCAGATCACATGGATACTCCAACGACCGCCATTATCATCGGCGCATCGACGGCGATAGTGGCCGGGCTTATCGGCTATTTGTTCGCCCTGATCCGGCGCCGTTCCGAAGGGTCCTCGCAGAGTTCTGAGAGCCTCATAGCTGAAGCGCGTCTTGAGGCCCAACGGACTCTGTCAGCCGCCGAGGACGAGGCGAGGGCCAAAGCCGACGCCTACCGCGACCGTGTAGATGTGACGCTTGAGCAGCGTCGGATCGAAGCCAAGTCGTCCGAGGACCGTCTTGCGCAACGCGAACAAACTCTTGAGCAACGAGCAACCAACCTTGCCCAACGCGAGCACATGCTCATCAGCCGTGAAGAAGAGATCACCCAGGTGCGGGGGGAGGCCGAACATCTCCGTGAAGACGCTCGACACAATCTGGAACGTCTGGCCGGCTTCGATGCGCAGCTCGCCAAAACCGAACTGCTGGCTCAGGTAGAGGACGAGGCCCGGCGCGAGGCGATGATCCTCGTGCGCGACATGGAGACCAAGGCGAGGGAGGAGGCCGATCGTCGAGCCAAACGTATCCTGACGACTGCCGTCCAACGCCTCGCCTCTGACGTCGTTGCCGAGACCACCACGTCGGTTGTGGTGCTACCAACCGACGACATGAAAGGCCGGATCATCGGGCGGGACGGCCGCAACATCCGATCCTTCGAATCAATCACCGGTGTCAACCTCGTGGTTGACGACACCCCCGAGGCAGTTTCGGTGTCGTCCTTCGATCCGGTTCGGCGTGAGGTTGCCCGTCATACCCTTGAGATGCTGGTGGAAGATGGTCGGATCCACCCGGCGTCGATCGAGCAGTTCTTCGAGAAAGCGTCGGCCTTGATCGAGCAGAGCATCCGCGACGCCGGTGAGTGGGCATTGCTCGACGTTGGCATCTCACGAATGCACCCGGAACTCGTCACCCTCCTCGGTCGGCTCCAGTATCGGACTTCGTACGGTCAGAACGTGCTGAAGCACTCGGTGGAAGCCGCTCATGTGTCGTCCATGCTGGCCGCTGAGATCGGCGTCGATCCGATCACGGCCAAACGCTCGGCGTTGCTTCACGACATCGGCAAGGCCGTCACACACGAAGTCGAGGGGTCACATGCCTTGATCGGGGCCGAGATTGCCCGTCGGTTTGGTGAGGACCCGGGGATCGTCCACGGTATTGAGGCTCATCACAATGAGGTCGAGCCCCGTACGTTGCTTGCCATTCTGGTCCAGGCAGCGGACGCCGTGTCGGCGGCCCGACCAGGTGCTCGTCGAGAGACGCTTGAGTTGTATGTTCGGAGGTTGGAACGCCTTGAGACGATTGCCATGGCGTTCGAGGGTGTCGAGAAGGTCTACGCCATGCAGGCGGGTCGTGAGATACGGGTGGTGGTCGATCCGGGCGTGCTCGATGATCTATTGGCCTCCGATCTGGCTCGGAAGATCTCGCGGCGTCTCGAGTCCGATCTTGAGTATCCCGGCCAGATCCAGGTCACCGTTATTCGGGAGTTCCGGGTAACCGACTACGCTCGCTAACCCGATGAGCGAAATCTTGCTTCCCAACCCGCGCGTCAAAGAACACCGCATTCCCACCCGGGTTGGTCAGACGTATTTTGTGCGCACGTTCGGATGTCAGATGAATGAGCATGATTCGGAGCGGATCTCCGGACTGTTCGAGTCCGACGGCATGACGAAGGCGCCGAGCGTCGAAGAGGCCGATGTCGTGTTCATCAATACCTGCACCATCCGCGAAAACGCCGATAACAAGCTTTACGGAACCCTCGGGAGTCTCGCCCATCTCAAAGATGACGCCCCCCATCGGGCGCTTATCGTCGGTGGCTGTGCCGCTCAGAAAGACCGCGAAGTGGTTCGTGAGCGAGCTCCGTGGGTAGATGTGGTCCTCGGCACCCACAATCTCGACCGGGTCGTCGACCTACTCGACCAGGCCCAACAGTGGGGGCCGATCACTGAGATCGTCGATGAGTTGCAGGAGATGCCGTCGTCCCTGCCGGTTCGACGCGAAGTTGATCATTCTGCGTGGGTGACCATCCAGATTGGATGCAATAACACCTGTACGTTCTGCATCGTTCCGGCCGTCCGGGGTATTGAAATCTCCCGTCGGCCTGGTGACATCATCCGGGAAGTGACCGAGTTGGCGGCCGATGGGGTCGTAGAGGTAACCCTGCTCGGTCAAAACGTCAATACCTATGGTCGTGATCTGGCGATTGATGGCAAACGGCGACCGATTTTTGCCGACCTGCTGCGGAGAGTCGGGGAGATCGATGGTATTAGGCGGGTTCGATACACGAGTCCTCATCCGGCTGATTTCAACGAGGACGTTGCCATTGCCATGGCCGAAACGGCCGCCGTGTGTGAGCAGCTCCACCTGCCGCTCCAGTCGGGGAGTGACCGGATCCTCGCCAGAATGCACCGCGGGTACAACCGAGAGCGATTCATGGACCGACTCCGTCTCGCCCGCCGGCACCTGCCAGGGCTGACGGTCTCGACTGACATCATCGTCGGGTTCCCGGGCGAAACAGAAGAGGACTTCGATCTCACGCTTGGTGTGGTGCAAGAGGCGCAATTCGACTCTGCATATACGTTCCAGTTTTCTGCCCGACCAGGAACGGCCGCCGCTGACTATGCCGATGACTTTGTTCGCAAGGCGGTTGTGACAGAGCGGTTCAACCGGTTGATAGCCCTTCAAGACTCGATTTCGCTGGCTCACAATCAGGCTGATGTTGGCAAACGCCTGTCGGTGCTCATCGATGGACCGTCCAAACGGGATCCCGAAGCGGCGACCGGACGGAGTCGGGGAGGCAAGCTTGTCCACGTCGCCGGAAGGTACCCGGCAGGAACGTTTGTCGACGTCGAGATCATCAAAGCCGGCAACCACAGTCTCATCGGGAGACGGATCTGAACATTATCGCCTTGGTCGGGCCGACGGCCTCGGGCAAGTCGGATCTGGCGCTCCGGTTGGCGAGGGACAGAGGGGCCTGTCTCCTTTCCGCCGATTCGATGCAGGTGTACCGGGGCATGGACATCGGGACTGCCAAGCCAACGCTGGCCGAGCAGGCTGAGGTTCCCCATCATCTGATTGATCTTGTCGAACCGGAGGAGTCGTTCTCGGTGGCCGACTTCCAGCAAGAGGCCCGGGCAGTATTGGCAGACCATGAAGGCCGGCGGATCATCGTCGTGGGTGGCTCCGGTCTCCATGTCCGGGCACTCCTTGATCCGCTGGAGTTCCCTCCCCACGACCCGGTGGTCCGCGAGACGATCGATGCGCTGCCACCTGACGAGGCACGGGAGCGTCTCAGGGCCGCCGACGGCCACGCAGGCGAGGTGCTTGATTTGGCGAACCCCCGGCGTGTCCAACGGGCTCTTGAGATTCTTGAGATAACCGGTCTGACTCCGTCAGGGAGGGCCGCCACTCACGAGGCTAGGGCGGTGGCCGCTTATGAACCGTTCTTGTCGTTCGCCGGCTTTGGTATTGACGCCGGAGAATCGCTCGGAGTCCGGGTGGCCGACCGTACCGATGCAATGGTCGAGGCGGGGTTTGTGGCAGAAGTGCGCTCGCTGGCGGGTCGTCTCGGCGTTACCGCCCGGTCGGCGACCGGCTACGCAGAGTTCAGTGCGTATGTAGCAGGGGAGAGTGGTTTTGATGAAGCGGTCGGCAAGACCCGGGAGGCGACCCTGGCGCTGGCCAAACGCCAACGAACCTTCTTTCGGCGGGACCCGCGCATCGTCTGGCTGGATTGGCACGACGATGCCGCGGTTCGCTATGACTCATTTCGTGCCCAACTCGATAAGCTGGGCTTGTGGAATTCGTAAAGATGCACGGCCTCGGCAACGACTTTGTTGTCTTCGAAGGACCTGCTTCGTGGCGGGCTGATCAAATCGCTGCCATTTGTAACCGTCGCACCGGGGTGGGAGCCGATGGAATTCTGATCGTCACCGACCTCGACGACAACCAGGTGCGCATGGAATACTGGAACGCCGATGGCTCGGTGGCCGAGATGTGTGGGAATGGTCTACGGTGTGTGGCCCGATACGCCATCGACAAGGGCTGGCTCGATCCGGCCGGTGGTCAGGTCCTCACGGCGGTCGGCGCACTCGCAGTCGCTCCGGTCGGCGACGGACGGTACCGGGTGCAGATCGGACAGCCGGCGGTCGGCGAAGAATTCGGTCATGAACTCACCTTCCGTCGGGTTTCTGTTGGGAACCCTCACGCCGTGACCTTCGTGGAAGATGTCGGGGTCGCCCCGGTCGAGACTCTGGGTTCGGACCTCGAACAAGCCACCCCCGGTGGCACGAACGTCGAATTTGCCCAACCTACGGCTGCCGGGATACGAGTCAGAACCTGGGAGCGAGGAGTTGGCGAGACCAACGCCTGCGGGACCGGTGCGGTAGCTGCCGCGGTGGCGGCTCGTGCGGCAGGTTTGGCCGACGATGAGGTCACGATTCTGCTCACCGGAGGGCAGTTGCTGGTGGAGTTGGACGGGCCCGATGCGTTTATCACCGGGCCCGCCGAATACGTGTTCACTGGTACTACGGAATTGATCTAAGGACCGAGACAACCTTTCCAAGTATCTCGACTCCCTCGGTGAAAACCATCGGATCGAGAGCGGAGTTTTCCGGATGCAGAATGACCGCCCCGTTCTTGCGTTCGAGTCGCTTGATGGTCGCCTCTTCTCCGTCGACGAGAGCCGCCACGATCTCTCCGTCATGAGCGTCGCTCTGCTGGCGGATGACGACGAAGTCTCCATTGAGGATGCCGGCGTTGATCATCGAGTCGCCCCTGACCTGGAGCATAAATACGGTTCCGGTCCCCACGAGTGACTCCGGAAGTGGCATGATCTCGTCGATATCTTCAGCGGCGAGAATCGGGCTACCGGCGGCGATCCGACCTAGAAGAGGAACGGACCGCTGTCGCCCAACCGGCATCGAGGATTCCTCCTCCGAGTGGGAGGTGACTTCGATCGCCCGGGGCTTGGTCGGGTCACGTCGCAGGAAGCCGAACTTGACGAGCGTTGAAAGGTGACTGTGCACCGTCGAGGGTGAAGACAAGCCGATGGCGTCGCCGATTTCACGTACCGAAGGCGGGTAGCCCCGTTCGGAAACCGTGGTCTGGATGAATTGGAGCACTTCCCTTTGCCGGGTGCTCAGCTGTTCCATATCGCCGCTCATGCAGATCCTTTCGAACATGTGTTCCCGTCACGTTACCCCCATCGTCGGCCGAATACAAACATATGTTCGACTTGACACCAAACGTACGTTCGATATAGTGAGGCCGAACACTTGTTCGGTTCGACGTCGCTACACGGTTGCGAATGGAGAACCAAAGCGGGTGTTAGGGCTTTCGATGCGACGGTGTACCAGCAAAGGCACCTGAACCAGGGAAGTCGGCGGGTCGGTGAGATTTTGTCACACCGGGTTCGTAGGTTGTGAATCAGCCAGTCATGGATGAGCCACAGGAAGCCTCCGGCGAGTCAGGACTCGGTCCCAGAGGCAAGGTAAGGAGACAGCGATGATGACAATAGCCCAAACCCCAACCAGGCAGCCGATGATGGGTCTCATGGAGCCGATCGTGACACCGATCCGGATTAACGTGAGGCGTCTGATCTTGCTGTTGGCCTTTGTCCTCTTCGCTCTGTCTTTGATCTTTGTCGCTGGAGCTCAGGCCGGAAGCTCATTGCGCGAAACGTCGACGCACGTCGTAGGGGCAGGTGAAACGTTGTGGGAGATTGCAGCGGAGCACACGGCACCAGGCGGAGACGTGCGGGCGACTCTGTACGACATTCGACAGATGAACGATCTGTCGAGCAGCGTGCTTGGCCTCGGCCAGGCGCTGACCGTACCGGGTGGTCACTGACAAACGGGGACGGAGTAACCCGCCTGCGGCGGGTAAACAGGGGCCTGGTGGGTCGATGTGGGTATACGCATAAGGGGCGTCTACCAGCATCGGCCCACTTCGTTAACCAGCCGATGCACGGGACGGGTTGGTCTCGGACCGTTTCCCGGCAGTATCCTGGCCGGATGCAATGTCCATTCTGTGCATCGGCCGACACGAGGGTTATCGACTCGCGTCCAGCCGAAAGCGGCTCATCGGTGCGCCGACGTCGTAGTTGTGACTCCTGCGAGAACCGGTTCACGACCTATGAGCGCACCGAGTCGGTACTCATGGTTCGCAAACGGAACGGGTCGTTGCAGCGGTTCGATGCCGCCAAGCTGCGGCACGGTCTCGAGACTGCTCTGGCCGAGCGCCCCAACTCCGAGGAGATCGTCGGGGCAGTAGTCGACGACGTCATGGTGGCCGCCCGCCGCCAGTCACCGGTGGTCGATTCCGAGGAGATCGGCCGGGCGGTTCTTGACGCTCTGCGTCGTAACGACCAGGTTGCCTATTTGCGGTTCGTCTCGGTCTACAAGGACTTCAAGGGCGCCGGAGACTTCGAGGCCGAAATGGCCACGCTTGAGTCGAGCGACCGCACCTAGGGAACCCGGTTGAGCAGGTCTCCGGCGGCTTGGAGATCGTCTGCATAGGCGGAGGCGAGTGCCGCGATCTCCGTATCGAACTGGTCGTAGGCGGCGTCTCTGGCACTGTGATTGGCTACTACCCGCTCGATCATGTGGTTGGCAGTTGCCGCGGCGACGCCGGCGTCGCCGCTGCGGAGTGCCTCAAGGTACCGGTCGATCATCGGGAGCAGGTCTGCGACCAGTTGCTCGGTTTCGACCCGGTGGCTCGTAAGAGAAGGATCCCGGGGTAGTCGTTGGAGCGCTCGCTCGGCGTCGCTGATCATGGTGGCCAGATCAAAACCGATCTGCCCACTCTGGGTACGGTCCGATTCGGCCGGTAGCGGCGGCATCAGGAACAACGTATCGGAAACGAGTCGATAAGAAAGTGCGTCGCCGAGTCGGTTCTCGATGGCGTTCCCTCGCTCTGCGGCCGTAGACAAAGCTGAAGCGACCTCGCCATAGCCGTCCCAGGAAGACAACCCGGACGCGGCGGTTGATAGGTCGCGGGCTGCCCGGTCGATCGTGGCGAGCAGCACCGCCGATCCCGAGAGAGATTCCCCCGGGGTATTCGGCTCGGCAAGATATCGGCTGATCTGCGTCAGGTCGTCGACGGTGCCGGCGGCGGCCTGAACAGCGGTGCGGGCTGGGCCGAGTTCAGGGCTGGTGGCCGTTTCGGGCCGAAGATTGACGGCGACGAATATGACGAGCGCAATTCCGGCGGCAATGGCGGCGATCTGGCCCCACCGGCGGTCGGTGTTCTGGAACCTCGCAGACAAACTGCTCGGAACCGACATCCACGAACTTTCCAATGCGTCGATGCCATCGGTGGCCTGCCACAGGCGTTCGATAAGGTTCCCGGTGTTCTCACCGGCCGTCATCACGCCGATCTCGCTCAAGCGAGGGATGGAGTCAAACAGGCCGAGTCTGGTCGGTCGGATTGATTTGACAAGCGGCTCAACCAGTTCTGGTTCGGCCAACAGGATTGCCTGGCTAGGCGCGTGAGCTGTCATGACGGGCAGAAATTCTTCATCGCTGAGCACTTCGTTGTCGCCGTCGAATCCGAACATTTCGACAAACGGCAAGTTCAACGGCCCGGAAGGAATGTGGGTGGCCTGCGGTAGTCGTTTTATGGGGGATGACGGTTTGGCTGGCCGGATCGGCCTCAAGGTCGCCCCTGGTGGAGACGGGCGCTCAGTGGTAGACATGGTCGGAGCCATGGAGCGCCGGATTGCGGCGGCCGGTTCGGAGGCTTTGATCGTGTTGATCGCTTTGACCGTCGTGACGGCCAAACGTTGCATCGGGCGCATCGACGGCTTGCTGCGATGGCGCCCCGGGGTTGAACTGAATACGACGTGTCGGATGGGGTGGCCTTGCGGGCATGATCCGTCCGTAACCGAGACTGTGGCTCTGCAGCCATTACAGTACAAGTTCGGCAAGTAACTTCTCCATGGGAAATCCGCCCGGCTTAGCCCCACGAATGGTTATCACATGCAGATTAGCTTCAAAAAGCTGGATACTGAACTACCAACGCCCCGTCACGCCCATGATGGTGATGGTGGTGTGGATCTTTATGCCAGGGAACCAGCCTCTCTGGCTCCCGGTGGGCGCGCCAAAGTGGCGACCGGAATCGCCGTGGCCATCCCGGTCGGGTACGCCGGACTGGTCGTGCCACGTAGTGGTCTCGCCGCCAAACACGGGGTAGGAGTGACCAACGGTCCCGGTCTCATCGATGCCGGCTATCGGGGCGAAGTGGCTGTTTTGCTTGTCAATCACG
>Ga0326597_10007865_pt1 | contig 14445 bp, 11 predicted proteins | sample RVTome_12_FD_203789 | JGI IMG/M metagenome (GOLD analysis project Ga0326597, IMG submission 203789) | Soil microbial communities from uranium-contaminated site in the Upper Colorado River Basin, Wyoming, United States - RVT100D185 | ecosystem: Environmental > Terrestrial > Soil > Contaminated >... | reverse complement strand
ATCGTTGAGGACACTACACCGCAGTTGGGAGGGAACTTGGACTTGAACGGGAGCGACATCACGGGGACGGGGAATATCACAATCACCGGAACATTAGGCATCACCGGCACCTCAACCCTCGCCACCACCTCCGCCACACTCATCACCATCGGCGGCGACTCCATCAATGAGTTTGCAGGCACAGGACTCACCGTTACAGGAAACGCATTGACGGCTGACCTTGGCACCGACATTTCAGCCGCAGAGATTGCAGACGGCGACCACGGCGACTTCACCTACGCCTCAGGGAGTGCAACCTTGGACACGGGCGTGGTCTCCGACAATGAGATTGACTACACGAATGTCACCCTAAATGACCTCACCTTTGACGTGGGCTCGGTCTCCAAAACAGAGTTCGGCTACTTGGATGGCGTTACGAGCGCTATTCAAACGCAAATTGACAGCAAGCTCTCCACGACGACTGCCGCCTCCACCTACCTTGCAATCGCAAACAATCTTTCAGACCTTGCGAGCACAACCGTGGCCCGCACTAACTTGGGGCTGGCAATCGGAAGCGACGTCCAAGCATGGGGCGCAGTGCTTGACGATTTCAACACTCTTGGTGCGGCAACAACTGATGGCGAGTTCATCGTCGCCACAGGCGCAGGCGCCTTTGCCTACGAGTCAGGCGACACGGCACGCACGTCCTTAGGCCTCGGCACCGCTGACTCACCGACCTTCACCGGCCTCACGCTCTCTGCACTCACCGGCGGCTTCTTGAAAACTGACGGCTCGGGTGTTCTTGCAACAAGCACCATCACCGAAGCGGACATTAGTGACTTAGGCACCTACTTGGAAAACATCGTTGAAGACACCACACCTCAACTCGGCGGTACCCTTGACACGCAAGGGAATATCATTCTTGGAGGCACCACTACCACTTCCGACCTCACCTTACAAACCACTTCAGGCGTGGGCGCAACGGGAGCCGACATACACTTCCTTGTCGGCAGTAACGGCGCGACGGAGGCGATGACGATATTGAATGACGGGAAGGTGGGGATTGGGACGACGAGCCCGTCAGGAACACTCGACATTACTTCATCAGGAACAGCTATCCCTCTTGTCATAAACAAAGCGTCACAGACCGGAGTTCGTGAAAGATTAATGACCGCACAAGTTTCAGACAACGCAGATGCTTTCTTTTTTATAAACAATGGAACGAGCCAAGATGGTTCTTTTGCTCCGGTATTTGGCGGATATACAGAGTCATCGACTCTGTGGCCTCTCGCATTTGATGGTTTTGTGTCTTCTGCAAATGATGTTGCAAATAGTTCAGCCTATGGCTTGGTTGATTTTGCTGTATACAGAACAACCAATACCTCAGACCCTTTAAATGGAACACTTTCAAGTATAGTAAATAGAAAAGCATTTAACTTTAGGAATTTTGAAACAAGTTTGATGACTATTCTTGCGGGAGGCAACGTCGGCATTGGGACGACGGGGCCCGACAGGTTGTTACACCCTGAAGTGTCTGACGCAGTAACTGCCGCGGTAACGTACGGACAAAGGCTTTCTCACATTACATCAGGAACAGCCGCCGCAGGTTTCGGCACCGGCATTGAGTTTGAACTTGAGGGAGCGGATACCACCAACCTTGTCGCAGGAGCGATAGAAACAGTGTGGACAGATGCGGGGACGGGAGCGGAAGATGCAGATATGGTATTCAAGACCTCTGTTGCAGGGGCGGTGGCGGCAGAGAGGATGCGGTTGCAGTCGGACGGCGCTCTTGACTTGCCTACGGGCGGGGACTTTCAGATTAACGGCACTTCGGTGTTGAACGCGACTACGCTCGGCGCGAATGTTGTTTCTTCCTCTTTGACTTCTGTAGGGACTATCGGGACGGGTGTGTGGGAGGGGACTGACATTGCAGTAGCAGACGGAGGGACAGGGGCTTCAACCCTTACTGACGGCGGTATTCTCCTCGGTTCAGGCACAGGGGCTATCACACCGATGGCGGTGCTTGCGGATGGCGCTATCGTTGTAGGAGACGGAGCAACCGACCCTGTCGCTCTTGCCGCTTTCACCTCCTCCACTGGTACGCTCAAACACGAGAGCGGCGGACTTGAGTTTGACGCTTCCGCTATCACCACAGGCGGGCTTCTACGGGGCGCTTCCGCAGGCACGATGAGCATTCTTACCGTAGGAGCAGATGGGGAAGTTCTTACAGCGCAAGCAGATGGCTCTGTGGCGTGGGAGGCGGCGGCGGGGGGAGGGCTCTTCACCGACGGCGGCGCGACGACGTACCTCACCTCGCTCACCGACAACCTTGCAATCGGCACGACCACATCACCCGGCTCCGCACGCCTCACTATCCAGGCGACCTCAACCAACGACATCCTCAATCTTTTTGAAACCGGTGGCACGGAAGTGTTTACCGTGCTTGAGAGCGGCAACGTCGGGATTGGCGACACTTCGCCTGCGGCGCTCCTCACCGTCGGCGACGGCGACCTCTTTCAGGTGAACTCCTCGGGCGCCATAGCGGCATCAACCGGCATCACGACGACCGGCACGCTCACGCTCTCCGGCACGGCCGCCAACATCGCTCTTGGTTCCAACTGGCTCTCCGGCGACGGGGGGGACGAAGGAATATTTGTTGACAGCACGGGCAAGGTGGGGATTGGCGACGCGACTCCGGCGTATAACTTCACCATAGGAAGCGGCGACCTCTTCGGCATCAATGCAAGCGGTTCAACCCTTACACATATTAATACCATCGCCGCGACGACGACGATCGTCGACAACACCGCCGGTGCGTGGACCATTGCAACCTCAACGACCGGCTCGACTTTATTCGCCATTGACTCCACCACCGGCTCGGAAAGCGTATCAGTCGGCATCTCGGGCTCCGACGTCGTTATCGGCGCCGTCGGCTCCGCTTCCAACCTCGTCTTTGAGGAAAACTCGGTCATCAAGGGACAGGGCTCGGGGAGGACGCTCACCTTCGGCGCAAACAGCGACAAGATAAACTTTGCGGTGAACGTCGGCATCGGCACGACGACGCCCGCTTCCAAGCTCACGATTGCAAGCGGAGATGCGGTGGTGCTGAACGGCGCAATTTGTGCCGATAACGGCGGCGGCAGTAAATGTACGGCCGCACTCACCGCGGGCACCGTCTACGGCGACGCGTCCAGCTTTACCGCCTCCGACATCGCTGAAAACTATTCGGTTGTTGATTCTTCCATCGGCCCGGGCGACATTGTTTCCGTTGCGCTTGAAATAAGCGACGCGGAAAAGCAGAAGCGCGAAGAAGACCGTGAGATGCTCACGAAAAAGTACAAAGACGGTGTTCCGCAACCGGTACTGGATTCTCTCGCTTCGGCCTTGGAGCGCGCGACCTCAACCGCGCGCGTCCTCGGTGTCATCTCTACCCAGCCGGGTGTGCTACTCGGCGACATCACGGGGCTCTCACTCAAGACGGCGCTTCGCCCCGTCGCGCTCTCCGGCCGCGTGCCCGTTCGAGTAAACCTTGAAGGGGGCGACATTACGTTGGGCGACCAAATCACGCTCTCCTCAACACCCGGTGTCGGCAAAAAGGCGGGGCCGACGGACGCGTCCATCGGTATCGCGCTTGAGTCATCCTCGGCATCTTCCACCAAGAACACCGTGCTCACGTTCATCAACCTGGAGGGCAATCCGCTCGCGGCGATAGTCGCCGAGATGGACCTCAACTTGCAGGCGCTCGCGTCAACGACGCTCGCGCTCGCAACGTCTACGCCGGACGGGCAGGCAACGTCCACACCAGACGGACAGGCGGCAACATCAACGCCGACGGGGCTATTTGTACAGAACTTCTTTGACAACATGTTCGCGCGCATCACGGCGTGGCTCGCGAGCGCCGCAAACGGCATCGGCGACTTCTTCGCCGACCGCGTGCGCACGAAGGAGATTTGCGTGAGCGACGACATCGGCGCGGAGACCTGCATCACGAAGGGGCAGCTGGATGCGCTCTTGGCAGGTTCAGGGCAAGCCGCCGGCTCTGCCGGCGGCGGCACGGGTGGTGGCACGACCGCCACCACTACGCCAATGGGCGGCAGTGGGAGTGCCACCAGTACCAGCCCAACGATCACTGTAAACGGCAACAACCCTGCACTCGTTCAAATCGGTGCAACGTACAGCGACCTAGGTGCGATTGCCAAAAACGCGGACGGAAACGATCTGTCAATAACGACACTTCTTGACGGAGTAGAAGTGAGTTCAATTGATATAGACACAAGTACCAGCACGGAATATCTGATTACGTATCGGGCGACAGATGGAGATGGCAACACTGCCGAAGCGACGCGGACGGTGATTGTGGAAGACGCGACGCCGTCTGCACCTGCGGACACAACAGCACCGACGATCACGCTTCTCGGTGACGCGGCGGTAACTATCACCGTTGGAGACACATACACAGATGCCGGCGCTACAGCCAGTGATGACACAGACGGAGACATCACGAACCAGATCGTTACTGGTGGCGCGGTTGACGCGAACGCGGCAGGGGAGTACACGCTGACGTATGACGTAACGGACGCGGCCGGCAACAGCGCGAAGCAGATAACGAGGACGGTGACGGTTGAAGCGGCTCCAGCTCCGGAGCCGGTCGTCGATACTAACAGCGCAACGACAACTGACGCGGTGAGTTCGACTGCAACATCAACAACGCCAAGCGGAAGTTAAAAATGAGAAGTGTATGAAACCAACCCTCCCAAATCCAAATCTCAAAAAAACTTCAAGGTTCGACCTCGATAGGATGGCTGTACTCAAGCCACTCCCGAACAGCGCTTCTAAATTCTCCGACCGATTCGCAATATTTAGGCAGGGAATCCTTACTAATGATGACGTTTTCCATGCGGGTATGACCAATATAATCTCTAAAACTCGAATAACGGAATTGCTCCAAATATTCCTCTGCTTTTGGCATATTTTTAATTCCCACTTCCTTCCAGTGCGGCTCTATCAACTTTATAGGATTCAAGTGTACGTAAGAAACAAGGTAAGAAAGATAACGGTCGCTATCCGCATGCTGCGCTTTGAACTTCCCTTGGAAAAGTGCACCGCTCCTTTCGTTTCGAGCATTAAAGTAACCGGTATATCCATTGGAAAGTTTCTGCATGAATTTGCTTACGCCCCCATCAACACACTCTTTTACTATAAGGTGAAAGTGGTTTGGCATAAGGCAATATGCACCAATTTCCACAAGTATAGAATCGCGGTCATTGTTATTTGCCAGCACTTCTTTCAAGGTTCGACCTTGAACTTGCAGGTGAACAGGGTTGGTACTATTACTCAGGTACAGAAGAGCAAGGAAGCGTTCGTAGTCATAAGTATTAGTGAATATTCTTCGCTTCTCAGTTCCGCGATTGTAGAGATGATAAAATTCTCCAGGGGCAAATACGACGCTTCTTGTCATAGAATAAGTATATTGGATCCTATGTTATATTCAAGGTCGAACCTTGAAGTTTGTGAGTATATACAACCCCCACAAAATGTCAATATCCACAACCCCACACCATGAAAAACCACATACAAAAAATAGTATCTTCCGCGCGTAAGGAGGATTGAAAATTATGAAATTGAAACATTCACTGAAAATTGAAAATTGGAAATTGAAAATTGCCGCAAGGCCTCGCCGTGTGGCTCTCGCCAAACTCCAAGTCCCCCTGCTCGCCCCCACACCAATGCTCGGATTGCACGCAGTGCGCGACGAAGCCGCTATCCGAGCATTGGTGTGGGGGCTCGTGTGCGCGATGCTCGTGTCGGTGTTTTCTCCTCTTTTGCTTTTCCCAAAGACCGCCTACGCCGCCGACACGGTCATCTTCCTCACCTCCGGCACTTCGTGGAATGTGCCGTCCGATTGGAACTCATCAAACAACACAATTGAAGTCATCGGCGGCGGCGGCGGTGGATCGACTGTCAGTGGATCAGGAAGCGGAGGCGGCGGTGGTGGGGCATACTCCAAAGAGACAAACGTAACTTTAACAGCAGACAGCACGGTTACTTTTGCAGTTGGATCGGGGGGTGGTCAAGGAGTAAACGGCGGCGACACCTATTTTTGCAACTCGACTTCTAATTGTGCCTCAATAGGCGGCACTGCCGTTGTGGTGGGTGCTAAGGGGGGAAGTACAGGAAGTGTTGCTACTGGTGGTCCTGGAGGTGTCGCAGGAAGCGGAGTTGGAACAACGAAATATTCCGGAGGAAGCGGTGGTAATTCTGCTACTGGCGAAGGTGGTGGCGGCGGCGGCGGCGCGGCAGGCCTAAATGGAAATGGAAATAGTGGTTCAAATTCGACAGGACAAACCGGAGGAAGTGGAGGTTCAGGAGATGCGGGAAGCGGAGGTGCCGGCGGTGCTGGGGGAACAGGATCAGGTGATGCAGGTAGTGCGGGAACTGAATGGGATGCCACACATGGCTCTGGCGGCGGCGGCGGCGGTAGCGAACAAAACACTGGTGTCGGTGGTGGTGGCGGCAACTATAGTGCTGGAGGTGGTGGAGCTGGTAAGGATGCAACCGCAAGCGGCTCCGGCGCACAGGGCATCATCGTCATCACATATACGTCAACCGCCGCCTCTTCGGCGACCCTCCTCGCCTCCATCGCCACCACCTCAACTTCCTATTCCGACACCACCGCCTCCCACGGCACCGTGTATTACTATAGTGTTACCGCCACGAATCAGGCGGCGACCAGCACGCTCTCCAACCAGCGCTCCTCGGGCCCCAACAGCGGCCGCATCATCCGCCTCGGCGGAATGTTGTAGAGAATTTTCAATTTTCAATTTACAATTTTCAATCAAAACACAATGAAGCAATTATCAAACAAATTGTAAATTACCTTTCTACTATGACTCAATCACCAAACAACAACAAAATATACGACCTAGAAGAGCGCACTGCCGTTTTCGGAGAAAACATAATCAAATTATGCCGCAGTATCAGACAGGACGCTGTTACGAAGCCGATCATCAACCAGCTCATCAGGTCAGGCACGAGTATCGGGGCGAATTATATGGAGGCAAATGGGGCGAGCTCAAAGAAAGATTTTGCGAACAAAATATTCATCTGCAAAAAAGAAGCGCAAGAGACGAAACACTGGCTCCGTATGCTCGCAGTAAGTGTGTCCGATGAAGCTCAAGAAGAAATTCGGCGACTATGGAATGAGTGTCAAGAACTGACTCTCATTTTCCAAAAAATAACATCTTCCGCGCGTGATAATAAGAATTGAAAATTATGGAATTGAAACATTCAATGAAATCCCGTTAGAAATCAGTATGTGGTATGTGTACGTTCTTATGAGCAAAAAAACCGGGCAGTGGTATATCGGATCGACAAAGAATATGCAAAAAAGAATTTCTATTCACAATTCGGGCGCGAACAAATCCACCAAAGCTGGCAAACCTTGGGGTATCATATATTGCGAACTAGGCTGCAATCGGGATGATGCTCGCGCACGGGAAAAGTATCTGAAATCCGGCATGGGACGTCGATATCTGAAAAACCGCCTGAAATTCTTTTTTGCACTATGATTTCTAACGGGATGAAAATTGAAAATTGTAAATTGAAAATTACTGCAAGTCCTCGCTTTGCAGTTCTTTCCAAGCTCCAAATGGCACTGCTTATCGCCGCGCTCATTGCCCCATCCTTCTCTTCCCTCCTGCTTTTCCCACAAACCGCATACGCCGCCGCAACTCCCGTTGTCGAGGCGACCAACACCAGTTCAGAGGCCATCGCGGTCTCGTCGCACAGCGTGGCGCTACCGGCCGGGATCGCGTCCGGCGACGAACTCGTCGTGCTGTTCGGTGCACTTACGACGACGTTCGTTCTGCCAACCGGGTGGACCGAGCTTTACAATAGCGGCTCGGCCTCTCCTGGCCTGTTCGTCATCCGCCGGGTGGCGGACGGGGGCGAAGGCGCGACGCTGACCGTCACCACCGGCAGTGCGCGCAAATCGAACCACGCGAGCTACCGGATCAGCGAGGCGGCGGCGGCGGAAATCAGCGCGGCGGCGACCGGAAGCAACGCCAACCCAGACCCGCCGTCGCTGACGCCGAGCGGCGGGGCGCTCAACTATCTGTGGCTCGCCGTCGAGGGCCACGAAGACGCGAAGACTATTTCGGCCTACCCGGCGAACTACACCGACGGCTTTCAGTCGGCGGGCGCCAACGAAAACACTATCGCTTCGGCCCGCCGGGCGCTGAACGCCGCGTCGGAAGACCCCGGCACATTCACTATCAGTGGAGCCAAGGCGTGGCGCGCGGTGACCATCGCGGTTCCGCCCTCCCCTCCCGACGCCCCGACCGCCCTCATTACCACCTCAAACACCGGAAGCGTGGGGCTGAGCTGGACGGCTCCGGGAAGCGCCGGCCTTGAGACGTACGGTATCTACCGCGACACAACGCCCACAGCAACGACGCTCCTCGCCTCTATTGCCACAACCTCAACCACGTACTCCGACACCTCTGCGGTTCATGGCACGGTATATTATTATCGCGTTACCGCGTCAACCGCCTCTGCAACGAGCACCTACTCCAACGAACGCTCCTCGGGGCCAAATAGTGGGAGGGTGATACGATTAAAAGGGGTGAGGTTACGATAAATTAACCTAATTCATCTAATTAACCTAATTTCTAATTGACCTAAGAAATGAATTATGGAAAAATCAAACCAAAACATTGCATACATAGACGGAGCAAATCTTCATCAGGGTGTCGCCTCGCTTGGATGGGTGCTTGATTATCAACGGTTCAGGGTATGGCTTGCGGACAAGTTTGGAGTGGGGAAAGCATACATTTTTATCGGCCTAATCCCCAAACACAAAGATTTATACTCGTATCTCCAGGAATGCGGTTTTGAACTTATATTCAAGGAGGTTGTATACGATGGCTCCGGAAAGGCAAAAGGCAACTGCGACGCCGACCTTGTTCTTAAGGTCGCGCGCGATTCTTATGAGCGCCGCCTCAATCGTGCCGTGATTGTTTCAAGTGACGGCGACTATGCCGGACTTGTAACTTTTCTCAAAGAGAACAAACAACTAACCGCGATACTTGCACCGAGCACGAGCAAAAAGTGCTCAATTTTGTTAAAACGCACCAACGCCCCAATCGTGTATATAAACGATCAACAGCGTATACTTAAACGCAGAAAAGAAAAAGTCCCCGATGCGGACAGAACCGCACAAGGGTCTTTTTCGTAGTGATAAGGACAGTATATATGAGCAAGCATGAAAGTCAAATGAATGGTGGGGGAGAATTAGGAATTGAACATTATGACGAATTTTCAATTTACAATTTTACAATTTTCAATCAACTTCCAATAAGCCAATGTTCCAAACAGAAGACTCAAATCGTTTTTCACAGGGTAAAATTAGGAATTATGGAACAAACACTACAAATCCCGATACGCGTCTTCTCGTTTTACGATGAGCAGTACGTACAGTGTGTTGGAGTCAACTTCAAAAATCACGCGATAATTACCAATGCGATAACGGTAAGCATCGTAGCCGGAGAGCGGCTTCGCAAAGGAAAGTGGGTCTGGCTGCGAGGCGTAGAAAAGCACCTTTTTTATGATGCGAGCTTGGACACTCTGGGGAAGTTTGCGAAGTTGTTCTCGCGCTTCGTCAGCGTAGACCGGTCTCATGGTCTATATTTTGATGCCGAGCTCCTTAATCAGTTGTTCGTGTGTGACATATTTGCCCTGTCGAACTTGTTCGCGCGCACGCGCGATATCGCGACTGATGATGCCAATGTCAAAAGAATCATCAACATAGGCGCGGGTAGCGCGGTTCAAAACAGCACTCAAGGTAAGGCCCTGTTTCTTCGCCTTTTTTTGCGCCGCCGCCTTGAGCTTTTTGTCCGTGTTAAAAATGATTTTTGTGTTCATATGCATACAGTATATACTTGGTATATACGCTGTCAAGTTTACCCTGTGAAAATGCTACGCATACGAGTTCTTACTCGTATTTCACAGGGTAAAATTGAAAATTGAAAATTAATATCCTATGTTCACAAAACAAACAACAATAATTATAGCGGTAGCAGTTGCCATCATAGGCATTGGCGCGGCGGCCGTTTTCTACGGCGGCGGAGGACGGGAGGCCAAGGCGCCTAGCGATACAGTCGCGACCACTTCTGCCGATTCTCAAGTAGGGGAGGCGACAGTGCCGGAGACGAAGCAGGCAACGGAGGGTTGGCGTTCGTATGAAAATAAAGCGTACCGCTTCGCGCTTCTCTATCCGCAGGAGCTCTCCGTGCGCGAGTACAAAGAGGCCGACGGCGCCATGAGCGCGACGTTTGAGGAGCGCGCGGAAGGCAGGGGATTTCAAATTTACGTGACGCCCTATGGCGCCGATGTGGTTACACAAGAGCGTTTCCGGCTTGACCTGCCCTCGGGCGTCATAGGGGAGCCACAGGACGTTATCATTGACGGCGTGCGCGGCACGATGTTCTGGAGCGAAAACAGCATCATGGGGCAGACGCGCGAAGTGTGGTTTATAAACGGCGGGTATCTCTACGAAGTGGTAACGTACAAGCAACTGGACGCCTGGCTCGCGGAGATAATGCAGACGTGGAAGTTTACCCTGTGAAATTCTGCAAATTATATGACATTCTATTACACATACGTCTTACAAAGTAAAAAGGATGCCGATTGGTATACGGGCTCCACGAGGAATTTGCAGAAACGATTTGAGCAGCATAAAAAAGGGCAGGTGGAATCAACAAAAGATAGAAGGCCGCTCAAACTTATATACTACGAAGCGTGTTTGAGTGAAGAAGATGCACGCAGACGCGAGAAATCACTCAAGACCTTTCGCGGCAAGATGACACTGCGCAGAAGGCTCAAATCGTTTTTCACAGGGTAAAATTTTGCAATTTACAATTTTCAATGAATCAATGTTTAATGAAAGTTATGGGATTTTTTAGAACAATTAGAATAATTAGGTCAATTAGGTCAATTGCACTGCCTCGTCGTGCGGTCCTTGCCAAACTCCACGCCCTCCTGCTTGTGTGCACACTGCTCGTGTCGGTGTTTTCTCCTCTTTTGCTTTTTCCAAATACCGCATACGCCGCCGACACGGTCGTCTTCCTCACCTCCGGCACCTCGTGGGCAGTGCCGTCTGACTGGGATTCTTCAGCTAACACCATTGAAGTCATTGGCGGCGGTGGCGGTGGTGCGCACTCTGGGCTTAACGTCAATGGCGGCGGCGGAGGCGGAGGAGGTGCGTATTCTAAAGTTACAAATGCAACTCTAACCGCAGGAAACAGCGTTACCATTGCCGTGGGCTCTGGCGGTAGTGGCGATACTGCTGGGGGCGATACTTATTTTTGTAATTCAACTTCCAATTGTGCGAGCATCGCAGGGACGGCCGTTGTCGTGGGCGCAAAGGGCGGCGAGCGCGGGTCTGTTAATCCCGGCGCTGGTGGTAGTGGCGGACAAGCCGCTTCTGGAGTAGGGACCACAAAGTATAACGGTGGTAATGGAAACCACGGAGCTCTTTTTAGTGAAGGAGGAGGAGGCGGCGGCGGCGCCGCTGGGCCTGGTGGCGCGGGCAAGAATGGTGGCATGAGTGATGAGGAAGAAACTGGCGGTGGCGGTGGTGGTGGTGCTGGCGGAGGAACTTCTACTGTTGGAACAAGTAGCGGAGGGTCTACTGGAGGCAATGGTGGAGCGGGTCCAAACGGCACTGGTGGTGGCTCGGGTGGTACCTCCGGTAATAATGGGACCAACGGATCTGACGGCGGCGGCGGCGGCGGCGGCGGGGCGGGGATCGGTGCCGGCGGCACTGGCGGCACCGGCACCGAATGGGATGCAACCCACGGCTCTGGCGGCGGCGGCGGAGGAGGTCAAGGTAATGGCGGTACGTATGGCGGCGGCGGCGGCGGCGAGGATTTCAGTTTAATAGGGGGCGGCTCCGGTGCGCAGGGAATCATAGTCATCACGTATACCGTTCCGTTTGTGGCAGACACGACCATCACATCAAACTCATCCATAACCGGTGGAGCGGATGTAACCAACGAACTTTCCAAGGGCTCCGGCACGTTTGTCATAGACCATCCGCTTGACCCTGAAAACAAACTTCTCTACCACTCGTTTGTGGAGTCGCCGGATGTGAAGAACATCTACGACGGTATTGTTGACCTCAATAAAGATGGGGAGACGACCGTGGAATTGCCGAGTTATTTTCTCGCACTCAACAAAGATTTCAGGTACCAGTTCTTCCCGATCGGCGAGCCAATGCCCGACCTTTATCTTAAAGACGAAATACGAAAAAGATTTTTTGGACTTTTTGGCGCGCCGGTGTTTCGCATTGCAGGCGGCATTCCCAACGGCCGTATTTCTTGGCAGGTGACCGGCATCCGCCACGACCCGTATATTTTAGAGCACCCTATCAAAACGGAAGTCAAAAAAGGTGCCGGCCAGTCCGTGCAAAAGGGCATTTATCTGCACCCGGAATTATATGACTAATACGATACTGAAAAGAAAGAGTATACCTCTTGTTATTGTTGCTTTATCTTTCGTGCCCGTTTTCGCCGGCGCGGTCGTTTTGACAGGTAATGTGCAGTTCACCGGCGACGTGGACGTGTCCGGCTCTATTTCAAAAGGCTCTGGAACCTTCGTCATAGACCATCCGCTTGACCCGAAGAACAAACTTCTTTATCACTCTTTTGTGGAGTCGCCGGATGTGAAGAACATCTATGACGGAACGGCTGTCCTCGATGCTTTTGGCCGGGTGAGAGTCACACTTCCCGACTACTTTGAGGCACTCAATAAGGACTTTCGCTATCAAGTAAAGCCCATAGGAACACCGATGCCGAATGTGCGCATTGCAAGAGAAGTAACAAACAACGCGTTTACTATCGCGGGCGGCGAGCCGTACGGCCGCGTGTCGTGGCAGGTGACCGGCATCCGCCACGACCCGTACATCATTGCTAACCCAATAGAAGTGGAGGTGGAGAAAGGGCCGGGTGAATTAGTGGATAAAGGGGAATATTTGTTTCCGGAGCTGTATGAGTAGTATGTATACAAAAAATATGCACCGGCGTTTTATAAAAACTAAAACCATACTGCTTGTTGTTATGGTTACGCTTTTGAACTCTTCCGCGTACTTCGCATTTCCGGAAGCCGCCGGTGCCACAATATATAAGGTCATCTTCCTCACCTCCGGCACCTCGTGGACGGTACCGTCTGACTGGAATTCAAGCAACAACACCATTGAAGTCATCGGTGGCGGTGGTGGCGGCGGACAAACGCTAACCTCCGACGGAGCCGGAGGGGGAGGGGGAGGCGCATACTCACTGGTGTACAACCTTGCTTTAACTCCAGACGGTAGCGTGACGATTTCCATTGGTTCAGGCGGCGGAACAGAAACCGCTGGCGGGGATACGTATTTTAACGGTGAAAGCTGTGGTGCGGCGTCAGTCTGCGCAAAAGGAGGTGGTACCACAACCGGCGACCCTGGAGGAACCGGAGGCGTTGCGGGAAGCGGCGTTGGCACGACAAAGTTTTCAGGCGGCACAGGCGGCACAGGAGGAACAGGTAGCGGCGGCGGTGGTGGCGGTAGCGCCGCCGGCCCCGGCGGAGCAGGTGAGAATGGCGGCGAGGCACCGGATGGTACGGGAAAGGGAGGCGGCGGCGGCGGAGGTGCTGGTGGCACATCATCAACGGCAGGTTCGAACGGATCCGGCAACGTCGGCGGCGACGGCGGTAACGGTCCCGACGGCACAGGCGGAGGATCTGGTGGCCCTAATCAGAGTGATGGCTCTGCCGGTACAGCAGGAACTGGAGGAGGCGGTGGCGGCGGTGGCAACGATTTTAGCGGCGCCGCAGGAGCGATGCATAACACCTGGGTGCAAACTTCTGACAGCGCGAACGCCGGTCCTGGCGGCGGAGGCGGAGGCGGTGGCGACCATGGTAACAGCGCAAGCGGTGCCAATTACGGCGCAGGAGGCGCAGGCGCCTCTGACGCTGATATTGCCGGCTCCGGCGCGCAGGGTATCATTGTCATTACCTATGCTCCCATTACTGACACCGACCCGCCGACACCGAACCCCATGACCTTTGCAACTGCGCCGGATGACGCGAGCACGTCGTCTGTTGATATGACCGCAACGACGGCCACAGAGGCGACGTCAACGCCAGTTGAGTATTTGTTTACGTTTGACGCCTGTGCCGCCGACGGCGGCACAGGCGGCACGTCAAGCTCGTGGCAGGAGAGCACGAGTTACACCGACTCGGGGCTCCAGGTAAACAAATGCTATGGCTATACGGTGACCGCGCGCGACTCCGTTCCCAACACTGGTTCGCCGTCGGCGACCTCAACCGCATACACGGCGGCAAATGTCCCCGGCGCGCCGTCGTTTTCTAACGTTACGGAGACGACCGCCGACCTTACCAACGACGCAAACAGCAACCCATCGGCAAATCCGA
>Ga0326597_10007864_pt1 | contig 14445 bp, 16 predicted proteins | sample RVTome_12_FD_203789 | JGI IMG/M metagenome (GOLD analysis project Ga0326597, IMG submission 203789) | Soil microbial communities from uranium-contaminated site in the Upper Colorado River Basin, Wyoming, United States - RVT100D185 | ecosystem: Environmental > Terrestrial > Soil > Contaminated >... | reverse complement strand
GCCCGACCCGGTCCGGGTCGACGAAGGGGAGCGTCTTGATCTGCTCGATGATGGCGATCTCGTCCTCGTACTCGAGCGGAGACCGGTTGAACAGCTCCCGACCCTGCCTCATGTCACGGACCAGGGGGCCTCCGTTGTGGTAGCCGAGCTCGACCTCGGTTCGATACCGAAGCCAGGCACAGGCGTAGCCGGCGTCCACCAGACGGTCCATGATGTGGCCGCGGTTGGAGCAGGCGTCTCGGATCCAGGCCATGCCCCCACCACCATTGCCCGACGTCAGCAGGATCATGGGGTGGGGGCCGTCGCCGTCTGGTTTTCGAGCACCGATCGGCGCATACAGCCCGTCCCAAACCTCCACATACATCAGCTTGCATTCGGCACCACCGAGAATCTCGGTGATCACGATGTTCTCTGGATCCTGATAGCGGAGGCTGTCATTGTCTCCACCGGCCACCCCAACGTCGTCTGGCGTCATCTCCAAATGGTATCGGGAGCAGGCGGGGAGACTCCAATCGATTGCGACGGCGAAGGTCTTCTATGGTGCGGGGGGCGGGGGATCATTACCTTGTGGTCGATGCGAGGAGTTGACTGGCGTCCATGAGCACGAGACAGAAAGAAGAGGCAGGCCTCTACGACTACGCGCTGCGGGAGTCCCGGCTCCCCCCGCCGGAGAACCGTGAGAACGATCGCCTCGCCATCCCCATCGAGCAACGTCTCGAGATGTACGAGCTGCAGCAGCTGTTGCGTCAGTTCGAGAAGCGGGCGTACGACCTCTTTCTCCAGAACCTGGTCAAGGGAACCTCACACCTCTCCCTCGGCATGGAGGCGGTGGCCACCGGCTTCGGACAGGCGATGCGGCCCGACGACTACACCTTCGCCACCTATCGCGGCCACGCCCACACCCTGGCCCGCGGCGCCGAGCCAGGCCCCGTGCTGGCCGAGCTGTTGGGACGGGAGAACGGGATCCTCAAGGGAAAGGGTGGCTCGATGCACCTGACCTCGGTCGAGCACGGGATGATGGGCTCCTACGCCATCATCGGGGCCCATCTCACCATCGCCAACGGGGCGGCCTGGTCGGCTCAGATGAGGGGCACCGACCAGGTGGCCGTGTGCTTCTTCGGGGACGGGACCACCAACATCGGCGCCTTTCACGAGGCCCTCAACCTGGCCGCGATCTGGGACCTCCCCGTGGTCTTCGTCTGCGAGAACAACTTGTGGATGGAGTACACGCCCATAGACCTGATCACCGCGGTGCCCAACCCGGCCGCCGACCGCGCCGGCGCCTACGGGCTGGAGAGCATCGTGGTCGACGGGAACGACGCCGACGCGGTCCACCAGGTGGCGAGCGAGGCGATCGCGCGGGCCCGCCGGGGCGACGGCCCCTCACTCGTCGAGGCCCAGACCTACCGCGAGCAGGGGCACAGCCGGGCCGACCCGGCCAAGTACCGGCCGCCGGCCGAGGTGGAGGCGTGGAAGGAGCGGGACCCGATCCCGATGTACCACGAGAGGCTGCTCCGGCTCGGTGTCCCCGAAGCAGACCTGAGCTCGATCCAACAGGAGGTGGCGAGACGTGTCGACGAGGCCACCGACTTCGCCAAGAGCGGCGGGACGCCGGGTGAGGAGCACCTGATGACCGACCTGTGGGCCGACGGAGGCTCGGCATGGCGGAACTGACCTATAGGGCGGCGGTCGCCTACGGCATCGCCCAGGAGATGAGACGCGATCCCCGCTTGGTCATGCTCGGCGAGGACATCGCCGGGGCCGGGGGCGTGTTCAAGACCACGGTCGGGCTGCTGGAGGAGTTCGGGCCGGACCGGATACGCGACACTCCCATCTCGGAGCAAGCCATCCTCGGCGCGGCGATGGGTGCTGCGATGACCGGGATTCCGGTGATCGCCGAGATCATGTTCTCCGACTTCATCGCGGTGTGCTTCGACTTGCTGGCCAACGAGATGGCCAAATCCCGTTACATGACCGGAGGCCAGGTGAGCTTCCCGGTCGTCGTTCGCACCGCCAACGGTGGCGGCGCCAGGTTCGGCGCCCAGCACTCACAGAGCGTCGAGAACTGGGTGATGATGATCCCCGGGCTGAAGGTCGTGGCCCCGTCGACCCCGCTCGACATCGTCGGGCTGATGGCCGCGGCGATTCGCGACCCCGATCCGGTTGTCTTCTTGGAGCACAAGTCGCTGATGGCGGACAAGGGCGAGGTTCCCGACGGCGAGATCGTCGACGAGTTGGGGGTGGCCCGGGTCGTCCGGGAGGGAACGGACTGCACCATCGTTGCCCTGGCCCTGATGGTCCCCCGCGCACTGGAGGCTGCCGATCGGCTGGCCGACCAGGGGATCTCCGCCGAGGTGATCGACGTGCGCTCCCTGGTCCCCCTGGACACCCGGACAATCCTCGGGTCGGTCGCGAAGACGAGCCGGTTGTTCACCGTCGAGGAGAACCCTCGTCTCTGTGGCTGGGGTGCCGAGATCGCCTCGATAGTGGCCGACGAGGTGTTCTGGGACCTCGACGGGGCCGTAGTGCGGATCACGACGCCGCACATCCCTCTCCCGGCTGCCGAGTCACTCGAGGACCTGGCGATTCCCTCGGTCGACCGTATTGCGGAGACGGTCTCCAAGCGTATGGGCTGACCCCCGGTTCAGGCCCATTGACCCACTGTGGGCGACTGCCCTTTCTATCGTGGGCCCGATGGCGGGGCATGCAAGGACCGGGGAGAACGATCTCGAGCTCGGGCCGCGGCGACGATCGAGGCACGGGGCACCGCCGGGATGACCGGTCTCCGGCCGCCCCCCAAACCCGATGCCCCGACTCGCGTGGTGCTGCGCATGCTGGTCCTGGTCCTGCTCGTCCTGGCTGCCGGCGTCATCGTGTGGACCGCCGTCACCGAACAGCGAATCGACCTGATCGAAGACGTCTCGCTGGGCGACCTCGAGTTGGACCCCATCGTCACCAGCGATGGCACCGAGCTCAACGTGTCGCGAGAGGGCGACGGCCCCGTGCCCCTGGTCCTGCTCCACGACGTCGACGTGGCAGGTGGTGTGATCTGGGACGGGGTGGTCGCCGTGCTGGACCCGGCGTTCACCGTGCTGCGAGTCGATCTTCCCGGCTTCGGATTGAGCGAGCGGGTCCCTACCGAGGGCAGCAGGCACACCGTCGCCTCGATGGCGGAACAGATCGCCGAGGGTATCGAGCAGGTCTTCGGGGAGCCGGTCGTGATCGCCGGCGTCGGGTTGGGGGGAGAGGTGGGTGCCGAGATCGCGGTCACCCGCGCCGACCTGGTGACTGGACTGATGATGATCGACGTCGACTTCTACAAACCCGACGGTTGGGACGAGATGGTGCAGAAACTGCCCTGGGTGGGGAAGGCGGCCACCTTCGCCCTGGAGACGGCTGGTCCATTTGCCGCCGACCGCTGGGCCCCCAACTGTGAGGCGGACGGCTGGTGCCCGACGCGGAGCCAGGTCGAAGCCCGCGACCTCGCCGAGACGATCATCGACACGTCGGCTTCGATCCGGGCCTTCCACCGCACCCCTGCGGCCTCCCAGGTGCCTTCGAAGCTGGCAGACATAGCCGCTCCGGTCTACTACCTGTGGAGCCAGCAGGGCGAGGTCCCCCGGGAGTCGGTCGACCGGGTGCAAGAGGCACTTCCCGACGCCGACTTCGAAGTGCTGGCAGACGCCTGGAAGGCCCATCTGGACCAGCCGGCCGACGTGGCGGCGGCGATCGGGACCCTGGCTCCCTAGCTGCGGGCTGCCGAGGGCCCCCGGCCGCAACTGTCATTGGTCCCAAATCGATCGGCCGTCGTCCTCTGTTCCCGTGCGCCCAGCATCCCCAAACTCACAGGTGATGGCAGGCGATCACATCCTGCCCTGATGAGGAGACGGCCAATGAAGCGTCTGTTGGTGCTCGGAGCGGGCACCGCGGGAACGATGGTGGTGAACAAGCTCCGACCCCTGCTCGCCCGTGACGAGTGGACGATCACCGTGGTCGACCAGGACGACGACCACCTGTATCAGCCCGGGCTCCTCTTCATCCCGTTCGGCTCCTATTCGCCGGGCGAAGTCGTCAAGCCACGGCGCAATCAACTGAGACCAGGGGTCGCCCTGGTGTTGGGGGAGATCGACGTGGTCCGTCCCGACGAGAGCACCGTGAGGCTCGCCGACGGGCGCGAGTTGGCATATGACTACCTGGTCATAGCCACCGGCACCACACCCCGGCCCGATCAGACCCCAGGCATGATGGGCGCGGAGTGGCGTCAGAGTGTGTTCGACTTCTACACCCTCGAGGGAGCCAATGCACTGGCCGAGAAGCTGGCCACCTGGGAGGGCGGGCGGCTCGTGGTGCACATCACGGAGATGCCGATCAAGTGCCCACCGGCGCCGCTGGAGTTCGCCTTCCTCGCCGACTCGTTCTTCGAGGAGAGAGGCATGAGGGACCGGGTGGACATCACATATGTGACTCCGCTCGATGGGGCGTTCACCAAGCCGGTGGCTTCCCGGCTGCTCAACGGCATGCTCGAAGAGCGGCGCATCAGGCTCGAGCCCGACTTCATCATCGAGCGGGTCGACGACGAGGCGAAGTCGATCGTCTCGTACGACGAGAGGGAGATCCCCTTCGACTTGCTGGTCACCGTCCCACTCAACATGGGAGCCGACTACGTGGCCCGGAGCGGGATGGGTGACGAGCTGAACTACGTGCCTGTCGACAAACACACCTTCTTGTCTGCGCACTGGGACAACGTGTTCGCCATCGGCGACGCGTCCGACATTCCCACCTCCAAGGCAGGCTCGGTCGCCCACTTCGCCGTGGACGTATTCACCGGGAACTTCCTTCAGCACATCAGGGGCGAGGAGATGTCCGGCCACTTCGACGGTCATGCCAATTGTTTCGTCGAATCGGGTGCGGGCAGGGCGATGCTCATCGACTTCAACTACGACTTGGAGCCCCTCCCGGGCAAGTACCCCTTCCCCGTGGTGGGACCCTTGACGCTTCTCGCCGAGCGGCGAATGAACCATTGGGGCAAGTTGATGTTCAAGTGGATCTACTGGCATGCCTTGCTCCCCGGGCGGCGACTTCCCGTGCCGACCTCGATGTCGATGACCGGCAAGGAAGTCGTGACCACAACCACGACCGAAAAGGAGAGAGTATGAGCCTGGCAACCATCGCCGACCGGGAGGTCCATGTAGACGCCGAGGGCTTCATGACCGAGTACGACGAGTGGACAGAGGAGCTGGCCCTCACCCTCGCCGCCAACATCGGCATCGAGCTCACCGACGCTCACCGGAAGGTGATCCGATTCCTGCGGGACGACTACCGATCCCAGGGCGAGACCCCGACCCTGCGCCGGGTCACCACCGTGGGTGGGATCCCGACCAAGGAGCTGTTCAACCTCTTCCCGAAGAAACCCGCCAAGAAGATGGCCTACATCGCAGGTCTGCCCAAGCCGGCCGGCTGCGTCTGATCGGAGGTAGTCACATGACAATGACGCTCGAAGCGCCGGTCCCGGTATTCGACGACGACGAGTCGTCGGGTCGCAAGTTGGCCATAATCTGCTCGAAGGGCTCCCTGGACATGGCCTATCCCGGTCTGGTCCTGGCGAATGCCGCCCTGGGGGAGGGGATCGAGACCCATCTCTTCTTCACCTTTTGGGGCTTCGACATGATCAACAAGGAGACGATGGGTCATCTGAAGTTCACCCCGTTGGGCAACCCGGCGACCCATATGCCACCACTGCTGATGGGGCTCCCCGGGATGACCGCCTTCGCCACCCACATGATGAAGAAGCAGATCGAGGGGATCGATGTCCCCTCGGTGCCCGAGTTCCTCGAGATGATCTCAGATTCCGGGGGTCATCTGTGGGCGTGCCGGATGTCGGCGGACATGATGCATCTGGGAGCAGACGACCTCTACGAACGGGTGGAGGGGATCATCAGCGCCGGTGACTTCATCGATATCTCCCAAGGGGCGCAGACGATCTTCATCTGAGGTCAGACCGCCAGGAACCGAACCCGGTGAACGACGTTGTTGGCATAGCCCTCTCGGTTCCACCGTGAGACGAGGGGCTGGGTCTCCCCGGAGACATCCGTGGCTCGGGCCATGACCGTGTGCTCGCCGGGACCGACCAGCAGATCGTGACGCCACGCCACTGCGGCCAGCCGTCCCGACCCGGGTTTGACGTCGGCCTCGACCCAGTTCTCGTCACCGTCGAGTGACAGGTCCACACGGCTCACCGGGCCCGCACCCGACCATGCCGATCCCGTGATGGTCGTCTGGCCGGCTGCCAGGCGCTCCCCGTCCGTGGGGCTTGCGATCACCGACCTGACCTGGATCTGTGCCACCGGCGACCCGTCGGCGAAGACCTTGTCACCGAAGTAGCGGTATCGGTTGACGAAGTGCCCGGTGAACGGCGCAGTGACGCCTTCGATCCTGGTGAGCCACTTGACCGACTTCATGGCGTAGTGACCGGGCAGCACGAATCGGACCGGGCCGCCGTGCTCGAGGCCGAGCGGTTCATCCCCCAGGCGGGTCACCAGCAAGGCCGAGCCGTCCCGCACCAGATCGGCGGGCACCGAGAACTGGTAGTGCACCTCGCCTTCCGGTCGCACCGCGCCCCGGTCGAAGCCGGTGAGCACGACCTCAGCAACCTCATCGGGGATGTCGCCCAATGCGTCGATCAGACGCACTCCTCCGACCCGGATCGGGGACACTCCGCCCAGGCCCCATTCGAGTCCCGTCACGACAGGCGTGATCAACGACCTGCCGTTGCCGGCGCACTCGAGGACGATCTCCTCGGCCACTTGCTCCAACCGGGCCAGCCGCTGTGGGGTCAGCTTCCTGTTGCGCCGGCCGGGGAATGCCACCTCGATCTCGCCGGTGACTTCGCCGGGGCCGGGCAGCGGGAAGCTGTTGCGCTGGTAGACCCGGTCTTGGGGGAGAGGCCGGCCATCGAGGTCGGCGAGGGGGACGGCGCCATTGGGCGGCGAGACGGTGATGTACTCGAGACTGTTCACGGTCTGGTCAACCTACCCGCCGTCAAGATGGTATTCCTCGCCTTCTTCGTCCTGGTTGCACCGCCATACATGGCGCCACGTACCTCGATCAAGCGTCTCCCCCACCCATTCCGCCCAGCGGCGGGTGAGGTCGGCGACGGCCGTGCGGTCGGTGCCGGTAGGGTGGAGGGTGGGGCCGACGATCACTCCGACCCGGCCCCGGTGCAGCTTGTTGTCGATGCCGAGGACCCGGTCGGTCCCGATAACCGCCACGGCGACGAGCGGGACCCCGGCCCGCCCCGCCAGCCAGGCCGCCCCGTGCCTGAAACCGGCATCACCGAACCTCTCGACCCGTATCCCCTCGGGGAACAGGCCGACGACCCCTCCAGCGGAGAGATGGGACAGGCACTCCCGCACCGCCCCCAGCGGCACCGTCCCCCGACGTACCGTGATGACCTCGAGACCGTCCAGGGCCCAGTCCAGAGGCGTGTGATTGCCATACAGATCGGCCAGGGCAATGAACCGGACTCGCTTTCCGTAAACGGCGCCGACCAGCGGCGGGTCGAGGAACGAGTAGTGGTTCGCGGCTATGACGAAAGGCGGAGGGGGGAAGCCCGGACCCGGGTCGATGCTCAAATGCCAGGCCACCCGGGCGCCCGCCCGGATCGCCGGGATCGCCACCATCCAGATGACCCGGCTCCTCAGCGGGCGGGGCGGGGTCAAGGCAGGATCAGGACCTTGCCCGTGGTCTGCCTTGTCTCCAGGGCGCGGTGGGCCTCCGCCGCCTCGGCCAGCGGGAACTCCGCCCCAATTCGCACTTCCAACTTGCCCTCGTCGATCCAGGCGAAGAGGTCAGCGCAACGAGAGAGGAGCTCGTCCCGGCTCTGCAGATAGTGGGCCATGGTGGGCCGGGTCAGGTACAAGGAGCCCTTCTGCATGAGCAGCAAGGGCGAGATCTCGGGCGCCGGGCCCGAGGCGTTGCCGAAGGTGGCCATCAACCCCCGCGGCCTGAGCAATTCCAGACCCTTCATGAAGGTGGCGGCTCCCACCCCGTCGTAGACCACATCGAGGGGCTTGGGCCCGGCCAGGTCCTCTACCGCCTGCTGGAAGTCGTTCTCGGTGTAGATGATGACATGGTCCGATCCCGCCAAGCGGCTCAGCTCGGCCTTCTCCGCCGTGCCCACGGTTGTGAACACCTCCGCCCCGCGCATCTTGGCGACCTGGGTGAGAAGCAGACCCACCCCACCCGCACCGGCGTGGATCAGACATCTGTCTCCGGAGGTGAGCCGGAAGGTGTCATGGGCCAGGTAGTGGGCGGTGATGCCTTGGAGCATCACCGCAGCGACGGTCGAAGTCTCGATGCCGTCCGGGATCGGCACCGCCAGCTCGGCGGGGACGACGTGTCGCTCGGCGTAGGAGCCGAGCACATTGGTCCATCCCACCCTGGCGCCTGTCACGAACCCGCTCACGTTGGCGCCGACGGCCACCACTGTCCCGGCTCCCTCCAGACCCGGGGTGAACGGAGGCGCGAGGTCGTAGAGACCGGATCGCTGATAGGTGTCGATGAAGTTGAGACCCGCCGCCCCCACATCCACCAAGAGGTCGCCTGGGCCCGGCTCCGGTTCGGGGATGTCGACCGGCACCAGCTGCTCGGGGCCTCCCACCTCGTGTACGACTATTGCCTTCACGGTCTCTCCACCTTCCATCCTCGGGATCGCAGCTCGTCTGCGAGAAGCAGGTCGGTCAGATAGGACAGGTCAGGGGTACCCGGATCCCGTCCCAGACATCTTTCGACCGGGTCACGCAGCGTCCGGGCCCAGGCCTTTCCCTTGGCCTCGGCCTCGAGACTCAGGGTCGAGTCCGGGTTCACCGTGTACACGCGGGCCGTGATCTGCGGGTTGGCCCGGGATCCCCGCTCCCCGTAGACGAGGAGGATAGAGCCCATTGGGACGTCCTGTATCCCGCCAGTGGCCAGGAAAGGCCCTTCGAACGCCCATCCCGACGCTTTCGTGTTGTCCACCGACTCCACGATCCGTGCCCAGTTCTTGTGACGCTCATCGCCGACGAGTGGGACCTCGACCGCCACCAGCACCCTGTCGTCCATATCCCGAGCGTAGGCGACGTAACCCCGGAAACGCGAGTGGATCTCTACGCTTTAACGTCAATACATGGCCAAGCTCCGCCTTTTCGCAAACCTCCGTGAGATAGCCGGCACCTCGAAGCTCGATGTGCCGTCGGAGACGGTGGGCGGTGTGATCGAGGCGGCCTCGGAGAAGTTCGGCCCCGACTTCCGCCGGGGTGTGCAGACGTCGCGGGTCTGGGTCAACGGGCAGACGGCCGCGATGGACGACCTCGTCGCCGACGACGACGAGGTGGTCCTGATCCCACCGGTCTCAGGGGGGAGCCAGCCGGCGACGGCATTCGCGGCCGAGGACCTGATCGGGTTCCTGCCCCTGGCCGTGGCCGTGGTGGCCATCCTGGCCAATACCCAGGGTCAGGAGATATGGGCGGCGGTACTGATCCTGGTGGTGGCCATCTGGGCGGTGGATCTCGGCTCGGCTTTCAATGCGAGAGGCAGGGAGTTCCCCACCCTGGCCGTCGTGGTGACCGCGGCCGGCTCGGCAATGGCCGCCCACGTCGCCGGTGGGGCGGGCTACGCCCTTTCGCTGGTCCTGGCGGTGGCCGTGGGCCTGGGCTGGGCGGTGGCTTTCCCTCACTACCGACAGGTCGACGTTTTCACCCCCCCGGTCATGGTGTCGCTCTTCGCCGGGTTGGGCACGGCCTCTCTGGTGCTGGCCCGATCTGCCCACACCCCGGAGGCGAATGCGGTGGATGTCTTCCTGGTCTCGGTGATCGCTGCCCTGGTGCTCGGCGCCGTGGTGGAGCGCATACCACCACTGCCCCTTCTCGACCCGTTCTCCGTGACCGCCCTGGGCGCCGTCCTCTCTGCCATCGCAGCAGCCCTGATATGGGACCTCGACGTCGTCGCCTATCTCCTCGTCGGCCTCGGCATCGCTGTCGCCCTGCTCGCCGGCCGCGGTATCTCGTCGATGCTGCGCACCGGTCGCGCCGTCCTCACCGAGCGGCCGCCGGGCACCCTGGTGACCCTCGATGGAGTGGCCCTGGCCGCCGCCATCTACTACCCGCTGCTGCTGTTGGTTCTGTGAACGTGGCACCTGAGGCCTGCCGAACGGGCGAAGTCCGCAGCCCGCGCCGTCTAGGGAAAGAGACCGACAGGGGTTAACCTCTCCGCCGATGCGTGCCACCAGGACGCCGCTTCGCGTCGTCAGCGTTCTCTCTGTCATCGGTCTGGTGGCTGTGCTGTTCCCTCTCGTCGGACAAGCAGTCACCAAGTCGCAGGTCGACTCGGCGTGTGCGGATTCTCGTGCCCAGCTCGACGAGTATCGGGCCGCCCAGGCGGCCTTCCAGACGGCGGCCACCGAGTACGAGGCAGCCGTCATCGAGGTCGATCGGGTCGAGCGGAAACAGGACTCGGTGGCCGGCTCGGTGACCAGCCACACCGAGGAGTTGGATCAGGTCCAGGCCGAGATCGAAGAACAGGCCGTCGAGCTCTACATGCGGGGAGGGCTATCCAGCCCGGGCATCATCTTCTCCGCCTCCTCCGTGGACGAGTTCATGACCACTTCCGAGTTCCTCACCGCCGCTGCCACCGGTGGTCAGCAGTCGCTCGACGAGCTGGTCGCCGCCCGCAGCGAGCTCACTCGGTTCAATGCCCAACTCGACGAGACCCGGGTCGAGCTGGAGGAAGTCGAATCCCAGAAGCTCGACGCCCGGAACAATCAGGAGTCGGCGATGCAGGCTGAGCAGGCCGCCTACGCCAAGCTCTCCGGCCGATGCAAGGAGCTCGCCACCCAGTATGACAAAGAGCAGGCCGACATCCGGGCGCGGGCCCGGCAACGCGCCGCCGGCTCGGTCCAGGTGGGCTCGTTCATATGTCCGTTCACCCCGGGGAGGACTTCCTTCATCGACTCGTGGGGCGCGCCCAGGTCAGGTGGCCGCACCCACAAGGGGACCGATATGTTCGCGGCCTGGAACGAGCCGATGTACGCGGTGACCTCGGGCCGTGTCGTCATGGGCAGCAGCGGGCTCGGCGGCAAGACCATCTGGCTCCTGGGTGACAACGGGATCGGCTTCTACTACGCCCACCTCTCCGACTTCAATGTCGCCTCCGGTACTTCGGTGGGCCAGGGGCAGACCATCGGCTTCAACGGCGACTCCGGCAACGCGCGAGGCGGCTCTCCGCATCTCCACTTCGAGATCCATCCCGGTGGACGTGGCTCGTCGGCGGTCAACCCCTATCCGACCCTGGCCGGGGCATGCAGGTAGCCTTGTCGTCGTGAGCGAGCACCGACGCAGGATCGACAATGTCCTCGAGCCCGAGTATCTCGCCGACGTAGCCGAGGTCGGGCTCGACGAGTTGCGCCAGCGTCGGGAGTCCGCCGAGGACGTCGAGACCCAGATCTCCTACTACCGCCGCCTGCTCCACGGCAGGGTCGATCTGCTCAACTTCGAGATGCGCCGACGCAGCGGGCACGAGAAGCGGACGTTGCTCGAGGCGTTGCCCGAGATCCTCGCCCAAGGGATGATCCTCGGCAGCGAGCCGAATCTGCGTCATCTCGAGACCATGCCCCCGCTCCCGACGACCACCGGCCGCCGTCTGATCGACAAGATCATGGACGACGACATCCTCACCCAGCTTCCCGAGCTGAGCCAGGAGGAGTTGAACGAGGCCGTCGATCGCCTCGAGGAGGTGGAGGCACAGCTGTCGGTTCAGCGTCGGCAACTGCACACGGTGATCGACGCCTTGCAGGAAGAGATCATCTCCCGTTACCGGAGCCAGCAGGGCGAAGCACAAGCTGCGGGCTGAGTTGCTGGCGGCAAGAACCCGCTCGGGACTCGTCGAGACGATGCACCACGGGACGGTGGCGGTGGTGTCGAAGGACGGTGCACTGCTGGCGTCCACCGGCGACATCGACCAGCCCTTTTTCCTCAGGTCCGCAGCCAAGCCGTTTCAGGCTTTCGTCTCCCAGGAGGAGGGCGCCTCGCTCGACCTGCAAGAGCTGGCAATGGCCGCCTCCTCCCATGCCGGTGAGCCGGTGCATGTGGCGCTGGTGGAAGCGATGCTGGACAAGGCGGGTCTCGATGGGTCGGCTCTCCGTTGCCCACCGAGTTGGCCACACTCCGAGCCAGCCACGGCCCGTCTGAGGCGGGAGGGGTGGAGCCAGCCGAAGCGGGCCTGGAACAACTGCTCGGGGAAGCACGCCGCCTGGCTCAGGGCCTGCCGGGCGCGAGGTTGGCCCCTTGACAGCTATCTGGCCCCTGATCATCCGCTCCAGCAGCGGGTAATCGATGAAGTGGCTGAACTGGGAGGGTTCGAGGTGTCGCCCGTCGGGGTCGACGGCTGCGGGGCGCCGGTCCTCCGGACGACGACCCGGGTGATGGCTCTTCTGTACGCCCGGCTCGCCACACAGCCCCGATTCGAGGAGGTCTTCACCGCCATGCATCGATACCCAGCGTTGGTCTCCGGCACCGGCAAGGGCGACGCTGTAGTGGCCACCGCGCTGAACGCCGTGGCCAAGCGGGGCGCTGCGGGTTGTCTCGGGGTGGCCATCGAGGGCAGGCTCGGGATCGCGGTCAAGTCTTGGGACGGGATCGAGGAGATCGCCACCTCCGCCATGATCGCCACACTCGCCGCATTGGGCGAGCTTCCGGCCCATGCCGCCGGGCTGCTTGCTCCCCTGGCCCGGCCCAAGGTTCTCGGTGGCGGCCAGGCGGTCGGGGAGTTGGAGCCGAGGGTCGAGCTGCGATGGGCATGAGGGAGGTGCTCGAGCGGCGGATCGCAGGCTGGCTCCAGGATCATGGCTCGAGTGTCGAGTACGCCGAGGAGGTGGAGGGCCGCTGGGCGGTCAGGATGGGCCAGGAGGCCCGTGACGCCACCACGGTCTGGTTCACGGTGGGGGAGAGAAGTCTCGAGTACGAGGCCTACGTGCTGCCGGCAGGCGAGGGCACGCTCGATCTATTCCGACAGGCACTGCACCGGAACATGCGAGGCTGGCGCAGCTTCTTCGCCCTCGATCGGGAGGGCGCCCTGCTGCTACGGGGCCGTCTCGCCGAGGCCCAGGTGACCGACCTGGAGCTCGATCTGGTCCTGGGCGAGATCTACGAGACCATCGAAGTGGGCTTCTGGCCTCTGCTTCGCTCACTTCGGGCAGGTCGCGAAAATTCGGTTTAGAAACTTGTGAACACGCCCATGTGCACAAACCCTGTGCAAAACCCGTCTTCCTGTTGGTAACCCGAGCCCGACCCCACCAGGACTCTCATTCGACGATGGATTGGGTTACTCGACGATGAAAAAGGCGCGGGGCGAGGTCGTTGTATCGCGGCGGGGAAACTCGTACATTCGCCGGAGCGAACGCCCGAGAGGCCAAGCAGAGAACCGTCCGTTCGGGGAAGTGCGGAGGAGGCTCTGGTAGGTCACTCGGGCGTTGGCAATTGTCAGTCGTGACAGAGCCGGGACCAGCGGTTGGCCGCGATGCAGGACTCTCCGGGGGTCACTGCCTTGTCCGGGGGCACGATCAAGGTGGTGGTCGTGGTCGGCGCCGGGGCCGGATTGTCGCTCCCGGTGTCGGAGGCGCCGGTGGGGTCGGGCGTGTCGGATGGAGGCGGTGGCACCGGAGCCTGAGTCGGAGGTGGCGCTTCGGTCGGGGGCGGGGCGGTCTCGCCTTTCTTCATGAAGACGACGGTGACGTAGAGGTAGCCGTCTGCGCTATCCGTGCCGATGCCGACATAGTTGTAATCGCCGAGGATGTTGGCCTTGTGTCCGGACGAGCCCATGAAAGCGCTGTGGAGTGAAGAAGGGCTCTGACCCCGCCCCACGTTCTCCCCGACTCTGGTCCAGCCACTGCCCGCGGCCGCCGAGAGCTCGGCCGAGCTGGAGTGGTAGATGCCGCCGGAGGCGATCATGTCCTGGGTGTGGCTCCGGGCATGCGACTGCAGCCCGCCGTCCACCTCGAGTGGCCCAAGCCCGTTGTCGGCCCGGGTCGAGTTGATCAGCGAAAGGAACTCGTTCTCCGTCCCCGAGTCGGCGGCTGCGGCCAGACCGACACCGGCGGAAACGGAGATCACGAGTAACAGCGAGATCCAGCGCTTCTTCCCCAGCATCAACCCTGTTATCGACGCCGGGGCAGAAACCCTTTAATCACGTACGCAAAACGTGGGACGTAGAACGCAGAACGGTGAGGCCCCACCGGGCCTCACACTCCGAACATCACCTCGCGCAGGCTGATGACGCTCGACTCCAGAGTCACCGGGTCGAGACGCATCGAGCCCAGCCGCAGCCCTTTCATCCCCTCCCCGGTGTTGGTCATCACCCTGAGCCCGTCCTCCTCGTTGCTCAGGATGCCCAGCCCGAGACAGCCGCCGCCCTCGT
>Ga0326597_10007863_pt1 | contig 14446 bp, 23 predicted proteins | sample RVTome_12_FD_203789 | JGI IMG/M metagenome (GOLD analysis project Ga0326597, IMG submission 203789) | Soil microbial communities from uranium-contaminated site in the Upper Colorado River Basin, Wyoming, United States - RVT100D185 | ecosystem: Environmental > Terrestrial > Soil > Contaminated >... | reverse complement strand
GATCGCACGTTGACATCGCCATTGTTGTCAAGGCGAGAAGAAGGGCGAATCCAATACGTGTGTGCTTTGTCATACCTTATGGCCTCAATCTCATTATCTATGTGGCTTGCTTCACTTGCAAGTTGGGCAAAATACACGAATGATCAACATCCTGCCGCTTTTCTTCATCGATTTGATGCAAAAACCAGAGCAGAGGATCACGTTTTTTTCCTTCAACACATGAATCGATGATATTGAAAAGCAAAAAAGTACGCAGGTCTTCGATTGCATCAAGCATCTCTGTCATGCGATCATCAACGTTTTGACCTTTTCGATGCTTACGGTATAACGAATATGGCTCATCATGTCGTTGCACCATTTCGAGTAGGTCATGGTCATCGATAAACTGCGACAAAAAATCCTTTGCAAGAGACGCATGACTGTATGGATGAATAATAGGAACACCTGGTCTCGCATGAATTTTAAGCGTATCATGCACATGAATTAGAAGCCTCAGTTTGGCTTCTTCTTTCTCTGATACGTTCACTTTTTTCTTAAGGCGTTCGAGATTTTTTTCGAGTTCTTCGATATGCAACCCGACTTTGCCTTCAGGATGACCACCTCGTGGCTTGCCCCATTCTACACCTGTCTTATAGGTGGTGTGTTCTTGCATGGATTTGAGCGCCTCCACTAGGGCGACAACTTCTCTGCTCATAGTGAGTTGCTCCTGTTGATGCTAAGATTGCCATTGTGACAGGAAGAAGTACCTTTCTTTGATACCCTCGAAGTTATTGTTGCCCTTGTCAAGCATGCGAGCAACTTCTCCAACGATAATAGGAACCATTGAGCGATGTTCTTTAGAGTGGACGAATGCTGAACTAGGAGCCATAACCGAAAAACTGTTGAAAATTTCAAGTCTTTTCGCAATTTCGATGCGTCGAGCAGCTTCGTATGGGATTGCTTCTTCGAGGTAGTTCAGACACCCCAGCATCGCAGTATTATGAGGCAAGAAACGAAAACCTGACCAAACAATCAGCGGCCTACGATTCCATGCGTTTTCTCGCTTTTCGCTTCGTAGGTCGTTGTAGAAGTATTCGTAGGTGTGCTGCTTCCACGTCTTTCTGACGCCTTTGGCGTGATCGTGCATGATAAGGCGGAACATTTGTTGCGCAGTGACTTCAACAAATCCAAGACCTTGTGCCTTTTCAACACGCAGGTCGTATGACTGTTGACCAAGTTGGTTTGTAAGGCCGAGCGCACGGTAGGATTCCATGCGTTGACGAACCTCATCAACGTTGTTCTCAACGTTGTCGTCATCAAGCTTATCAAAATCAAGCTTATCAAACAGGTTCGCAGTATTCTCGGCAATTTCATCGATTGTCATAAACTCGATTAGTTCGGTTGGCTTGATCACGTTTATCTCCTGAAAGCTTGCGGAGGTCTCTCGACCCCCGCAAGCGGTTATTCCTTGGCCTTGTTGGTTGCCTTCGTGAGCTTTTCGTAGCTCTCACCGGTGCCGTTGGTCATGGCGTTTTCGATTGACTGGTCGAGGTTGTCGAGCTTTTCCTGCTTGCTTTTCACCGTTTTGATGGTATCATCGTTATGATACTTGACAGCCTCGCCGCCATCAATCGGATGAAGAACCTGGTCAGGTTTGTTACGAAGCTTGTTCAGGTCACGAGCCAGTGCCTCGCGAGCAGTGAACGCATCAGAGAGAATGCCGGTGCGACGAGTTTTTTCATCCTCGACCAACTGATCAATGATGCGCTGCTTGATTTCGTCGCCAGTTCTTTCAAGAGCCTCTTTGGATTTCTGCCGAATCTCGACGGCAATAGGGACTTTGTTTTCATCAGCCATAGATAAACTCCTGTTTGCGGGGCAGGTTGAAAAGACAATACTTAACCCTACGAGTTGGGTTGAAGCGCTTACGACAAGTGGAGCACGGATGAATCTTTCGCATCTGTGTTTTGATCAGATACAACTGAGTATAGACTTGTTTATAATCTTGTAGAAGAGCAGGCTTTGGAGGGTAATCGATAGGCATCCTGCTACGCCATCTTCCTTCCATTTTTTTGAGCAGGTGATGAAGCTTGATATGCAGAGTAATTCTCTCTGCTAGAAGTCTTTCGTACTCTGTTGAGTTTTGAAGATAGTTGCAATTTGGGCAGGTTATGCTTGACCTGCGAAATGCCTCTCCAATAACGTGTCCGTTATTGAGCGCAGCGCCGACCTCGACGGCAACAAGTGTTGAAATAAGATTAGGGAGGTCAGAGGCCATTGTGTGAATAATAGCAGATGGATTTCTTCACTTGAAAGTAAGAAGAGCCTTGAAGCGTTCGTCGATTGACTTTTTGCTCTTTGTCTTTATCTGGCAGGAATTCAGAATCAGGTAGCTTAGGTAACTAACTATCAGCTATCAACTCAACCTATGAGACTTTGAGAATCAATTCATCACCATCACTAAATTCTTGTAACTATCCAATTTTGCACAGGTAGCGAACTTATTTAGGCTGAATGTTAAGCTTTCTCGCTGCCTCATCCACTTTCATGAATATTTTCATGCTGTGAAATATCCCGCTTCCCATGGGCGACAATATAATATTGAACTTCAGCATATGCAATTTCAGGTGTGTCTTTAATTATATTGATGGTGCATAGAGCAGCTTTGTCGTGACTGATAGAGTCTTGGGCTTCGTAGGTCATTTCGATTGCCCTGGTCAACCCATGATCGAAACACCTGCGAAGAAATAAACCCTTGAAATAAATATTTCTAAATGATAGGTCTTGTTGATCAGGATCGATTTTCAGTGTTTCTCGCAAGAAGACATTGTATTGAACATTAAATTCATTGTCTGTGCAAATCAGGTCTTTTCCAAGTAGATTCCAAAGCCTCTCAAGTTCTTTTCCATTTTCAAGATCAGGACCAGACATTGCTCTCGCAATTATTTCATGATTCTCATCGATGCACCGTTGTTCAATTTCATCAGCAAGCATACGAATCATATGGTGTTCTCAGAAGAGTTTCAATGGCTCAAGAAGTTCATGAATACGGCGAGCAAGGTCGAGGCTCTTGGGGTCGTCCGAACGAAATCTTGCATGCATATAGGAATCAAGGGCAATGCGGACCAGTTCAATGACCACTTCGTCCTTGATGAGAATACCAGGCATTTCGCCCTTTGCCACCATCTGCGCAAGGTCTTCTTTGTCAAAACGCTTTGCGTAGAGAGATTTGTCATAGAGAACAACAAATCCACCCTCGTCGTGTGTTTCGCCATCCTTCAAGAATGTTATGGCTTTGAGTTCATCAAAGTCTATCTCAGGACGGTCTTCGGCGTCGATCATTTCTTGAATGAGGTCAACGCCTTCTCGAACATTCAGATCAGAGAAATCTATCCCTTCTTTTGTCTTTTCGATGGGCATAGAAAAGTCAAAGTCTGCGCCTTCGACTGCGTTGTTTTGAATGTATGCGCCACCTTGAACAATGTTCAATTCGCCACCAGGCGTCTCTGTGACTTCGATGACATCACCCTTTAAGATACTTTCTTGAGGATAATCGTGAAGAGCTGTTGCCTTATAATGGGCGAAGGGTTCCAAGAAACAACTATCAGGTAGTTTTGCGCGTGGTTTGCGGTCAGTTTCTTTACCTGTTGCGTCCTTATGAACCCAATCATTCTTATCAATTGACCATACGCCAGCCGTCATCAGTGGATTGCTCATCGTTGTATTCTACCTCGATTTAGTTTTCACCTGATTACACAAGAATCAGGTCGCTGATGTTATTCAGTCCTTCAGTAAGAATCACAGGTCCATCTTCATCGATGTAAACATCATGTTCATAATGAACAGCAAGAGAACCATCAGCGGTATAAATCGGCCATTCGCTTTTATTGTGTCGAATTTTGCCAGTACCAACACAAATCATTGGTTCAACAGCTAGCAGCATACCTTTTTTGAATTTTGTGTCATCAAGGCAGGTGCCTGTGACCATGTTTGGCAAGAATGGGTCCATATGTAACTTTTGCCCATACCCATGACCTCCGAGGCCTTCGACGCAATGAAAACCTGCATTTTCAACGGTTTGCTGTACGGTTTGGGACCAGTTTTTGAATGGAGACTCCGGCGTCATCATGTAGATACCGCTGAGGATGGCATCTTTCGCACAAGAGGTAAGCTTTGAGACCGTTTTGGATGGCTCGCCGAAGACATACGTCCATGCAGCATCGCCGATGAAACCTTGATACGAGACGCCGATATCAATACTCAGAACATCGCCTTTTTTAACTGGTTCACTGTATGAGCCAGCCGTTCCATGCACGATGCAATCGTTGATGCTTAGGCAAGAATATGATGGAAAGACAGGTTTGACATTTCTTGTTCTATAGCCCCTGAAACATGACTTGCTGCTAAGGTCTTCGAGTTGATGGCGAACGAAAATATCTATTTGAGGAAGCTTGACGCCGATACGCAACCACTGAGATAGCCGCTGATGAATCTCGACAACTCTGTTTGCTGATTCTTGCGCTTTTTCCAGCTCATTTTTTGTCATCAGTGATTGCTTCAATTGCTTGGCTCATAAGCGTCTGATTGGCTTCTCCAATTTCTGTTGTAACGTTTTTTGCATCTTCGTGAAGGAGGCGGGCAATGTAGGCGTCTCCTTGATTGAATCTAGTGGCTCCTTCGATATCGACGCTGGAAATGTGTTTTTCAAATACAGTGCTTTTCATAGCATCTGTAATAGCTTCTTCATATGCTTTAGGGTATTTTTCTTTCCACTCTGCATAATCGGGACCACAGTCAGTTGTTTCAATCCATTGTAAGAAATCTTCAGGTGTTTTGTATTCTTTTTCAGAAATCCAATCTTGCAAAAACTGTTTGCTTGATGGGCGCACACCAACGAAAGGTGGCATAATATTTCCAAACTCAGTTTCATACGCGCCAGGTTCGTCTTCATTTCCCCATCCGTATACGCCACATCCAATCATGCCTGTATATTGATTTTCTTTGTTTTTGTAATCAAAAATCCCACACGGCAGCATAAATGCCATTTTGAGGGCCACGAATAGCTTCAATATGAATGTCTTTGTAAACGATAGAGCCTGATTGAATAGTTATTACGATAGGCTCGACAAATGAGGAATCTTTTGACCAGCCTTTAGAGTCATGAATATGAATCCAGTTTTTATAGAAGACAATTTTAATATCTGAACGTGATGTCCATTCTCCGTTTATTGGCTTCCCATCAAGATCAACAGCCATCGTGTCCCAGTTACTTAAAGCCATGTCATTCTCCGTATTTTTCCCAGCCCACGCCAAAAACTTCCTTGAGTTTCGCGATATAAGCATCTGTTTTGATTTTTGCCATCCAAAGAGAATGGCCTGAGCCGCCCTTGCAGACAACACCTTCCTCGATGCTTTCGCCTGTATTGTAGTCTCCTCGCTTGACAGCAGCGATGAATTCTTTATTGAGATTGCCTTCATAGACAACCTCGGCGGCATTGCAATTGCCAACGAAGCGATTGACGAAATCACGAGGCGAAACAAGTCCCTGTTGATGGATATTGACATCGAATAGAACGAGTTCCATCGGGCTGTTAGGTTCAGGTTCAAGGTCATGAAGACCAGCAAAGCTTTTGGGGCCAACATATTCAGCGTAAGCCGTAATTCGACGAGTAGCACGCCATTGTCTGTTTGACTTGATGATTTTTAGAACATCATCTGCAAGGGTTGAATGAAAAAGAGCGATGGCAGGTCCAAAGACCTCATTGCTTTCATCGAACAGCCTCTTACGGGTTCCAAACTTGTGCCATCCCTGTTTGAGCGACCACTCGAAACGAAGATTCGACCCATCGTATTTCTTGAACGCAATGCAAGGTTTACGGGGTGCTTGAGAGGAGCCTTGGATGGACGGGTAGAGTTTCATTCGGTTCTATTTTATTCCTCATAACAATCATCTGTAAAATGAAGTTCTTCTTTTGTTTTTTCTATCCCACCAGCAGCTATTAGCAATTCCCTTGCTTTTTGCTCGGATTTTGAATCAGGAAATGAAACAATACACTCCTCTTCTCCTTGAAAGAAATCATAACCCTCTGTCCCTTCCCCGAAAATTTGATGAATACAAAAACTGTCTTCCCAATATCCCTCTTTATCAAAAGTATCAGCATGTACAACAACTACAGAATAAGCAGACTGGCTAGGCCATTTCTTTATGGCAAAATAAAACCTTTTTGTCAAGGGAACAGTTTTTAGTTTTATGGGATTCAAGCTTTCAATTTCAAAATCCTGCTCGCAATGATCGCAAGTTGATTTATCTCCTATTGAGAGAGGGTTTTGAAATTGGATATCATCTCCACACCATTCGCATTCAATATTTGTAAGTTGTACTGTTGACATAATTTTATTCTCCTTAGTTTTTAGCTTTTGGCACTATGTCTGAGATCAGAAATGATGAACATCATTCTCTCCCATAAACTGTGCGGTAACGCTCCGCACTGATTTTGCCGTTGCGCTCGACCCCTCCGAATGGTACAGCGCCGTTGAACTCGCTTCCGCATTTGGTGTTTGAGCAAGCCATATTCTGTGAGCATCCACCGCAAGGCCCGGCAAGAAGTTTGTTGCCGCAATCGGGACAGCAGAGAGTATTGCAGAGATACAGGTTTTCATCACGAGAAAGAGTAACCCGTGAGTTTGGGTCGGTACGTTCTTCGATGTCTTTATGACAGCGGAATGTATTGTATTTACAAGGCTCGTTGTTTGGAAATAGGCAGAATGTAAGCATTGCTTCCGCAATGCTTCGTAGCCCTCTAATGATTATGCTCATCTTCCACACTCGTCTCTACAGCGGCAATCGGGCCAAAGTTCGCATACACCCTTTTTCCGCCAGGTTGTTTGTTTTTCGCTGTCAAATCCTCCGCACGCCTTCTCAATCAGCGCAACACGAAACTCATCGTTGTTTTGATGTTGCTTAAGCGCTTCGGAGAGTTGTTTAGCTTGTTCTCTGTTCATTCTTGCGAGGTATCCTTGAAGAATGGAACATAATGCTTTGTTGAGGATGATGCAATTGTACATCGTTCAAATTCAAAACATACGCCTGCGAAATGGATACTCAGTTGTCGGTCATTGCCGGTGTGTTTTTCATGTTTGTAGGAATGCTTGTCGCATGTTCCCCAGGTTTGACCGTTGAAGTTTCCATGAGCGCAGAGGCCACACGCCGATTGAAGCTGGTAGCCAATTTGTTTGAGTTTGATGACTTTGTTGCGGTCCATGCTATTCCCCAATTTGCCAGCGAACAAATTTGGTAATAACTGCATCGCCGATAAATTGTGCAATCGTAATTTTTGGGTCTGATATCAAAGGCTGCTCAAGCAGGGCTAGTGTCTTCCGATACTTGTCAAGACCTCCCTGAACAATCTTGTCACGGATAACCTCGGGTTTGCCTTCAGCCTTGCTCTCAAGCAGCAATCTTTCTTGCTCAAGCTCACTGTCAGGTACGTCGTTCATAGCAACATACTTTGGCTCAGGCGAAGCCGCAACAACATGCATGGCTACTCGCTTGCGAATCTTAGAATCAATATCGCCCTCAAACCACACGATAGCGGCCTTCTTGTTGTCGAAATGGATGTAGACTCCGCATTCATTCTCAGGCGCAATCTCATATCGTACAAGATCGATGTTCTCGCCGGTTTGCGAACGAAGGTCGGCAAGCATGTTTTCGACATTATACTTGACTGAGAGAGCGCTTGCGATCTCGTTTGCTTTGGCGATAACAGTATCATTTTTTGCGGTGAAATCAGTGTCCGTGCTGATTTGAGCAAGAACCGGGTCGAACTTGGGAGAACCAGAAAGAATAATGAGCCCTTCTTGTCCTGTTGATTCTTTGGTGTCTCCGATAGTGCCTAGTTTTTGCCTGAGAAGCAACTTGGCGGCGTCAAAGTCTCCAGCAGACTCCACAAGCGCTTTTTTGCACTCCATCATAGGACATTGAGTTTGGTCTCTTAGGTCTTTTATCTGTTGAGTCGTGATCATTTATGTATCCTTATTTGAAAAAATGTCTTTGACCTAATTAGACGATAGGGCTTTTTTCTTTTTCAAGAGATTCTCTGCTAATGCTGCAAGAAAGAATGCTCGGAAGTCCCCTGTCTCAATTGCCTCATTCAAGGCTTTGGTGGTTTTTCTGATCAAAATCTCAAGAGAATCTCTCTTGCGAGCATCAACTTCAAAATTGCGAAGCTCTTTTCTTACCTCGTGCAGATTGTTGTCTGACATCTTGACCTCATTTTTAAATTGTTTAGTCTATGAAGGTTTGCTTGGTGTTTTGTTATTTCTTCTGTGTGCTTCTCATATCCTTCGTCGTCAGGATTGATGACCAATCTGTGAAGCAAACCGCAGGTACAAACTCCGTCGTCAGCGTATATTCAACAATCTCCATCGTGCTTTGTTTTTAACGAACTCTCCCTTTGAAAATCATCGACAGTCGTTTTCGTAACGAGCAATGTTTGTTGACAAGGCACATCCAAAGACCAGGCCAAACTTTGTAAATTGCATTACCTACTACGCCTTTGGCGACATTTTGCCATGTGCCTGTATTGCAGAGCTTACAATCTTTGTCTGGGATAATGTGTCTACTGCAAATCGAGTAGAAACGCTCTTTATTCAGCCCTTTTCCTCGTTCTTTTAACATGAATGATGCAGACGAGACTCGAACTCGTTAGGCCATGGGTGAAAACCATGCTACTCGGACCACTTTGTATTCTGCACCTAGTTTATCAGATGAAAGCTTCACCTGCTAAATGACCCTAGGGGGATTCGAACCCGCCGTTCTGGGAATGAAAATCCCATGTCCTAACCATCTAGACGATAGGGCCAGTATGAATGCTCCTAGGGGGATTCGAACCCCCGTTACCAGATTGAGAGTCTGGCGTCCTGGTCCTGCTAGACGATAGGAGCAGCATGATTTCAAATGACCCCTATGGGATTCGAACCCGTGTTACTAGATTGAGAATCTAGCGTCCTCGGCCAACTAGACGAAGGGGCCTACAGGTCGAGTCCACTGAGCATGGCGCTCTCTTCAGTTGTATGTGGGTAGAAGGAGAGCCTTGTCAGTGAACCTGACGTTCCATGCGTTCAAGATGTTCAAGGAACATGGTCATGGTTTGCTCAATCCTTCCGAGGGTTGGTCCCTCTCTATTCGGCAAGTATACCACGCTTCCTCCAAGAATTCACTCCTCGCCACCAAATTTCTTGCATTTTGGCTAAAAAGTTCTCCGCGCAGCAAAAGAGGCCATCGACTAGCGATGGCCTCTGAGGTCGAATGAGGGGCTGTCTCAGCCGTCTGCGTCGGTCTTGAAGTCGTCCACCACGCCAGAGAATGTCTTGTTCGCACGCGACTGGAGAGCCGACCCGATGCCCGTGTAAATCCAATCCCACACGCCGATGATGATGTCATTGGCGAAAGTCCAGAACGCATCGAGCGGCCAATACGACATCCAAAAGAGGATTGCCTTTTTGTGGGTGCGAACACGAGGCGTGAGAATATTTTGAACCTGCGTTGAAGTTGCCGTGTCTGTGCGAACAGAGCGGGGGCAATGCTTGTCGCAGATATCTTCTGCGTGGCTCATGACGTAGCTTGTCCACTGTGCCTTCAGTTCGTCAGGGACATTCTTCTTGCCAGCGTGACCCTTTTCAGCGAGCCATTCATCACGAAGCTCGTTGTACTTCTTTTTCCTGCCGCGACAGAACATTTCCCATCGCGGAAAGACCCAGAGAATGCCGCAGACGAAGTAGATGCCGAGCATTGCAAGCAACCACAGCGGATTCGCCAGAATTGTGCCGAGCATGTTGAACGGCGAGAAAATCGCGATGATCAACAGGTATGCGATGAAGGAGCCAGTAGCAAGCCATCCTTCTTCACGAGCGATACCCGTGATCATGGCGGCTGCTGCAGCGGCTGTAAGAATCCAGAAAAGGATTCCTCCGATTGCGATGAACTCAAACATGGTTTAGTCCTCTATCAGTTCTTCGAGTGCTTTCTTCAGGTTATCCTTACTTTGCAAACCAGTAAGGCGGTTGACTTCTTTTCCATCCTTGAAGAGGATGATCGTAGGCAGAGCCGATATAGACAGGGCGGTGGTTGCTTCGTGATGTTCGTCAGCGTTGAGCTTGCCAACGATTGCGCGTCCCTCGAACTCATCTGCGAGTTCGTCAATGGTAGGCGCAAGCATACGGCAGGGCATACACCATTCAGCCCAGCAATCTATGATCGCTACTCCGTCGCCGATTTGCTCGGCGTAGTTGTTGTCGAATTCGAAAGTCATGTTCAATCTCCTATGTCCACTTGACCTGAACTTGGCCGCTTTGAATCGAGGCCAGTCCCCAAACTGATACAGTAGCAATGTTGCGAAGTTCTTCCTGCATTCCCTCAAGGTCGTTTTCGTGGACAGCTTTTCCAAACTCGACAATCATTTCTTCATGCAGGTCGCCAAGAATTTCGTGAGGGGATGCATGAGCCCAATCGCCATGCTTCTTCCTATTATCGGCAATATTCTGCTGGACCTGCAACATCGCTTGCTCCCAAAACTCTTCAGGAATAGCGTGTCGCGGTTGTCGAAGGATGTTGAGCGTAAATGCCATATCTTATGGGCTCCTTGAGGAAACGTATGTGGCTACCGTTTTGCGCCTGTCGTGCCCTCGAAAAGGGCGCTGATCGATCTATCTTCATGGATTCGAGTAATTGCCTCACCCAACATCGGAGCAATGCTCAACTCGACCAGCTTGTCTCCAAGATGCTCGATGACATCAGGCCTGTTTGCCGCAGGAATCGTATCGCTGATAATCACCTTGCTGATATTTGGTGACGTGAGCCGGTCAACTGCTTCTCCTACAAAGAGCGGGTGGGTTGCGGATACCATGACGCTCTGGGCTCCCTTGTCGAGACAAATTTCGGCTGCCTTACAGACGGTGCCTGCTGTTGAAATCATGTCATCGACCATGAGGATATTTTTACCTGCAACCTCGCCGATAATTTGCGAGTCCATTTCGATTTCGACTCCGCTTTTGCGCCGCTTATTGATAATGGCGAGGTCTGCATCAAGGGCATTTGCGTAACCCTCAGCAACCTTGACGTTCCCAACATCGGGCGAGACTAGGCACAAATCACCAAGCTCATCTCGGATGCTTTTGAAGTAGTTAACGAAGACAGGAGCCGAATGTAGGTGGTCAACGGGGATATCGAAGAAGCCTTGAATCTGAGCAGCATGAAGATCAACAGTCACAACACGATTCGCACCAGCCGAGACAACCTGATTGGCGACAAGCTTGGCAGTGATAGGCGTTCGACCCTTATCTTTACGGTCTTGTCTTCCATAGCCGTAGTAAGGCATGACAGCTACGACCTGACGAGCAGATGCTCGCTTGAGAGCATCAATGAAAATATAAAGCTCCATCAAGTTATCATTGACAGGATTGCAGGAAGAAACGATGACGTAACAATCGCTGCCTCTGACATCTTCCTTGAGGCGAACAAAAATTTCGCCATCAGGAAAAAACTCGGTTATGGAGTCGCTGAGTGGAAAATCAATTGCCTCGCAGACTCGTTCGCCGAGGATGAGGTTATTCGCACCAGCGAATATCTTCTTACCGTTGTTACCCATGCCATGCTCCTACAAACAGTACCTATTAGTTTCATCGGCTAGAGGTTTCAAACTCAATAAGAGGGGTTGAGAGATCGTCGAGTTCGATGTTCTTAATCATACGGCCATAAGCGCGTTGCCGCTCGTTTTCAAGTCGTGCTTGACCTTCTTCAGTCTTGAGCCAATCATCCACTTTTTTGAAGCTTCTGATGATGTTTGAAGAGTCGAGAGGTTCTTCGAGAACGCTTAGCTTCCATTCAAAAGCAATCGAGCGAGCAACGCGATGAAGGCGGTACTTGAAATCAGGGATAGTTTCAACCGCTCTAGGATAGCAGCCGTAGAAGAAAGAGTCTTGCGGAATACTAATAACAAGCGGACCCATATCACAAGCTTCCTCCCATAGCTTTCCTCGCTCTTTCCATTCTTCATCTGTGATTTCATCGGGCTGGTCTGTGTTGTTCCAATACCCGTATTCTTCGACACCTTGAAGAGCTTCAACGGCTTCGATGACATTCTTTTGTTCGCAGATAGGAAAAAGAAGCGTGAAATCATCGAAAGGATAAACGCTTAGAGAGAAAGTGAAGTCATGTTCGGGGTCTCTTACTCTCCATTCTTTAGACATTTCCGTAGCTTTGTTTCTGAGGAACTTACTCATGATTTCCATTACGGAGAGGCCAGATTCATCATTTTTAAAATCTTCAGGCATTTCTCCTTTAACCATGAAGCGGTCAAAGATATCGACGCTCTTCATGGCGACCATTCGGTCATACCCCTCTCGTAGAAGAGGCTCAGCAGTATCGAAGACTTCTTTGCGAAATCGCAGCATCTCTTTGCCTTCGGGCGTCACAACTCGTAGTCCATTGCAGATTTTGGTACTCATAACGTTACCTATGCAAAGTGGTCCGTGCCGTATTTTTCATCATGGGCTCTGAGAATCGCATCAGTTTTTTGACAGCATTCCTTGATATATGTTTCTTTCTTTTCGTAGCTTGCATACGCAGGGCTGTCAGGATGATTGATCAGAGTGAACGTGTTCTTGCCTGCAACAGGGAAGGCTTGCTCGGCTCCGCCTCCAATAAGGATGGGGATACCATCGGAAATCTTCATACCTGTTTCACCGGCAACCTTGTAGGCGAGGTTTTTCTTGTCCGCAGGAATTGAAAGCAAGAAGAAAGGCAAGCCATCAAAAGATATTTGCCATACGAGGAAGTCATCGTTGGCATCGGTGCCTGGGACAAAATGTGTGTATTCGAGCTTGATCATGAAGAGATTCGCGCCTGGTCGAGTAAGCATGCAGGCGATATTGAATCGGTCAGGCGATTGACAGGCTTCAATAATTGCTTGCTCGGTTGTTACCTCTGTAAAGGGCCTCTCATTATTCATCATAATCTCCTGGTGGATAGCCTTTGTTGGGTAAAAGTCGTCGAGTCACGTCCCAATGGTCGGGCATGAACTGCGGGTTCATATTCTCAAGAAAATCAAGACGCCACCGAATCATAAAGGCATGAAGTTCATTATTGTTCATCTGTTCAATGACAACCTTACCGTGTGATTGGAAGTCATCGGTGCGAACATAATAGAAGATTTTGTTACGAGCGAGCGAGCGAATTTCTTTGTCAGAAGGTTTATGGCCGAGCCAGTCAATAATGTCTGACATCAACTTGACTTTGCGATCTTTTGGTATTTTGTCGCCATACTTGACGAGTGTGCTTGCTGACCGTTGTGCAAAAAACTCAGTGCCTTTGCGTTTGACTAGGCCAGCCCCATGCAAAGGAATTCCCGTTTCTTGGGCAATCTTTTTTTTGAGCTTATGGCTGAAGAGTTTCTCATAGCGAATATGACATTCTGTGCATAGGGGAAGAATATCATGATTGTCTCCTCGCTTCATTCGTTTGTCGATAAACTGTCGATACATGCGAGGCACAACATGATGTCGTGTTAGGTCTTCTTTTGTGCCACAGCACACGCAAATATTATCGCGCTCTTGAAGATGAAACTTATCGCCATTGTGACCTTTGCCGCTAGGTTCAAATGTCAAGCGAATGATCTTGTCATCAATCCATTCAGCCAAATCACGAATAATGTAATGATTGGCCCTTCGTTCAGTGCAACGAAACATCGGTTCGCCATTGGGCGTCACTACGAGATAATTGCCGTAGATTTCGTTGTTCGTATTGGGATTTAGAACCATTGGCATTGGCCTTGTTTGATTTCTGTGATGATTTCACCGTTACCGAGGAACCTGTGTTCTTCAAAGTTGATTCGAAGACTGAACGATTTCCACCCATTGCCTATGTCTCGAATACTGTAAGCTCCTTTGGGTATCCATTTCTGCTTGTGTCGTGATCTGTATGCTTCAAGCAAAAATACAGTAGTTACAATTGACAGAGAGCAGGCGATAAATGTTATCAGGAATTCAAACACCTAACTCGCCCTTTATGTCTGTAATCTCTTGTTTGAGTTTACCATATTTGTACCTAGCCCATTCCCCAAGAATCAACAGAATCAATGGGGGCAATCCACAAACGATATAAACGAACATACCCTTGATGCTGAAGAAAAAAGAGAGAATAACGCCGACTAGTATATACGCAGAAAGTATAATGATAGTAAACCAGATGGCGTATCGCTTCGTAATTATATCCATGGCTGCCTTTACAACAGCGCTCGCCCAAGTTCTTCTTCGGGAAGCTTGAAAATGTCGTCATCAAGCCCATAGAGCTTTGTGATTTGCTCTTCATTGATGAACGCACGAATAGCTGAGATTGCCTTACGATACAGAGCCTTGCGTTCATCTCCCTTCTTGGGGCGATGCTGAATAACATTGTTTCGCAAACGAATTG
>Ga0326597_10007862_pt1 | contig 14446 bp, 10 predicted proteins | sample RVTome_12_FD_203789 | JGI IMG/M metagenome (GOLD analysis project Ga0326597, IMG submission 203789) | Soil microbial communities from uranium-contaminated site in the Upper Colorado River Basin, Wyoming, United States - RVT100D185 | ecosystem: Environmental > Terrestrial > Soil > Contaminated >... | reverse complement strand
GCAGACGCGCTCAGGTTAGCCGGCGGGCCGGCCGGGCTTTGCAAAGCCTCCTCTCTTTCCTCGAGGTCGGCCGCGCGGCGTTCAAACTCGGAGTATTGCTCGAGGGCCGCCTGCAAATATCCCTCGGAAGACAGAGCCTCCGCCAGGAAATAGAGGCAGTAGGCCGCACGGGCGGGGTCGGCCTCGAAGTTGCTGCACAGCGTTGCCGTACGCAAGGACTTGATCGCAGAAGCGGCAGAGCCGTTTTCGGCCGCACATCGGCCCAGCACATAATGCACGATCGCGTCCTCAGGGTTCGACGCGAGCGCGCGTGAAGCGCTGTTCAACGCCAGTGCCACGTTTCCGGCACCGAGATTGAGAAGGGCCAGCTCACGGTGAACCTCGGGATGATCGGGGTCGAAGCGGAAGGCCCTCTCCAACTCCATTGCGGCCTCCGCGAAGCGCTGTTGACCGACGAGCTTTCGAGCCAGTTCGACCTGCGCCAGGGCTCGTCCCGACAGCGGAGTTTCCGGAGTCCCGGCTTTCGGACGTTCGGGGGCGGGCTCGATCTCCAAGAGCGCCAGATATGCACGCGTCGGGTCAACGTCGGACGCCACGGAAGGAGGGTTGTCTTGCGGGTCCGGCCGGGCGGTCTTACCCGTACCGGCGCACCCGCCATTGCCAAACGCCGGCACCAACAGGAACCCCAGGGCGGCCAAACAGCGCCGGCGCGGCCGTGTGTACGGGTGGCAAATGCGCATCAGTCCTAATGCTCCGACGCAGCTAAACTTTCGGGGGCGGCGGGTCTGCTCCCTTACCCTTGACATCGCTGCGCGACGTAAAGGGCAGGCGGTCGCGGCTCGGAAAAACGGCGTCCGGTGGGTCCGCTCCTTTACGGTCGCGGCTCGGAGAAACGGCGTCCGTCGCCCGAACAATAAGCTGCAACGTGGCACTAGTCCCATCATCCAACGATCCCCGCTACCCATGCACGCCTGACTCTGGCGTACGGCGCCCCGGCTCTCGGCGGCCCGTTGAAGAAGCATGTGAAACGGACTTTCCAGTCCGTCAATCGGCGCTGTTGCCGGCATGACGGCCGACTGGAAAGTCGGTGCCACATGAGCGGGGAGTTCTTCAGCAGGCTGCTAGGCATTCTTGCGTCTTGCCTTGCCCGCAACGGCGCGGCGTCCCCTCTGACGCGCTCTGGCCGCCCCGTCATCTGCGGCAAACGAGCGCATGACGACACAGAACTCCTTGGCCTCGCTCGCGCTGACGTGCCGCTCCAGGAATGCCTGGACTTCGGCACGGGTGGCCGACTGATGGACGAGGTCGGCTCCGCGCAGCGCATTCAACAGAGCGTCATCCACCGGGATGGCATGGCCCCCCAACCCCCACAACAGGACCGATGCCACGGCGTACTCGTCGACGCCGTCGAGTTCTTCAAGGTACTGGCGGGCTTCTCGGCGTCCCATGCCTTTTAGGCGATCCAGCGAAAGACAATTCTCGCGCTGGAATACCGACTGGAGCGCGTTGATAAGCTGCCCGCCGCGGATTTGCCCATCTGTAATGGTGTTCCCAACGGCCCTGATTACCTCGCGCGGGCTCGATATTCGAATCTCATTCCAGTCGACCATTGCGTCAAGCAGTTTTCGCAACGCGCGCTCCGCCTTGAGGTCCCCGCATCCCGCCCCCAGAACGCCGACGCCGAGGCTGTGAATCATGTCCTCGCGCTCGGGAAACTTCTGCGCGCCGGACGCCTTGCGCAGCTTCGCGTAGGTTTTCTTGAGCTTTGAGGCGTAGGCCGTGCCGTCTTTCATGATGGCTAGTCCGCGGTCCGTCCGGGAGGTTGGGGCCCGGCGTCGGACGCTTGGCCATCCGTTTCGGGGAGCCCGTCGTCAATTGCTTCACCTCCAGCGAGCACGTCGTCGTCGCGGTTTTCGGACATCAATTCCATGGTCCGGCGCACGTCCTTGAACGCATCATCGATCTCGAAGCGGAGTTGGGGGCACTGCCTTAGACTTAGCTTGCGCGCAACGAGCCTCTGGACGTAGCCGCCGGCATGGCGCAGCGCCGCGAGCGTTCTGCTCTCGGCCGGCTGACCGCCGCGCACGCTCAGGAAGACCTTGGCAACGAGAACGTCGCCGCTAACGACCACGCGTGTGACCGTCGTCATCGTGTCCACCCGAGGGTCGTTCAACTTGTGGGCGATGGCATTGCTGACGACTTCACGTATATCGCTTGCGATTCTCTGCCTGCGATAGGGGTGCATTGGCTGACTTCCATAATGAGGGCGTGACGTGCCGCGCGCGCCGGCCGTTCACATCACAAGAACTCTCGCTGATAGTCCAGCAGCGTAACTCCGGCGGCTCTACGGACGAGGTCGATAGCCAAGTCCATCTGGGTGTGCAGTGGGCGGGATTCCTTCCCAACCATGGCCATGCCCAGTTTGCAGCGCTTCGGTCTTTCTCCGTACGCCACCTCCGCGACGGAAATGTTAAAACCGTTGTGCAATCTCTGTTTAAGGCTCTTGATCACACGCCGTTTGTCCTTGAGAGTCCGCGCGTCGAATATCGCAATATCGACCGTTTGCACAGCAACAATCATTGCTCCGGTTTGCGGACGGTCCTGACCGCGAAGCTGCCGTCGTGGAGATCGATCTTGAACAGACGCGTGTATCCGTCCGGCGTCACGTACGGGATCACCCCGATGCGCGCAAGGGCCTCCGTGACAAACGGCACGTCGGAATCCTTCACGTCGTAAAATATCAACTCGTCCCGCACGTTTTGGTCGTCAAAGGCGTAGCTCTTCGTCCGGGGGATGTGATTGGCGATCAAGTACTCAACCGAAAACGATTCGCCGTCCGATTCAAGTATCCGGGGAAGAAACAAGGCCCGTACGCCTTTCGACTTGCGGTTGATCACCTCGACGTTGCGATACTGTCGGACGAGGAATATCTGTTCGGCAGTTTCGTCGACGAACAGATTCCCCTCGTCGGGGAGAAAGTAGTCCTCGATCAGTTCCGCCCGTTCGGCGCCGGCGGCGCTCCCCAGCGCACGCCTGAAGTCGTGATAGCCCCGAAATTCCGTCAGTTGCGGGTCGCTCCAAAGAAACACGACTTCCACTACGTATGCCCCATCGTGAAGATGTGGTATTCCATCTCCACTGCGAAACTGTCCGCAACCCTGAACCTTGTTAATACGGCCGCCGTCGGGTGCCTTGGCCTTCTCCAGACAGAAAACGTCGGCACCGGCCGGCGTCGAGTCGACAAAGAGCCCGACGAGCTTCTCTCTGGCGATCAGGCCGGGTTGGTTCGCAGGCGGCGCTTTTTCCTCGTCCCGTTTGGGCCGGCGATCGGGCCTGGATTCGGGCTCGGGGCGGGGGATTGCGCTGACACGGCCCTCCACCCCGTCCTTGAACAGCGGTATCACGAACTTCCTGCCCACCACGACGACGATACTGATGAGCAACGCCGCGTAGCAAAGCCGCAGAACCACGGCAAACGGGTTGAACTCGCCGGAGCGCCGGCGGCGCTTGGCTGCCCTTGCGCCGCGCTTACGCCGGCCGGACGACTCTCCCGCGTCGGCCGTCTGGTCGACCTCACTGAAGAGGAAGTCCAGGTCGTCGCCCACGTTGTCGGGCACGTTGGCGGGCCGGCCGCAGTAGGAGCAACGCACAAGCCCGCCCGCGTCTTCATCCCTCGCCCGAACGGTGTGGCCGCATTCCGCCTTGAATTCGATCATGGCCGTGTCGCCGAAACCGTTAGGCCCTGGAATCAAGTACGCGCCAAGGCCGTCTTGTCAATTCCTGCGCTGCCGTAGACTTTCGCCGCCTGATTGCCGGCCGCTAGAGCGTCCGCGCCGACTTCACGATCTCATACGTCTGAATCACGTCACCGACGTGAAGGTCGTCAAAGTTCTCGAGGCGGATACCACATTCCAGCCCGGCCTTGACCTCTCTCACGTCGTCCTTGAATCTCCTCAGCGAGGCCAACGAGGCGCCCTCCCGCACGACGACTCCGTCGCGGATGACCTTAGCCCGATGGCGCCGGTCAATGCTGCCTTCGGTGACCATCGACCCGGCCACCACGCCCGCCTTGCGGCTCAGTCGGAACACCTCGCGCACTTGGGCCGTACCACGCATTTCAACCGATTCGGCCGGCGCCAGGAGTCCCTCGAGGGCCTTCTTGATTTCGTCGCAAACGTCGTAAATCACGCGATAGAAGCGAATGTCGACGCCGTGGTTTTCCGCAAGGCGGCGCGTCTCCGTCGAAACGTCAACCCTGAACGCGACGACGATACCACGGCACGTGGCCGCCAGCAGGACGTCGCTGTCGTTGACGCTGCCGACGCCGCTGTGCCGGACGGTCAGCTTCACCTCGTCCGTCGGAAGGTCTGAGAGTGCCTGGTTGATTGCGGCCACGCTGCCGTCCACGTCGGCCCTTATGATTAGGTTGAGTTCGGGAGTCTCGTCCGCGTCACGTTGCTGCAGCATCTCTTGCAACGACCTTGCCTTGCGCGTCAGCCGCCGTCCCGCCTCCATGCGGGTGCGCTTAGTCTCCGACGCAATGTCCTTGGCGCGTTGGGCCGTCTCAACCTGATACAGCCTGTCGCCGGCCATGGGAACGTCGTCCAGCCCCCAGACTTCCACCGGGATTGACGGGCCGGCCTCTTCAATTCTCTGTCCGCGGTCGTTGAGCAAGGCGCGCACTTTACCGGCAGCACCTCCGCAGGCCACGAAGTCACCGACGCGCAAGGTGCCCTCCTGAACCAGTACGCGTACTACGGCTCCCACGCCGGTCTTCGTCTCCGCTTCGATCACCGTCCCCGAGGTCGGCACCGTGTGGTCGGCCTTCAGGTCCAGCACGCTGGTCAAGGCCGCGAGGTGTTCCACTAGTTCGTTGACACCGGCGCCGGTTGTTGCGGAAGTCGGGATCACGTCCACTTCGCCGCCCCATTCTCCCGCGGGCGTCAGGTCGCGTTCCGCCAGTTGTCCAAATATCTTGATCTTGTTCTGCTCTCCGAGGTCGATCTTGTTGAGTGCGACCACTATCGGAACCTTCGCAGCGCGGGCGTGATTGATGGCCTCTATCGTCTGCGGCATGACGCCGTCATCGGCCGCGACGACCAGAACGACAACGTCCGTCATGCGCGCCCCGCGGGCCCGCATTGCGGTAAACGCGGCATGACCCGGGGTGTCTAGGAAAGTCACATCCCCCTGAGAGGTTCGAACGTGATAAGCCCCGATGTGCTGCGTAATTCCGCCGTCCTCCGCCGCCGCGATGTCGGTCGTGCGGACCGCGTCGAGCAGCGACGTCTTACCGTGGTCGACGTGGCCGAGCATCGTAACGACGGGAGGCCGCGGCTGCGGGTGTTCGCGTGGTCGATTGGTAAACTCGTCCTCAATGTCGTCGAGAATAGTACGGGCCGCCACGACGTTCAGTTCGATTCCGAAGTGAAGTGCCAAAAACTCGGCGGTATCCGTCGGCAAAATCATATTCACGTTGCCGACAACCCCATGCTCATCCCTGAGCACCTTGAAGACTTGCAAAAAGTTCACGCCCGTTGCCGAGCAGAATTCCTTCATGCGCACCGGCTCATTGACGGTGGCCGTGGTGATGGGGGCCATCTGCGCTTGACCGTGGCGCCCCGGTTGTGTCTGCTGCGCCCTGCGGCGCACCATGCGGCGGCCCGTGGCACCCGCGAGCCTCTGCTTTCGCTCGGCAAGGTCGCGGTCACGCCACTCGGCAAGGCGCTCTCCGGCCTCGGCAAGCCTGCCCGCGACGCGACGCGGGTTGAGCCGGGCGCGTCGCCGCCCGGCGGGAGACCCCTCTTTTGCGGCTTCGTCATGCGGGCGCTTCTCCCGGGCTTCCGTTTCTTCGGGCTTGGCCGCAGCCTCGGCAGTCCAGTCACTCTCAACCGGGCCTTTTCGACGGCTGGCCGGCGGCGGTCCCGTTCGAGGAGCGTTGTAGTCGGGGGCCTCATAGCGCACCACACGCGGGCCCTGTATTCTGGCGGGTGTAGGGACGTGCTGCGGACCCACGGGTTTTACGGGGATGGGGGACGGGGTTACGGCTTCCACGGGGGCGGCTGGAGCCGGCTGCTCCTCGGCGGCCTCCTCGGCGGCTGTCTCCAATGGCGTCTCAATGACCTCTGCCGGTGCTTGCACAGTTTCTTCCCGCGCCGCCTCGGCGGCGGGCGCTGCGATGCTTTCCGGGGCGCGATCCGGCGCCTGAATTTCAACTGGTCCCGCCGGAGCCGCCGCAGGTTCGTCGGCCGGGGCCTCGACCTCCACTTCGGTCTCCCTGACGCGCGGAATCCGCGGCGTCGGCGCCTCCCGCTCTGCCACCGCGGTGCCCGTTTCTCCGGACCCACCGGCCTTCTTTTTTCTGGGTCTCGACTTAAGGCGGACCTTTTCCAGGTCGACTGGCGCAGTGGTCTCAAGCGCGCTGTCGTGCGTGCCCTCCGTGAACCACTCGCGAATGGTCGCATGAAGCCCGGCGCTTAACGTGGACATGTGGTTCTTCACGGAGTCTATGCCTTCAGCGCGACACTTCGCGATGATCGTCTTGCTTGGAACGTTTAGCTCCTTGGCGAGAATATGTACGCGCATTTTCTCGGACAAGGCTGATCTCCCGGCGACCATGGCTCACCGCACTCCGGCACGCATTCGTTGGCGGCGCCGGCCGCACCCATTTCGGCTACGTCGGCTCACTCGACTCCACCGCGTCTTTGTCGGAGTCCGCCCCTTCGACGGCCGCCGCGCTATCCACCGTATCAACTCCGCCGCCATCCGCGGCCATGACGCCCACGGCATCTTCGTCGGTGTCGTCCGAATCTGAAACCCGTGCCGATTCATCTTCCTCGACTGCGTCGCCGGCCTCACTACCATCCGAAGACGCATCGACCAATGCGACGGCGCTTTCAGGCGCATCGCCGCCGTGTGCCTCTTTTTCGCGCGCGGCCTCTTCTTTTGCTTTGGCTTCAGCCGCCCGGCGCCCGGCTTCGGCGTCCGAGGCTGCCTTGACGATCTGGGCGGCCAACGCCTCTTCCAAACCGAGATCTTCTACCAGCGGCTCCGCGCCGACTTCCGCGAAGTCCGCCAAGGAGATGATCCCCATAGCGAGCATCTTATCGAGCAGAACATCCTCCACGCCGTCGATACTCTTAAGGGCCTTTTCCATGTCGTCGATGCTCTTGTCGTATTCCACCGGCGTCAGAATGTCGATGTCCCACCCTGTCAACTGTGCGGCCAGGCGGACGTTTTGACCCCGCTTGCCAATCGCAAGTGAGAGTTGGTCTTCGTCGACTATCACGGTCGCACGCCCGAGCTCGAAGCAAAGAAAAGTCTCCTTCACCTCTGCGGGCTTCAACGCGTTGTTGATCAGTACCTGGGACGACTCGTTCCAGCGTACGATGTCAATCTTTTCGCCGCCGAGCTCGTCCACGATGTTGCGGATGCGGCTGCCCCGTACGCCGACGCAGGCGCCCACCGCATCGACCTTCGAATCGATCGACGAGACCGCAACCTTGGTTCTATAACCTGCCTCGCGCGCCAGTGCCCGGATCTCGATGATCCGCTCACCGACCTCAGGCACCTCCAGTTCGAAGAGTTTGCGAATGTAATCGGGATGCGTCTGAGTGAGCACGATTCGCACCTGATTCTGCTCCTCGCGCACGTTCAGTATCATGGCGCGGATGCGTTCACCGGGATGGTGGACGTCGCCGGGAATCTGCTCCGAACGCGGCAGATACCCCTCGCCACGGCCCAGGTTCACAATCAGCGCACCACCCTCATACCGTGTAACGGTTCCGGTCACTACCGTGCCGACACGCTCCGAGTATTCTTCGAATATCGCTCCGCGCTCGTCTTCGCGAATCTTCTGGATCATGACCTGCTTGGCCGTCTGCGCAGCGATGCGTCCGAGGGTTTTCATTTCGATCGGCTTGCCCTCGGCCGCCGCGTTGATCTCACCGGTGGAGCGGTCGATGTTGACGAACACGTCCTCAGAATCGTCATGCGCCTTGCGCAGCGCCGAGAGCATCGCCGCTTCGAGGTCGCTGAACACACCCTCTTTGTCGATGTTCTTGTCGCGACTAATCGAGTCGACCAACCTTATGAGATCACCGTTCATGGTCCCTCGAAGTTTCTCTACTTAAATGTAACGCGTATCACACTTGATCCAGACTGACTGTCCGCTCAGAAAGCGCCACAATAACGAGCGCCATGCTCTCCGTCGCTCGGCGCGGGCCTGACGACTTCATCGTCGGTGCCCCGCGCTTTGAGACAAAAAAAACGTGGGCGCAAGCAGCGATCCCACGTGGAAGCAATGCGTGGCGGCGAAGATGGCCACTGGTTCTTAGAACATTGCGCCACTCCGCCCGCCGGGGCCGGCCGAACTCTCGGAGCTCAGCCACGCGCGAATGGCATGGTCAATTCGCACGAGCCTGTGCCCCAGATACCGTCATTGAAGAAGTAACACCAAGAAACCAGTTCATACCAACCTGCTACGCGCGCAATCGACATTCCACGGTTGCAGCGGCGCGCAACCTCTCTCCCCGCGTTCCTTGTCGGAATGGACACGGACGCCGTTGAATCTGCGCTCCCCGCAACTCCACAGGGATGAAGGATTATAAGTCGTACGCAGGCCCTGTCAAACCACACCGAAACTATGCACGCATCTTTATCAAGGTGTTGCGTGACAGCACCAGATGTTGAAAGTACACTACCGCTGATGCTAGGATGCGGGCAGCGATTTGGGCAACGAGGCTATGCTCAACGCTGCGTTAAGTTGTCAATTTAACAATTATTGTCACAATCGCTTTGGAGGTCGCGTATGTACTGCCGGCGCGCAAACGGAAGTGCTCTGCGGGCGCTCTTGTGTCTTTTGTGCTACACTTTGGGAACGGGCTGTACCGTAGAAGTCACACCGACTGATCCGCCGCCCAGCGTCGGAAATGGGGGAGGCAACGGCGGTTCGGACCCCGATGATGAAACGATCGTTGTCCGGCTTAGAAACCTCTCGCCCTCTCAGGCCGTAGATGTGGAATTCTATGCAGCCAGCGGCGTGGTTGAGAATGTGGTTGCGACACTATTTGTCGATGAGAACCGGATAGGCCGCGGGAATGCAGTCGACGGACAAGGGATCGGACAAGCAAATCAGGGAATCCTTAACTCTGGTGAACAAGACGCGATTGCGTTTCCATGCGGCCAATCCCTGGCCGTCGGAACCAACGGCGGCATCTTCCTCGACGAGGAAACCGGCGAAGTACAAGGCCAAGGGGCAAACAGCGTGTGGGCGGCCGAGGGCGCCCAGTTCTTCTGCGGGGCAACGATTGTCTTCGAGTATTCGGCGGAAGGAAGCACGTTCGCAACGAACCTATTGATCCTCCGCTGATGCGCTTCCGCAGGGACGAGGCTACGAATCGAGCGTAAAGGCGCAGACTCGTGTCAATAACACGTGTAGTTGAACGACCTTCCGTAGCGCAATATTTGCCGGTCGTCGAGTGCCTGGTCATGCTTGCGGGGGCGTCGTGCCTGGCGGCCGGCTACGACAAGGGCCCCACCGACGTGCCGCCCACGTTGCAGGCCGAGGTCGAGGCGTTTTTCCGTACCGACGCGGCGCGAGATCGAGGTAAACTGGCGGCCTCCATCGCTGACAAACATGCCTCCCAACCGGCGCTCGTCGCCAGAGCCGTTGAGCATGCCAATGCCTGGTCCGAACTTCCCCATCAGCGCGGAAAATACGTTTTCGACTCGCCGCCGTCGGGCATAGTCACGGTGGAATACGCGTTGCCGGATGATTACGCCCCCACGCGCCGGACCCCACTCTTGGTGTGCACACGCGGCGCTTCGGGCGACGCTGATGCCACTTTTGCGCTTGTGGAGGCATTGCTCGGCCCCTCGGTGCGCGCCTACGTCAGGATTTGCGTGGACAATTCGATGGCAAAATGGCATTTCGAGCAACCCCCCAACGCCGGGAACCTGAGGCTCGCGCTCCTGCAAGCGCGCAAAATGATCCGCGTGGACGCGGAGCGGGCGTTCCTGTTCGGAGTTGACGAAGGTGCGGACGGGGCGTGGCTAGCGGCAATGTCATATCCCGATTTGTTTGCGGGGGCGATAGTCGTCGATGGCTATCCCCATGTGCCTTATGCCGAGCAAATCTATCCATTATTGCTCGAAAACCTGAGAGCTCTGCCGATCCTGGCCGTCTGGCACGAGGTTGACGGCGATGAAACGAGCGGGCGCGGCCGGGTGGTCGCGGTGCGCAATCGAGGCATCGTCGAATACGCCGCGAAAACGTCGCTTCCTATCACCGGTCTCGAGCTTCCTGCGGCCGCGCAGGGTGCATTGCCGCGCGGCGCCGTGACCAAACTGCTGGAACACAGTCGTCAGCCAGGCACGGGCGTCGTTTCGCATTGGTTTCGTTACGCCGCACAGGGACGGTCTCACTGGCTCATTCAAACGGCACAAGACGGTGACGTCTGGACGGCGGACCAGATTTCGATCCTCGCGGCCTCCAGTGCCGACCGCGATTCGTGGATAAGGCAAGTGCTCTTGGAGAAGCTCGGATACCTCGGCGGGCGCGTCAACGAGAATATCATTACAATTGAAGCACACGGTTCTGCGCGCATCGAGGTTGATTTCGAGGACGGGATGGTCGATTGGGGAAAGCCCGTGACGATTGTGTGCAACGGGAGGCGGCGTGACGCCGGTGTCATTGCTCCGAGCGTTGTAACGATGCTGAATCACGCCTACGAGACGTGGGATTTCCAGCGGCCGGTGTTCGCGAAACTTTCGATCCCGGTAAGGGGCGGCGTGCCCGTGCCCTAGCGGCGCGCGCGCCGGATCGCGCCGGATCACTTGTTGCCCGTCCGTAATACACTATATTCTTGGAACATGGCTCAACTCCGCTACCTCGACGACACGGGTCAGTTGCAGACAAAGACGCTGGACAAGGAACGCTTTGTCATCGGGCGCGGAGCGTCTTGTCAGATCGTTGTCGAAGACGACATGGTTTCCCGAGAGCACCTGCGCATCGAGGTGGAGACTGACGGGCGGTTTCGGATTCATGATCTCGGCAGCCGAAACAAGACCTATGTAAACGGAGAGCTTATCGCGGACACGCTCCTGACGGCCGGCGATATCATCCGCCTCGGTGAGCACGTCCTGGAGTTCATAGATGACACGGCGGGACCGGGCATCACCGACCTCGAGTTCCTGACTCCGGACCGCTCCGAACCGCCGAACTGTGAGTGGGTGAAGTTGCGTGCCCCGCTGTCGCTGACGGTTTCGCAGGTCTCCCAGTTGGCCCAGCTCTGGGGTGACCAACCCTTGGTCACCCGGCCGGAAGACATTGCCCGCTCGGTGCTGGGCAAAATCATGTTGGACTTGCAGGCGGAGCGCGGCTTCATAGCCCTGCGCGGCGAAGGCAAGACGGACCTGCGCCCGCTCGCCCAACGCTCTCTGACGCGCGCCGCGGGGGAGTCCCTGACGCCAGTCAGTCAGTCCTTCGTATACGCCCCCCTGCTTCAGCGCGTCGCGGGCCGCTACCCCCAGACGGCGTCACAAATGAGCGCCAAACTAGGCTACGCCAAGAGCGCGATGGTTGCGCCCCTGTCATTTCGCGGGGAGCTTGTGGGAGTCCTTTACGTCGATCGGCCGTCACCGAACAAACCGTTCACGGCGGCCGACCTTCAACAGTGCGTGGCGGTTGGTGCACAGGTCGGGACCGCGCTGGGCGAGGCGGCGCGCAAGCTGTCGCGCTCCGCCGCCCGCGAGGCCGTCGCCTGGTTGGCGACCTTGCGGAGGATCCAGGCCGCACTGCACGTGGAGGTGCAACCTGGTGAGACGTTTGACGCCGGCGTGACCTACTACGCGGGGCGGGCCCGCTGTGGTGATCTGTACGATTTTGCGGCGATAGACGATCAGCGCTGTTTCGGCATCGTCATAGACGGCGGCGGGCACGGAATCACCGGGATCGTGCAGGCCAACGCCATTCGAGCTGCCATTCGCACCGCGGTTCGCGCGTCCGACGACTGCCTGATGGATCCGGCGCTAGCGTTCAACGAGATCAACAGGATCGTGTCGCAGCCGCGTGCCCGCCAGATCGTACCCTGTACTTATGTGGGGATTGATATCGCAGCCGGCAAGCTCGTATACGTAAACGCCGGCGGAATGCCTCCTTTGCTGCTGGTCGCGGTGGGGCGGCTGATGACGCTGGACGAGCCCTCGCTGGTACTTGGGGTGGATCCCGACTACGTATACGAGGCGGTTCGCGTTGATCTTCCCGCGGTATTCCGCGTCATTTGCCATACGGACGGACTTACCGAGGCGTCGAGCGGGGCGGGCGAGCCATTGGGCGAGCAGCGGCTGCACGAGGCGCTTCTCGATCGGGAGGCGTTTCAGACGGTGCCGGCCGTTATAGACCGCATAGGGCGCACGTGGGGAACGCACTTGTCCGGTGGACAGGCGGACGACGACGCCCTGGCCTTGGTAATAGGGCGCGGCTGACCTCAACCCATTCATGGTGGACGGATTCATGCGGCGGAAAATGCGTGGCGGCCGGCGCATAACGTTGTGCAATCGCAGGTAGCGGCATGATCGCGGCTGAAGTTGGCGAACAACGCATCGTTTCCAAGCTCATGGCCGACGGGGCCCTAACGCCCGTCGGCCTCGAAGCCATGCGCCGCGAGTCCGAAATCATGGGCCTGCCGCTGGTAGAGGTGCTCCAGGACCACGATCTCGTGAGCGAAATCGAGGTCGCCAGGGCATACGCCCAACACAACGGGCTGCGCTATCTGGATCTCGTCGGACGCAGCCCGGCGCGAGCGTGGGCGTTGACGCTCCCCGAGAACGTGGCGCGGACCAAGAACTGCCTGGTGTTTGGGGAGGTTGCCGGCCAGCTCGTCGCCTCCGTTGCGGACCCGGTGGATCGGTCGGTCCAGGCGGCACTCGCCAGCCGCTTCGAGCGCCCCATTCAGCTCGTAGTCAGCCCCCGCTACCAGATCATCGATGCCATAAACGACATATACGGCACGGCGCGCGCGGAGGGCGCGCGCCTGGGGAGCACTACGCCGCTTTCGAGCACGGTCGCAGCCACCACCGCCACCGGTCTCAACATGCTCGAACAGTTCGACAGCATTCTAGACGAAGCAGTGGACCGCAGGGCGAGCGACGTACATATCGAGCCGGAAAAGGATCGCCTGCGGGTCCGGTTGCGGATCGATGGGCGTATGATGGAAGTACGCGCGTATCCACTCGAAGCCGCGGCGCCCTTGGTGTCGCGCATAAAAGTGCTGGCGAACCTCGACATTACGGAGCGCCGTAAGCCCCAGGACGGCCGGTTCAGCCATCGCAGCTTCGACCAACACATCGACGTGCGCGTCGCCGCGATACCCACCGCGCGCGGAGAGCGCGTTACTCTGCGGCTTCTTTCGCAGGACCGCTCCCGATTGACGCTCGAGACCCTTGGGATGGGGATTGAGCTGCGCCAGGCGTTCGAGCGCCTAATTCACCGGTCGTACGGCCTCATCCTCCTGACCGGCCCGACCGGGAGCGGCAAGACCACGACCCTTTACGCCGCCCTGCAATGCATCAACACGGTTGAGAAACACATAATAACCGTCGAGGACCCGGTCGAGTATCACATATCCGGTGTCAACCAGGTGGCGGTGGATCCGGAGTGGGGCGTGTCCTTCCCATTGGCTCTGCGCAGCATTCTGCGGCACGACCCGGACGTGATCATGGTCGGGGAGATTCGCGATGAAGAGACCGCCCACTTGGCCCTGGAGGCCTCTCTCACCGGCCACCTGGTCTTCGCGACCCTGCACACCAACACCGCGATCGGTGCGGTGACCCGCCTGATCGACATGAACTGCGAGCCGTATCTCGTCGCCAGCGCCTTGATCGGTGTGATGGCCCAGCGCCTCGTGCGCCGCATCTGTCCCAACTGTCGACGCGGTTACGAACCCAATGAAACGGAGCGCCGCATCATGGAAATCCCCGTCGACCGCGTCGGGGTCGAGGTGTTTCGGGGCACCGGGTGTTCACGCTGTCTTCGAACGGGGTACTTCGACCGGGTGGGGGTGTATGAGTTCGTCGCGTTCGACGGGCGTCTCTCGGGCCTCGTAATGGAACGGGAGACCGGCGAGAAGTTGCAGCAGTACGCTTCGGGCCACGGGGCCATCACGCTGCGCGAGGACGCCATTGCGAAAGTCCGCGACGGTCTCACCACTCTCGAAGAGGCCCTTCGGGTCACGCGAAACGAGCCGTGAGGAGGATGTGCCAAGCCACTTGTCAGTGCGATGAGCAGGCGGCAGGTTCCTGATAACGGAAAACTACGTGCGTTAGACCGAACTTCCTGCCCGATTTCGCCGCTTTTCTTGCGTAAGTGTATACCCTACAGGCACTTGGGCGGTTTTTCGTTTTGCGCGGATGTAGCCACTAAATATATATTTTGTTCTTGACATTG
>Ga0326597_10007861_pt1 | contig 14446 bp, 14 predicted proteins | sample RVTome_12_FD_203789 | JGI IMG/M metagenome (GOLD analysis project Ga0326597, IMG submission 203789) | Soil microbial communities from uranium-contaminated site in the Upper Colorado River Basin, Wyoming, United States - RVT100D185 | ecosystem: Environmental > Terrestrial > Soil > Contaminated >... | reverse complement strand
ACGATTCCCGCAGGCGCAAGACCGCGAACATGGCCAGGGCGATGCACAGCAGAACGGAGGGGTCCTTGTACATCCCGGCGGACCAAAAAAGCATCTGAGGGAAGAACGCCATGAACAGAGCGGCCCATTGAGCGACGGCATGGCCGAACAGCCGGTGCCCGATTGCGTAGACGACGAGCACCGTGACGCTGCCAATCGTCGCGTTGAGGAGCTGAAGGAGCAGTTGGTTGCGCCCGAAGACATAGTAGAAGGCCGCTACGTAGTACACGAAGCCATAGCCACTGAGGGCTTCCGTCAGCAGCGTGCTGGTGTTCTCCCCGTGCCAACGCCGTGCGAGCAGATCGCCTCCGGCGTCGTACGTGCCGGAGTCCCCCCAGAACGCGGCGGCGAATCCCGATGTGCCAACGGAGGCGTTGAGGGCCAGCGCCATCAGGGCGCGCAGCATCAGCGTGCTCAGGTAGACCCGGGTCAGGAAAGCCTTCTCGCTCGCGCGAGCCGCGAGCAGGACCCCGGCCACGACCACGGCGTTGAGCGTCCCCGCGATCAGCACGGCGACGACGCCGTCCAACAGGTCTGTCACGGCCGGGGCAGGACCGCGGGAACCGCGGCTGGCACCACTCTCGCTGACCGCTGACGTCGTTTTCGACGATGCCCACAGCCATGAAAATGAAGAAAAACATGGTGACCTGCGTGCGCTGCCGGTATGCGGTTCCGATGTTGCCCTGCATCAGTGCGTAGGCGAGGGTCAGGCTCACCGCGAACACCACTATCGGCAGGATCGTACCTCAAGAAGAAATACGTTCGTGACTACACAGAGGACATCTCAACAACTGATCCCTCCTACATCTCTGACTGTCGTAACCATGTACAGTCCCAACTTCATTCGAACGTCACCAGAAGGATCACTCGATAGCATCTCTCACCGTCGGGAACTGGCATGAAGCTGAAAACCGCACCGAATAGCAGATTCGCAAGGAAGTAGAGAAAGGTTGACCGGACCGCAGCGGCGCGTAAGAACCTACAGATGGCAAGGGACTCGTTATAGTACAAAGCAATTCGCAAATCACGTGCCGAATCTTTTCCAATTGACCTAACCCAGTTCGAAACGTCTCGGCTGTCAGGAAGAGGCTGCTTCAAATGTTCTCGCACCCAGGCGGGTGCGCTGCGACCGCGTTCCTCGTAGGATCGCAGGAAGTCCAGGTCCGCAGATGTAGCGGCCGGGCCGCAAGGGAAGCTCACCAAAACAGCCTGTCGTGCAACCCGTACCAACTCGCCAACGGCCTTTTCACGGTCGGAGACGGCAAGGTGCTCCAACACATCGATGCAACTCACCATCGGAAACGAGCGGTCAGCAAACGGGAGGGCCGTGACATCACCATGCAGAGCCATGGTGTTCGATGGCTTGGGCGCATGGAGATCCACGGTCGTGACCGGCACCCCCCTCAGGAATGTAGACACCCCCTGATCTCCACTTCCAACATCTAAAATCGTTCGCTCCTGGCTGCTCAGTTGGGCGAACAGGGGCCTCAAGAGACGGGCTGCCGTTAGATTGCGGCAGCGCGTATCCCAGCAGTGGCGGAAAAGCCTTTGCTGAACGAATCGTCGCACGTTAGGTTCCTCTAACCTGGCTCCGCTGTAACAACCCGCGCAGTTCCATCCGCACCCCCTTCAAAGATAGGAGCCCGGCTCCGCGGTAAGACGTAGGAGAGACCGGCCCGGTCGGACATCACAGCCTTCAAGCCCAGTCGCACGCAATTGAACAGGTCACCCTTCCGCGCGTACGATCTCGCAAGCACGGAGTATTGCCAGGCGTAAACGCGTTCTTGCTGCGCCTGAAGCTGAGGCCACAGCGCCTGGGTCTCTGGGCAGGAGAAGAGTCGCTCCAGAACTGTGAGTGTGCACTTCTCCAGCAATCGGAGTCGATATGTGGTCGTGCCGGCGCGCCTCTCTACTACTGCGAGTGGCCTGGCGTCTCCCACGCTGCTGTGGCGAGCCGCCAGACGCAGCCAAAGGTCCCAGTCCTCTCCGGTACGAAGCCCGGTGTGGAAGAGCCCCGTTTCTTGAAGGCAATCGCGCCGTACCACCACCGTGGGCGTGAACAACCGGTTCCCCTCAAGAAGAACCAGCAGCAATGACCGATCGTTGAAATCACATCGGACTTCGCGCTCGTTCTCAGCCCCGGTGCGGAGCCGGACACCCCCATAGCTGAAACCCGCCTCCGGGTGGCTCGCTAACAGTTCGAACTGCGTGGCAAGCTTGCCAGGCAACCAGTAGTCGTCCGCATCCAGAAACGCGATCCAGTCGCCCTGCGCGGCTTGAATTCCTGCATTTCGAGCCGCGGCTGGCCCCTGGTTTTGCTGCCGCAGGATCTGCAGATCGGAACCATTTAGCTCCCGAAGCAGACTCTGGGTTTGGTCCGTAGAACCATCATCGACGACGATGATTTCAACGTTCGGCCAACTCTGGTCTCGAACGCTGTGGATGGCAGCAGACAAACCTCCAGCATGGTTGTAACAGGGGATGATCACACTCACCTTGTCCTGCATGATTTCAGAGGGTTGCTGAACGCAAAGCTCAGAAGCGCCAAGCGCCTTGAACTATGCACGCCTGGCAGCACCTCCAGAACCCTCTTGTAAGCCCCCCACTAAAGACTCGTACAAGCTACTGTAGCGATGAGCTGCCATGTTGGCCGTGAGATTCTTTCGAACATAAGACGCCCCCAGTTGGGCAAGCCCTGCTCCCTTGCCTGGACTAGCCATCACCTCGGCAATAGCCGAGGCCAAGGCTCTAGCATCACCTGGGGGAACGAGACGACCACGCTCGTCCTTACCGATGACGTCGGGAGCTATCCCAACTGGAGTCATTATCACCGGCTTGCCCAAAGCCAGAGCCTCCACTAGAACCTGGCAGTAGGACTCACACAGCGACGGCTGGACAACCAGGTCAGCTGCGGCCATCCAATCGATTGCATCGTCACGCCATCCGAGAAAGCGGATGACGTTACCCAGCCCGAGACTTGCGCTCAGGTCTTTTAGAGCTTGTTCTTCGGCTCCGCTTCCGAGCACCAGCAGACGTGTATCGACGTTTCGAGCTCTCAGCTCTGGCATCGCGCGCAGCAGATACTCTAGGCCTTTCTCTTTGCTCAACCGACAGCAAGTAAGAATCACGTATTTGCCCTCGAGGCCCTGTTCCCTGCGCAGCCGCGACGCAGTACCAGGAGAGGAAGGCTGAAACTGCGTCAGATCCAATCCATAAGGGATCACACTAATCTTGTGTTTGGGCACCCCTTGACGCTCAGTCAGAATATTTGCCACCGCGTTCGTTGGCACCACTATGTGAGATGCGGTCCCGTTACAGAACATCTCTAGTTTCAGCAGCGCCATTCGCTTGAGTCCCCTTGTTAAATAGTAGATGTGGTCGGAGTAGTGATGTCCGATAACAAAGTGCGGAACAGGCGTCATCCTGACGGCCAGCGCCGCTATTACGGCTTCGTGATAGTGATGAGCCTGCAGGATATGCGGTCGAAAAGTTCGTATCTCCCTAACCACCGACAGCAGCAACTTGCGATAGTTCCCTGGTCGGGGCTCGAGGTTCAGCGTCCTCTTGGCGTATTCCGAGCCGTTCTCATATGGACCCTGGCGTCGCGCGGGAACTCCGCTAAGAGCCGATATCTCAAACCGATCGCGATCAAGTCGCGACAGCACTTCGTCGATGAAATCATGACGATTTATAATTCCGGCGAAGTGCAGAACTCTGATCATAGTGTTCACGCGTGCGCTTTTGTCGTTACAATTCCTCTCGCCGCAGCGAGCACTTCGTCTGCAGAAATATCGCGCAACTGGTGACATGGAACTTGCGCACAGTAATTCCATTTGCAGCTAGTCTGACAGGTTTGGTGGTCCCCAATTACTGCCTTGAGGCTTGAGTAACGCGTCGAGTGCTCCGGTCGTCGCTCTCGAAAAAGACCGATCACCGGCCTTCCAAGGGCACCTGCAATATGAAGAGGTCCGCTATCGGTTGAGACAACCAGTGCCGCATTCTCTAGAACAGCAGACAACTCCTGAAGACTGAGTAGGCCCGCGACACTAATCATCTGTTTCGACGTGGACTTGGGCACTCTCGGACGGGTCTCCGGACCACCCACGACCAAGGTCCTCGTACCCAAATCATCGCCGAGTCGCGCACAGAGCCTGGCGGCCCTCTCGGCAGGCCACCACTGACGACGCGTGCTGCCGAAGGGGTGTAGCACTACGTAGCTCTGACCGGATGAGAGACCGAGCTTTGCGAGTTTTTCGCGGGAGCTCTCGCGAGCTTCATTCGAGATCCAGACACGCGGAGACACGTCCCGCACGTCGTGACTTAGGCATCGTAATATGTTGAGGCGTTCGCCGGGACCCCAGCTCTGCGGTGCCCCGACCGTATAGGTATGGGTCAGACACGGTGCGAGGCAGCTCTCCTGAACGCCAACCCGTATGGGGATTCCGGCCTTCGCTGCCATGAGAGCGAACTGATCCCCCAGCACTAACAAAGCAACATCGAATTTCTCTTGTCCTAACCAACGCTGAAGCCGTTTCAGTTCTCGCATCTTTGTGAGGCTGAACGGAAGCGCGGATGTCAATACACACCGATCGATCAGGGGACACGGTGATAGAAGGTCACAGTTGTGCTTTTGGCCCAACACAGTGATATGTGCGTTTGGCCATAGCCGTCGAGCTTCGATGATGACTGGCACACTCATCACGGTGTCACCAATGAGTCCCGCGATAACCAACAGGATCCGCTGGAACTCAACTTCTCTCAGACGCACGGAATACGAGTCGTCTTTGTGGCGGAGTTTGTACAGGCGAGCTTCGAGGTGCTGGCGAACCTCTTGCTGCCAACGGTACAGGGAGCCGATCAACTCCACACTCTCCCTTTCACCCTCGCTGTAGAGAGTTCCGCAACCCGCTCCTGCAACCAAGCAGGCACAAAGACCGCGTTAAACCTAAAGCTGAGCGAGGCAGGCATTGCCACCAACATTCCTGTCTGAGAATTGATTCGGTATCCTTGATACCCTGCTTTAGGGAATGTTTTGAAATACCCAATGATTGCTTCGGGTCGGTAACCAAGCGATTCACAAGTAAGCTCGCATAGTTCTATCATCCATAGGGGTGGGCGGGGGCTGCTCGTCGTCCGCGTTGCGCCGCGCAGGATAGCCAGCTCAGCACCTTCCGCATCACACTTGATGAACGCCGGGACCGGTTCACCTCTTGAAGCGAGAAAGTCATCCAAAGTCGTCATGCCGCATGTTTGCACTTCTCGAATGTTGAATGACCTTCCTATAGATGCCATGCCGCCATCCGCCGGAAGGTACAGGTTGACTTCTTTGTTCTCGTCACCCAAGGCTTGGTCGATGACGAGCAGCTGAGCGTAGGGGCGGGCCGATTGTGATAGTAGCCTATAGGCTCGAGGATTTGGCTCAAACGCGTAGACTCGTCCTCCTGAACCAACCAATTGGCTCAGCAAGGTGCTGTACCAGCCGACGTTCGCGCCAATATCTACCGCGAGCTCGCCGGGCTGAACTAGACTACGGAAGAACTGCGTTTCGCCTCTTTCTTCCCAAATCCCTCCAGTCAGCAAGTAGGGCATGCACATCGGCTCACGCAAATCTAGATACATGATCCGACCGTCCGACATTTCGACCGGGATCATGTGTAGGTGCTCCCGATAGCGAGCCGCGAGCATGATGAAGCGCCCCAATCCCCGCTTGAGGGGGAGACAACCGTAGAGTCGGCGTGGAACAGTTGCCCACAATGTCGCTTTCCCGTCCGGGCTTGTGTGGTTGGGCAGCCCCTCTCCGCCGAACCGGCTAGGCGTGACCTCTTCCGTTAGTCCTCTTCGAAGGAGATTTTTCGTCAAAAGGTGGTACCCTCCACGCGGTCCTGGAGTCGCTAGTGTCCGACCTTTAACCGTCGGCGATTTCGCATTGTCGCAAGGCGATCATTGAAGTCGTCCGCGGTGGCTGGCTTTTCTGCAACGTTGGCCTCAGCGACTAACCAGCGTCTACGTCCCTGAGCATCTCTCAAGTAGCTAGTAAGAAATCCTTCGGCACCGCTCACCGCTAGCAGTTGACTGAGAGTCCGTAAAGAGAATTCGTGGAGATGCTCATCCGACTCCCAGTGTCCATTCGGAGTTGTCAGGAGTAACCTCCCACCGGGCGCGAGCCACTCCATGCACTTCGACACGACTTCCCTTGGCTCTCTCAGATGCTCCAAGACTTCCGACATCACTATCCAGTCAAACTTGACAACTGGCTGATGGTGCTCCACCAACGTCTCGACAGTCTTGACGTTAGTTAGTCCCAGTCCATCGATGACTTCCAGTGAAGGCTTCGAGATATCCAGGGCTTCCACGGATTGCACCTTAGGAGCCAGAAGCCGGGTCATACCACCGTTGCCGCAGCCAATCTCCAGCAAACGTCCGCCGCTGACTCGCTCCAAGATCCAACCCGCCCGGGGATACTCATAATGCGCGTCGTCTTCGAGAAAGTTGCAGTCTGTGATCCGGCCTTGGTAAAACGCCGTTACGGTCTCGTCCTTTCCGACCTCAAGCTCGGGAGCAGCGACGCGCATGCCGGACCACCACCGGAGCGTGCTCGCAATTCTTCCTATCCCCACCATTCTTGCTTCCACCTCCTGGGTTGTTCAACGACTATCGCCCAGTCGCTTGGGAGAGCCACCGACCAAACCCGTTGCGAAAAAAGTTCCTCACCCAGACACGCTCTTCGTGCGTCAGTACGCTCCTCCAAGCAAGGACCCCATAGACTGTGAGCGAACCCACCACGACACTCCCCGTCACCTCAACAGACGTCGATGTCAGCTCGAGCGCAAGCACCGGCACAATCGCGACCAAGATAACAGTCCTGATCGCTGGACTCACCAGAACGGATAACGTACTTAACGAAGAAACGCGGTGCGCCGCACGAAAAACCCAGAGTCCTTCCCCGATTGCTCGGAGACTCCATATCGCGGCTGCCCCGGTAGCGCCAAAAAAGTGAATGGAATAGCAGGCAGCGACCACATAGGGAACAAGCTCGATCATTTGGCACCTAGCGACGAGTTCGGGTTTTCCCACGGCTTCCAATAGTGCTCGGGGTACATAAGAGATACCGTCGAAAATAGCTCCCATGAGGAGAATGCGCAGTGGAAGCAGGCTCCCGCGCGCGAACTCCTCACCGGCCCAGACCTTTAGAAAGGGATGCGCCAGAACCCAGATGAGCAGGGCGGCGGGCAAGCTCCAAAGTACAATCCCTCGGATCGCCCGGTGAAAGAACTCTTCCAGAGGTGCGGGGTTGGGCGTGGCTTGCAAACGACTCATTGCAGGTAGCAAGGACTGATTCAATGCTCCTGGAACGAGCGCCAAAACTCGTGCCACAGTAAACGCGACTGCGTAGTAGGCCAGTTCACGAACAGAACCTAGTCTTGCCAAGATGGGTTTTTCGATATGAAAGAGCAGCGTCCCTGCAAAGAGTATAAAGAGAACCGAGGCCCCGAAGCGGAGAAGCGGTTTCACCAACTCGCGTTGTATTTTCGGCGCCGTCAGCCGCAGGAGGTACCGGTTCGAGTAAAATGCATGTAACCCCGCCGTAAACAGACTAGCGGCCGCCATCACAGCCACCACGGAGACCAGGCCCCCGCCGAGCAACAACACGATCGGAATGAGAAACATCTGCCCAGCACTACCTCCAGTGCTGATGATGTTGTAGACTTTTAAGCGGAGCCGAACGAGTTGTGGGGTATTGAGAACCCCGGCAATGCTACGTGCAACCAGGGCTACCGCGACCAGTCGAAAGGCAAGCACGGAATCCTCCTGAAGATGCCCCGGTATAGAGAGGACATGAACGACCAGGGTGCGAGCCCCTAGAACCAGTCCCGCAGCCATCAGAAGTACTGGGGCCGAGAGCACCAACAGTGATGTCCAAACGACGGCGGCCTCTCCTTCTTCGTCTCCGTGAGCGTACTTTTCCGCAGCAAAACGAGTGGATGCGGTTGCCATACCCAGATCGGAAAATGCTACGTAGGCCATCACGACACTGACAAGCGCCAGAACGCCGTACGCCTCAGCGCCCAGGCATCGGATGACAACAGGGGTGGTAATAATGGACGCAATTAGCGTTACCGCCTGACCGCCCAAGCTCCACAAGCTTCCGCGGGCTACCTTGAGCGTCAAGCCGTGCTCGTCGGATCGATGCGTGTCCTTGATCAATGCCACATCAGCATGGTCAATAATCGCTGGCCTCGGGAGCCAACGCCGTCACATTTCTAACGTCGAGAGATGACGTCGAAAAAAGCCCCGTCCCGCGACCCATTCTGGCGGCCGGCACGGCGAGAATGTTCGCATGGTCAGAACGCGGCGAGTCGATGTGTTGCAGTGTTCCGTCAGCTTCGAGCTCGAAGAAGCTATACGCGGGCGACGGTAGCGCAGCGAGGAAATCTGTGGCGTTCCGAAGATGCTGTCCAAAGCCGCGCGCGCAGTTCACATTGGCTTCGAAGAGAAGAATCGGCGCCTGGACACTGTCGAGCAGTCTACGGGCCCCCCTGAACACCTTCAGCTCACCTCCTTCAACATCACACTTGATGAAATCAGGCCGAGGAACGGATGAAGATTTTACGAGGTCGTCGAGCGTCGAGAGACGGCAGCTGACTCGCTGACTCTGCCCCCCGTGCTCCTTCGTCCAGTCCGCCAAACTAGCCATGGATGGGTCAGCCGGTATGAAAATTTCTGATTCTCCGGTACAGTCGGACAAGGCAAAGGGAAGAACCGAAGTACCTGCCAATTTGTCGGCGCTCCGACGGAGCAAGGGAAGTAGAAAAGGATTCGGCTCGAAAGCTACCACTCTACCCTTCGGCGCAACAAGTTTGGCGAGCAGAAGCGTGTGCACGCCGATATGAGCGCCTACATCGAACGCAACATCACCAGGAAGCACGATGCGTCGCATCAATGCCTGCTCGTGAGGCTCATATTCCAGATTGCACAGCAAGGAATGTGTGGAGACGAGACGAAGATCCAAGTAGATAGTGTCGCCAGAATGAAGTCTCATCGGCAAGAACTGCAGCGAGCGCAGCCTTCTCGACAGAAACACGGTCAACCGTGTCCTACCGCGAATGTGGCTTGTCAGGATCGCCCTAGCTACTGATCCAAGTAGAGAGACACCCATCGGCACTCTGTCGTTTCCAATGACCAAGTGATTGAGCCTTTCCAGAACGAGCTGGATTTCGAATGAGGCCCAGTGCAAGATTAGGTTACCGCTTACTGGGCTGTCAGCGCCGGTTTCAAATTGGTCCACTTCGGCGGCCAAGTGGACCATCAGAAGATTGCACTTAAGTAAAAGCAATGCGGGCTTTAGCTTCGATTCGACCTTCGTCGGTGGACCAGTTTTTGACCGCCATAAATGGACCAGTTTCAAACCGGCTTCGACATACTGGGCGAAGTCGGTGCAAGGTCCGCGCCCACCTCGTGGCTGGGATCACGACAGTTCATGTTCTGGATTTCCCGTAGGAGCCGGGCCACCAGTGGCCGTCCAGTGGGTCAAAGCGTTTTTGTGCACTTCGCTTTTCGGGTGCACCCTTTCACCCCCTTGCTTACACACTGATTCCCTGACTTTTGCGAATGAAGAGAGATGCACAACTAGTGCCAGGCAAGTTTGTGCAGAACCCCAGGAAAAAGAAGGAAATTACCTACAACTATCCCTACTAACCTGTGTTGAAAAACCCCCATATGTGTACAGAAATGCGATTTAGCCCGGAACTTGATACAAGGAACCCATTCGCTGGCCTCCGCCTGCGGACCGACGCGGCGAAGAGATTCAAGAAAGTGGAGAACGCCACCGCGGCGATCTTCAAGTTGCTTCTCATCGCCGAGAAGAACTTTCGCAGACTCAACGCTCCTGAGCTGATGCGAGAAGTCTACCTCGGCGTACGATTCGAGGACGGAGAGAGGAAATCGGAGTCGAAGGTTGCTGCCGCCTAAATTTTGTTTACACACCTCTTGACAAAAGCTCAAGCCGGCGGTCACGAGCACTGAGGCGCACGAGAATCTTGTCGGGGCCGACGGCCCGGCTTCTGAAAGCAATGCTGCTATCGCTGGCCCGCTTCTTGCGTCTAGCGCTGGGTCTGGAAGGCGAAGGCCCAGGGAGCGACCGTCGGCTACGTTCACGCCTTCGCAGGAGAGCGCGACCCGCTCGACAGCGAGCTCGGCACAGGAAAGGGCTACATGGTCGATGCCGCCCTCGGCACTACGGACGGGGTCGAGTGGTCCAACGCGGGAAGCGCCGGCTTCTACCCCTGGTACGCCACCCTGAACAACGGGCTCCGGGTGACGGCGACCGGAGGCGAGGACTCGATCAGCAATCTTCAACGCAGCAAGCTCGTCGGCGCGGTGAGAACCTACGTGTATACCGGTGCGCGCGGCCTTACCATGGAAGCCTGGGTTCGAAGGCCTTCGCAGAGGCCACGCCTTCGTCACCACCGGTCCTTTGGTCGAGCTCACGGTGAACGGCCGAATCCCGGGAGAGGAGGTGGAGGTCGCTGGCGCCGGAGGAACCGTCGAGGTCGTCTCACGTGCGCAGCATCACGCCGCTCGAGAGGGTGGGTTTCGTCTTCAACGGCCAGGTCGTGGAAGAGTTCCCGGTCAAAAACGAGCGGGGCGAGCGGACCCGATTCGACCTGTCGAAGTCCTATCCCGTTCACGAGAGCGGTTGGTTTCACCTTCGCGCCGAGGGCAATCGGAAGGAAAGATATCCTCTCGATGTCTCCTACGCGCAGGCCTTCACCAATCCCGTCTGGGTGCACGTCGGAGGAAGACCTGTGCGAAACCGAGCGGCGGCGGAGTACTCGATCCGATGGATCGACAAACTGCGCAGGATGGCGGAGGCATGGCCGGGGTGGCGATCCGAGAGAGAGAGAAGGAGCATGTGCTCGCTCAGCTCGAGGAAGCACGCCGGATCTATCAAGGCTTCTGCACCAGGTCAGTGTCCCCACCGTGTACGAGTTTGACGATGCCGTGTACGTCCGTCAACGTCAACCCCGCCAACCAGTACCTGAGCTGTCTCAAGTTCCCCGGGAAGAGAGGCACCAGCTTTCGTCTCGCCAGTCACGTGGTCGCCGGTAACGAGGTGCTGCGCAGCTACGCGATCCGGTACAATCAGAACGTCACGGTCGTCCGACGATCGACACTGAGAAATACCGGCTCCGGTGGCGGTATCGCCACGACGGTGACACGACGATCGGCTGGACCGGTCCTACGGCAGGCTCCAATACCTCGCTCAGCTGAGGCCCGCGTTCAAGGCGCTCGCCGCAAGAATCGCATCCGTCTCGAGGTGATCGGTGGAAAGCTCAAGATGGACGGCGTGCCGCTGCGCTCCAGGGACTGGAGTGCCGCTACCGAACTGGAAAAACTCACGAGCATCGACAACGGGATCATGCCGCTTCCCGATGAGGATTGGGCGGGTGAAAAGTGCGCCCTGACGTGTCTCCAGTACATGGCGCCCGGCGTTACCAGCGTCGTCTCGCCCGTGGGCGCGAATCGAGACGCCGCGCGGCATGGTGAGAACGGCTCGTGGGCTGCCACGCCCGAGAAGTGGCTCGAACGGCTCTCGCGTCTGATCGAAGACGTGGAGCTGCGTCGCCGGCTCGGCCTGGCGGGGCGAAAGACGGTAGCGAAAGAATACTTGGCCGAGGTCCACGCGCCACGCGTACTCGAAGTCCTTGAGACGGTCTGCAGGAGCAGTCATTCGCGGCAGGCCGCCCGACGTTCATGAAGAGTCTATACCTCTGCTACTTTGGACTGCAGGAGCCTCTGGTTCAGACGCAGGTCCTCCCGTACCTGCGCGAGCTAGCGCGCGACGGCGTTGAGATCACGATCCTAACGTTCGAGCCCGGAGGCGAGCGTGCCCTGTCGCATGACGAACGAGAGACGTGGCGCAGCCGCTTGTCCCGCGACGGGATTCGCTGGCTGACACTGCCGTACCACAAGCGACCTTCCGTGCCGGCCACGCTCTACGACATTGCTGTCGGGGCCTTGACCGCAGCAAGCCTTGTTCGGCGGGACCGTGTGGACGTGCTGCATGCGCGTTCGCAGGTGCCCGCAGCCATGGGCATCCTTGTCAAGGCCATGACCGGGTGTCAGCTCCTCTTCGATATGCGCGGCCTTTTGGCTGAGGAATACGCCGATGCCGGTATCTGGAAGCAGGGAGGGCCGGTATTCCGCGCGGTCAAGTGGTTCGAACGTGTGGCGCTCCGCCGTTCGGATGAGATCGTCGTGCTCACATCCCGGCTGAAGGAACAACTCGTCCGGCAGGGTGTGCCAGCGGACAAGATCGAAGTGATCCCCTGCTGTGTCGACCTGTCGCAATACGGCGAGCAGATTCGAACCGAAAAGTCTTCCCGATTCGAGGTCATCTATGCCGGCTCCACGATTGGGCTCTACCTCCTCGAGGAGATGGCGCGGTTCTTCCTGGCCTTGCGCGCGCGGCGCCCGTCGGCAGTGTTTCGTGTGCTCACTCCGTCGCCGGCCGAGCAGGCGGCGACCGTGTTGGGCAGAGTGGGGCTGTCGGCTGCGGACTTCACCGTCGCAGCCGTGCTGCCTGAGAAGGTCCCCGCCTACCTGGCCGCGGCTCACCTCGGGATCTCCTTCCGCAGGCCAACGCGCGCTCAGGTCGGCGCCTCGCCCACGAAGGTCGGCGAATACCTCGCGGCGGGCCTTCCGGTCGTATCGAACACCGGGATCGGAGACACCGACGACTGGCTCGAATCGGACGGTGTGGGGGTCTTGGTTGGCGACATCGGCGACGCGGCGCTGCAGGACGCGGCTGCTCGCGCCCTGACATTGGCAGATACTCCGGCGGTGGCCGAGCGGTGCAGGCGTGTTGCACACGAGCGATTCGACCTCATCACCGTCGGCGGTGTCAGGTACCGCCGCCTCTACGATCGCCTGAGATCATGATCGCTGGCACAGGGCGCGACATGTATCGTTGATGCCCGACACATCCCGCACTCGGTTGAGCCCGCGTTTCAGACCCCGCGGCACGGTCAGCGAGCGAGGCCCCCTTTGGCGACTTTATGCCGCATTGCCGCATCAGCCGCACCAACGCCATCTGGACGGATCCAACGCGGCGTGACCCCGTCAGCGGCCAAACGAGCGGAGCCGCCGGGCTGCGATCCAAGCCGCAAGCCGTCGGCTCGAACTCGAAAGAGAACCAGCCGTGTTTTCTCGAACTTGGTCTGGAGGATCAGCAACGTGCCCGCGTGCGGGTCGTAGTCGCGGACATCAAGGCGCACGACTTCGCCGATCCGAAGTCCAGAGGAATACAAGAGGGGCTGATAGGGAATTCTAACTGTCGGCAGTTCGAGATTCGAGGGGAATACTGGCCCGGATGCGGGGGGATCCTGAATGTGGCAAGCGACTTGGGAAGGAAGAGAGCGTCGACGGCGAAGCGGGGGCCGGAGGTGTTTGTTGGTGTCTTCGAGGCACACGGAAAGTATCCGCACGAAGAGGGTATGTCCAGCGTCAACTATTCTTTCCGCTCCCGTTGCCTGGACTAGGCTCACGGAGGTGTTCTGGCCCGCGCCGGAGCGCCTGGCGGCGGCGGACGTCGAGGCGCTCCGCGAGAGCGCGCGACAAGCCGCGGTGGAGCGCTTCTCGATCGATGACGTCGGAATCCCGCGCTACCGCCGTTTGTACGAACGGATCGCGGCCGCTTAGGGCGGCCCGATGGCTTCGAGCGGGCCGGTCGACCGGCTCCGATTGTTGCCAGCTTCGAATCCGTCGTGCTACCTTTTCGCTCGTAGGTCTTCCGTCTCCCAAAAAGCCAACACGTTGTCGTCTTCGACCTGCCCTCTCTGCGCCTTCGAGTCGTTCGCGCCCGCCTGGCTCGGCACGACTCTCTATCGCGGGAAAGAGTTCCCGTACGTCGCCTGCGGGCGCTGCGGCTCGCTCTACTGCCGGCCCATGCCCGACGCCGAGGATCTCGCCTCGATGTATGGAACGAGCTACGGGAGCTGCTCCGGCCCGGACAGCGTCGCCGATCCCAAAGAACCGGAATGGGTGCTCGATTGGCTCGAACGGACCCCGCCGGGCTCATTCGTGGACTACGGCTGTGGGGGCGGTGACCTCCTGGTCGGAGCGACGACGCGCGGTTGGAGGGCTCTTGGGGTCGAGCTCGCTCCGGACGTGGTGAAAGAGACCTCCCGAAGGACGGGACTTCCCGTGCTGACGGTCGAGGGGGTCCTGGGGAAAGGTGCCTTCGCCGACGTGCTGCACCTGGGCGACGTTCTCGAGCACCTCACGGATCTCGACTGCGAGATGCCTCGTATTCTGTCGCTGATCAAGCCCGGCGGGCTCCTTCTCGCGCAGGGGCCTCTCGAGGCGAATGGAAATCTGTTCACCTGGATGCTGCGGCTCGCTCGAT
>Ga0326597_10007860_pt1 | contig 14447 bp, 14 predicted proteins | sample RVTome_12_FD_203789 | JGI IMG/M metagenome (GOLD analysis project Ga0326597, IMG submission 203789) | Soil microbial communities from uranium-contaminated site in the Upper Colorado River Basin, Wyoming, United States - RVT100D185 | ecosystem: Environmental > Terrestrial > Soil > Contaminated >... | reverse complement strand
TCGCTGGGATCGTTGCAACGAGTTCTCTCTGGGATAAACCCCAGACCCAATCGGAGTGATTGCGGAGGACTTGCTCCCAAACCCGCTCGAAATTCAAGGTGACTTCGGACGGAGCGCCGACGTGCCGTTCACGAGCACCCTCTGATCGGAGCGATACGCGCCCATACCGCGTGATCTGAGCGGTCGTTCGCTTGGTCGAAGGTACGAGCCTGGGCTCCGCGTCGCTGTTTCTTGGAACCTGGAATCATCTGCGGGCATCTAGGAGTGATGACACTCAATCAATCTGCGGAAATGGCATGACCGAGACCATGTGGCAGCGAGTACGCGAAGGAGACAACACCGCCTTCTCCCATATGTTCGATGAGTACTCGGATCTGATTTACAACGTGGCGTTCCGGAGAACGGGGAGCTGGGAGGCGGCCGAAGAGATAGTCTCGACGGTCTTCCTTGAGGCGTGGCGGCAGCGAGCCACGGTTGCCGAGCACGAGGGGTCGATTCGACCGTGGCTGCTTGGCGTGGCGCTGAATCTGATCCGGCGACATTGGCGTCAAGCCGATCGCCAGCGGCGGGCGTCGTTGCGGCTCGTGTCGGACCACACTCATTCGGACCACGCCAGCGATGTCGCGGATCGGCTCGACGCTGAACAGACCATGAGCCGCATCCTGGACACCCTCAAGCGAATCCCAGTCGACCAGAGAGAGATCGTCCAGCTTTGGGCATGGGAAGAGCTCACCTACGACGAGATTGCTGCGGTCCTCGACGTCCCCGTCGGGACGGTCAAGTCGCGGCTGCACCGTGCTCGAGAGACTCTCCAGCTAACGGTGGACAATCGCCACTCATCCCCTGGGCCAACTGAACCGGACTCACCTCAGGCATTTACTGATCGACAGATTCGAGGAGGAACAACGCTATGAGACACACCGACTTCTTGGAGCCGATCCCACAAGAACGGGTAATCCCTGCCGAACAGAAGCGCAGGATGCGAGTGCAACTGATGGATGCCATCGAAGGAGCCCAGGCCGGCCATTCGCGGACAAGGCGTGAGACAAGAGCCCGTCGACGCATCACATTTGTGGCGGCCGTCTTGCTCTCACTGCTCGGTGTCGGCGCGGCTTGGGCGTTCACCAGACAGCCCGAACAGACCACCAGGATCCTATGCCCAGAGAACCTTGTGATCGCCGCAGTGAGTGGCGACCCAGTCGCCGATTGTGCAGGAGTCCTCCGCGACGTCGGCATCGAACCTCCGGCGATGGTCGCCTACACCAACGAGGCAGGAGCTGTCGTCGTCATTGAGGCCGGGGGCGAGGCTCCCGCAAGCTGGCAACCCCTGACAAACGCCTTCCGCCAAGACGTCTCGATCATCGAATTGGAAGCAGCACTCAGCGACGTGACCACCGGACTCGACGCAGGCTGCTACTCCACACAAGAGGCTATCCCGCTGGTGGAACAGACGCTCGACCGCTTCGGTTTCGACTGGACTGTGGAAGTCGCTCGGGAGGCAGATGGCCATTCGACCTGTGCAACCAGCTTCCTCCAGCCCGAAACGTCCACCGTGGGACTCACCGCCGTCGAGGGCTCGGCTCCAGGGGACGATCAACCTTGGATCGCCCTCGGTATACAGCTGAACGAGGCGCTGAAAGAAGAGTGCCTCGACCTCGACGAAGCCGCCGACCTGGTGGAAGGCCTAGCTCAGGACCTGAACATGACAGAAATGTTGTCGATCACCCAGACCACCGACGAGCAGGCGAACTGCACCAGAGGAACAGTGACCGTCGGGGGTCTGGTCTTCGTGGATCTACGCGGTCCGGCAAGCAACTGAATGGCAGCCCGGCTGCCAAATCCAGCAGCCTGCTCAACGTCGCCCTGGGTTCGGAATTGGAACCAACTCCACCCGGAAGCGACACCGAACCCAGGTCGGTGTCCTTGTTGACGACCGGCGGCATTCTCGATGCGACTCCGACATCCGAACGCCGAAGTGCCTGATTGGTATGGGCGGGGCGGTTGTGCTGGGGATCGGTTGATCTGAGTGATGCTGGTGCTGATTCATTAGTTCCTTCAAATCCGGCCGCCGCTCGCGTCGGGACGGAAAGACATGACCGATGGTCCCGATCTTCATAACGTCCTGGACCTGATGGACTCTCAGACTGCTCTCCTGATTACCACCATCGGCCTTGTTATCGCGACAGGTGTCCTGGCTTCGTTCACCTGGGGACTATGGCGGGAAACGAAGGCGGCTCGGCAACCCCGACTTGTCGCCTACATCGACTTCTTTCCACCCGACCACGGCGAGATACGCTTCGTGAACGCCGGTACCGGGTCAGCTCTTGATGTCGACATCACATTTGCGGCCGAGGGTGGCGAGGTGCGTCGGCTCAACCCGCCAGTGGTTCTGCCTGGCGACGGATTGAACTACCACCTCCTTTCGACGCTCGACACGGAGTCGAACCCTGAAGTCAAGGGACTCGGCAAGACGGTTGAGGCATTCCCTGTGATGGTGGTCGACGGCACTTATCGGGATGTGCGGGAACATATCTACAAGCTGAACCAGCGACTCGACATCGCAGAGCTCTGGAACGAAGCCAAGCGAGGACGACGCCTGGCGGCGTTTCGGGGCCCCCTCCTGCCCTTCTACACACTCCTTGAATCTCTGCGGAACGAGGTTCGACAGCTCGTCAGCCAGCTGCGCAAGTAGCGACCACCGCCAGGAATGGAGCTTTAGGGATTCCCGACCTCCCTTACGTGCCTGATTGATGGCTCTACGCGGCCATCGGGGGTTTGCGGCCTCTGATCTTGGTGGTGGGTTGAGTATCCCATTGCACTCCGTGGTTGAGGAGTAGCCGGAGCCGATAGTTCTCGAAGTTGCGATAGCCGTGGGCGGCTCGTCTTTGTCTCTCGACGATAAGGTTGGCTGCTTCGGTTTTGGCATTCGAGTAGTGCTGGTCGTGGTAGGCGAGGATCTCGGTCTGCCACTGGCGGACGGTCCGAGCGAGCCGGGACAGCTCGGGGGACGTCGACTTGGTCGACCCAGTGGTAGAACACGTCGAGGGCGCGACGAGCCTCGGTGATGTCGTCGGACCCGTAGACGTCTCGGAGCAGCTCTTTGCCCGTCCAGGTGGAGGCGATCTCATCCCAACGGTCCCCGTCGGGATGATCTAGAGCATTGTTGATCCGCTCTTGTTGACGGTCGGTGAGCCGTTCTCGGCCTCGCAACAGGAGATGCCGGATCCCGTAGAGGGGGTCGCCTTTGCGGCCTCGATGCCCGGTCACCTCCTGTTGGGTCCGCTGCCGGACCTCGGTGACCACCTGATTCGCCAGCCGGATGAGATGGAAGTGGTCGACCACCACTTGAGCTCGGGGCAGCAGCTTGCGTACGGGTCGGAGATAGCCTCGCCATGGGTCAACCGACACCGTGGCCACCCCGGCTCGGATCTCGGCGGGTTGAGCAGCCAGATAGCGGCTGATCCCGGCTCCGGAGCGGCCCTCGATGATGTCGATGAGCCGGCCCGTGTCCAGATCACAGAAACCGATCGCCCACCCTCGAGGACGATGCCGCCACCGGTGCTCATCCATGCCCAGGGCCGTCACCCCGTCCAACCCCAGCTCTTCGACCAGCGGTGCACCGAACTCCCGCACCGTCTCCATGACGGTATGCCAGCCCACCCCCAGATCAGAAGCCACCGATGCCACCGTCCGGCCCTTCTCACCCACCTCGGTGAACGCCCAACGGCGGGCCCGCTCCGCCAACACGGCTCGAGGTCTGATCTGTGGGTGGGATTCCGACCACGAACCCCGCTCACAGTCCGGGTCAGGACAAGACCAGCGGCGTTTCCACCACACCAGACGCACCGGCCGGCCCCCCGTCGGCAGATCCCGGACCACCGTCTTACGGCGGCCCTTCCCCTTCGCTCGGGTCCCACAGTCCGGACAGCCCACCACATCGGCCGTGGTCTCCACCCCGACCCACAGCTCACCCTCAGACTCGACGACGGCCTCCACTCGAAACCCAGGGATTCCAAGAAGAGCAACGTCGGATTCGATACCGTCAACCATGCCTATGGCCTCCACTCTCGGCGGCTATTTCCACCACCAAGAGTCGTGAGGCCATAGGTCACATCACGGCATTTCCTCAGCCGTTAAGCGAAACCCCCACCCCCGACCATCGCGAAGAGCCTGATTGATACCGAGCGGTCTCAAATACGGGCGGTTCCGATCGGGATCAGTTGATCTGCGCTAGTCGTCTGGGTGAAGGACAGTTCGTCAGTTCAGTAGAAGCGCTTCGAGGCCGATCTCGAGTTCACGCTTAAGCATGTCCGCCAGGGCCTCTCGATCTTTGTGAGAGTCCGGCAAATCCCCGCCTTCATCACCCATTCGGATGCTGACGGCGGACCCGCCGGGTCGGGTGTCGAATAGGTCAATGACCACTCGGCAGATCGGGGACCTCGTGTCCTTCTGACCCGTGCTCTCATATCCATACCAACCCATGAGACCTCCTGAGTTTGTGGATGCTATTTGGCGTTCGACCAACTCGTCACGGTTCGGTAGGCGGTTCGCTACGGTGCCGATCGGTCGGCTGCCGCCGCTGCGTTTGCAGCGTGGGCAATGGCGTCAAGAGTCCTCTGAGGCTCCGTGGTCGACTCTGCCCAGCCCTCCTCGTCCCATCCCATGAATTCGAGATAGGTCGACACTGCGTTGCAGAAGCCGAACGCCGCGTATTGAGCACCCACGCATACCAGCCAGACAGGCACCCCTGGACCAGTTAGCTGATCGCGCTGTTCCGGCCGCGCGTACCCAGTGAGGGTCCCAAACATGTTCCCGTGCGTCACCTCCGAGAGACGCGCGTAGATGTTCCGAGCATCGCCGGAGATTCCCGCCATGGCCTGAAACTGATTCCCGATCAGATCAGACGCAGTGGGGATCTCTCGACCTCCCGAGACAATCTTCTGAAGATTGTGTTGATTCGCCAGTTCGTCGATTCGCGTCTGAAAGGCGTGCCTCATCGCCCTCTGTTGCTCTGACCGATCATCGGTCACCGTCAGAAGTTCATCCGACCGGTCGACCTGATCCAGCGACCAACGCTCGAGCAGAAGTGTTCGCTGCATCCGCAGACGCGCTGTGATCTTGGGATCGATCAACCACCAGCAGAGAGCGGACACCTCAAGTGTCACACGGAGCAGGGACAGGACCGCAAACCGGTGCACCGAGGCACGCTCCCGGTTGGAGTAGATCAGACGCGAAGCTGCCTGAAGATGGTCAGACGGTATTCCGAGCGTCGTCCAGACCCAACCTGCGGTAAACATCGTTCCAGCCGTCTCCGCTGCTCCGATTCGAGCCCGCCTCTCCGTTCCGGCTTTCGACGTTTCGCGCGGCTCGGCGTCGTCAAGCATGCTGTTGAAGTAGTCGTCCAGAGCACGACCAATCGCAAGCAGACCAGCGGATACGTCGAGCAACGTAGAACGCACTATCGAATGTTGTCACATGGAGCAGAAGACGTCCCTCGCACCGGGACTACCGAGCGGGAAGTGCCGTTATCGGGCGGCGTTCGGATATGGGCGTTACCGCTCGGGATCGGTTGTTATGTTGTACTGAACAGAGAGTCGATAATCTTCGAGAACGAATCAGCTGGGGCAGTCGCCGCCAGCGAGTAATCTGTTCAAGAAGTTCAACTCCGAGACAGTGTCGAGACGTTGTGCCTGTCTTTCCGGGAAGGTCTGTAGCGACACGGCGTGCCCGGTCAGGAACTGCGGGGAGCCGGAGTCTCCGAAACCGGTGTCACCGGTCCACACATCGGTCGGGTGGTAGTAGAGCCAGTTGGGATCGACACCCGTGATCCCGGTGAGTGCGGTCTTGCGATAGCCGGGGACGAAGAAGGTCGTTTCTTGCTGACGGCCTTCGGTCCCGTAGCCCACCAGTTGGAGAGGCTTTCTGGTCAGCGAGCCGGCGGCGGCGAGGCGGTCCAGCCATCCCGGCTGGGGCAGCTTGACCGGCGGAACGTCGAACGTTCCCGGGTCGAAACTGAGAACGGCCAGATCATGCTCGAACCCGACCGCCCCGTCGTAACCCGGGTGCATGCACACGGCGTCTGCATAGGTGACGTCGGCGTGTATGGGAAAGTCCGTGATGTTGAACAGGGAGAAGTCAAACCATCCCGGCTCGTTCACGGGATCGTCCGGGGAGCCAGGCTCGAGTGTCACGACCCAAGGGGCCTCAGGCCCAAAAACGTCGATGCAATGAGCGGCGGTGGCGAAGGCAGAGTCTGAGATGACAAAGCCGGAGCAGAAGACAAATGCCGGAAGGGGTCCGTCTGGGCCGTCAAAGTCGATTCCCATTAGACCTACATTGCGATGACGGGGTCCGTCGGGTCGGCCGTTCTCAATGGCATTCGCCGGCATCATCGTTATGAGCAGTAGGAAGGACAGGAGCGCGGCTAACCACAGTCTCGGCGCCTGGCTGGCCCTGGCAGCGGTCGGTTCCTGTGACATGGCGGCCTCCTCGGTGCAGAATTCTGCAACCCAACATAAGGAGACACGGCGGCGGCGTCTGTCTCTGGTCTACCCGAATATGGGTAGAGGTCTACCTAAATATGGCTCAGGTCGACTCGACGAACGGCGAAAGCCTTTTGATTGCTACGGCAACTGCTTCTTCGCGGCTGCGTGCGTTGAGCTTGCGCATAACCGCAGCCACATGGTGCTCCACTGTCCGAGGCGAGACAAACAACCGGTCGGCGATTTCCGTGTTGGACAGCCCCTCAGCCAGCAGGGCAAGGACTTCGTCTTCGCGCGCTGTCAGGCCCATCGGGTGACGTCTCGTGGTGTGAGCCCTTCCCCTCGGAATGGACACGCCGTCTGCACGCAATTCCCCTCGTAGCTTGGCGGCTACGGCGGCGGCTCCAAGCGTCTCCAGGATCTCGAGGGCCTGGAGCCGATCACGTGTTTCGCCGTGAGAGAGGGCGATCGCACGTTCGTATGGGTATCCGAGTTCCTCCCAGAGTTGGGCGGCTTTCAACGGTTCACCGACCAGGATGAGTCGATACGGCTCGGCGATGCCATCCGGCACCTCGGAACGCTCTCCCAGCTTCCAGAGCCAAAACGCCAGCAACCCGGCGTTCCAAATGTGCTCAAGTCGAACCGTGTCGTCGAGGATCTGATTGAAGACTTTCAGTCGATCGGGTTCGGACGCTCCGGTCAGCCATATGTTCTCTGCAATCGCGGCGGCAGCGATAGAGGCGAAATGAGGGTCGCCGACCTTCGCCATGGATACCCAGGCACGCTCCAGAGCATCCACGGCTTCTGGGGCACCCCGACGTGTCTGTAAGATCCCCAGTACCCAATCGACGTCGGACGCCCAGATGGATGAAGCGTATGCGTTGGCCAGCCTCCCCTCAGTGGCCTCGCTCTCCGCCAAATCGAATTCGCCTTTAGCCAATAACAGTTCCGCATGGAGGGCTCGGAGTGGTATCTCCAGCATGGGAACCTTGAACCGTGCTGCTATATCCGTCAGATCGCGAAAGCCATCCTCGGCCAGCTGCAAATCACCCTGGCGCACAGCAGCACCGGCAAGGTTGTAAGTCGCCCGAGCTTGTTGGAACAGGTGTTCGCCGGCTTCGGCCAGCGCTCGGGCCTCATGGAGGAGATCCTTGCCCTTCTCATCTCCCATCCTGTACAAGGACAGACCCTTGATGCTCATCGCATGGATCAGAGTCAGATCAGCTCCTGACTTACGGGCGAGTTCGATAGCGTTATCTGCCGTATTCGACGCCTGCCTCAGACGTCCGCCCATCATTGCCATCCACGCCTCGAGGTTTACCGCCTGAGCCAGCGGCGGCCCCGCAGGCTGAGCTTTCAAGATGGTCATTGCTTCCTTGAGAAGTCGATCGGGCTCACCGGCTGCTGAGACGGGCTGGGCGATCTCCACAGCGGTGAGAAGCGTTCGGACCAGCGCTTCATCGTCCCCGATCGACCGGTACACATCCATGGCGCGTTGAAGAATCCCAAAGGCGTCGCGGTAATTGTCCGTGTAGTGCTCGCTGTCGGCCCATTCCTCCAACAGGACGCCTCGATCCGGGGGTGGGATCAGATCGAGGTGCGGCTCCAGGGCCTTGAAATGGGAAACAGCCTCCCGGTGACCGTCTACTGCCCTGGCTGCCCTCGCCGCCGACGGCGTATGAGTGATGATCGCTTCGATATCACCGGCCTCGCGGGCATGGTGGGCCAGTCGAGCTGGGCTTGATATCTCGGGAAAAGTCGACAGCCCCTCCAGTACCCGCATATTGAGATGCCTTCTACGTGCGGGCGCCAGCGAGGATTCCACCGCACGACGGGTCAGCTCATGTCTAAAGCCAACCGTGGTCCCTCCGACCAGGACAAGTCCCAGCCTCTCGGCCTCCTTCAACAGTTCTCCAGGACCTTCGAGAATCAGGTCAACAAGTTCTCTCTCGGCCTCCCCAGGGATCACCGAGAGCAGTTCGACGGCTCCACGTGCCGACGAAGAGAGTTTGGCGACCCGACCCAGTACCGAGTCCTGAATCGACGGTGGAACTCCGGTTGCTTCGGTGCCGAGAACCTCTGTCACGAACAACGGGTTCCCGTTGGTAAGTGCCATCAGCTCTGCGCTCTCTGCCTTGCTCCTGCCGGCCAGTTGAGCTACCGCATCCGCAGAAAGGCCAGCTAGCTGTATGCGGATCACTGTGCCTGGGTGGAGCAGCCCGATTACGGCACGCAGTGGATGGTCGACATCGACCTCGCTGTCCCGGTAGGTGAGAATGAGTAAACCGTGGGTCTGATCGATGCGACGACCCACATACTGGACTACATCAAAGGTGGCCTCGTCAGCCCACTGGGTGTCCTCGATGACGAGGACCGTAGGACGTAAGGAACGCTCCAGGAGATCCAGGATCGCCAAGAGAAGACCTGGCAGGTCCGAGCTTTCCAGCGGACCCAATAGCGACTTCTCTCCTACACGGGCCATATCCCAAAACGGACCCAGCGGCCGAGGCGCCGACAAATCGTCACAAGAGCCGGCAAGCATATGAGCCTCGCCACGATGGACTGCGAGGAACTCGTTCACCAGAGCGGTCTTACCTATGCCCGCCTCCCCGCGGATGAGCACCACTCGCCCGCTCGACGAGCGAACTCCGGCGAGAACGTCCGCCAGTAGGTCCAACTGCGGTGCCCTCTCCAACAGCATCTCGACAAAACCCATCGTTAGCTGACATGAGTCAACTCCATTATGGGGGATGTGCGACCAAAAACGGTGAACTCCAGGCCGAGGTTGAAGCGGGTGAAGGCATGCGAGTCGCCGAGTTTGGTGTCGGCGTCGGCGTCTCCTGCTGATACACCCGACTCGATGACCAGCACTCGGTGTCCTTCGGACGACCGACCAGGACGTGCCGATACCGCTCACCTCCTGAAATGCTCGTTATCCGCTCAGAATTGTCGTTGTGCGTGCCTGTCTCCGGAGCCGGGACGCGTTGGCTCGGTCGACCGTCGGTCGTACCATCAGTCCATCAACGATCTCACTGAGTCCGTGGCCCGTGTCGCCTCCGAGACCGAGTTCTCGGGAGTGGTCCGAATGGACAAAGGTGACGACACGCAATTTTCCGAGGCCTACGGGTTGGCCCACCGAGGTTTCCAGTTGCCGAACACAGACGACACGCAGTTCGCCATCGCCAGTGGAGGCAAAGGCTTCACGGCGCTGGCCGTCGTGAGCTTGATTGTGGACGGCGTACTCTCGCTGGACACCACGGCTCGCTCGGTGCTCGGTGACGACCTCCCGCTCATCGCCGATGACGTGACCATCGGGCATCTGCTGGCGCACAGGTCCGGTATTGGTGACTACATCGACGAGGAAAACGAAGACCTGGCATCGAACGACTACGTGCTTGTGTCCCCGGTGCACGAGCTGGCCACCACCGAGGCGTTCCTCTCAGAGGTAGATGGCCACCCGACCAAGTTCGCGGCAGGAGAGCGGTTCTCCTACTGCAACGGGGGCTACATCGTCCTCGCGTTGATCGCCGAGCGTGCCAGCGGCACCGCCTACCACGACCTGGTCAACGAGCGGGTTCTTGTCCTAGCCGGATTGGCGGACACAGGGTTCTTCTGTTCGGATGAGCCGTCCGGCCGCATGGCCCTCGGTTACCTGCACCCCGACGGCCTTCGGACCAACGTTCTGCATCTTCCCGTCCGCGGGAACGGCGACGGCGGGATCTACACGACCGTCGCCAACATGCACACCTTCTGGAACGCCTTCGTCGACGGCCGGATAGTGCCGGACGAGTGGGTGGTGGAGATGACCCGGCCACACAGCGTCGTGCCCGAGAACAACGCGAGGTACGGCCTCGGCTTCTGGCTAGCGGAGACCGGTCCCGCCGTGAAGCTGGTCGGGAGCGACGCGGGAGTGTCGTTCTATAGCGTTCACGACCCCACAACCCGCTCGACCTGGACGGTCATCTCCAACACAACCAACGGCGCCTGGCCGATGGTGAAACATTTGCTGAATATTCTCGGCCGCTGACGGCGAGCCTGTGTAAGCCCGACGCGACAAGGCATGCTCACCGAACCGTCATCCCCGAACCACAATCCCCCCCAAGAAATGCTCGCCACGCAGCGCGGTGAGCACCGCCCGAGACGGACCCTGGAGGTGCCGTTCTCGCGCATCTCATCAAATGTTCGTTACTCGCCCGGAATTGGTGATATCGGGGAATTGGTGATATCGGGCGGACAAGTCTGCCTGCCGAGTCTGCGAGCTCGAGAGATGTGCTTGCCCCCTGTCCTGAGCCGTAACGGTTGCATGGGCTGCGATTGGAGCCGCGGGCGCACCCCGACTCCGGGGTACGCCCGCTGTCCGTTCTCGGTCACGGTGTCTCGTTATCGCGGGCCGTTTGACGGTTCGGTGTACGTGGAGATCGGGTATTCCAGTGATGTGATGTTCCACTCGAGGAATTGCTCGGTCACCATGTCTGCGTTGTCTCCATCCGACGCTGGGGGGACCAACCCGTCCAATGCGGTGATATTCCAGTAAAGGAACGGATCCACTGCCTGCGACTCCGCGATCCGGGCCGGAACTGTCGGGGACAGATGATCCAGATCAGTGGTGTTGAGTCGCAGGAACTCATCGTGGGCCAAACCTGCTGAGCTCACCCGTGCCACGTCTGACCTGTCCGTCGAGGGACTGCTGTCGGGGATGAGCAACCCGCCAACCACTCCGAGCATGAGCCCCACCGCAGCTATTCCGACACTCACAATCGAGAATCGTCTCGCCGTGGCTGCCCCGGGATGTGCGATCGTGTTGAACAGTGACATCAGGCACCTCCTTGTTGTCTGCCGGTCACTGCTCCGAACGTATGGACAGCTGCCTTTCGGGTCTTCGGGGTGGGCCACCCAGATATGAGGTGGCGGCTACCTAATCGACGGCCGACCAATCACCTAGACGCGAGAAGCCCCTGGTCGACAGCGCTGGCCACTGCTTCGTCGCGTGTCGATACGTTGAGCTTGCTCAAGACCGCGGCTACGTGATGCTCCACAGTCCTCGGGGACAGGAAAAGCCGGTCGGCGATGTCGACGTTGGAGAGACCCTCCGACAGCAGGTCGAGGACCTCTGCCTGGCGTGCGGTGAGGCCCACCGGATGCTCCCTGGTCTCCCTGGCTCTGCCACGCGGAACAGAGACTCCTCGATCTCTCAGCTCTTGTCTCAGCTTGGCCGCCACCGCAGTCGCTTCCAGCGATTCCAGGATGTCGAGAGCATCGAGTTGGGTTTCGGTGTCGCCATGAGACAGGGCAATCGCCTTCTCGTAGGGACAGCCGATCTTGTCCCATTCCTGTGCGGCCGCCAGCGCCTGGCCTTCGATAATGAGGCGATAGGGCTCGGCGATGCCCTCCGGAGCAGCCGAGAGCTCCCCCAACTTCCACAGCCAAAGGACGATCAGGCCGGCCGACCACGCCCTCCCAAGCCGTAGACCCTCCTCCGCAATCTCTTTGATCTCTGATACCGGCATGTCGTCGGCGCCGGAGATCCAGGCATATTCGGCGAGAGCATCTGCGGCGAGAAACAACCCGTTGTACTCGCCAGTGTCGAGAGCTAGCGCCCACGCTCGGTTCAACGTATCTCTTGCCGTATTCCGACCCTGTCGGGCCTCCACCTTGCCGACAAGGGCCAGAGCCTCGATCACATCGAATCCCTTGCCCCCGGTTAGCTCTCTGGCGATGTTCTCGGCCTTCCCCCATTCCCCTTTGAGCTCCAGCACGGTCGCATAGGTCAGAGAGGAATGTTGCCAGATACCTGATTCCTCGTGCCCACTCAAGACGTCAAGGTTGGCTAGTGCGTAGTCTTCGGCGTTGGATAAGTCGCGAACCTCGGCGGCGACCGAGCATGGTTGACCAGGGCCCGGCTCTCTTCTTCCCATAGGCCCGCGGCTCGGGCATGCTGGCGGGCTTCGTTCAATGTTTCCAAGCCGTCGGGATAGCGAGCCAGGTTGAGAACTGTTCCCCGATGGTTGAGACAGCGGACGAGTATCCGTTCGTCGATCCCGGGTCCCGCCGCCTCCAGGGTTCGCTCCACCAGTTCGAGCGTGGCGGTGACATCGCTAGCCTGCATGGCGAAAAACGCATTGACTTCGAGGGCCCGGGCCAGCTCGCGCCCGTCAGGGTTTGTGCCCAGCACTTCGATGGCCTGACGGGCGTACCTCTCGGCTGCGTCCCGCTCACCAGCGTATTTGTGGTAGTAGGCGGCGCGGACGAGCGTGCGGGCCTCTGCTGCTCGATCACCAATCTCCCGGTAAAGGCGAAGTGCCTTCTCGACATGAGTGCTCGCCTCGGTCCAGTTGCCCGCGATTCTCTCCGTCCTTGCCCAGTCCTCGAGTAGGGACGCTCGAACGTCCGAAGCGAGATGGTCGAGATACGGCTCCAGCTGGCGGAAGTGATCCACCGCTTCCCTGTGGCTTCCCACTGCCGAGGCGGCCAGGGCTGCGGCGGGTGTATGGGAAAGAATGGATTCCACGTCATGGGCCTCGCGGGCATGATGAGCGAGATGAGCCGGATCGACGTCTTGTGGAAGCGCATCGAGGACCGTCTGATTCAAGGCAATCCTCTCGTTGGCCGTGAGTGAGGTCTCGACCGCCTGTCGAAGCAGTTCGTGACGAAAACCGATGGACTCGTTGTCCACATCCAGCAGACCGCGCTGCTCACATTCAGCGATGCTTTGGTCGACATCCTCTCTGACCAAACGCTGCAGCTCCTCTTTGCTGACTGATTTCGGGATCACCGAGAGCAGGTTGAGCATTTCTCGGGCCGAAGGTGACATCCTCTTCACCCGTGCCATCACCGAATCCTGAACCGAGGACGGAACCGCATCTGGTGATCCCGCGGCCATCTCAGTCACCAAGAAAGGATTGCCGTCGGTGGCGGTATAGACACGCTCCAGATCAAGGTAGGAGTCGGCGAGAAGCGAAGAGACCGCAGTCTTCGAGAGACCGCCAAGTCGCATCCTCACCACCCGGTCGGGAGAAAGACCACCCATCACCCGTCGCAACGGGTGGTCGAAATCAACCTCTCCATCCCGATAAGTGAGAACCAGCAACCCGTATGTGTCCCCAATCCGCCGACCGAGGTAGCTGACTACGTCGAGCGTCGCCTCGTCGGCCCAATGTGTGTCTTCGATAACTGCGATCGTGGGACGCAGCGAGCGTTCCAAGAGATCGAGGATCGCCTCTGTGAGACCCCACCGATCCTCGGCCTGCAACGGGTCTCTGAGCAAAGACTCATGTCGAGCCATGTCCCAGAACGGCGCGAGAGGCCGAGGCGTGGCCAGATCGTCACACCCGCCAAGGAGGACGTGCGCTTTTTCTCCATAGCGTTCTAGAAATCCTCGCACCAGAGCCGTCTTGCCGATCCCAGCCTCACCGCGGATCAGCACCACGCGTCCACCAGAAGCTTCGACATCCTCCAGAACACCAGCTAGAAGATCCAGGTCTTTTTCCCGCTCCAACAGCACATGAGGTGCGCTCATCGGCATCCGAATCCGCCGCGACAACACTCAATTCAACTCGAATCAGCCACGAACCGTTACAAGACCGGGCTAATCCCCCAGCCCGCTCAGCCAATCATGTCAGGTGGTTCAAGCTTCTCGATGGCTCGAGTCAGATCGCGTGCGGGACCACTGGCTTGCGTACTTCAGGATCCGGCGCAGCCCTAGTGGACATTGTCGGCAAACAGAGTCGACCCCGCAACAGGTTCAGCTGACCCAGGTCGTCACCCTCGACCAGCACACCAACAAGAGCGCATAATGCGCGCCCGCTAGCCAAGAGACCGGTGAATCCACCCACGCATAACCGGCTGGGAGTGATGATTGCGGCCTTGTGGCACGCACCGGTCGGGCGGTGGTGCGCCTGTTGAGCTGATTAGGCCCAGCTCGGTCGGGTCCGTTCCGCCGTCCCGGTAGTGCTTGCCACCCCTTTG
>Ga0326597_10007859_pt1 | contig 14448 bp, 13 predicted proteins | sample RVTome_12_FD_203789 | JGI IMG/M metagenome (GOLD analysis project Ga0326597, IMG submission 203789) | Soil microbial communities from uranium-contaminated site in the Upper Colorado River Basin, Wyoming, United States - RVT100D185 | ecosystem: Environmental > Terrestrial > Soil > Contaminated >... | reverse complement strand
GATAACCAAACAAGCCGGTGCGCTCGGCGCAAGTAATCCGACCTTACCTGCTTGTCTCACAGTATTGTACTCCGCATTTATTCGATCCAGGGGCGGAGCGAATGAGTTGACCTCGAGCCTGAATTGCACGATACTGTAAATAAGAACGCCGGTTCTACCAAGCAGAATTACGGTTGCGCAAACATGCTTCATCGCCGCCTGTCGCAATAAACCACAAAGATACTCGTGAACCTGGACCCAGGACTGGAGGCAGCTGCCCCTGTGGTGACTGCGATGACGCATACCCTTGCTGACTTTGCGTTACGAACGTCGTGGGCCGATCTGCCCGAGAAAGTGCGATCCGAAGCGGCGCGCGCTATTGTCAACTACGTGGGGTGCGCGCTCGGAGGATCGAATACGCCGACGGTCGAAGCAGCTATGCGTGGAATTACCGGCCTTGCCGGTCGCGGCTTAACGCCGGTGTTCGGGCGCACTGAGCGCCTTGACTTCGTCAACGCAGCGGTCGTCAACTGTCTCAGCTCTGCAGCGCATACGTATGACGACACGCACCTGAAAACGATCACTCACCCGACGGGGCCCGTTGCGGCCTCGATACTCGCCCTGGCTGATACGCGCAAGGTCTCAGGTGAGGATCTGCTGCTCGCGATGGTGCTCGGCATGGAAATCGAGTGCAGGATCAGTACTGCGATTACGGCTCCTGACACGGGAGCGCATGGCGGCTGGTACATCACGGGCGTCTCGGGCGGAATTGGTGCGGCTGCGGCGGCAAGTCGGTTGCTGGGACTGGATCACGATCGCACGGTGTCGGCGCTGGGGCTCGCGGCGACCCAGGCGTGCGGTTTGCGCGCGACGCACGGCAGCATGGCGATCGCATATGTTCCGGCGCTGGCCGCACGTAACGGACTGACCGCCGCGTACATGGCTGCTGCGGGTTTTACGTGCAGCGATATTACGATCGATGGTCGCAACGGCTTGCTGCAGGTGATCGCTCCGGCTGCAGAGGCCGCAGCGATTGGCCAAGATCTCGGCGTCCAATTTGAAATCCTGAACAATGCCTATAAGCCTTACCCGTGCGGAATCGTGATTCATCCCACCATCGATGCGTGTCTCGACATCGCGACCAGGCACTCGCCGCGTTTCGAGACGATCGAGCAGGTAGAACTCGAAGTGCATCCCGATGCGCTTAGCCTCGCGTGGCGCAAGCTGCCGGTTACGGTTTTGGACGCTCAAGTGAGTCTTTATCACTGGGCTGCCGCGGCGCTTGTTTATGGCGAGGCAGGTATCGAGCAGGGTGAGCTGCCCTGCATCGAAGATGCGCGGGTTCGAGCGCTGCAGCCGCGCATATCCGCCATCGTGAAGAGTTCGTTGGCGAGTGATCACGCCGTCGCGACAGTGCACATGAAAGACGGCGCGGTATACCGCGCGGAGGTGCTCCACGCGACGGGCAGCGTGGACTGCCCGATGACCGATTCTCAGCTCGGGAGAAAATTCCAGATGTTGGCAAAACGCGCTTTGAGCGACGAGCGCGCGAGCGAACTCCTGCGGGTTTGTTGGGGTATGAGCGCGCTCGAGGATGCAGCCGAGGTGGTCCGCCTCGGAACATCATGACCATTGCAAGAGGACTCCCTGAGCCCAGCAGACCAACGGCATTTATTTTGGCGTCGACGAGTAGCCGAAGCCAGAACACGAGGAGTGACTCAAGATGAGCCTACCTTTCAAGCAGATCGGATTCATCGGCGTGGGCGTCATGGGCGAGCCCATGTGCCGCAATCTCGCGGTGAAGTCAGGGATCAAGGTTATTGCACACGATTGCGATCCCGGCCCGCTACCGCGGCTCAAGAGCCATGGCGTACACGCGGGTGGTTCGGCGCGCGGCGTCGTCGAGGGCTCGGACGTGATTTTCCTGTCGTTGCCTTCGGGTGAGACGGTATACGAAGTGGCCCACGCCGAGGACGGTGTACTCGCGGCGATCAAGGCGGGCCAGATCGTGATCGACACCAGCACCTCATCGGTGGATATCACGCGCAAGCTCGCGCAGGAATTCGCCGAGCGCGGCGCGGTATTCATTGATGCACCGATCGCGCGTACCCGCGCTGCGGCGGAGGCCGGGACACTATCGGTTATGGTAGGTGCTGAGCCGTCCGTGTTCGAAACAGTGCGCCCGCTGATCGCCACGTTTGCAAGCGATATCACGTTATGCGGTCCGGTCGGTTGCGGCCAGGTCCTGAAGATCCTCAATAACATGCTGTTATTCCAGATCGGGCTGGCCGTCTGCGAGGCCAAGGTGATCGGCGAGCATGCCGGGGTCGATCCCGCTCTACTCTTCGACACGCTCTCGAAAGGTTCCGCCGACAGCTTCGCCTTGCGCAATCACGGCATGAAAGCCGTGCTGCCCGGCGAATTTCCGCTGCGGGCTTTTTCAGTCGAATACGCGCGCAAAGATTTGCGCTATGGGTTGCAACTGGCAGAGCAAGCCGGGATTGAGGCTCAAAGCGCCCGCAACGTCGACGCCTGGTTTGCCAAAGCGATCGAAGCCGGCTTGGGCAAGCAGTATTGGCCCGTCATCAGCCGCTTGATCGAAAAATAGCGTCATCACTCCTTTAGCATCGTTTTGTAGGGAAAACCATGGCCAAAACTAAAGCGTCGCGTGCCGGCAACCGCGAAGGCGTCGCGGCGGTCGACCGCGCGCTCGCCATCGTGGCAGCCCTGGAGGCTGGCGCTCGGCCCCTGAGCTTGGCCGACCTCGCGCGCGCCACGGGCATGTACAAGAGCACGTTGCTCCGGCTGCTCGCTTCGCTCGAGCGCAACGCGCTGGTGGTGCGCCGCTCCGATCAGCGATACGCGATCGGGCCGCTTGCTTTGCGCCTGGGGCGAGCTTTTGAGGCGACCTACCACTTGAAAGAGTGCGTCTTACCGGTGCTCGAATGGCTGATCGAACAGGGTACGGAGAGCCCGTCATTTCACGTGCGGCACGATGAGGAGACTCGCCACTGCGTGTTCCGCATAGATTCAAAGCACTCCACGCTGGACCGGGTGAGGGTAGGCGATCTGTTACCGATACGCCGAGGCGCGCCAGGCAAGGTACTCCGCACCTTCGGCAAAGGTTTGTTGGCTGCCCGCGATGCCGGTTTGATCTACACCTCCTTCGGCGAATACGATCCCGGGTGTGCAGCGGCCGCCAGTCCCGTATTCGGTCCAGGCGGAGAGTTGATGGGCGCGTTGTCTTTATCCGGGCCGCTGGAGCGCTTCACGCGTCCCGCTGTCAAGAAGATGAGCCGCCTCCTGCTCATCGCAGCCGAAACGGCCACCCATTCATTGGGCGGCGCTTGGCCCACGACAGGCGCTACCAAACGGGTGGCGCAGGCAGTCAAGTGAGTGAGCGGAAAAAGGAACCCGTCAGCGTGAGCACGCCCCAGTACGAGGTCTACGCGATCCGTTACGCATCGCTTGCGCGCCAGCGCAGCGAGAACTTCATTCAGCGAGACCCGCATGACGGGCCGATGCCGATGGATTTCTTCGTATGGCTGCTGCGCTCCGCCGAGCGCACCGTCCTAATCGACACCGGTTTCAACGCCGCCACGGCTGCCGCACGCAATCGTAAGCTGCTGCGCTGCCCGATCGAAGCGCTGCGCGGCCTGGACGTCGATCCCGCAAAGATCGAAGACATCGTGCTCACCCACCTGCACTACGACCATGCCGGGAATCTCGCGAAACTGCCCCAAGCGCGCTTTCACGTGCAGGAACAAGAGGTCGACTACGTCACCGGCCGCTGTATGGGCTTCGGGGCGCTGCGCCACGCTTACTCAGTCGAAGACGTGGTCGAGCTGGTGCGTAAGGTCTACGCCGACCGGGTCGCATTTCACAACGGCAACGCCGATCTCGCTCCGGGGGTGCAGCTCATGCTGATCGGCGGCCACACGCGCGGGCTGCAGGCGGTGCGCGTATTCACTGCGCGCGGCTGGGTCGTGCTCGCGGCGGACGCGAGCCACTACTACGAGAACATGGAGCGGCGGCAGCCGTTTCCCATCGTATACAACGTAGCCGATATGCTCGCCGGATACGGCAAGTTGGCCGCTGCCGCTGACTCTGCCGCGCACATCGTGCCTGGGCACGACCCCGAGGTGCTGCAACGCTACCCCCTCCTGCGTGGCGACCACGTCGGCATCGCGTGCCTGCACCAACACCCGGGCAACCGCAATTCGACGTGAAAGGTCACGAATAAATCGGCTGCTGCGCTTACGGCCGCCGCGGACCGTTTTTCAATGAATTCCTGATCTGATATTGCGCGAAGCGAAGCGCGGCATAACATCGGACAAGCCGGATACTAACTTCGCGATACCGATTGTAGTTGGATGCCAGACGCCTTGACCACGTTAGCCCACTTTGGGATTTCCTTTTCTATGTAGGCGGAAAATTCCTCAGGCGTGCTGGCAACGATTTCAGCGCCATCAGCTGCGAGTCTCTCCCGAACATCCGGCAGTCGCAAGATCCGTGCAATTTCCATTTGCAATTTTCTGACGATTGCCGTTGCCGTTCCGCCCCGTACCAGTACACCAACCCCTGGACTGAAATCGAAATCCGGAATCCCCGATTCCGCGATGGTGCGCACTCCCGGTGCCGCCGCCGAACGTTTTGCGCTCGTTACGGCAAGCGCTTTGATCCTGCCTGCCGTGATCTCCGGCAGCGCCAGCAGGATGGCGTCAAACATCATCGATACTTCGCCCTTCAACAGGGCAGCACCGGCGTCAGCGTGGCCTTTGTACGGAACATGGACGATGTCGACACCGGTCATTACTTTCAGAAGTTCCGCTCCGAGGTGAGAGGGGGTGCCAAATCCGCCGGAAGCGTATTTAAGTTGCCCCGGTCTTGATTTCATGAAGGCTATGATATCTTCGATCGTGTCGACCGGAACGGAGGTGTTGACCACGAGAATATTCGGCATGGAAATCATCAGCGTGACTGGCTGAAAATCCCTTACCGTGTCGTACGGCAATCCGGAATAAAGACTTGGATTTATCGCATGGGTGCTGGCCGCCAAAATCAGGGTGTAACCATCGGCGGGAAACTTGGCTCCGATTTCTGACCCTCTTATGCCACCGGATCCGGGATAGTTTTCAACGATGACCGGTTGGCCCCAACTCTCCTGGAGATTGCGCCCTAGCAAGCGCGCCAGAATATCCCCGGGGCCTCCTGCCGCGAAGGGCACGATGAATCTAAGCGGTTTACTCGGATAATCGTCAACGTTGACACCGCCCACACCCGGAGGAACCAGGCCCAAGCGGAAGTGAGTTGCAGCATGCAAGAGGGATTTCATGACATTTTTTTCAACAGCCGGCAAAGGGTCCCATGTATTCTACAACTGATTCTTTCATGTGGGTCAATCGCATCGCTTACAAGGTCGGTGCCGTAAGCGTAGTTCGAGTATCCCAACCGCCATTGGTCGGAGAGACTGATGGCGCACCACGCGATTGGCTTGACACCCCTCGGCAATTCCAAGATACTTTCCGCAAGCGGAATAGTCGTTCTGGCAAGCAGAACGGCAGCAACTGAGGACCTCCATGCCAAGACAATACGAGGTGATCGTGGTTGGGAAGGGCAATGCTGCGCTATGCGCCGCGCTCTCGGCCAGAGAACATGGCGCCCGCGTCGCGATGCTGGAAGCCGCGCCGGAGGAGGAAGCTGGCGGCAACAGCCGCTTCAGCCACGGCATGTTGCGGTTCGTGTATGACGGGGTCGAGGATCTGAAGAAACTTGTCGAGATTCCAGACGACGAGGCGAAGAACACTGATTGGGACAGCAACACGACCGATCAGTACTTTGACGATATGTTTCGCGTGACGAGCTTTCGGACCGACCCCGAACTCTGCGAAACCCTGATCAAGAATAGCCTGGAGACCATGGTATGGTTGCGCGGCAAGGGCGTGCGTTTCGTGCCGAGTTATGCCGGCACGTCGGCCATCGTCAATGGCAGGCGCAAATTCTTCGGGCACATGGCGATCGAGGTGTCCGGTGGTGGTGAAGGGCTCGTGCAGTTTCTCGACGAGGCTGCGCGTAAGGCAGGCATCGAGATCTTCTACGCAACGCGCGCAGTATCGTTGATATACGACGGCGAGCGCGTGCTCGGCGTCAATGCGAAGCGCGGCGGCAAGCCGCTGGAATTCCGTGCGCGCGCGGTGGTGCTCGCTTGCGGCGGCTTCGAGGCAAATCCTGAATGGCGCACGCGCTACCTTGGCCCGGGCTGGGAACTGGCGAGAGTGCGCGGCACGCGTTTCAACATGGGCGAAGGCTTGAAGATGGCGCTCGATATTGGCGCCTGTCCCCACGGCAACTGGTCCGGGAGCCACGCCACCCCCTGGGACCATAACGCACCGGAATTCGGCGATGTCTACCGGCCTGATGATTTCTACCGGCATAGCTATCCGCTGTCTATCATGATCAACGCCGATGGCAAGCGGTTCGTCGATGAGGGCGAGGATTTTTTCAACTTTACCTATGCCAAGTATGGCGTGGCGACGCTGAACCAGCCGGGGCAGTTTGCATGGCAGGTGTTCGACGCCAAGGTAAAGAAATTCATGCGCTCGGAATACGACGCCAAGCATGGAACCAAGGTCACTGCTAACACGCTGGAAGAGCTTGCCGCGAAGCTCGAAGGCGTCAGTCCCGAAGGCTTTCTCAAGACCGTGCGCGAATTCAATGCCGCAGTGCGCACCGACGTTCCGCTCGTCCATGGCGTCAGGGATGGGCGCTGCACGGTCGGCATCGACCCGCCGAAGACGAATTGGGCAAATCCGCTCGATACCCCACCGTTCGAGGCCTATAACACGACCTGTGGTATTACTTTTACCTTTGGTGGGCTGCGCATCAATCCCAAGACCGCGCAAGTGCTCGACGTGAATTTGAACCCGATCGAGGGGCTTTATACGGCGGGCGAGATGGTAGGCGGTTTGTTCTATTTCAACTACCCGTCGTGCGCCGGTTTGGTGTCCGGCTCGGTTTTCGGCAAGATCGCCGGTGCGGCGGCCGCAAAGCCAGGAGCTTAGGGAGAATCGCATGAGCGGACGCGCGACCACTCGATTGCGAAAATTGCTGGCGCGGCCGGGCGCCATTGCCCATCCGCGCAGCCAGATGGCCACGTTCAGGTACGTGAACGAAATCGCCGGGTTGCCGGAAATCCAGGCGCTCGAAAACCGGTATGGAGTACCCGAGGAACAGCGCACGAGGTTATAGGGATTGAAATGACCGCACCACGCACCCTGTTCGAAAAAATCTGGCAGCGCCACGTGATCGCCACGCGCGGCGCGGACGAGGCGCTGCTCAGCATCGACAGCCATTTCGTCGCGGAAGGCTCCTTCCATGCGTTTGGAGCGCTCGCCAAGGAAGGCCACAAGGTGCGCAAGCCCCGCCAGGTTTTCGGCTCACCCGACCATTTTGTGCCCACGGTAGGTCGTGACCGAGGCCTCGCTGGCATGGGCGACGCGGAAGCGCGGGGCCTCATCGAGTACCTCGCGGACAACGCGCGCGAGTATGGCTTTGACCACTTCGGCATCGACGACGAGCGCCAGGGGATCCTTCACGTGATCGGCCCGGAACTCGGCATCAGCCAGCCTGGACTGACGATAACCTGCGGCGATTCGCACACGGCCACGCATGGCGCGGTCGGCGCATTCGCCTTCGGCATCGGCGCGTCGCAGAACAAGCAGGTTCTCGCCACGCAGTGCCTTTGGCAAAAACGCCCGAAGATCCTGCGCATCAACGTCGACGGCGCACTCGGTCCCGGCGTGACAGCCAAGGACGTGATACTCGCGATCATTGCGAAAATCGGCGTCAGCGGCGCCGTCGGCCATGTGATTGAGTATGCCGGTTCCGCATTGCGCGGCATGACCATGGAGCAACGCATGACCGTGTGCAACATGTCGATCGAGGCGGGCGCCCGTGGCGGCATGGTCGCGCCCGACGACACGACATTCGCCTATCTGGAGGGCCGGCCCTATGCTCCGCGGCACGAGTACTGGGACAGGGCGCTTGCTTACTGGCGCACGCTTTCGACGGACACCGACGCAAAGTTTGATCGCGAAGTCGCGCTCGATGCCACCGAGCTCGCGCCGACGGTGACCTGGGGAACGCTACCCGAACATGCGATGCCGATCAGCGCGTCAGTTCCGAGTCCCGCCGCCGCATCCAGTCCGGACCAGCGCGCCCAGATGGAAGATGCCTTGCACTACATCGGGCTCGCGCCCGGCACGCTGCTGGAAGGGATCAAGATCGACCGGGTCTTTATCGGCAGCTGCACCAACGGCAGAATCGAGGACCTGCGTGCCGCCGCGGCAGTACTCAAAGGCAGGAAAGTCTCGGTTCCTTCATGGGTTTCACCAGGATCGAGCGCGGTAAAGCTTGCGGCCGAAGCCGAAGGACTTGATCGCATTTTCCGCGCCGCCGGTTTCGAATGGCGCGGTTCGGGCTGTTCGAGCTGTGTCGCGATGAACGGAGACAGCGTACGATCCGGCGAGCGTTGCGCCTCGACTTCCAATCGCAATTTCGAGGGGCGGCAGGGAAAAGGCGCGCGCACGCACCTCATGAGCCCCGCCATGGCCGCCGCCGCCGCGGTGACGGGTACGCTGACTGACGTACGCAAACTCATGGTAACTACTCTTACTGCGTTAGAAAACTCGGGCTAGGGTGGGGGTGGTAATCGCCATGACTCGCGACGTTATCACCCCCATCCCAACCTTCCCCCATCAAGGGGGAAGGAGTTACTTTTGAATTCCGTGACGCAGTAGGACTAAGGATCGTTCATGACGCCGTTCACCAAGCTCACCGCCGTCGCCGCGCCGCTCGAGATGAGCAATGTCGATACCGACAAGCTTATCCCGAACCGTTTCTTCCGCAAAGCGCGCGGCGCCGGGCTGCAACGCTATCTGCTCCACGACATCCGCTTTGACGCAGACGGCAACGAGCGCCCGGAATTCGTGCTCAATCAGGAGCCTTACCGCAACGCGAATATCCTGGTTGCAGGCGCTAATTTCGGCTGCGGTTCGGCACGCGAGGCGGCGGTTTACGTGGTCGTGGATTATGGAATCAGGGTCGTGATCGCGCCGAGTTTCAGCGATATCTATTACGGCAATATGCTGCAGAACGGGATGCTGCCGGTGGTGCTGCCGGATGCGATCTGCGAGAATCTCCACATGCAATTGCGCGAGAAACCGGGCGCACAGATCATTGTCGATTTGGAATTGCAGTCCGTGACGGGTCCTGATGGGGCGGACTACCGTTTTGAAATCGACCCCGGTCCGAAGGAGCGTCTGCTGAAGGGCCTTGACGACGTGGGATTGGTGCTGCAGCACCTGCCGGAGATCGAGGCATTTGAGAAGCGCTATCGCGCCGAGATGCCGTGGCGGCCTTAGCCATCATGCGGCGCGAGAGATGCGTTGGGAAATCGGCGATATTTCACCGTTAGGAGGAAACAATGAAGCGTGCTGCAACCCGTGCCACAGTCAGCTTGCCCATCGAGCAAATCGAGATTATTCCTCTGGATGTCGTGCCGGCCCGCAAGCGGAAGATCTCGACCGGCCCGATACTCTACGGCGGCGCCGGCAGCTGGATCGGCCGGCCGATTCTGCTGCGGGTCAGCGCGGGGGGCGTCAGTGGCTGGGGCGAGGTGCGCCCGGTCAATCCGTGGGTGGGCGAAACGGCTGCCAGCGTGTTTTCATGCCTGCGCGACTTTTATGCGCCTCTTATCATCGGGCGTGATGCGCTGCAAATAGAGAGCGTGCTGCGCAGTTGCGAACGCCAACTGCCCGGAAACCCGGCCGCGGTGGAGGTGCTTGATTTCGCACTGCACGACCTCGTCGGTAAAGCCCTCAATGTGCCTGCGCACGCGCTTCTCGGCGGCGCCTGCAAGGAGCGGATGGCGCTCGAATGGTCGGTAGGGCTTGCCGACGAAAAATCCATGATTGAAGAGTCGGTCATGGCCGTTGAGAAATACGGGATCAAATACGTTTGTATCAAGGTCGGCCCGGCGGAGCGGATCGATGCCGACGTCAAGGCGGTCAGCGCAATACGCAGCAACATCGGAAACGAAGTTTTTCTCGGCATCGATGCCAATATGGGTTATGACCCCGTTTCCGCGGTGCGTCTCGCGGAGCGGTTATCACACGTCAATCTCACCTATTTCGAGCAGCCGGTTCCGCCGCAGTCCCTGGCCAACCTGAAGTGGGTTTTCGATCGCTGCGGCGTAACCGTGATAGCCGATGAGTCCTGCTATAGCCCTTTCGATGCCGCAAGAATCGCCGCGGCGGGCGCGGCAGACGTCATGGCAATCAAGTTTTACAAATGTGGCGGCATGCGGCGGGGTCGCGACATCGCCACAGTGGCGGAGGCAAATAATTTGAGGGCCAACTGCGCGGGCACTGCCAACGGCAGCTATATCGAAGCGATTGCGGGAGCCACGCTTTGCTCGGCGATTCCCAATCATGCCTTCGGCGCAGAGTTCGTGATGGGGCTTCCGGCGGTGGATCAGGACGTCATCGTCAAGAACCAGCCCATCGATGTCGTGGATGGATACTGCAATGTTCCGTCAGGGTCAGGCCTCGGTTTTGAGATCAACGAAGACGAGGTCAAGCGGCACGCGTTGGATCGCGCAATAGTGGGCAAGAAATAATGCGCCATGAGGCACATATCCTGCGTGAAGCCCGCGGATTTTCCGGGCACTGAGTGGTTGGCAACATGATGCCAATATGTTTATAGCCGACGCACTGTCGAAATTCGCGGCAGATCTGACCTACGAAAGCGTGCCGCCAGCCGTGCGCGGACGCGCCAAGCATCTTTTGCTGGACGCAATCGGGATTGCGTTTGCTTCAGGCAAGTACGAATTCTCGCGGCGGGCGCTATCCGGCATGCAGCATTTTGGCGAGGGCGATACGGATGTGATCGGGCTGGGCGCGAGGCTGCCGTTGCGCGACGCCGTGCTGATGAACGGCATGCTCGTGCATGGTCTCGACTATGACGATACCTATTTGCCGGGTTCGATACATCTTGCGGCCGGCAACGTACCAACTGCGCTTGGTGTTGCCGCCCAGGCAGGGGCCAGCGGGCGCGATCTGCTCACGGCATGCATCGTGGGACTGGAAGTGGGGGCGCGCCTGGCATGCGCTAGCAAAGGCGCATTTCATCTGGCGGGTTTTCATCCGACCAGCGTGTGCGCAGCGTTTTCTTCCGCGCTCGTTGCAGGGCGGCTGCTAGGGCTCACGCCCCCGCAGTTGACCATGGCCCAGGGTATCGCGCTTTCCACCGCCGCGGGCACGGTGCAGCCGATGCAGGACGGTTCGTGGACCAAGCGCATGCATCCGGGTTGGGCCGGTGCCGGCGGTATTACGGCGGCCTGCCTGGCGCGCGGCGGCTATACCGGACCCGGGGCTGCCTACGAGGGGAGATTCGGATTTTATAACGTCTACCTTGGCAGCCGCGCGCAAGACGCGGATTTGAAAATGGTCAATGCGGATCTTGGCAAGGCGTGGGAGTTTCCACGTACTTCCATAAAACTATACCCGGCGTGTCATCACATTCACGCATTTTTGAATGCGGCGATCACGCTCAAGCGCGAACATCGAATCGACCCGCAAGCGGTGCAGTCCGTCCGCACGTTGGTGGCCAGTACCGCGATTCCGCTCGTCTGTGAACCGGCCGTGGCCAAATGTAAACCCGCTTCCAGCTATATCGCGCAGTTCAGCCTGCAGTACGCCATCGCGTGCTGCCTGTCGCGGGGACGCTTCGGGCTCGCCGAAATCGAGGAGGACTCATTTATGGACCCCGAGCTGATCGCGTTGGCGCATAAGATCGGGTATGAAACCGACCCGCATTCCGGTTACCCGAAATTCCGTTCGGGCGAAGTCATCGTGACGATGGAGGGCGGACGCGACTTACGCCAGCGCGAAAATATCCTTCCCGACGAGCCTGCTACGGACGAGGCTATTGTTGCCAAATTCATGGATAACGCGCGGATGGTCATGCCGGCATCGCGCGCCGCGGAAATTCGCGACATGATACTTGCGATTGATACGGAGCCAAGCGCGCAACGCATCAGTCGCGCGATTGGGACGGTTAAGAGGGCTCATCGACACACCTAAGGAGGACACAATCAAATGCGTATTTCTCACTTGACCAGTCTCATCGCGGCGCTTGTGCTTGCGGCAGGCGCGTCGGCGCAGCCTTATCCAAACAGGCCCGTCCGGTTTATCGTCCCTTATCCTCCGGGTGGAGCTACCGATATTATCTCCCGCTTGATCGGGGGTAAGCTGGGGGCAGCTCTGGGGCAACAATTCGTGGTTGACAACCGGGCCGGCGGCGGCCAGAAGATCGGTACGAGCCTTGCGGCCAAGGCGGCCCCCGACGGCTATACAATCCTGCTGGTGTCAATTACCCACGCAATCAACCCGGGATTGTTCAAGGAGATGCCCTACGATGCAATCACGGATTTTTCCCCGATTACACTTGCCGCAATAAGTCCGCTCGTTTTAGTCGTCCACCCTTCGGTTCCGGCGAAATCCGTGAAAGAGTTAATCGCGCTGATGAAGGCGCAACCGGGAAAGCTTAACACCGCGACCTCCGGGATCGGCTCCGGTGGGCATTTGGCCGCCGAGTTGTTCAAGTCGATGGCCGGAGTGAATATGACGTTCGTTCCGTACAAGGGGGGCGGGCTTGCATATATTGATTTGATTGGAGGGCAGGTCGATCTGATGTTCACGAGTCCGGCGGCAACGCTGAATTATGCTAAGGCGGGAAAGCTGCGCGTGCTCGCGACAACCGGCGCGAAGCGCTCGCCGGCCACCCCCGAGCTGCCGACTGTCGCAGAGGCCACGGGCATCCGCGGCTACGAGGCAGGCTTGTGGTATGGGATCGTCGCGCCAGACGGAACGCCACGCGCTATCGTGCGGCTTCTGAATGCGGAAATTGTCAAGGCGCTGCAGCTTCCCGATGTGCGGGACCCGCTCGCGGCTCAAGCAGTGGAAGCCGTGAGCAGCACACCGGAGGAATTCGCCATGCATATTAAGTCTGAGATCGCGAAATGGGCGAAAGTAATCAAGGACGCCAATATCCACCCCAACTAGCACCGCAGGAGATCGAACAGGCGAATCCATGCGTCATCACGGTGGCGCTTTACAAGGAGCAGTGGCTCAAGCTCTTGGATATGTCCGATGACATCCGGGGGTTCATTGCTGCAAACGTGCCCGTAGGCAACTCCTCGATCAGATACCGGCGACCAAACCGACTTTGCATTAGAATTTACGAATTCGTCATGCGCACGCGATGGAAGGTCAATCGCTCAGCGTTCAAGCTGTACGACATCTGTAGCCACCGAACGGAAGGGCAAACACCGATGAAGATGCGAATTTTCGGCCGGAGCGGGATGAAGATTTCGATTTTGGGCTTCGGGTGCGGCGGCGTGGGCGGGCTGATGGTGCGGGGCGATCCTGCCGACCAGGACCGCGCGATCGGCCAGGCGCTCGATTCTGGCGTGAATTATTACGATACTGCAGCACGATACGGCAATGGCGAATCGGAAAAGAACCTCGGCCGCGTCCTCAATAGGCTCAAGCCCAAGGATGCCATCGTTGGGACGAAAGTGAGGCTGCCGGCCAATCCGGGGTCGATTGCCGAAGCCATTGCGAAGTCGCTGGAGGGAAGCCTGCAGCGGCTCGGACGGGAGCAGGTCGACATTTTCCATTTCCACAATGCCATCACTTCCGCCGGAGGTGGCGACACGCTTAGCGCCCGGCAGGTGCTGGATGAAGTTGTGCCCGCTTTCGAGGCGCTGCGCCGGCAGGGCAAGGTACGGTTTCTCGGCATCACGGCAAACGGGGACACGTCGGCTTTGCACGAGGTCATCGACGCACGGGTCTTCGATTCCGCGCAGGTGAGCTACAACATGCTCAATCCGTCGGCCGCAACCGTTTTGCCGCCCAATTATCCTGCGCAGGATTACGGCAAGCTGTTTGACCACACCGAGGCCGCGGGCGTGGGCGTGGTCGGCATTCGTGTGCTGGCGGGTGGCGCGCTGTCGGGCTCCGCCGAGCGTCACCCGATCGCAAGCCCGCCTCCCAACCCGATCGGCTCGGCTCAGAGCTATGAGGGCGACCTCAGGCGTGCGCAGCGGCTGGCACCGCTCGTCAAAGAGGGATTTGCGGCGAGCCTCGCCGAAGCTGCCACGCGCTTTTGCATCACGCATCCCGCGATGGGCACGATTTTGGTGGGTGTGGCGACGCCACAGCAATTCGAAGATGCGCTCGCGGCCGCGATGAAAGGTCCGCTACCGAAGGCCGCGCTCGACCGCCTGGCGGCGTTGCAGCTGGGCTTTGCAGGCGAAACACGCTAGCAGCCTGTCGGACTTGAGGGTCCGACAGGCTGCTAAAAGCAAAACCGCCCCATTTTTTGTGAATAATCCTTAATTCCACA
>Ga0326597_10007858_pt1 | contig 14448 bp, 18 predicted proteins | sample RVTome_12_FD_203789 | JGI IMG/M metagenome (GOLD analysis project Ga0326597, IMG submission 203789) | Soil microbial communities from uranium-contaminated site in the Upper Colorado River Basin, Wyoming, United States - RVT100D185 | ecosystem: Environmental > Terrestrial > Soil > Contaminated >... | reverse complement strand
ACAGACAAACATCAACGATGATACACCAACAAAAAAGATCGCGATATATGTTAGTAACCGCTTGCCCATCGAAGTCATAATACCTATGTCTCCGACAAACAGCAACCCGCATGCCAACCCCTAGGACACCCTGCTCTCTTGGCAACATGAGCGGCCCCGCAAGGACTTGATTGGATTTTCCAGTCGCTTTCTTTGACACGAACGGCGGTTTTTTTCCTGGGACTGCAACGCCGGTAGATAAATTTCCTGATCGTGAGAAAACAGGGCTTCACGCCAATTGGCGCAACACCATATCTATCCGTCAAATTCTCGTCGGCTCATCGTCCGCCACAATACTACCTGCGATGCGTGGTCGGCCCGCCGCTTTTTCGTAACCCATCCGCATTAACGGTAAAAGAAATATCCAGACAACAATCAAGCCCAGGCAGATGAAATGGACGTATCTTACGTTCGCGTCCAGCCAAATAAGGCTATAAAGCAAGATAATAAAGCCCGCGCTCGCATCGCCGACCCGTTCGATCACGACATCGAGAAAGGTCTTGATCGTTTTCATCGTAGTGGGAGGCACCGCCATATAGGCAATCTCCATGTTGCTACGGTGGATACTGTTGCGCAGCGTCGCATCGGCCATGCGCGTCAGGGCAGCGCCGATCAGGCTGGGCCAGATCATGATGGCTACGGAACCGGTGAGAAGGACACCCGGGGTGAAATACAGGATGAGGCGCGTACCGAATTGACTCAGCGCTCTTCCCGTCAAGACGAACTGGGTAAAGAAGGTGGCGATACTGAGCCAGCCGTAGTATGAGCTGAAAAACGCCGCCAGCGCGTCTTTCGAGGGATGAGCCTCTTTTGCCGCCGCCTTGAACTGGAAATCGATCAAGGTCGAGACGATGACAGAGACCAAAATCACCGCCGCTATTGTCTTCAGATACCGAGAGCCGCTGAGAATCTCACCGATGCCACCGGCGCCCCCACCGCCCGTTTGTCGCGGCGGCTCGATCTGGTTTTCCATGAAATGCACTCTCAAGCGTCGATCCGCGCACAGAACCAACAGCGAAGCAACCACGAACAGAGCGGCGACAAACCATAACAGGTGATTGGTCTCAAAGGAACTTTCGACTGCCCACTTCGCGCCGAATCCGGCGGCGGCGCCGCCCACAGTCCCGCCGGCGGTAATTATCCCGAACAATCGCTGGCCTTCTTCAGCGGTAAAAATCTGGTTAGCAAGCGTCCACACTTGCGCTACGGCAATGGCCCCCGCCATTGCCGACCAGATATAAAAAGCGTAATGGCTCCAGCCAGGATTGAAAAAGGTCAGGGCCAGCCAGAAAAACCCTATGCTCAATACAATGAACGCATTCGTCAAAAGAATGCTCCTCGTAAGGGAGAGATGCGCCGTGTATCGCGTATATTTCGAGATAATGACACCGGCTAACAGGGCTACCAGGATATAGAGATAGGGCAGCTCGGATACCGAATGGTGGCCGAGAAAGATGCTGTCGCGCAGGATCTTGATGAGATTATTCGCTGCGATGAGCAAGAAGAGCAGCCCGGCCAAGAGAGCGACATGGTACGTTTCCCCAGCTCGGATATTAAAAAACCGCGACAGCATTCGTATCATCTCAGGAAAACCCTGTACCAATCCCCGTGGGCATGAGTTTTTTTTACTAATTAGTTGCTGTCAAGGAGTGCCGATTTATTTGGGTCTTCCCTCTACGCCAGTAATACAATTCGAAATCACGTGCAAATTTGTTTGGCTTTTCGGCGGCTGGGCATCGTTATGCCAAAGCACCTCGAAGACCTGGTGAAGCCCGGAAAATCCCTTCAGTCTGCAGAAGCCTACGGCACGCATGGGAATCCCGGCGGATCGCAGTTCGTGTGACGCATCTTCGTCGATAAAAATACGGTTGCAGTCTGGGAACTTACCCAGCTCGCTTTCTCCTTCCACACGAGTGAAGCTTTTCGGAGTAAGGCCCTCGATCCGAAACGCTTTATTGATGGCAGCTCCATGGCGACCGCCACGGGAGTCGAGAAGAATCTCGCCGTAACTTATACCAACCCGCGCGGCTAGAGGCGGTCCAGGAGACAAGTCCGGTGGTTGGTCCCTTAACCCCTTGAGCAGTTCAATCGCGGTCTGAACGCCATTTGGAACTGAAGCAAAGGTCATGAAATAGCCGTCGCCTGTGTTTTCCGAAAATGTCAGCCCACGAGCTTCGGCAATTTCCAGCGTTCGGTCCTTCAACGCACTCCGAGCCCGCATGGCCAAGCCATTACCATAGTGCGTGGAAACATGCGTCGAATTTACCAGATCCACGACGAGCACCGCTTCATTAACTAAAGCAGCAGGCGCGACTTTCCGGCCCCTCCGGCGCTGGGCGATTCGGAAAGCAACAAAGCCAGCGACTGCAGTGGCAAAACCAGCCAGAACCAAGAATGTATGCTCTTGGTAAAAAGGAGCGGAGGCCACTGGATGCTCCATCGCACCGCCGGCTCCCTCCACTATCTTCATATGTTCGTTGGGGACGACGGCTGCCGGTAACGCGATTGGCACCAACGCGAGCAGTGCAACTATGAGAAAGGCAACCTGGCGAACATGCATATCGTTTTCCTTTGTTTCCTCCGTCCGAAAGGTTTGTCCTTTGGCTTCCTTAGTGCCCAGCCAAAGAGCTAAAAGAAATGAAAGCGCGACGATAACGCCGTAAGAGCGGATTTCAAAATTCCCAATATGGAAAAGGACTGGATACATCTTGCTATCATAAAGGAGGCCGAAAACGCGCCCACGTTCTTACTTCAATGCTACAGATTTAACGACCCATGTGATCATTCCCTTTTGTTGAAGAACTGGGACGATCACCAGAGCTAATAGTCCCCTTCTTCACATCAATCCCGTCGCGCGCCAGTTCTGTATCGCTCGCCTTTAGCGCTACCGTTCCCGACGGATGCTCATACCAACCGGGATCTTGATCGTAGCTCTTCAAACGACCCCGCACCTTAACGACCGTAAAAAGCCCACCCATGGAGATATAGTCACCAAAAGGGCCTGGCGCACCCTTCATCGAGATCGTGTTCTTGGGATAAGGCATGACCTCGGCCATTCGTCCCATGTCCATCCCTGTATGACCCATCGTCATATATGCGGGCAGAAGAGGGCGAATCTTCTCATCCAACCCCCCCGGGGTTATTCCAACCATATTGGGAAACTCGTGCCCCATCTGGTTCATAACATGGTGGGTCATGTGGCAGTGAAAGGCCCAGTCGCCGGGAGCATCAGCGATGAACTCAATGTTGCGCGACTGTCCGACCGCCACCAGAGCTGTCGTTTCCGGCCACTGGGCAGAGAGGGGAATATCCTCGCCGTCGGTCGCGGTGATCCGGAAGTGATACCCGTGGAGGTGCATTGGATGGTGGTCCATCGCGCCCAAGTTCCCCAACCGAATCCGGACTCGATCACCGGTCTTGCACACCAACGGCGCAGTCGAGGGAAAGACCTTGCCATTTATCGTAAGGATGTTGAAGTCGTTCATTTTCAAAGTATTCGGGCGAGAGGTTCCGGCGTCGATCGACCATTCGCTGATCATGAGGGAGAAATCACGATCGACACGGTAGTCGGGAGAGGGATTTCTCGGATGCACAACAAACATCCCGATCAACCCCATTCCCATCTGCGTCATTTCGTCGTGATGAGCGTGAAACATAAAACTTCCATATTGCCTGAGAGTCCATTCGTATTTCACCGTCTCTCCAGCCTTGATATAAGGCTGCGTGAGCCCGCCGACGCCATCCATCCCATTGGGAAGATAAAACCCGTGCCAGTGAACGGAGGTTAAAACCGGCAGCCGGTTTGTGACGTAGATCCGTATCCGTTCGCCTTCGACAGCCTCGATGATCGTGCTGTTCACACGACCGTTGAATCCCCAGCATGTGGCGCGCAGACCCGAATCAAAAAAGTGCTCCACTTCCTCAGCCATGAGATGAAAAACTTTTACTCCATCGACTACCTTAAAAGGCAAAGCGCCACCATTCGGGACGACGACCGGTTTGTAACCCTTTCCAGCGAGTGCCGGCGGCAACGGCTTTACATCGATGGGTCCTCCGCTGTAGCTCTTTTCCCAATGGGGCCGGCCGCCACGACCGCTCTGACCGGTACCTCCCGGTTGATATTGGGCTGAACCACCGTGAGTTTTCGCCTCGCCCTGTTTCCCCAACACCGCGACACCACCGGCGATCGTAGCCGCGCCAAGTCCCAGCATTTGCCGCCGAGATAGTTTCTTCTCCATTGCGCCTCCTCCTAAGTAAGTTTGGCTCTGCCGGGTTTACCGTGAAAGAGTATTCACCACGGAGGCACAGAGATCGCAGAGTTCGGAGTAGTTTTTAACCAGAAACTCTTTTCTCCGCGCCCTCAGTGCCTCTGCGGTGAGATATCCGAATTTCTCTTTACCACACGGAAGCCTGAAAACCCGTAAGTTTAGTGTCCTTCCGGCCGACGTCCTCTTGTTCGACCGCCCTTCATTTGCTCACCGCCACGACCGGCCTGTGCTCCGTTCGCTCCCGGTAACCGACCGCTCAAGATCTGTCCCAGGTCCGTCCGAGCCAACCAGTAGTCGCGCAGCGCTTCGACATAAGCGACCGCGGTTTCAATTTGTTGCTCGCGTGCGCGCAGTAATTGAACCGGTCCAATTTGCATCGCGTTGTAGTGCAATTGGGCTTCGTTGACGATCCTTTCTTGTAACGGCAGCATGATATCGCGGTAATAGAGGGCTCGATCCCGGGCCCCTTGAATTTGATCGCGAAGCGCGCGAGCCGCGGAACGAATCCGCACCGCCATGGCGTAATACTCCTGTTGCCCGCGCCGCAACTCAGCCACGGCGCGGCCGATCCGAGCCTGGCCCTGATCGAATAACGGAACAGGGAACTCCAGCACCGGCCCAACTTTCCACGCGCCCTCGTCCCTCTCACCGAGGACGCCGGAGTGCGATTCCGGAACCAAAGCGACCGCCCGGTCAAGTCCTAACTGTTCCCCGGCGACTACGATGCGCTGCCTTGCATTAGACAGATCGATGCTCTGGGCCAGCGCTGTGCGCTCAAGCCCTTCCACCGGCATTGGTTGTGCCGGAATATCGGGTAGTCGTCTATCGGTTTGCCACTCGGTGTCGTTTGCCCAAATTCCCATTAAGTCGTTTAGCTGCTCTCGACTCTGACGTTCTGCCATCTCAGCGGATCTCAGGTCCAATTTGGCCGTCTCAGCGAGCGCCCGCTCGCTATTCAGTTCGAGATCCGTAATATTGCCAGCTTCGTGAAGCCGGCGTGTTACTTCGTAAGAGGCCATCAGCGATTGGAGAATGGTTTGGCGCATCTCGAGCATCTGTTCGTTCGCCTGATGCGCGTAAACGGCCGCCCGGACCTGGGCAGCGAAATCGAGCACGCTGCCAGTGATCCTGAGTTTGGTCTCCTCAAATTGAGCAGACGCTACCCGCTCCCTTAGAGGCCGGTAGAACAAATCCAAGAAATTCATCACAACGTTGAGTTCTAGATCTGGCTTACCGCCGGAAACTGGGAAAAACACCCCGGCATTGAAGATCGGATTCGAAAGGAGTCCGGCTTGAACCAAATCCGCCTGGGCCACTCCTAAATCCGAATAAATTGCTTGCAGGTCACGATTGTTCAGCAAAGCGATCTGCACAACTTCATCGGGAGTCAGCCTCCCTTTCAGTAGAGATCTCACCTTTTCGGCGGCTTCCCGATCCAATTCCGTTCCGCCGTTCCAGAATATCTTGATTGCGTTGCGTTTCTCGACCAAGGCACCGATCTCGGCAAATCCAGCATTGAGGCTCACCGTCGTGCAACCACCTAAAGGAACAAACAAAAGAAACAACCATGCTGACCTTTGTCCCAACAACATCCGCGGTTCCCTCCCTTCTTTCCACCTATTTCATCTTTTCAATCTTGACGATGGCGTTTTTTTGGACATCGATAGTGAAACGAACCTTATCGCCGGATTTCAGTCCTTCGAGAAGAGAGGGCTGATTTACTTTATAGCCCATCGTCATCGCGTCCATAAAACCTTTGATTTCGCCGTGCTCGACAACGACCTGGTTGGCGCTCGGCACGGTCGCGATTACTTTTCCTTCCCCCACTACAGTCTCCTTAGCAGCTGCTTGAGCCGGACGAGCTCCCCGCTCCTCTTCCTGGCCCGCCGCGACGGTCGAAACCGGCTGTGCTGACGGCATATCCGCTCGCGTATAGGCAAGCGTTTTGGAAACAGGACGTACGGGGACGGCCGTGGCGTCAGGGTGAGCCGGGTGGCTTGTCATCAGCGGCTCTAACTCGTAGGCGGCGCACCCTGTTAAAAACAACAAAGCACAGAAGAGTAGCAACTTCTTATTGTGGGGTTTCATTAACTTTCTCCCTTCCATTTAATCAGCTCTTGAGTTTCTCAATTTTCGTGATCGCGTGTTTCTCGGTATCGATAGCGAAGCGCACTTTATCCCCGGGCTTGAGCCCCTTCAGGAGGGAAATCGCGTTAACTTTGTAGCCCATCGTCATCGCGTCCATGAAGCCTTTAATCTCTTCGTGGTCAATAACGATCTGCTGGCTTTCGGGAACGAGAGCGATAACTTTTCCAATCCCGCTGACCAATTTCGGCACCCCTTTCGGCCGGAGCGACGCCATGTAGGCTGATAGATCAATCAGTTCTTGAACGGTCATATCATCATTGAAACTTGGCATCTTCGATTTTCCGTCCGGGCCTCGATACTTTTTCGCGCCCACGGCATCCGGGTTGATGGTTGACTCCGTAAAGTACTCCAGCGGATGGAGAGGTCCCATCTGGCTCAGCTCCGGTCCGACGGCCTGGCCCTTGTCGAGGGGAGGGAACTTTTCTCCGCGCACCTCATGGCATGAATAACAGCTAAATTTGTCGAAAACCGCCCGGCCTTTGATGGAATCCCCCTTGGGCATGGTGAAGGTCCACCCTTTAGGGTGATGCATGTCAACATCTGCAGCGTTGACGCGGGAAATTGAAGCAAACAAGAACACAATCGCTAACCCTACACAAACTTCTTTTCTAGGCATACTCATAGCCCCCTTTCATATAGAAACACATTAAGACAATTGATCCTCATCCCCGGCTGCGCGGGCTGGAGAGACTTAAGAATAAGAATCAGAGGGATCCGTCAGATATTCAGATATGTAGGACGGAGAGAAAAAGGTGACGTGGGATACCCGCGGAAAAAGAAAACGTGAGGTTTCTACGCAAGGAAATCAGCAATCCTGAACCGGATAGTCCCACCGATACCGGTAGAACGGAACGATAGCGATCGAGTGAAATTTCTTCAATCGGTCGGGGTAGTCTAGTTAGGGCGGTCTTCGTCGCCGGTCCAACCCGGTTGGCGAATGAACAGCAATGGATCAGTGAGAACGAATCGTCCGAAGGGTGGGTGTGGCGAAGGGAAGAATGGGAGTCGTGATGAGTCTCGCTTGCCAGGTAATCGGCATGACCTTCACGGGCCAAACACTTCTCCAAAGCCCCCGCTACTCCAGCGTAGAGAACCAGGATGGATAGAACTATGGTGCCAAACCGCTTCATTTGATTAGGAGCAAGCTATGCATGATACAAGAGGCCTTTGAATTTTCAAGTCCCCCAAATCTTGAGAGCCTACTTTTGTCGCCTTCAACGCTTCTTCACATTCTCAAAGGTCTCTCCACGCCCGCATAGTAGTGAACCTGCGTAGGCTATTCCCTTCGAGTTACGAATTCCTTACGCCGCTCCCCTTTCAGACAAAGGCGGACGAATTGTGAAAGGGTGCTGATCTTTTAGACTGTCTGTTTCCTATTAAGTTCCACTCTTTTTTAACTGATAGACAACATCAACATGGAGCGTAGTGCCTGCCGCAAGTGATACCGTCTTCGACTGGGCTCCCAACTTCTCATGCCATACTTTTATTTCGCGAGTGCCAGCAGGCACTGCTTCGATGACGAATTCCCCTATTTCATCTGTTACAGCGAAATATGGACTTGAGGTAACCACCATGTAGGCACTCATCCAAGTGTGGAGAACTTCGCACTGAATAGCAATAATCCCCGTTCGGGTGAGGCGCTTCTTCACTTGCCGCCAAGTGGGTAGACCCACGTTAAAAAGCGTCTCGGAACCTAGACGTGCATGTACATCGTGGAGAATCGGGTCGCTGTTTAAGAGGAGGATCTCGCTTCCCACTGGCGCCACTTGGACGTGAGGGACAAAGGCGCAATTTCTGTTATTGAGAACGAGGCTTTTAGAAGAAGATGCCATTTTTTCGCCCCGTGCTCGGGGGATGGTAACCACGACATTTTGAAGACCGCGTCGAGGACCAACCAGCAAGCTTTCGTTGGGAACTTGAAGGCCACAAAAATCCCGGTTCTTGAAGACCTTAAGTGGTCCAGGCTTTTCAAAATGGCCCTCCACCTGCACTCTACCGACAATCCTGCTGGTCCCTTCTAATTGGCCAGCCTCCTGTTGCCATAGAGAGCCGGCTTCTGCAAAACTCTGAGCCAAAACCACTAAAAAGAGACCGGCAATCAGCGGAGATTTATTTTTCTTTTTCACCTAAGTATGGTTCAGGATTCAGGACAAACTTGTCCCGGCAGCCGACTGCTCAGAAATGGTAAGTTGTCCCTTGATATTCATGCGTGGCCGCCGCTTTCGCGGGATCCACTTCCATCCGGCAGACAGGATCGATAGCCATAAAGCCGCCTTTCTAATATTTACTTCCTTTTTCTCCCCACCAGCGCCATGATCCCGACGAACGCAATAAGTCCGAGAAAGATCCAGAGTGTTGCTCCCCCGCCTGCTGACTCCGTACCCCCATGGCCTGGATGGTGCCCGGCCTGAGCCACAACGGGAATCAGAACCAATAACCATCCTTTAGACGCAATGGTGGACGGGTTCATCATTCACCTCTCCTCTTGCTAGGCCGCCAATACTCGCGATTGAGCATGGCATAAACTACCGGCCCCAAAGCCGAACGGACTCGAAACCCACATCGGCACGGCGCACCAAAATACTGTAGAGCCAGAGGACCATCGGGCTGAGATAGAGCCGTTAACTTTTCTTCAATCTCAACGTGATGCATAGCATTCCCGGGTCACGGCCTTTGTAGCGGCCACGGAGGAAACGTCGATTCAATTGTGCGTGAGACATGGTCGTAGGAAGACATCCCCTTTAGGGATCTCAGCGCTGTTTCCAATTGCTGCCGGGACTCTTTATCGCAAGCCAATAGTCTCCTTTGGATTTCTCCCATCATGGTCCCTACTTGCAGGACTCCCTCGGAATGGGCCTTGTGTCCGATGACGAGGAAAGGCCCGCCTGGAAACATCTTGGAGACTCCCCGATCCGCGATGAAGTCAGCTGGCTGATCTAGCAGAACTAAGCCCGCTTGGCCTTGGAGAGAGGCGCTGTCGCGCCTCTGGACTTTGAGTCTGGCCGCGCTCGGCCGCTCCTCATTTGGTTTTGAATAGGAAAGGTCTAATAAAACGCTCAATCCCACGCGCTCCAGTAGCTTGATTGGAAATGGACCGGCTGCCAACTTGTGGGAAGCATCCCAAAAGGTGATGAAGGGCATTCTGCTGACCGATTCCGAGGAGACGAGGAAAATCTGTAGGTGTGGATATATTTTTTCTCGCGCGCCAGCTATGGACGGGTAGAGCACGAGCCCCACAGCTAAGCAAAAGACTGCTGTCCAGTTTAATTTACACATGATCTTGAGGATCCCCTGTTTTTCCCTTAGCCTTATTCCTCCCTAATTTCCTTTTCGAGCTTATCTTTCGATGAAGGCGCGGATCTGCGCCTCATCAGGCTCCTCTAGTGTCAGAATTTTGCCGAGCCGCGTGACCGCGATCCTGACATCCATCTCTGGATAGGGCGCGAGATAGACAAACTCCGGATAGCCACGAGCGATCTCTGTGAGCCGGTCAACCATCCCATCGGGGCAGCGGAACTTTCTGCAGTTGTAGTTGATGACCACACCGGGGCGACGCCGACCGTCCGCGTGCTCCAGCACGTGCTTTTGAACCGCAATCGGCATCGGCGTCGTAAGAATTTGGGCCGTTGGCAGCTCTTCGACATGGTTGTTCATATCGGTGGGCGGGAGCCGCTTGGCCGTGGCAATCGAGTACCCGAGCCATCCCAACCCGATGGCCGCAACCACACCAATGCCGGCCCGGGTCAGGACTTTCTTGATCGACCGCTTTTGATCTCTGGAGCGACGTTCGGCCTCTCTCTTCTGCTTTCGAAGTTCCTTTTGGGAAGGTCTATTTCCAGGGACTTCCTGAGTTCCAAACATCAGATCCTCCAACTCGGTTTAACTGCCCGAGACCTATTTGGCCTTCCGTAACCGCTGCTCATACGCTGTTGTTGGAACCCCGGCAGGACCGATAACAGCCTGGAATCTTGTGCGCGGGTAGGAGCCTCTTCTGACACTACGAAGATTGAAAGGACTCGTCTCTCTGCGCTATGTTTGCTACTGCATTCACTGTGCATGTACCCGCTAAGGCCGTAGCTCTAAGAAATAGCGTCCATCCGAGTAGGAGCAAAGAAGCAACTCCAATGTAGAGCTGTAGCGGCGCAAAAAAAGTCAAGGCCCCAGACGCGCCCAGCAGCAAGACCACAAGTTTATTACAGGTTGGACAGCCCACCGCGAAAACCGATAACAGCCCCCCCGATAAGACCTTACCATCAGCATTCGTCGCTCTGGCCACGAAATAACTTCCAACGATCAAGCCCATAAGCACCGACGATAATAACCAGACAACGTAATCTTGAGCGCGCACGGGCGTCATTCGGACAAAAAACCAATTTTCAAAAATTGCTGTAGTTAGCCCAACAACAGCCAGTCCTATGGCAGCAGCCAAGGTCGTCATGAACCAGGCCTTGGGGGTATACATGCTAAGGCCGACCGCCAGCATCTCAATATTCTTGCGAATCGCGCCGGCATAATTGTTCATAAACCCCTCCTCGCTTGAATAAAAAGCCAACAACTCCCTCCGTGATGGATAACCGTTTGACCAGAGCCAGAATTCTTAGAGTTGCTTCCATTCCTAGAGTCTCTTGATCAACCACTCGGGGGTAAAACGGATTGCGTAGATGTTCAGGAGGGTCATGTAATCGGTTATGAGAAGGATACCGACGATGATCAAAAGAATACCCGCCGTCACGTGAACGGCTCGGACATAGCGGCGGAATATCCGGGAAAACTCGAAAAAGGAATTCATGGCCATAGCGCTCAGAAAAAACGGCAGGGCCAGGCCTGCGGCGTAGGTAGCTAGATAAAAGACACCTCTTCCAATTTCACTCGATGTCGCGGCTAAAGTAAGGATTGCGCCGAGGATCGGCCCCACACAAGGAATCCACGCCGCACCAAAAGTGATCCCAACGAGGGCTGATCCCAGGTAGCCCCCTGGCTTGTTTTTAAGATGGACCTGCACGTAGCGATCCAGGACGGAAAATTTGACGAATCCCAAAAGATAGATCCCTACAGCCAGGATAAAGATCCCGCCCAAGACTCGGATCACGCTGCGATAGCTTAGAAAGAAACCCGCTAGAAAACTTGCCGAGGCGCCAAGAGATATGAAGACCAGAGAAAAACCAAAGATAAAAGCGAGCGAATTCAACAACACCTGTTTACGAATGTGACTCGCGAAATGGGCGGAGCGCATCTCTTCTAAAGAGACGCCTGAAATGAAAGAAAGATAGGACGGAATCATAGGCAGCACACAAGGAGAGAGAAATGAGAAGATCCCTGCTGTAAAGGCGACAAGTATATTAACGTCGGTCATTTCTTCGTTTGGTTCAGCAGTGCTTGAATCAGCGCCCTAGTCTAAAACCTTAGGAGCAAGTCTGCTAACCCGCATCCCATTTCGGTAAACGAGGCAACTCCCGAGTAAGACCAGTATGAAACTGATCCATTGATACTCAGTCATACCGACGGCAATAACCGGATTGGCGCGCCAGAACTCCACTAAGAATCGCATTGATCCCGCGAGAACTAAATAAAGCCAGAAAATAGTTCCGTTTGGATAGCCCTTTTTCCTGAGAGACCAGAGAATTCCAAAGACTAAAAGTGACTGGATGGTTTCATAAATCTGCGTCGGATGGACTCTCACTCCAGGAGGATATGGCACACCCGTTAACGGATCGACCCAGCCAGCAACCGCATTAGGAAACGCCATTCCCCACGGAACGTTTGTAACTTTACCCCAGGTTGCATCACCTGCAAGGAAGCAGCCAATTCGTCCGACACCGTAGCCTAATGCACCCGCCGGCGCAGCTATATCAGCAGCTTTTAGCCAGAGTATTCTGTGCCGCCGCACCCACCAAGTTACGGCTATGGTCCCACCGAGTAATCCTCCGTACCAACTGAATCCAGAGCCGCTAAAAATGAAATCCCAGGGTGAGCGGAGAAAGTGAGTCCATTCTTCCAGGATCAAAAGCAATCTCGCTCCGGCAAGTCCACCCGCCGCCGCGGCAAACACCATCGAAGAGGCAAGTTCGGGATCAAGCCGATATCGTTTCAGCTCTAGCCGGACTACATAGCCCGCGCATACAGCAGCTAACGCCCAGAGTACCCCTAGGCTGTAAATCGTAAATGGTTCATTCTGCAACAGGACAGGATACATAGCGCCTATTTTTTTCTCTTTTGTGGATAACCAACTTCAGGGCTTCATCTTTTCTGCCGAAGCCGGCTTTTTTAGCTCCTTTTCAATAACCGCCTCGAAAACCTCAAAGGGCTGAGCCCCAACAAGCAGTTGGCCATTGAGAAAGAATGCCGGGGTTCCTCGGGCACCCAGAAAAGCACCTATAGCGGTTTCACCTTCCACCTTCTTCAAATACTTTCTAGAATCGAGACACTGATTGAACGCCTGGCTTTTGAGTCCCAACTCTTTGGCATAGCTTTTAAGTTTTCCGTCGGTAAAAGCCAAAGGGGAGCCGGCGCTGGCAAAGAGCTTGTCATGGTATTCCCAGAACTTTCCCTGCTCTCCGGCGCACTCGGCCGCCTGGGCTGCGACCTCCGACGGCTTACCGAGAACGGCAAAGTGACGATAAATAAATCTGACTTTTCCCGGACTGATGTATTTTTTATCGAGCAAGGGCAAAGTTGTCTGCCAGAATTTTCGGCAGAAGCTGCATTGAAAATCAGAGAACTCAATGAGTGTAACTGGAGCTTTATCAGTTCCTCTCTTCGGGCCGTTCTTGGCCAGATATGCAAAGATCTCGTCTCTTTTTATTGGCTGAGCTCGAGCACTTGCGCTAAGGAGCAAAGCCACTCCTAAACTCAACGCCGCGACCCTATTGGTATTAACTCTATTCATTGCTCATCCGTTCCTGACGACCGCACCTATAACTTCAATGGTGCGAAAAACGGACGTGAGTCCAATTGTCTTTCAACTTCATGCTCACTACCGCCGTGTCCCAATCCTTCAGTCCCTTGATCGGCTCTCCTGTATATAGCGGGCCTTCTTTGGCATCCTTGGCGAATTTCAGAACTCGCGTGTCCTGTGATCCGCCATGCCCTTTGACCGTCAATTTGGCATCGAGGTTGCCCCGCTCCAGCGGTTTCATGGCTTTGTCATAGAGATATAGCTTGGGCTGACCGTTTTTATCGATCAGAAATTCAAACTTCATTCCCTCTGCCTCGCGCACGATTCCACCGTGAGGCGTTTTATGGCCGTGTTCCTTGCCCGTCTCGTCAGCATGCGCTGCGCCGGAAGACACAATGAGAAACGACAGAAACGAAAAAACTACCATCTTGAAATACATAGACATTAAACCTCCTTTTCTCCCTCTCACTTTTACTTATTGCAGTTTGGAATCTTTCCTATGGCTCCTTAGAACTAAGTTTAGTTTTCAAAGAGATGACGCTTTGAAGATCAAAAACCGACAGCATGCCATCACCTTCCCGACCCGTGGAGCCGCTTTTGACGATTTCTTTCACCACGTTTTCCACTTGTTCGTCCTCGACGATAACTTCGAGCTTATGGTGGCCGCCGTGAATCAATGGTTCGTATAGATGCCAGTGCTCGCCGTAACCTCGCACGGGATACACGGTGCATCCGCTGACGCCAGCCTTGTTGAGTTGGCGCGCGATCTGTTCGATTTTGTCCGACCGGACTACAGCCCATATCATCTTCATGGCGCACTCCTTTTTTTTACTCCGCAGTTTTACTCCTCGGTGACGCCAAGGATCTCTCCTCTTTCGATGGCAAGCTGGCGGACAAAGACTTCTTCCTTCTCCCAGCCGTACCTTGAATAAAGGACAGGAACGATGAGCATGTTCAGAACCGTGGAAGTGAATAATCCGCCTAGAATGACGTGAGCCATGGGGCGCTCCAACTCTTTGCCTGCGATGTCACCAAACAGCAGCGGAAGAAGCCCTAAGGCCGCAGCAGCAGCAGTCATAAGAACGGGGGCGAGTCTAT
>Ga0326597_10007857_pt1 | contig 14451 bp, 11 predicted proteins | sample RVTome_12_FD_203789 | JGI IMG/M metagenome (GOLD analysis project Ga0326597, IMG submission 203789) | Soil microbial communities from uranium-contaminated site in the Upper Colorado River Basin, Wyoming, United States - RVT100D185 | ecosystem: Environmental > Terrestrial > Soil > Contaminated >... | reverse complement strand
TCATTGGAATGGAATCGCGGCCTACTGCAAGCCCGAGAACAAGGTCTCGCTCGGCTTCGTCGAGGGGCTCAACAACAAGATCCGCGTCATCCAGCGCCGAGCATACGGCCTGCGAGACGAGGAATACTTGCGCCTGAAAGTACTCACCTGCATGCTCCCGAAACTCTAAAATGACCCAAAATCACCCACACGAATCCCCGAAGAGCCTGCCTTTTATAGCAATGTGCACGATATTCACAAAACGGCACCACTGTTGCTCTTGGTGACGACCTTCAATTTCGGCAAAGGTAAGACCAGGTCAAAACGGCGCAATTGTGCATTCGTCTGGAAGAATTTCCAGAAATGCCAAGGTAACACAATCAGATAATCCAACTTCCTGGCTAGCAATTCTTTTTCCGGAATGATGGGTATCCCCGTACCGGGCGTATAGCAGCCAAATTTGTCCGCGTTTATTTCACCGACACAAGTAATTTCGTTTTCCGTCAGGCCGCAGTACTGCAACAGGACGTTCCCCTTTGTGGATGCTCCAAGAGCCGCCACAGTCTTGCCTTCTGCATGAGCCGACTCGATAAATTTCAGCAAGTCCCTTTTCGCCTGGACTACACGTTCCGCAAAGGCCTTGTAGGGTGTGAGTGTATTGAGTCCCTTGGTAAGCTCTTCATCAAGCATCTTTTGGACGGCTGGCACCATTGATCCATTCCCGGATGACTTTGCGACGGTGACCGAGAAGCTACCGCCGTTCACATCATTGAGCTCAACATCGAGAATCTTGAAGCCCACACGCTCGGCCATCCATTTGATCTGGCGCAGCGCATAGAACTCCAGATGCTCATGGCAAACCGTGTCAAATGCATTCATTTCAAGCATGGTCGGCATATAGCTCTGCTCGAACACCCAGATCCCATCGTCCGCCAATACTTCATGGATTTCACGCATGAAGGCAAGTGGAGCTTCCAGGTCGTAGAACACCGAAAAGGATGTGATGACCTTGGCCTTTTTCCCTGGGAAGCGCTCATTCAACAAAGCGGACGAAAAGAAATCCGGAATAAGTTGAATATGCTCCGGATAATATTTTTGGAACTTGATTCCCGTGGGATCGATGCCGATCAATATTGGACCAGCGGATGGGTACGCCTGCAATGCTGTGCTATCGTTACTGCCAATATCAACTACAAGATCGTCTTCCTTCAGCGAAATCAGATCAAGGATTCTCTTCACCTTTCGATGAAGGTGCGCCACCATGCTGGCGTTGAGACCCGAGCGATAGCCATAGTTCTCGCCATACATCTCGCCTAGGTCGTAGGAATGCTCCAACTGTAAGAGCCCGCATATATCATCACCCCCCGCGCATTTCACCAGACGCAATGGGCCAGTCGTAATCTTTGCGGCCTTATAACGGGGAAAAACCCCTGTGAGCACTTGCTCGCCCAGATCCAGCACTTGCTCCAGTTGCTTATTGCCGCATATCCTGCATTCTTTGATTTTCTTATACTTCAGATTCATCATATTAATTTCTTCCAACTTTTTCATCGAGTATCCGCAGGTCCGCGTCCACCATCAGTCTCACCAATTCATGAAAGCCAATCTCGGGTACCCAACCTAACACTTTTCTTGCCTTCCTGGCATTTCCCACTAATTGCACTGGCTCCGCAGGACGATAAACAGATGAATTGTTCTTCACATAATCCTGGTAATTGAGCCCCAAATAGTCAAAAGCGCACTCACAAAACTCTCTAACCGAATGTGTCTCACCGGTCGATATTACGTAATCATCCGCGTGAGCAGCTTGCAACATCAGCCACATAGCGCGTACATAGTCACCAGCAAAACCCCAATCTCGGCGTGCATCCAGATTACCAAGCTGAAGCTCGTTTGCCAGACCTCGCTTGATCCTGGCAGCAGTAAAGGTGATTTTTCTCGTCACGAACTCTAATCCACGACGCGGACTTTCATGATTGAACAGAATCGCAGAACATGCGAACAATCCATAGTGTCGGCGAACAATCCTAACGCTATAGTCAGCATAGGATTTCGCTGCGCCGTATGGACTGCGCGGATCAACTGGTGTGCATTCCGACTGAGGACTTTCAGAAGCTTCACCAAATATCTCCCTACTGGATGCCTGACAAAACCGAATACTCACATCCACTTTGCGTATAGCTTCCAGTATTCGCGCTACCGCCAAGCCATTCACCGCGCCGATGCCGACTGGGTCATCATACATACCCGCCCCGGTAGAATCAGCGGCAAGGTTATATAGATCCACAGGTCGATATTGCGCCAAAACCTCGACCATGCGCTGCTGATCCGACATGTCCCAACTAACCAGTTCGATTTTGTTCAACAATGCAGAACAAACCAACCCCGCGGCCTTCTGCACGTCTCTGGTAGCGCCAATAACTCGATATCCTTTTGCCAGCAACATCTCGGCGAGATACGCCCCATCCTGACCTGTTATTCCGGTTATAAGAGCCGTTTTCATCCAGCATCAAACGCCCAGAATACGGGCTGCCAAACGGCTAACCCAAGACGAGTGCCGGCTTCGAGAAATATCATACATACCCATACGAGCCTTTCTGTTCAACAACAAGATGTAAAGACTAGCGAAAACATTAACCAACCTTGCAGGCATCCTGGCTATCACCAGAGAGAGCACACGCGACAGGCCATTAACTGTTCCCGCTAAATACCGGCAGTACTCAGAAAACGAATATCCACCCATAGCTCTGGCTAACACGAGCTTTTTTACATTCCTCCAGGGTTCACGCGGGCAAACAATCTCTTTGCTACGATCTGAAAATTGATTAAAAGACCAGATTAACTGCGGCCATTTAAACATCCAGATTTCAAACCATCGTGGGGACCACATGGCATTCCCATACCGAATAACGATCAACGGGTCCGCGATAACAACTGCATTTTCAATCGATGGTTCTTGAAAAATAACGCCCACATGGACAAATAATGTGCCGTAATAAGGTGATCGTTTTCGAGAAAGCCATACTTCTCTCCTTATAACTACGCAGCCAATAAATGAAAGGCATTGCGCTGTTTCCAAGAACAGTGTTTCACCGTCGCCGATGCCGTATTTCCGATCAGAAGATAACTTAATCAAAGACCCATCCAGAATCTTGGAACACTCTACATTCCTAACTTCCGCATTTACAATGACCAGATCATTGATACCATCGAGCGCAGATAGCACCCGACTGACAGCGCCGGAGCGCAATAAATCATCGTCGGTCATCAGCCAGCAATATTCGCCCCTAGCGTAGCTAACCGCCTTGTCGTAATCTCCATCGACGCCAGAATTTTCCCGCTCGCGATAATAACGAATTTCAGGATGACATGACACATATTGCCTAATTACCTCTGGAGTATTGTCAGGTGAAGCTCCATCTACGATGATGAGTTCAACGCCAGGCTGCATTTGGCTCAGAATACGGTCCAAAGTCTCACTTATAACTTTCCCTCTATTGTAGGTTGCAATGCAGATGGATAATTTCATATGCGCACTTCTAATCATTCTCCGCCGTTTCTGCGAATGCGCTTTTCACGCAAGCCAGGCACTCTTCCACCGCAATGTTGAATTGGTGTCCGAAAACAACGAACGAGACCAGGGTCGATAATTTCAATGGAAAGCCATATCGGACGATCAGAAATTGACGTCCGGAGGAACGATATCAAACCGCTCGTCCCACAATCTACTAGTGTAGCAGTTTGATGAAAATCGTTGCAGCGGGCACAATCCAATCTTGTTGCAGGAAGCGTGCAGCCAGTATGGCGTCGATTGGCTTGAATGCGCGCCGTGGAGCCTAGTTTTCAGGCAGATGACGCATCGATTATCGACGAACTCTGAATGGCCCGCTGGGTTGTATTTGGTGCCGATGTTAGGATCATCGTAAGGTAAGAGGTTTTGTTTTGGCATCAGAGAAGTGTTGGTTTTTGCGTAAATGGTCATGGAGAACACGCCTTGAAAGTTACAATCGTGGGAACGGGTTACGTCGGTTTGGTCACCGGGGCTTGTTTGGCTGACGTGGGAAACGAAGTGGTGTGTCTGGATCTGGACGAGAAGAAAATTCAGATGTTGAACAATGGCAAGGTGCCAATTTTTGAACCGGGCCTGGAGGTGATGGTAAATAGATGCGCGTCGCTCGGACACCTTCGCTTTGTCACGAATATTGAAGCTGCCGTGGACCACGGTGATTTTCAGGTCATTGCAGTGGGAACCCCTTCGGGGGAGGATGGGTCGGCCGATCTTAACCATGTTCTCGCAGCTGCGAGGAATATTGGGAAGTATATGAAGAGCGACAAAATTGTGCTCGATAAATCGACGGTACCCGTCGGTACGGCAGATCGGGTCCGCCGGGAAATCGCAGTTGAACTCGACCGCCGTGGTGTGGAAATGGATTTCAGCGTAGTCTCAAATCCCGAATTTCTCAAGGAAGGCTCAGCCATCGAGGACTTCATGCGCCCGGATCGCATGGTCATCGGCGCCGACAATGAGCATTCTCTGGAAATGATGCGTCGGCTATATGCCCCGTTTCAGCGGAACCACGAGCGGATCGTCGCCATGGACGTGCGGTCGGCGGAACTTACAAAGTACGCGGCCAATGCAATGCTCGCAACCCGAATATCGTTCATGAACGAACTGGCTATTCTCGCAGAAGCAGTCGGAGCAGATATCGAGCACGTCAGGCTCGGCATCGGTGCTGACCGACGCATTGGATATGGCTTTCTATATCCCGGAATTGGTTATGGGGGATCTTGCCTGCCCAAGGATGTACAGGCGCTTCAAAGTACCGCCGAAGAATACGGCATTGAAATGCGGTTGCTGTGCGCCGCCGCGGCAGTCAATCACCGACAAAAGCAGATCATCGTCGAAAAGATTATTCGTCGCTTTGGAGATGACTTATCGGGTAGGCGCTTCGGTCTATGGGGCCTCGCGTTTAAACCCGACACCGACGACATGCGCGAAGCGCCAAGTCTTGCCATCATCAAAGGGCTCGTGGCGCGCCGCGCAGCAGTACTCGCCTACGACCCCATCGCGGTGGACAACACCAAGAAGGCCCTTCCCGACACTCACGGCTTATCGTATGCCGCAACGCCGATGAACGCGGTACGCGGCAGCGATGCACTAATCATCGCAACGGAATGGAAGGAGTTCAGGAGCCCGGACTTTTCGGCTTTGAAATCTGCCCTCAAAACTCCGATCATATTCGATGGCAGAAACCTATATGACCCATCCTATGTCTCCGGGCTGGGAATAGAGTATCACGCGATTGGCAGGCTGGGCTCCCGCGTCGGAAACTGCTGAAAATAGAGCGGGTAAGCTAAATGGCATACTTGGTTACCGGCATTGCTGGATTCATCGGCGCAGCTGTTGCGCATAAGTTGCTCGAACACGGCGAACAGGTCGTCGGCGTTGACAACCTGAACGATTACTACGATGTTGGGCTCAAACGTGATCGGTTGCGTATTTTGAAATCATTTGGGTGGGATGCTTTTCATCGCGTCGATCTGGCCGATCGGACTGGCATGGCCAGAGCATGTAGGAAACATCAAATCAAAGTCGTTATTCATCTCGCAGCGCAGGCAGGAGTCCGGTATTCTCTGGAAAATCCCGCTGCATATATCGACAGTAATCTTGTCGGGTTTGGTAACGTCCTCGAATGTTGTCGTCACCATCGCGTTTCCCATCTGGTATTCGCGTCCTCCAGTTCCGTGTATGGTGCGAATACACGGCTCCCTTTTTCCGAACAGCACAACGTTGATCATCCGGTGTCCCTTTACGGGGCAACCAAGAAGGCTAATGAATTAATGGCGCACAGTTACGCACACCTTTTCGGGCTGCCGTGTACGGGCTTGAGGTTCTTTACGGTTTACGGGCCGTGGGGACGGCCGGATATGGCGCTTTTCAAGTTTTGCCGGGCCATCCTTGCCGATGAGGTAATCCCGGTGTTTAACTCAGGGAACATGTCGCGGGACTTCACCTATATTGACGACATTGTCGAGGGGATCATCCGTGTGGCGGAGCAACCGGCCGAACCAGATAGGGCATGGAGCGGCGACTGCCCTGATCCGGCGCGCAGCTACGCTCCTTACCGAATATTCAATATCGGAAACAGCCACCCTGAAACGCTATTCACGTACATTGAGGCACTTGAAGATTGCCTGGGACGTAAAGCAAAGAAAGAATTCTTGCCGATGCAGGCCGGCGATATGCAAAATACATTTGCCGATATCAGCGCTTTGAATCAGGCGGTCGGATTCAAACCATCGACACCACTCTACGAAGGCGTCAGGCGGTTCGTCGAGTGGTACCTGAATTACTATCACGCCGCGGCAAGATAGAGCAATTGCCAGCATTGACGTACGCTACTGGAGGACCTCTTTTTCGACCCTCTTCGTAATTCCCGTATGAACTGTACTTCTTAAAGCCGGCATGAACTTGCAACCCGTTATTCTCTGCGGTGGCGCAGGCACGCGCCTGTGGCCGCTTTCGCGCGAGCAGTATCCGAAGCAACTACTGGCGCTGATCGGTGAGGACACCCTGCTGCAGGCGACTGTGCGCCGCGTGGACGGCTCGCTCGGGATGGCCGACAGGCAAGTGCTCCGCCCGATCGTTGTGGGCAATGAGGATTACCGTTTCATCACCGCCGAGCAGTTACGCCAGGCGGGCGCAGCGTCGGCCATCCTCGTGCTCGAGCCGGTAGGCCGCAACACTGCGCCGGCACTGACGCTCGCTGCTTTGGTTGCACTGGAGGCAGGCGATGACCCTGCGCTGGTAGTAATGCCTGCCGACCACATCATCGACGACGTCGAGGCCTTTCGCGCTGTGGTTCTGCGCGGGACGGTCTACGCCGAGGCGGAAAAACTGGTGACTTTCGGCATCCGCCCTACCCGCCCCGAAACCGGTTACGGTTATATTCGGCCTGGAGCGATGGAGGCGGGGCGAGATGGTGGGTGGGATATCACAACCTTTGCGGAAAAACCGGATGCCGCTACGGCTGAGCGCTATCTCGCCTCCGGAGAATACCTGTGGAATTCGGGCATATTTATGATGCGCGCCTCGGTCTGGCTCGCGCGGCTCGGCGCAATGCGGCCGGAAATGGTGGAGGCGTGCCGCGCCGCATTCGCGGCGCGAACCAAGGACCGGGATTTCCTGCGCGTCGGCCGGGAAGTTTTCGCCGCTTGCCCTGCGGATTCGATCGATTACGCGGTAATGGAGAAACTTCCCGCAGGGCTAGGCGTGGTGATCCCGCTTGCGGCCGGGTGGTCGGACGTCGGCGCATGGGATGCGCTATGGAAGCTTGGCGGCAAGGACGCCGATGGCAATGTGCTGCGCGGGGACGTGATGGCGATGGGGACGCGCGACACGCTGGTGATCTCGCAGTCCCGGCTGGTCGCCTGCGTGGGAATCGCCGATGCGGTGGTAGTGGAAACGCCGGACGCGGTGCTGGTGGCGCACAGAAGCTGCATACAGGAGGTGAAGGAGATCGTGGCGAGGCTCAAGCGCGAGGGACGGACAGAGGCGGATGCCCATCGCAAGATTTATCGCCCTTGGGGCTATTACGACAGCATCGACGCGGGCAGCCGTTTTCAGGTAAAACGCATCGTAGTCAATCCAGGCGCTGCGCTTTCGTTACAGATGCACCATCATCGCGCTGAGCATTGGATCGTGGTCCGCGGCACGGCGCGTGTCACGCGCGGGGACGAAACGTTCCTTGTTTCGGAAAACGAATCAACCTATATTCCACTCGGCACCCGGCATCGGCTGGAAAACCCAGGCAAGGTACCGCTGGAGATGATCGAAGTTCAGTCCGGCGCCTATCTCGGCGAGGACGACATCGTCCGCTTCGAGGATGATTACCGTCGCAGCTAGTGTCCTGCGCCACTAACCTACAGGTTGAACTTGGCCTTTAGCTGGTGGCATACGTCATCAGCCACCCACATACAATGATCGATTTTCCCAGCGAAGACCGTAAGATAACTATTGTCGTAAAGGGTAACTATTGAGGGCCGCGCATCGGAGTTTTCCCTTCGCGCCAGGACCATTCTCGGTCCCTCCAGGAACCCGGTTACGTCGGCCCGCTCAAGTGCCGGCACATATTCCTTGCATAACTCGATCATCTTCCCGAAGTATCGCGCCCTGTCAACGTTGGCAAATGGAGCTGATTCAGGAGTCAGCCATTTGAGATCCATCTGCCTCGAAATATCTCTTGCGACTACCGTGTGTTCCACGTTATACAAAAGGAATTCTTCCGACTTGCCGTAAGGGAGCACTGTCATAAAAGGGCCATCCATTATTGTTATGCCAACATTCGGTATATCGAGCCTGATGATCGGCACCACCGTGTATTCAAACAGCCTTTCAGCCACTGCGTGCCCAAGTTGTTCCGTTAGACGGTTGATGTCGCTATACGAGGCGTTGACCACTACATCTGCGAATACCGCAGGTCGGTTCAATAATTCTATTCGGTAGCGCTCTCCAGTCCTGGCGAGCCTTACAACCCTTTCGCCCAATACCACATTGATCTGCTCGCGACGAAGATGCTCCCAAACCAAGTCGCGCAGAATTGTACAGTCGTAAACGACTTCCTCGCACAGAATGCCGGTATCCGCACCCCGAACCGCGACCGGGAAGTCCCTTGCCGAGATCCTCCGGTAGGGCACGCCCAGCAATTCGCAAAACTCCAGATAGTCATCAGCGGACGTCAATGATCCGTGGTTGGCGATGAAATATGCATTCGGGAACCCTTCTTGAATGCATCCAGCGTATTTCCTTTTGAAGGCCTCGAAACCCCGAATGGATTGCTTGCCGGTTTCCAGATCGCGCGGGTAATGAAAGCCAAGATGAAGCCGATTCTGGTTATTCATGGAGGCGCCGGAAAGAATGTCTTTCTTCGCCTCATAGACTGCGACGGAAAGCCCACAGGACCTTGCCTTGAGAGCAATTTCCGCTCCGAACATACCGCAGCCGATTACTGCAACATTGATTGCGTCAGGCATGGGTTCTCAGAAGGCTCCTCCGACCACCTTCCGGGAGAGGGGGGAATGGCCGGAAACTCCAATTTCGAACTGTCTGCTACGGCACGCTCAGTACCGCATCACGTAGTTTCTCGTGCGCGTTTTCGCGCAATGATGATGCGCAGAAATCCCTTGCAGAGGCCGATCTTGCACAATACCCGGTCAATGACTACAAGAAGTCGTGCTACAGAGTAGCGAAACCAGTCAGGCCCTTTGATCTGCATTACCGGGGTAGATACAAAAGCGGCCCAGCGCACATCGAACAGCACCTCGTATTTTTCGTACAGGATATCGGCTATCTCAAACACTGCGTGATCCTTGGCCGCCAATTCCTCCATGGGGGTGAAATGATCTGGCATCTCCCTGGTCTTTCCGGTAATCCGCAGGTATGCAGCGCGCAATTTTTCCCGATAGGTCCGGTCGTACGTCGGCAGCAGCAGGCGCAATATTCTTTCCAGCCATTTTTCCAGGCGCCCGCGCGGCAGATCGTCCAGGGTGGCGATCACGCCTCCCGGCTTGAGCGCGCGATAGGCCCTTTCCATGAAATCGGGCAGGTTGGGAAGATGGTGATATGCCGACCAGCCGACCATGGCATCGAGCGTATTGACCCCAAGGTCCACCTGTGTCACGTCTTGCAGGTGATAAGTAACGGAGCCGAAACCTTCCTTGTAGGGGTTTTCCTCCAGCATCCTCCTGGCAAGAGCAATTGCCTGTGGTGAAATGTCGTACGCATCGACCGCCTGCCCCCTCCTTCCCAGTTCCAGGGCCAGCCATCCGGGTCCGCAGCATACTTCGAGCACCTTCCCGCCGCGGCGGTGCGCTGCCGTGTCGAGAAAACGATCGCGATATTTTCCCTCGAGGATATAGGTCATTTTTGGGTCGACGAGCTCCTCGCCCAACCTGCTAGGTGTGAACCTCGTTGCCCGGCGGATGTCCGCTTCCATGGGGATCTGGCCATGCGCAGTCCGCTTGAGCGCGCTCTGGTCGAAGAATTCCGCCTCCCCCCGCATCATTTCCTTCAGATCGTGATTCATTTCAGAGAGTCTCCATGGTGCCCATCCAGCCGGACTAAAGGGAAAACCCGTCATCCACGACCAGATTCTGGCCGGTCATGTATTCGGAAGCGTTCGAGAGCAGGAACAGCAAGGCGCCGGTAATGTCAGTGGGCTCCAGCATTCCCTTCGCGCCGCAGTGGGCGCTGTACGCCCGGAGAAAGGCTTCGGGCTGCTTGTCCCTGATCCCGCCCGGGCTCAGGCTATTCACCCGTATGCGATCGCCCTTGAAATATTGCGCGAAATAGCGCGTGAGCTGGATGATCGCCGACTTGATGGCAGCGTATTCTACCGGCATGGTCATTGGCGTACCGGCGTACACCTCGAAACGCGGCGGCATCGTCCCGTAGATGGAAGCCATGTTGATGATGTTGCCGCCACCCTGAGCCCGGAAGAACAGGCCGAACTGCTGCGCCACAAGGAAGTAGCCTCCAAGATGCAGGTTGACGTTCGCACAGAAATCCTCGTAAGTCACCTCTTCCAGTTTGCGGCCGTAATTGCGGTTGCGCGGATAGGCGCTGTTGACCACCGCGTCGATGCGGCCGTGCCGCTTCCGGGTGCCGGCGATCAGGGCGCTCACCGAGCCCGTGTCGGTGATATCCAGCGTTGCCGCCTCGACGCGCCCGGGATGAGTCGACGCAACGTCCTTCGCCACCCGCGCTGCAGCTTTGGAATCGAGGTCGGCCACGACGGCATGGCCGCCTTGCCCGGCAATGCAGCGCGCAAAGGAGCGACCAAGAAGCCCTGCACCACCAGCAACGACAACAACCGCATTGTTAAGCATGTTCCGCTCCGCCAAGCCTCGATCACTCGTCAAGCAGCCCGCCTTAGCCAAGAATCTTCTTGAAATAGGCCACGGTTTCTTTCAGGCCGTCTACCAGCTGCACCACGGGACCCCACCCGAGTTTTTCCAGCGCCAAGGAAGTATCCGGTTGTCGTTGTCGAGGATCGTCCTGCGGCAGCGGCAGGAACACCAACTTCGATTTGGAGGCAGTCAGGTGGAGCACTTTTTCCGCCAGCTCGAGCACGGTGCATTCGCGAGAATTCCCGAGATTCACCGGGCCGACGAAAGCAGCAGGAGAGTCCATCATGCGAACTATCCCCTCCACCAGGTCGTCGACGTAACAGAAGCTGCGTGTCTGCTGCCCGGTGCCGTAGATAGTTATGTCTTCTCCCTTGAGGGCCTGGACGATGAAATTGCTGACCACCCGGCCGTCATTGGGATGCATGCGGGGACCATAGGTGTTGAAGATGCGCACCACCTTGATCTCGAGTTTGTATTGTCGGTGATAGTCGAAAAAGAGGGTTTCAGCGCAGCGCTTTCCTTCGTCATAGCAGCTGCGGATGCCGATCGGATTCACCCGCCCCCAGTAACTTTCGGTTTGCGGATGTTCCTCCGGGTCGCCATACACTTCCGACGTGGATGCCTGCAAAATCCGAGCCTTGATCCGCTTCGCAAGACCCAGCATGTTGATGGCCCCATGCACGCACGTCTTCGTGGTCTGGACGGGATCGATCTGGTAGTACACGGGGCTGGCCGGACAGGCCAGATTGAATATCTGGTCCACCTCGACGTAGAGCGGGAAAGTGATTTCGTGACGCATGAGCTCGAAATACGGACTGTCCAGCAAATGCGCGATATTGCGCTTGCTGCCGCTGAAATAATTGTCCACGCACAAGATGTCATGCCCTTCCTCCAATAAGCGATCGCACAAATGAGACCCTAGAAACCCGGCGCCACCCGTAACCAGAATACGCTTGCTCACGATTTCTCCTCAGTCGGCCACTTACTTTCTTGTGTTGACAGAACGATCGATAGAAAGAGCCCTGGAATCACCTGATTGTAGTGGATTCGACGGTTCTGCCATCGCTCTCAGCAGGTCTACGATGCGGCCGGTGCCACCCTGTCCCCCGTCGCGAACCCACGACGAAAGGAACTCGCTTAACCGCGCCGCATGACGCCGTTGAATTGCGGCGCCGCCATCCGCCGCGATCTCACCCATCGCCACTAAGACGTCACGGTCCGAACGCGGCACCATGACAGCGCCGCTTCGGATATACAGCTCGCTGACGTCCCAGCCAGGAAAGGCAGGACACACCGTCGGTTTCTTCAGAATCAGCGCGTCGAGCGTTGAAGCGGAGCCTAAAGTAAAAAATGCGTCGCAGGCGCGTGTCAGGGCACGGATGTCCTCCCCGGGCTCGGCAAAAGCGATCCCGGAATCATCGGCGACCAGTGCCCGCGTCTCGTTCACGTTTTCCAACGGGTGAGGCTTTACAATGAGCGACACGCCAGGCGTGGCGGCGGCGGCCGTGAATACCGCCTTCTTCATAGATCGCAACAAAGCGAATTCGGACAGGTTGTCATATGCATCTGTGGAATGAGCCGATGCGAATAACACCGTGTGATTTGCCAGCGGAACGCCGAAACGCTCGCGGAACTCGCTGATTTCACGACCAGTGACGCCGAACAATGCGTCGTGCCGCGGCGATCCGGTGACGAGGACCTTTTCCGGCGGAACACCGTGGGAGAGAACGACGTCCCGCGACTGCTCTCCCCAGACAGCGGCAATGTCAGCTTCGAAAAACCGCCATTCGACGGCTTCTGGGCCGCACGCGCCGAATTGCACCTCCACCGTGGGAATGCCGAGAGCGGCACCGAGCAGAGTATAGACACGCGTCCGCGGGTCGGCCAGGTCCGGTGAGACGATGACCGCAGGCCGATGGGTGGTCAGGATGTGGCGTGCGACGGCGATTGTGTCCGGAAGAACGAAGCTCGCGTACACGTTGAACGCACTTCGCAGCCCATCACCGACGTCGGGCCACAATGGGCGCCCGTCATCTGCGAAGACACGCCTGTACCGATCATCGCCCGTGAGGATCGAGCATACCCGGCGGATCGCCTTGGCCAATTCAAGCGCATCGCGTGCCGTGTGCAGTCCTCGATGGCGGTGCACTGAATGTGCCGTATGGTCACTCGTCGGAGAGGTCTGCTTCTCCTCCAGCAACACTGGAAACAGTCCACCTTCGCGACGAAGCACGTCCACGAGGGGCCGCAGGATATCGCGCGCGATATACGGTGTGAACCCAAGAAAAAGAGCGGCCCTCCCGGAGGGCCATCGGGCACAATCGCTATCGTCAATTGGGGGCATTTGCCGAAAAGCGTACTTCAGGTGCCTGAGATAGGGCTTTACGATCTGCCAAAGCGTTCGGCGCGCTGACTGCTCGGCCAGTCCCTTCGGTACTTGGTAGAGCGCGAGATCCGCAGCCATGATGTCCCACACGGAGATCCCGTCCACTGTCAGTAGCGCACGCAAGCTCGCTTCACCCGGCGGCGCCTGCGCGGCCCATCTTTGCACCAGATCCGAAGACTTTTGGAGAGCCTTTACAAACTCGCTCAGTTCCGGCGCCGCTTCCATTAAGCCTCGAATATCCTGTACGTCAAGCGCATCGTCTCCAGCATCACCGGGGGCAATCAACCCATCAGGCCCATGGGAAAACTCTACCAGCCGGCAGATCCGGCGATAATGGGTCAATTCCAGCGTGACCGTTCTCGTCCGAGATATAGGCGGCCACCAACGTGGCGATGGCCGAGCGACCATCTTCGCCAGACGGATAATTCTCCTCGGCGAGCAGCGCCGTCATCACGGCCCCGGACCCCTCCACGCCGTTCGCAGAGAGCGTCTCACTGTGTTCGATCCACGGCATCCCGTAACGGGTCGTCGGCTGCTGTCGATGCTCCGCGAGGCGAGCCGAGTATCGGAGTGTGACGGTGAACTCGTCGACCACGATTTGGCCATAGCGCGCTGCGTAGATCGCGACGAGGCCGTGCCCTTGGTCAGCACCGGCCTCAAGATAAAACCGTTTGCCCGAGTGCGTTGAAATCCGGATGGCGCCGGCTCGGTCCACATACTGGGGACCACGGGGATTCGGAACGTTTTCCTTGGACAACCAGGCAGTGACCGTCGCCGGAACTTCTCCGGTTAGAAACCGGAACATCTCGAAGTAATGAACGCCATTCATATTCATGCCGATGTTGCCGGCGATCACCGTCGCGCTGGTGAGACCCCCGAACTCCGGCGATTCGAGCAGCCGCTTCGGCTCGGTGTACTGGCGCATGAACCGCATCTGGTGATTGATCGCGAGAGTTGCGCCCCGATCGGCACACACGCGAATCATCGTCGTGCACTGGTCGAGTGAGATCGCCATTGGCTTCTCACACAAGATGAATTTGGCGCCCGATTCGGCGGCCATACAGGTGTATTCGCAGTGGCTGGGCGCGGTTGAAGCGATTACCACGCATTCCGGTGTTGTCGCTTCCAGCATCGCACGTGCGTCCGTGAACTGCTTTGCGGCGGGAACAGTTCGCTCG
>Ga0326597_10007856_pt1 | contig 14451 bp, 16 predicted proteins | sample RVTome_12_FD_203789 | JGI IMG/M metagenome (GOLD analysis project Ga0326597, IMG submission 203789) | Soil microbial communities from uranium-contaminated site in the Upper Colorado River Basin, Wyoming, United States - RVT100D185 | ecosystem: Environmental > Terrestrial > Soil > Contaminated >... | reverse complement strand
GTGATCTTCGGTGCCTATCGCGTGATCTATAGCGTCAGGGACAAGGTGGAAATTCTCACTGTACGTCGGGGAAGCCAGTTGCTGCGGTTAAGCGAAATCGACGATGAGCGGACATAACAAGGCCAATGCAACCGACGCTCGTACCTCGCGCGGCTGATTGGCAGCGTTAGAGGTTCGATAAATGCCGCACCAGCGAAGTATGTTGGCAGGTATGACCGACTATACGGGCGTTCCCCTGAACGACATCTTTTCCGACATTGAAGATTGGCTAACTCTTACGTCCGAAACGGTACTGAAGCTTCGGGGGTACGCTGGAAAGATAGAGGAAAACAAGAGCCTCATAGAGAACCCTCGCGAAGTACTTTCATTTGTCCACTTCTTCGCAAATCTGTTTGAACGGTACAAGAGCGATTTCGAGGCATTGCTAAAAGAAATGCCAGACGGATTGGTGGAAGCGCACATAGAAACCGTCAAGCAACTTTACGAAAGCGCGAAACTAGAAGAAGACTACGCAATCCGTTTTAAAAACGATTGGGTGCACAAAACACTACCCCACGAAGAAATGAGGCCTTTGCTCGACGACATCTATGGTGACACCAGAAACCTCATCAGATTCAAAGGTGAAGATGCTGAGTTAGTTGATTATGAAGATTATCATTGAGGTGTACTCATGTTGATGCATAACCCCCCACACCCAGGAGAAGTCATCAAGGAATTATGCCTTGAGCCTCTAGGCTTGTCAGTGACCGAAACAGCTAAAGCGCTTGGTGTTAGCAGAAAAACTCTATCTAGTATAGTCAATGGTAAAGCTGGAGTTAGTCTAGAAATGGCAGTGCGCTTATCCATCGCGTTTAATACATCATCGGAAAGTTGGTTAAATCAGCAGGTTCAATATGATCTTTGGCAAGCTGAGCAGCACCGTAAAGTACTTCACGTTACACGGTTGTCTGCTGCATAAGACATATAACAAGTCGCGCCACTCTGACGCATGCTTCGCATGCACCGGTGCGCTCAGACGTTGACTTGGGGAGAGCCCCATCCCGGATGGGACGATGTTGAAGCGATCTGCGCGCCGTTGGCGGAGTCACTGCGAGAAGATGATGGTCGATAGTTCCTGCGGTTTCGAGGGCATCCGCCCGCCTCCAGCCACACCTCAGCCCGTGCCCGTCAACTGACTTATGTGCTATTGCTTGGTGATACGAATCGTTCACGTATCCAGCAGGCTTACGTGATGCTTCAAAATAGGCGCGCGTTTCAATTGGGTCTCAGGCGACACAGTCGTTGCGTCCAATGACACCGGAGATGGAGGCAGACATGGGCAAGAAGGTCAGAGACGAGAGCCCGGGCAAGTGCCCGTACAGCCACATCGCCGGCGTCGGCAGGACGAACCGCGACTGGTGGCCGAACCAGCTGCGGCTGGAGCTGCTGCACCAGCATTCCGCGAAGTCCGACCCGATGGGCAAGGGCTTCATCTACGCGAAGGAATTCAAGAGCCTCGACTACAAGGCGCTGAAGAAGGACCTGGTCAAGCTGATGACCGATTCGCAGGAGTGGTGGCCGGCGGACTTCGGCCACTACGGGCCGCAATTCATCCGCATGGCCTGGCACGCCGCCGGAACCTACCGGGTCACCGACGGCCGCGGTGGCGGCGGCCGGGGCCAGCAGCGTTTCGCCCCGCTCAACAGTTGGCCCGACAACGTCAACATCGACAAGTCGCACCGCCTGCTGTGGCCGATCAAGCAGAAGTACGGCAGGAAGATCTCCTGGGCCGACCTGATCATCCTGGCCGGCAACGTCGCGCTGGAGTCGATGGGCTTCAGGACCTTCGGCTTCGGCGGCGGCCGTGAGGACGTGTGGGAGCCGGACGAGGACGTCAACTGGGGTGAGGAGATTGCATGGCTGGGCGTCGACAAGCGCTTCAGCGGCGACCGCGATCTGGATCAGCCCTTCGGCGCCACCCACATGGGTCTGATCTACGTCAACCCGGAAGGGCCGAACGCGAGCGGCGACTACATGGCCGCGGCCAAGGACATCCGCGCCACCTTCGGCCGCATGGCGATGAACGACGAGGAGACCGTCGCCCTGATCGCCGGCGGCCACACATTCGGCAAGTCCCACGGTGCTGCTGCGGAATCGCACAAGGGTCCCGAGCCGGAAGGCACGCCGCTGGAAGCGCGGGGTCTGGGCTGGCTGAGCGACTACGGCACGGGGCACGGCGCAGACACGATCTCGAGCGGCATCGAAGTGACGTGGACCAAGACCCCGGCGCTGTGGAGCAACAACTTCTTCGAGAACCTGTTCAAGTACGAATGGGAGCTGACCAAGTCCCCCGCCGGCGCCAAGCAGTGGGTTGCGAAGAACGCGCCGGAGATCATTCCCGACGCCCACGACCCGACGAAGAAGCACAAGCCGACCATGTTGACGACCGACCTGACGCTGCGCTTCGACCCGGAGTTTGGCAAGATCTCGCGCAGGTTCCACGACGACCCGCAGGCCTTCGCCGAAGCCTTCGCTCGCGCCTGGTTCAAGCTGACGCACCGGGACATGGGTCCGCGCGCACGCTACCTCGGGCCGGAAGTGCCCAGGGAAGAGCTGATCTGGCAGGACCCGATCCCCGCGGTTGATCATAAGCTGATCGGCGAAAAGGAGATCGCCGACCTGGAGAAGAAGATCATCGCCTCGAAACTGTCGGTAGGGCAGCTGGTCTCGACCGCCTGGGCGTCCGCCTCCACCTTCCGTGGCTCCGACAAGCGCGGCGGCGCCAACGGTGCGCGCATCCGCCTCGCGCCGATGAAGGACTGGGAGGTCAACCAGCCGGCGCGGCTCGCGAAGGTGCTGAGGACGCTCGCGGGCATCCAGGCCGACTTCAACAAAAAGGCCAGGGGCGGAAAGAAGGTGTCGCTCGCCGATCTGATCGTGCTTGCGGGCTGCACGGCTGTCGAGCTGGCCGCGAGGAAGGCCGGCGTCAACGTGAAGGTGCCGTTCAAGCCGGGACGCATGGATGCGAGGCAGGACCAGACGGACGTCGAGTCCTTCGCGGTGCTCGAGCCGATCGCCGACGGTTTCCGCAACTACTTAAAAGGCAAGTTCGAGGTCTCCGCCGAACAGTTGCTCGTCGACAAGGCGCAGCTCCTGACGCTGACCGCGCCCGAGATGACGGTCCTCGTCGGCGGCATGCGCATGCTGGGGACCAATGTCGGCGGCACGAAGCACGGGGTCTTCACCTCGAAGCCGGAGACGCTGAGCAACGACTTCTTCGTCAACCTGCTGGACATGCGCACGGAGTGGAAGCCGGTCGCGGACACGAAGGACGTGTTCGAGGGACACGACCGCCGGACGGGCAAGGTCAAGTGGACCGGCACGCGCGTCGACCTCGTGTTCGGCTCCAACTCGCAGCTGCGGGCGCTCGCCGAGGTCTACGCTAGCGCGGATGCGAAGGAGATGTTCGTCAAGGACTTTGTCGCGGCATGGACCAGGGTGATGAACCTGGACCGCTTCGACCTCGCCTGAGCGAAAAGAGAACCGGGTCAGAGAACAGTATTCACTCATGTTGAAACCGTTGTTTCCTGACCCGGAATTTTCCCAGACTCGATGCCGGGGTGGGGCCGAAGCCCTGTACTGGCAAGGGTGGACGGCCGCTCCTGGGCGACAAGCATCTGGCGCGAGAAGTCAGGGAGGCATCATCAATGTGTAGCCAATTTAGGACGGCATTTTTCATGGTCACCTTATCCTTGGTCGGGCTTGGCCTGCCCCTGGTAGCGGCGTCCAATGAGCAAATGGTGGGCGTCGTGATTATGCACGGCAAGGGAGGCAGTCCGAACAGGCATGTATCTGACCTCGCGAGGACGCTGAAAGATACGGGGTTTTTAGTCGCAAATATTGAAATGCCGTGGTCTGGCAATAGAAATTACGATGTCGGCGTCAGTGATGCTGAAAATGAAGTTGAGACCGCCATTTCGGATTTACGTAGCAAGGGCGCCAAAAAGATCTTCGTTGCCGGTCACAGTCAGGGCGGAGTCTTCGCCCTGCATTTCGCTGGAGACCATCGCCCTGACGGGATCATTGCTATTGCACCTGGGGGGAATGTTGGCAGCAACAATTTTCGTGAAAAATTAGGCAACTCGGTAGAACGTGCCAAACAACTGGTAGCTGATGGTAAGGGAAACGAGAAGACACGCCTCTCTGATTTCGAGGGCAAGAAAGGAGTCTATCCGATCGTGACGGCTCCACTCATATACCTCACCTGGTTTGCTCCGGATGGGGCAATGAACATACGCCGCGCAGCACAAGAGGCAAATCCTGAAATTCCGATTCTGTGGATTGTTGCGAAGCATGACTATCCAGGACTAAGAAAGGCCAACATTCCGTTATTCGATATGCTTCCAGAGAATCCAAACAAGCGGTTATTTGAACCAAATTCCGATCATTTTGATGCGCCTTCGGCGTCAGCAGAGGAAATCGTCCGCTGGATATCACAAGTTGTTGGGACCAGACGTTAACAAGGCGCTTCACCGGCGCCCCAGAATGAGAGATGACAGATGAAAGTCGCACGCACTGGAAGGGAATTTCCTATCGTCTGCGTTGGCGGTTCCGCTGGCGGTCTCGACGCATACATCCGGTTGCTGCAAAACCTGCCGAACAACATGGATGTCGCCGTCGTCATCGTCAACCATGTGAGAACCATCGCCACTCATCTTCACGAGATTCTCCCGCGTTACTCGACGATGCCGGTGGAACTGATTTCAGATCGCCTTCTCATTCGACCTAATCGGGTCTTCATCATCCCTGAACAGCGCGACCTGCACGTCCTGGATGGCGACTTTCGGTTAGAACCGATTTCGAAGCCTAGGGGATGGCCCGATGTCATCACCGTTTTCCTGCGCTCCTTGGCAGAGCACTGGGACGGCAAGCTTATTGCCGTGATTGTCTCTGGTTATGATGGTGACGGCGCAGATGCGCTTCGCGGTATCAAGGACGTCGGGGGCACGACTATCGCCCAGAGCCTCGACACCGCAAAGCAGCCCGACATGCCTGAAAGCGCTATCGCTAGCGGGTTTGTGGATTTCGTACTGACTCCAGAGGAAATCGCCACTGCCATTGTGCGAATCGCACATGCCGAAGGGTAGCCGAACAACCATGAAGCAGCAGGCTTGTACCTCTGCTACGCGGTCGCTGATCGCATGCATAAGGCAACGCACGAGTTGCCGCGCCCAGTCTTGTATGACAAGCCACGTTCACTCAGTCAGCGACTAACCGCAAGCGGTAAGAGTTTCTGACTCGCCCTGGCGCTGGATGGTCCCCATCACCCTACTTTTTCTGCTGGTTGACTACCCAAACAACCAAGCCGACAACTATGACCAGCACCAGGATAGGCACCCAGTATCCCCCGTATCCACCCATCCATCCCGAACCCTGCATGCCGCCATTCATCATCGATCCATCCTGCGCCAGAGTGCTACCAGTGGCTAGTAGAGACGCTAGACCAACACCAATACTCTGTAGTGTATTCATTGAGTTCACTCGTTTGAAGTGGTTGCAACACCATACTCAAGTGAACCCCTTGTTATCTGTGCGCCAGCAAACACAGATCCATTGCCCGGGTCGATCAGCGACGCCTAACCCTACGCTGCCGCCGACCTGATGCAAATGAGTCGGTTGCGTCGCTGTCTGGGCTCAAGTGAGGAAATAGATTTGCCAACCAGTTTCGACGCGCATCTCCAAGCACTGGGAATTGAATTGCCGCAGCCCAGCACACCAGGTGCGAACTATGATACGTACGTACGGGTGCTCTAATCTTTCTCACGGGACAGCTCTCCCAGTGGAACGGCGAACGGCGGTTTATCGGTAAACTGGGACAGGAATTCTCACTCGCAGAAGGGCAGGCAGTAGCACGGCTCTGCGCTCTTAACGTGGCCGCCCATCTTCACGCAGCTCTTGATGGCCAGTTGGAGCGGGTGACCCGGTGTGTGCGAATCGCGGGCTACGTCAACTCCACCCCCGATTTCCACGGGCAATCACAAGTGATGAACGGGGCATCTGACTTGTTTCTCGAATTATTCGGCGAGGCGGGACGGCACACGCGCATGGCCGTCGGGGTTTCGGCCTTGCCTTACAATGTCGCTGTCGAGGTGGAAGGGGTGTTCGAGGTGCGTTAAGGGCAGAACGGGTGAGCACATCGGCCCAACAAGACCATGCACCGGATGTTAAAATCCACGCTTTTCTCTGGATTTGTCACCGGTGATGGCTGACGCTAGGGCAGCGCAGAGCGGAGGCCAAGGTGCTCGACAAACGGCTCGAGGGCTCTGTCGCTGTACAGCAGAGTCAGACTGCTTTTGATGCAATGCGTTGCATTGACTGTATCAATCGCCTTGCTCACCGTGCTCGTAACGGGCGCTATGCCAGGGTAGCCGCTGGCGCGGACCGTTCATCGCGAATGGAGGCGACGAAAATAATGCACAAAACGAGGAGTAGCCTGGTGCTCGTGCTCGTGCTCGTGCTCGTGCTCGTGCTCGTGAGCAGTGGTTGCGCTACCAGTGACGCCATCGACTCTGGAGTGAACGTGTCAACACGTCAATCACAGCCGATAGAGAGTGGTCATGCGCCGGTCAATGGCATCAACATGTACTACGAAGTGCATGGCCGGATCGACGGTGTTCCGCTCGTAATGCTTCATGGCGGTGGATCCACCATTGAGGTTACGTTCGGCAGAGTTTTGCCGGTCTTCGCCAACAATCGCCGGGTTATCGTACTGGAGGAGCAGGGGCATGGCCGAACCAGCGACCGGGATGCGCCCATCCGTTTCGAGTCGTCCGCGGACGACGTTGCCGCGCTTCTCCGGTTCCTGAAAGTCGAGAAGGCGGACCTGTTTGGGTTCAGCAACGGCGCCAGTGTCGCACTCCAGGTCGCGCTCCGTCACCCGGATCTCGTCAACAAGCTGGTCTTCGCTTCATCGATATCAAGAAGAGATGGCGCCTATCCACAGCTGTGGGAGTTCATGAAGCAAGCCGACATCTCGAACATGCCGCAGCCGCTCAAGGATGCGTTCTTGCGAGTGAACCCGAACGAGCAGCAACTCAAGACAATGCACGACAAGGACGCCGAGAGGATGCGAGCGTTCGAGGATGTGCCGGATGAACTGGTGCGGTCAATTCGGGCGCCAACGTTGATCGTACTCGGCGATCGGGACATCGTGCGACCCGAGCATGCGATCGAACTCACGCGGCTGATTCCCGGCGCGCGGCTGCTGATTCTGCCTGGTGGACACGGGGACTATCTCGGTGAAGCCGTGGCGACGCAGAAAGAGACACCGTATCCCGAACTGACCGCACGACTGATCAATGAATTCCTTGATTCGCCGTAACCATGGGCAGGGAATCGACACCCCACAACAGCATCGTCGACGCATCACGTTGTCAGATGTATTGCACTTTTGACTGGTGTCACCGCGAGCATCGGTTAATGCCCCGACCTGAAATGTAATGACCAGGGAACAAATCGTGATCAGAGACGAGACCGAGGCCGATATCGTCCCCATTAACGAGGTGACGATCGCGGCCTTTGAAACCCTGGAGATCAGCAACCACACGGAACAGTACGTCATCGTGGCGCTGCGTTCCGCCGGAGCCCTGTCCTTGTCACTGGTCGCGGAAGTCGACGGCCGGGTCGTGGGGCATATCGCGTTTTCTCCCGTGACCCTTTCAGACGGTACCGGCAACTGGTACGGACTGGGACCTGTTTCGGTGCTGCCGGTGTACCAGCGCAAGGGGATTGGCAAGGCGCTGATCCGGGAAGGGTTGTCACGACTGCGGGAGGCCGGTGCGAAGGGCTGCTGTCTGGTCGGGCATCCCGGTTACTACGGGCAGTTCGGCTTCGAGCATGTTGCCGGTCTGGTCCACGAGGGTGTGCCACCGGAAGTGTTTTTTGCCCTTTCATTTGACGGGAACCTCCCTCAGGGCTATGTCATGTTTCACGAGGGGTTCAAGGCGGATGGCCAACAAGGAACCGCAGGGGACGGTTGACTGCTGCGGCAGAACGTCGGCGTCATGTCCATTTCCGGTGCAATCGCCATCCCGGCGTCCATCTGTTTCCAGGAGCGAAGGAGAACGGCAATGAAATACCAGGGTAGCTGCCACTGCGGTCAAATTGCCTTCGAAGTCGAGGGCGACATCACCGAGGTCCTGGCGTGCAACTGCTCTATCTGTTCGCGCAAAGGGTCGCTGTTGTGGTTTGTGCCGAGAGCGAAACTGCACCTGCTTACCCCGGAAGAGAACCTGGCCGCTTACACCTTTGGCGAACAGACCATCAGGCACCACTTCTGCTCCAAATGCGGCATTCATCCTTTCGGCCTGGGTACCGACCCGTCAGGTAACGCCATGGCTGCAATCAATGTTCGCTGCATCGAGAACCTCGACTTTTCATCGCTTCCGGTAAAGCAGTTCGACGGTCGTTCGCTCTAATGGCCATGACGCCCAGTAAACCGGTCCGGAGGAGGACCAGCCGGACCCTCCTTGTCATCGACCTCGTTACCGGACGTAGCTGAAGATCATGTGGTACCTGGTATCCAAGGTCGCTGTCACGGCAATTGCCGTCGTCGCCATCTCGGAGATCGCCAAGCGCAGCTCATTTTGGGGCGCGCTCCTCGCATCGCTGCCGCTCACCTCCCTGCTGGCCTTTCTCTGGCTCTATCTCGAAACCGGGAGCACGCAAACCATCGCAACACTTTCGCAGGGCATTTTCTGGCTGGTGCTGGCGTCGCTGCCGCTGTTCCTGGTGCTGCCCCTGCTGTTGCGCTCGGGCTGGTCGTTCTGGCCGAGTCTCGGCAGTGCCTGTGCCATCACGGTCTGCGCCTACGTAGGCCTCACCTGGGTCCTGGGCCGGTTCCATGTGCCGCTGTAGCGCAGGGTCGCCTATCGGACGAGCCGTCCAATCGCATCGCGGTGCGCGCCTGGACGGTGGGACCGACGGCAGCGGGGGGTAAGGCGTGGTCCGACCCCGATCCGAGGGTCTATTCTCGGTGGGTCCGTTGCGGCACCCAGGCCGACCACCGACAGCCAAAGGAAAACCATGAAACCGCTCCAGTTCGTCCTGGCGTTCGTGCTCGTGTTCCCGGCGGTCGTTGCAGCCGACAGCTTCGCCACCCTGGGGGAGGCGCGCAAGCTGACCGACCAGGCGGTCGCCCTGTTCCAGCGGGAGGAGATCGTCACTGCCTACGACGTGCTCAAGCCCTATTGGCCGCTGCAGCAGGTCGAGATCGACAGCCTCGCCAACCAGACCCACACCCAGTGGCCTCTGCTCAAGCAGCGTTTCGGCGCATCGATCGCCAGCGAGTTCGTCCAGGAGCTGCGCGGCGGCGCGTCGCTGGCCCGCTTCGTCTACCTGCAGAAGTTCCAGCACCACGCCATCCGCTGGGTCTTCACCTTCTACCGGCCGAAGGACCGCTGGGTGATCAACGGCGTGTCGTTCGACGACCGCCTCGACCTGCTGCTCGTGAGCCAGTGAGCCGGACCCGCGCTCGACCGGGCGGACCGGGGTCCCCGGCGACGGGGCCGTTCGGGGTCCGCGGCCATCCGCCGCCCGCGATGGCGGCGCCATGCCCATGACCTCCCTGACCGACCTCTGGCACGAGCACCACGCCCGGCTGCGCGGCTATATCGCCCGGCGGGTGGGCGACCGCGACGCGGTGGACGACATCCTGCAGGAGGTGTTCCTGAAGGCGCACCACCACCTGCATAAGCTCAAGTCGCACGGCAGCGTGGCGGCGTGGCTGTTCCGCATCGCCGCCCACGCCATTGCCGACCACTACCGCGTGCACAGGCCGTGGGAGGAGCTGCCCGCCGAGCTGGCCACGCCGGAACCGGACCCCGACCCGGTCGGCGAGATGGCCGCCTGCCTGCAGCCGCTGATCGACGACCTGCCCGAGTGCTACCGCGCCGCCCTGGTGCTGGCGGAGATCGAGGGGCTGCCCCAGCGCGAGGTGGCCCGGCGGCTCGGGCTGTCGCTCTCCGGGGCCAAGTCGCGGGTCCAGCGCGGGCGGCAGCAACTGCGCCAGCGGCTGGACGCCTGCTGTGTCATCGTCACCGGGCAGCGCGGCATCGTCGACTACGAACCGCGTGACCCGGGCTGCAAGGCGCCGTGCGACTGAGTTTGCATCCTTTTCGCATCAATCCCGTCTTTAGGGGTACGACGCAGCAAGCGTCGCAACCTTAACGATCGGAGAATGAAGATGGACGTTGTCAAGAGTGACCAGATCCGCCAGGCCGTGCGCCGGCAGTACGGCCAGGTGGCCAGCGGCGAGCAGGCCGGCTGCGGCACCACCAGCTGTTGCGGCCCGGCACCGGCCGCTGCCGGCACCCCGGCCCACGCGCTCGGCTACAGCGCCGACGAGATCGGCAGCGCCCCCGCCGGGGCCGACCTCGGGCTCGGCTGCGGCAACCCGCAGGCGATCGCCGCCCTGCAGCCGGGCGAGACCGTGCTCGACCTCGGCAGCGGCGCCGGCTTCGACTGCTTCCTCGCCGCCCGCCAGGTCGGCGCCAGCGGCCGCGTCATCGGCGTGGACATGACCCCGGAGATGAACACCCGGGCGCGTGCCAACGCGGTCAAGGCGGGCCTCGCCAACGTCGAGTTCCGCCTGGGCGAGATCGAGAACCTGCCGCTGGCCGACGCCAGCGTGGACGTGATCATCTCCAACTGCGTGATCAACCTCTCGCCCGACAAGCCGCGGGTCTTCGCCGAGGCCTACCGGGTGCTGAAGCCGGGCGGCCGGCTGGCGATCGCCGACGTGGTCGCCTTCGCCGAGCTGCCCGCCGCGGCGCGCGATGACATGGCGCTCTACACCGGCTGCCTTGCCGGCGCGTCGCTGGTGACGGAGGTCGAGGCGCTGCTCGCGGCGCAGGGGTTCACCGCCATCCGCGTCGCCCCCAAGGACGCGAGCCGGAGCTTCATCCGCGACTGGGCGCCCGGGTCCGACCTGACCGACTACGTGGTCTCGGCCACCATCGAGGCGGTCAGGCCGGCTACCGGGCGGGCGGCGCGATAAAGGCGGGTGGCGATGATCGCGGCCGGCACTTGGTAGGAGCGCCGACTCCGGCGCGATGCGGCCGTGCCCCAGGCGATGCCGTATCGGCCCGAGGGCGGGCCTCCTACCGGGTGCGGTGCCTGTTGTAGGAGCGCCGACCCGGCGCGATGCGGCCGTGCCTCAGGCGATGCCGTATCGGCCCGAGGGCGGGCCTCCTACCGGGTGCGGTGCCTGTTGTAGGAGCGCCGACCCGGCGCGATGCGGCCGTGCCTCAGGCGATGCCGTATCGGCCCGAGGGCGGGCCTCCTACCGGGTACGGTGCCTGTTGTAGGAGCGCCGACCCCGGCGCGATGTGGCCGTGCCCCAGGCGATGCCGTATCGGCCCGGGTACCCGTAGGAGTAGGTTGGGCAAAGCGCAGCGTGCCCAACATTTAGGCCGATCCGACGCGACCACGCCCTGTTCGTACCACCTACGCCGTCCGTGCCGAGCCATGCCTGCGGCACGGCCATGGCACCGGTGATGGGCACGCTGCGCTCTGCCCATCCTACGAAACTCGGCCACCATCGAGGCGGTCAAGCCGGCCACCGGGCGGGCGGCGAGATAAAGGCGGAAGGCGAAGATCGTGGCCGGCACCTGGTAGGAGTGCCGGCTCGATCTGGGAATATGGTGAGCTGACCCGATTTTCCCCGGTTTTGGTTTTCGGGGCGGTTAGTGCGGAAGCGTACAGTAGCGCCGCGGCAGCTGTGCGATGCTGTGGCATGGCCAAGCACGGGAAATTCCGGCGCGCGCTGAAGATTTCCGCCATCTTGCTGGCGGCCCACCTGATCGGGTTCGCGACCTCGCTGCACGCGCTGATGGCCACCCGCACCGCGCCGGGGTCGGTCGCCTGGATCGTGTCGCTGAACGCGATCCCCTACGTGGCCGTGCCTGCGTACTGGGTGTTCGGATGGAGCAAGGTCGACGATTACGTGCTGCTGCGGCGTGAGCGGGTCACTTCGTTGAACAGTGCGCTGGAGTCCGACCTGGCCGCATTGGCGCCGTTCCGGACCGAGTGGACCGAGTGGACCGACCGCGCCCCGACGCTGCGCGCGGTCGAGCAGCTTGCGCGCGTGCCGTTCGTCGACGGCAACGGCGTTGAGCTGCTGGTCGACGGCGATGCGATCTTCCAGAGCATCTTCGACGGCATCGACGCCGCGGAGGAGTATCTGCTGGTGCAGTTCTACATCGTCCGCGACGACGCGCGGGGCCGTGAACTGCAGCGCCGGCTGATCCGGCGCGCCGAGGAAGGTGTCCGGGTCTACCTCCTGTTCGACAGCATCGGCAGCCTCGAATTGAGCCAGTCGTACATCAGCGAACTCACCGACGCGGGTGTCGAGGTGCGATCGTTCCTGCAGCACCAGAGCTGGCTCAGCCGCTTTCAACTGAACTTCCGCAACCACCGCAAGCTGATGATCGTCGATGGCAAGGTCGGCTGGATCGGCGGCCTGAATATCGGCGACGAATACGCATCCGATGGGTTCCGGGACGTTCATGTGCGGGTCCACGGTCCGGCGGTCCTGAACATGCAGCTGTCGTTCCTCGAGGACTGGCGCTGGGTCACTGATGAACTGCCGGCGGTTTCGTGGGTGCCACAACCGGTACGCAGCGGCGCGGTGCCGGTGCTCGTGCTGCCGAGCGGACCCACCGACCGATTCGAGACGGCGAGCCTGATGGTGCAGCAGTTCATCCACCTTGCCGAACGGCGGGTCTGGATCTCGAGTCCGTACTTCGTCCCCGACGAGGGGGTGGTCGCGGGTCTGAAACTCGCGGCGCTCGGCGGTCTCGACGTGCGCTTGCTGCTCTCTGAGGAGGGCGACAACTACCTCGCCGAGTACGCCGCGCACACCTACGTGGACTCGCTGATCGCGGCGGGGGTCAGGATCTACCGGTACCAGCCCGGGCAGATGCATGCGAAGGTGTTCCTGATCGACGACGGGGGCGCGGCCGTCAGCACGGTGAACATGGACAACCGCTCGTTCCGGCTGAATTTCGAATTGACCGCGCTGGTTGCCGATCCGCAATTCGCCGGCGAGGTCGAACAGATGTTCAACGCCGATTTAGCAAAATCGCGCGAGATGGTCGAAAACGAATTTGCCGACAAGCCGCTCTGGTTCCGCCTCGCGGCGCGCGGCGCGAACCTGTTGGCACCTGTGCTGTAGCCCGCGGAAAACTGGTTCGGTGCACACGCCGCTGTCCCTCATCCTGGCCATCTCTCTGGAATGAAAAGACGAACTGATTCACTTTTTCAGGTCATCGATCTTCACAGTACGTTGTAAAATCAATGCATGACAGCAATTTGTAACTATTCGCGCTGTTCGTTGATGGGACAGCAGTGAGGTGAGCATTAACCCAAAGGGTCGGATTGATTTTCGGTATCATGAATCCGACCCCATTCACCGGAGCATCGGCCGCTTCCACACCACGCCAAGGAGACTCACATGGCATCGAACTCAACCTCCATCATGAAGATTCTCGGCCTCGCCCTGATGATCGTCGGCGTCGGCATGGCCATTTGGGGCTTCCAGCTCTCCGGCTCGCTGGAGTCGGAAGTCACCCAGGCCGTCACCGGCTCGGATACCGACCAGGTCATGACCCTCTACATCGGCGGTGCGGTCAGTTTCGTGGTCGGCATCTTCATGTTCAAAGGCACCTGAGGCGGGGAGGCCGCGGGGCGACCGGGACGTGACCGCGCCACGAACCGGGTAAACCCTCCGTCCTGCCGGCACGTCCGCGCCCGATGCCCGCGTTCGCCACCCTTCTCCGCCAGGTCCGCACCTGTACCCTCTGCGCCGCGGAGCTGCCGCACGGCCCGCGCCCGGTGCTGAAGCTCCACCCGTCCGCCCGCATCCTGATCGCCGGCCAGGCGCCCGGCCGCAAGGTTCACCAAACCGGCGTGCCGTTCGACGACCCCAGCGGCGACCGGCTACGCACCTGGCTGGACATCACGAGCGAGACCTTCTACGACCCCACCCAAATCGCCATCCTGCCGATGGGCTTCTGCTACCCCGGGACCGGCAAGTCCGGCGACCTGCCGCCGCGCCCCGAATGCGCGCCCGCCTGGCGACCGGAACTGCTCACCCACCTGAAGCAGGTCCAGCTGACGCTGGTCATCGGCCAGTACGCCCTGGCCTACCACTTGCCCAACCGGCAGGCCGCCGTCACCGAGGCGGTCCAGGACTGGAAAGCGTCCTGGCCGCACACCGTCCCGCTGCCCCACCCGAGCCCGCGCAACAACCGCTGGCTCAAGCGGCATCCGTGGTTCGAAGAGCAGCTGTTGCCGGCGTTGCGGGGTCGGGTGGCTGAGGTGCTTGGGCAGCCTGGTTGAGCTGCAGGGGGGCACTTTGGTAAATAGGGGTCGGAGTCGGCGCAGCCGACGCCGCCCCCCGGGCTGCTCCCG
>Ga0326597_10007855_pt1 | contig 14451 bp, 15 predicted proteins | sample RVTome_12_FD_203789 | JGI IMG/M metagenome (GOLD analysis project Ga0326597, IMG submission 203789) | Soil microbial communities from uranium-contaminated site in the Upper Colorado River Basin, Wyoming, United States - RVT100D185 | ecosystem: Environmental > Terrestrial > Soil > Contaminated >... | reverse complement strand
GCTAAAGACGCGGGCCACCCGGCGGTTGTGAGTCATCCGGCAGAAGCGAGGGCCGCGTGAACGCTCGCCAAGTTCCCAACGTATTGGCGCGTCGGAGGATCATCGAGTCCCCCACGTCTAAAGACGCGGGCCACCCGGCGGTTGTGAGTCATCCGGCTGAAACGAGGGCCGCGTGAACGCTCGCCAAGCTCCCAACGTATTGGCGCGTCGGAGGATCATCGAGTCCCCCACGTCTAAAGACGTGGGCCACCCGGCTAAAGACGTGGGCCGGCCGCTGGAGTTTACGCCCGCGCAACGTTTTCGCTTGTTGACGTGCGTGGGATTCGCCATGGCCGCGCTGACGTTGGGGCCGCCGCGGGTATTTGCGCAGGAGATTCAGATTACAAGTAAGGGGCACGGAAACACCGACGAAACGTGCCTCCGCTGTCACACTTGCGCAAGACCCACGGCCGAGGACCCGTGCTTTGCCCCGTGTACGCGCATTACGGCCGAGGCGATTGGAGAGGTGTTTTCGGCGGTCACCGGTCCAGAGCTTGTCCTGCTGGACGAGTTGGAGGACCGATACCTTCCGGTCCCGTTCGACCATCGCGGACATGCGGAAATGGCGGCGATGACGCAGGGCTGCGCAGTATGCCATCACTACACGGCCGAGGGGACGGCCCATCCGGCGTGCAAGACGTGTCACGAGATTGCTCCGGCGCGCCAGGACATACGCAAACCCGGCTTGAAAGGGGCCTATCACCGGCAGTGCATGAACTGTCACCGGGAGTGGAGCCACGAGACGTCGTGCGGCGTATGCCACCATCCCAAGACCGGTACAAGTGCTCCCGGCGAGAAAGCACACGTGCCAACGCGTGACGACATAATCGGACAAATGCACCCTCCGATTCCCGAGCCGGACACGGCCGTTTACGACACTACATACAAAAACGTTGCGGGAGCGAAGGTGGTCTTTCGGCACAAGGAGCACATTCACCGCTTCGGTTTCTCGTGCGCGGAGTGCCACCACGAAGACAGTTGTTCCCGGTGCCACGAGGAGGGCAAGTCCGAGGCGGGACGTCCCAGGAGCCTGGAGGAGCACCACAGGCCCTGCGCGAATTGTCACGACATGGAGGCCCCTGACAAATGCGACCATTGCCATTATCTGCCGGGCGAGCCGGCGCCGGCCTCGTTCGACCATGCCGTTACGGGGTGGCCGCTGGGGCGTTATCACGACGACAAGTCGTGCCGCGCGTGTCACACGGGATTGCGCTTCGCGAAGCTGGACCGCACTTGCGACGCTTGCCATGCCGCTTGGGGTCCCGCGACGTTTAACCACCGCGTCACCGGACAGGTTCTCGATGAAAGGCACGTTGAGTTTGACTGCGCCGAGTGCCATCCGAACCGCGAGTTCGGCAAGACCGTGACGTGCAACGAATGCCATGAGGAGGACGAGGGCGTCGTGTTTCCGGTGAAGCGGCCGGGGCCTGTTGACTTAACGGTGGAGCACGGGAACAAGTAAGGGTGGCTAACACTACTACGCTAGAACGATTCGCTTCTATTGAGGGCATGGGCGGAGTCTTGCGATGAAGGGCGGGGTTTTCGTGCCGTTCCTACGCCCCATCCGGGGCGGGACGTTCGGGGGCGTAAGGAGACCACGGGTTCCGCTCCTGCCTGTCGCGTCCGCGACGCAGGCAGGTCGCTCCACCCGTGGCTACAGTCCTTTGCCCCTGTCGGGGCAAGGAAAAGGCAGCATGGTAGTACTAAGGAACAGCAAAGCTGGAGCTTTGCTCTCCCCGACGTAAGCGCCGTCAGGTTCCTGTCGGGGTAAGGAAAGCGTAGCGTAGTAGAACTAAGAGCGTGTTTGGGAAGCTCATAGCGAGCCGCGCCCGACGGGAAGCGGATACTGTGAAACGGGGGCGATACGGTTCGCTTCGGGCCCCCGCATCCCGCGCGCGCTGATCGTTCGCGTTCGGTCTCCGGCGGCGCAGCCCTGAATCGGCGCACCGCTTTCCACACACGTTTTGAGCGAACGAGGCGACGGGGCGAGTTCGCGGGGGTTGATGCTTGACACGCGCTGTCGCTCGCGTAAACGCTTGCGGTCGCGCGGCGATGTCAAGGGTAAAGGACCGGAGCCTGCGGCGCGGGTAGTCATGCAAGTAATGAGAATCGAGAACAGATCCGCCAGAACGGCACTGGCCCTTTTCGCGAGCGTGTACACGGCGGGCATGGCGCTGGGGCAGCAGCCGAACGCGGTGGAATTGGAAATCCCGCAGACGTGCAATGACTGCCACGACGGGAGCTTGAACACGCGATTCCCGGGACCGGCGCACGCTCTGCTGAAGGATTCCGTTCACAGCGCGCTGGACTGCACGTCGTGCCACGAGTCCGTCTCGATGGAGTCGCTGGACACTCTGTCTGTGACTCCTCATGGTGAGAGGGTGGCACCGGTAAACTGCGGCGAGTGCCACGAGGATGAATCCACGGTCTATAAGAAGCACGGCCGGCTGACGGTCGGGACGGATCCGGACATCCCCAACTGCTGGGATTGTCACGGGGCCCACGACATAGTTCCGTCGTCGGACCGGCAGTCGCACGTTCACCCGATCAACCTGCCCAGCACCTGTGAAAACTGCCACACCGACGTGGACCTGATAAAGAGGCACCAGTTTCTGCGCGGCGCGCCGATCAAGCTGTACGAGAGCAGCGTTCACGGGCGGGCGAGCCGCAGGGGGCTCTACATTCACGCCACGTGCAACGACTGCCATTCCGCGCGGGACCCGGACGGCCGGCGGACCGCCCACCGGATATTGAGCCCCGCGGACCCGGAATCGACCATCTATCACTTCAGCATCCCGGAGACGTGCGGCGAGTGCCACGTGGCCGTGACAAAGGACTATTGGGAAGGCATCCACGGGCAGTTCGTCAAGCGCGGTTCGGTGGACGTGCCGGTGTGCACGACGTGCCACGGCGAGCACGGGATCATCAAGCCCTCGGACCCGCGGTCGCCGGTGAGCGCGGCGCGGGTGGCGCAGGAGACGTGTGCGCCCTGCCACGATTCGGCCGTTTTGAATGAGAAATATGGCGTGCCCGCGGGGCGTCTGCGCTCATACATCGACAGTTATCACGGGCTCAAGAGCAAGGCCGGTAACGTGGAGGTTGCCAACTGTGCGTCCTGCCACGGTGCGCATCGGATTCTGCCGTCGACCGATCCGACTTCATCGATTCATGCCGACAACCTGCGGAATACGTGCGGCGAGTGTCACCCCGGAATCTCGGCGGAGCTTGCGAACGCGCCGATTCACGAGACCGCGGCGGGGATCAAGACCGGCTGGCCGCACTTCTTCCGGGTGCTGTACTACTGGGTCATCGGCGTCACGATCGGGCTGATGGTGCTGCACTGTGCGGCGGACTGGATACGCCACCTCAAGATCATGGGCGACAAGCCGATGATCGTGAGGCTCACGCCGAACGAGACGATTCAGCACTGGCTGCTGGCGATCAGTTTCATCGTACTGGTGATATCAGGCTTCTCCCTGCGTTTCTCGGAATCGTGGTGGGTGCAGATCATGTTCGGCTGGGGCGGCGGGAAGGGATTCGAGATCCGCGGGCTTGTCCACCGCGTGTCCGCGGTTCTGTTTATGGTCTGCTGCCTGTGGCACCTGGCGTATCTTTTCACGGCGCGGGGGCGGCGCTGGATGATGGACATGCTCGCCCGCCCGCGCGACCTGCGCCACATCAGGGAGAGCACCGCGTACTTCCTCGGGGTTCGGGCGGAGAAGCCGCGTTTCGGGCGGTTCAGCTACATGGAGAAGTGCGAGTACTGGGCGTTGATCTGGGGCGGTGTCATTATGACCGTCACCGGGGTTTTGCTGTGGTTCGACGATTATTTCGTGGAGCACTGGCAGCTTCCCAAGGGGCTGCTCGACGTGGCGCTCGTGATTCATTACTACGAGGCGTGGCTGGCGACGCTGGCGATCCTCGTGTGGCACGGGTACTCGACGCTGTTCAGCCCGCACGTTTACCCCATGAACCCGGCGTGGATCGCGGGGAGGATGCCCAAGGACATGTACACGGATGAGCACCCCGAGGGGCCGCGTCTCAAGGCGTTCGTCCGCCGCAGACTCTATGAGGAGGAAGAAGGCGACGCGAACGCCGAAGATGCGTCAACGGAACCGGTGTCCGACGCGGGGGACGGGAAAGTTGTGCGTTCACGCGCGGCAGAAGACGCCGGGGAGAGCGGCGGCGATTGAGTGTTTGCGCCAGGCTGCTTAGCAATTCAGCGCGTTGGCCATCGCCCCGCGGCAAAGGTAGAGGCCGATCCCAAGTGCGCAAAATTCGCGAACAGAAATCCGCAGAGGGGTGGTTCCGTCTGCATCTGAGACATATTATCTATGTCGAAGACAACAGCACAGGTTATGCCTTTGCCTGCGGGATTGAAGAGTACGGCGGATATGTGCCGTGTTTTTCGGTCCTTCACGTAGGCATATGCAGGGAATGTCGATGCTCTATCGCACGCTTATAGCGAGGAACTCGAGCCATGGTGTTTGAAGGAGTTGTTCATAACGGTTCGGTGATGCTTCCACCCGAAGCACATCTGCCGGAAGGTACGATCGTGCGAATCGAGACCCCGCCGGTCAAACGATTTGGGGATCTCATGGAACTTGCCGGAGCTTGGGAGGGCGATGACGCCGATCGCGTCGTCGCGGAGATTTATTCGCTCCGCACAAGCGCACCTCGCAGAGCACCTCTGGAGTCATGATCCTCCTGGACACCGATCACTGTGTCTTTTTCCTCCGCGGACGAAGAGAGGTTCGTGCGGCATTCGAAACTCACGCGGAGCAGAGCCCAGCGATCAGCATCATAACCGTTGGAGAGTCGTGCTTTGGCGCCCTACGGTCAGGTAGCCCCGAGAAGAACAAGGCGATTTGTCAGCGCTTCATTGATCGAGTTGCAGTTGTCCTACTGGACCAGTCGGCGATGTCCCGCTTTGCGGAGATCAAGGCGCAACTGGCCGAACGCGGTGAGCTCCTGGAAGATCCTGATTTGCTCATAGCAGCTACGGCTTTGACGCATGGAGCACCGCTGATCACGCACAACACGTCACACTTCGCGCGGATAGACGGCCTACGTGTTGAGGACTGGTGCAGATAGAAGACGCACACGGCGGCGGGCGCCGATCCAGATGACGGCGATTGCAGCGCCTAGCATGTCGAAGACCAGGTCCCACATAGTGTTGTCGTAGCCGCCGACGCCGGTCTCGGGCATGGTGAGGACGGCGACGAACTCGATGATTTCGTTGAGGGCCCCGACGCCCAGCCCCATCAAAGCGACGAGGGCGGCCAAGCCGCGCCACCTCGCGATCTCGTCCTTGAGGTAGGGCTTCAGGATGTGATGGCACACGAGCGTCGCGACGCCGAAGCCGAACGCGTGTACGAATTGATCGTAGCGGAGGATTTCCAGGCTCGGGACCAGCGGGAGAATCACGACGCCGTAGAGCACGCCGTCGCGCACTTGGAGATTTCCGCCGGCCATGTGCATCAGTCCCCAAGCGGTGAGGCCCCAGAGGATGGTCGCGTCAAACTGCACGGCGCGCTGCTTGAAGAGGATCCAGACCGCTATGATGACGATGACGCCGACGTAGAGTAGGAACTCGTAGTTAGTGCGGCGTAGCGCAATGAGCGTGAAAACCGTGATGTATATGACGTTGACGGCGAGGACGGGCAGCTCGCGTTTTGTAAGAAGCATAAGGAAATCATGCGCGCTGACCGTTGTGAATGCAACCGTCGATCCGGCTATGCGCGGGGCTCGACCTGGCGCGCGAGCCGCACGACGTGGTCGGGGCGGCAGGAGTCAGCCCGAGGCGAAGGCCGATCGAACACACACTCAACCTCGAGCACGTGGTTGCCGGGGAGGAGACCGCGACGTTCAAGCGGTTGATCTTCGGACGCGGAACGGCCGATACCGGCGCGAGGCCGCGGGGCCGGCCGCACGGCCCGGGACCGGTAATCCGAACCGCCTTGCGTCTGTCCGAAAAGCACGCCGCCCGCTACGCGCCCGCGTACGTCTGACGGCGGCGCATAATTCCCGTTGCGTTTGCTCCGCTCCTCTGCTAATACAACCGATTATCAGGGTGACTGCCGCGGCCGGCGGACGCAACAGGTCTCGCGAAGTCCAAGGGGGCGTCGCCCGATTCACTTTAAGGAAAAGGTCATGCACGATCTTGTTCTGGCAGACATTTCACCGGCACTGATAGCGCTGTATTGGATTTGCCTGATCGTCGGCGGGGGGCTCCTGTTCATTTCGACCGTGCTCGGCGGTGACGCGCACGGGGACGTGGGCGGCGACATTTCGCTTGATACGGACGTAGGAACGGACTTTGCGGGACATGGCCATGCGGGCGGCGACGTGCACGCCGATCACGCCGGGTCCGCTTCGCTGGCCACGTGGTTTTCGATGCAGTTCATGGTGTTCTTCATGGCGGTCTTCGGTCTGCTGGGAATCGCGCTCACGTATTTTACCGGCGCCGGGGCCGGCACGACGCTCGTGGTTGCGGCGGGCGGCGGGCTATTTGTCGGGCAGGGAGTTCATCAGTTGTTTCGCAGGCTTCGGCGATCCTCGGGAAACAGCGCCACCCTGCCGGGAGACTATGTAAACAAGGTCGGCCGCGTAACCGTCCATGTATCGGACCTTCAGAAGGGTGAGGTCGCCGTCAGCGTGGGACAGAACGAGCGCTTCCTTCCCGCGATGTCGAAGCGTGAAGGCACGGCGTTTTCACGGGGCGAGACCGTCGCGGTGGTCGATTACGAAGGCGGGATCGCTCGAGTGGTTTCGCGCGAAGAATTCGAGTTCCTGACAAACCGAAACTAAGGAGACGCGTTGTGAACATGGGCATGGTCGCACAGAACCTGCAAGGCATAGAGGCGGGACTCACCATCGGACTCGGTCTGCTGCTCGCCGTAGTGGCGATCATCGTGATCGTGGCGAAGCTCACGGTGGTCGGCAACCCCAGCGAGATGCTGATCATCAGTGGTAAGCGGCAAAAGGACGGCCAGGGTTACCGCACGCTGATCGGAGGGCGCACGTTGGTGGTTCCGATCATCGAGAAAGTGTCGCGCTTGAGCCTGCGCAACATGCAGGTGCAGCTCGAGGTGAAGGCCCAGGCCGGCGGCGGCACGATGATACCGGTAACGGTCACCGGCGTCGCCAACGTCAAGGTCTCCTCCGACCCGAAGGAGCGCGCCAACGCGGTCGAGCGCTTTTTGGATCAGCCGTCGCAGGAGCTTCAGCGCGTAGCGCGCGAGACGCTCGAAGGCGGGCTTCGCGCGGTAATAGGCAAGATGACGCCGGAGGAGATCGTCGGCGACCGGGACAAGTTCGTGGCGACGGTGATGCAGGAGGTATCCGACGACTTCCGCAAGCTGGGGCTGCTGATTGACAGCGTCAACATTCAGAACGTGCACGACGAGCAGGAATACCTCGAGTCCATCGCGCGCAAGGCCACGGCGGAGGTTTTGTCGGCGGCCCGCAAGACTGAGGCGGAGCGCGCCTCGGAAGCCTCGATCAAAGAGGCCGAAGCGAACGCCGCTTCGCGGACGGCGAGCGCGGAGCGTGAGGCGGAGGCCAAGACCGCCGAATCGCTGTCGTTCCAGAAGGCGGAACAGGCGCGTCTGACGGCCGAGAAGGCCATCGCCGAGTCCAATAACGCCCTGCGCATCCGGCAGGCGGAGTTGGCCCGCGAGGCGGCCGTAAAGGAGGCCGAGCAGCAGCTCGCGGTCTCGAAGGCGGAGGAGGCGCGCTTGCACGCTACGCAGGTTCAGGCCGCGCTCGCCGAGCGAGACGTTGCCCGTGCCAAGGCCGAGGGAGACGCCGCAACCGTCCTGGAGGAGGGCAAGGCGCGGGCCGCCGCCATCGAGTGCATCGGGCAGGCGATCCAGAAACACCCGGACGCGCTGAAGGTAATGCTCGTCGAGCTCATGCCGGGCGTGGTTGACCAGTTCGCCAAGAGCATCAACAACATCTCGCTCGGGGAAGTCACGGTATTCGACAGCGGAGACGGAAGCGCCATCGCCGGCGCCGCCATGAGCCGCGCCCGAACGCTGACCGAATCGCTCGGCACTATCGAATCGATCCTTGGAATCGATTTCCGCGACCTTACCAGGACCATCGCGGGGAACATCACAACCTCGAACGGACACAAGCCGTCCGATCAGCCGTCGGAGCCGAATCGCGCCGGACGCACGTAGATCAGCCGGATACCAGCGCGAGAGCGCACGAATCGTCCGTGTTCAATTCGAAGTCCGCGCGGGATCGTAACCCGCGCGGGCTTTCTTATGCGCCGTGTTCATGGCATCATAGGGCGTCGCATCTTTGCCGGTGCCAACCGCACGGGAACCGGCGAAGGATCGCGTGAAACGGTGCGAAACAGTCGAGTGCGCATGGTCCCCCAGGCACCCGCGGCCCCGTCAGGGTGTCAACCCTTGGCGCGATACGGTTCTGAAGGCTGCCGGATCATGAATACCGCAATCACGGTAAAGTGGGAATCGGCGCGTTTGAAGCGTCGGGGACGGTCATCACCCCGTTCGGAAGGCCCTTGGCGGCCACGACAAAGTCTTCTTCCTCTCCGGTGTTCCAGTCGTTGGTGATCACGACCCAGTCATCGTCGTCGTCGAACTGCTCGTCCCCGAGTACGCGAAACACTTCCCGCGCGCGCGGTGCAAGGGAGTGGCGCATCTTGTCCCATATTTCGGCATCGATAATGAAGTATTCCTCCTCGTTGCTTTCGAGGCGCCGTTCGAGCCTTTCCGCACCGGCCATGAGCAGTTCGCGCGGAATGGCCCGCCGGCCGGTACGCTGGGCCGCCAGATCCAACGGGCTGAACAACGGCTGGATCTCTCGCCCCAGGTAGTAAACCAGCCTCGCGTCCGGCCGGCCAACGACCCAGGTGATGCGGTCTTCGGGTCCGATCGATTTCTCCCTCAACGTTTCGACCATCGCGTAGGCCTGCCATTGCAGAGCGCGCGCCTGGCCTATCCCATCCCACATTCCGACGAAAGCAAGCGCGGCACATACGTGGAGAAGGGCGAGACTCAGGGCGCGTTGCCGTTTCAGGAAAGCGACGCAGCACGCCGGGACGCCGAGCGCCAGGATCGTTCCCGCCACACAGTAAGCCCGAAGTAGCTGCGAATGTTCCCGCACGACGAAGAAGCCGCCGGCGACCAATGCGAGAAGTGCGCCGACGACAATAAGCACGCAAGTGCGCCGCAGAGTGCGGATCGAGAAAGTCCGCGCCGCCAGAAACAGTCGTGCCAGCGTGGGTCCGAGCAGCAACGCAAACGCGGGCGCCGCCCCGATCAAGTAGTGCGGCCTCTTGAAGGAGGAAGTGCTGAGAAACGCGATCTGCACTACCGCCCAAGTCAGGGCGAACAGCAGGCCCTTGCGCTGCGTGCGATAGACCTCCTTGAACGGCGAAGCGAACGCCTCAGGCAGCGACAGGCTGAACGGAAACGTGAGCGCAAAAGCGATGGGAAGATAATACCAAAACGGACGCACTCTCGCGTCGAGCGCTCCGCTGTATCGGTCAATGAACTCGATCTTCCAAAGGTCGAGGGCATTGTCGATCTTAAGGCAGACGTAAACGGGCCACGGAACAAAGATCACGCAGAACACGAAGAGGCCCGGAATTATCCACAAGCGTCCGGCCGAGCGCAACTGCCGTGAGACACGCGCGGGGAGGGACTCGCTCCGCGCATCGCCGTCCGCACCGCGGTTCCATCCGGCGATGGGGATCACGAGGAACCACCATATCGCGAGCGGCAGGCACACCGTTGCCAGCGGCAGCGGTGCTTTCGCGAGCATGGCCAACGCGAGACCGGCATAAAACAGGGCGAGGAAAACTCGGCGCTGCGGCCGGGATTCCGTTCCGAGCCAGAAGAACGTAAACGCCGCGGTGCAGAACAGCGTCAACATCATCTCCACTTGCGCGTTATGAGAAAAGAAGAGCGTGCCGCCGGAGACCGCCATCGCCGCGCCGCAGACTAGACCGATGCGGTGGCCGAACATCGAGCGTCCCATAACGTACACGAGCAGGACCGTCAGAACGGCGGCAATCGCCGATGGGAGTCTGGCGGCGAAAGGGCTTACCGGAGGCTGCACCACTTGCGGATCGACGGCGATGGAAGCCGCGGCGGCCAACCAGAATGCCAGCGGCGGCTTGCGTACAAAGGGCACGTCGTTCACATGGGGAATCAGCCAGCCGTCTCCCTGCCTTATCTGGCGGGCCCCCTGCGCAACGATGGCCTCATGGTCACCCAGGCCCGGGCCGCTCGTAAGGCCCCAAAGGGATACCAACACGCTGAAGGCGAGCAGCGCGAGGATTTGCAGGCGCGGGGATTCGCCCAAGGGTTCCGCGTCGAAACTCTCCGTCGCGTACATCGTCCTTTGTACCTCCGCATGAGCCGTACTTCGACCGAGCATACGGTAATATCGTAGCAGGATCGCATAGATTCTAAAATACGCGGGGCAGGACTTGTCTACCGGCCGGACGGCGGAAATCAATTGGGATCGTCGGCGCTCAAAGGGCGGGCCTGCCCGCGGGGCGGTCGGCGCCTCGTCGCGTGACTGTACGTTAGATCACGGGCGGCCCTCGGCCGTGGCGCCCATGAGGACCAGAATACGTTGGTGGTCTTTCCCCAGGCGGATGTTGAATTGCGCGCCGTCCACCCAGAAGTACACGTAGTGACTGTTGGGCAGCGATCGCGTGTTCCACGCTTTGAAGTCCTTGGGCCGAGTTCCGCACGGTCGAGCCGCGCCGCGCAACTCCGGGCTGCGCGGCTCGGCTACGACTAACGTCGGAAGTGGTACCAGGATTGGCCCGCGCCGCTTCGAGCAAGAGTTCCTGCAATCCGACGCGACCTCGAAACCGCTTCGAGGGTATTCTCGTCGAAGTCGAACGGTTCCTCGACCTTGGCGAGTTTGGCCGTGAGCATGCCGGATGTCTCGGAAGGATCCTCGAACGGTCCGGATCCTCAGTAGGTCAGCAACAGCCGATCGGCGACGACTTCGCTTTCGAGCGTTTGTCCCCCCATCTGTAGACGCCGCAGCATCGACCGCCCGCAGTTCACGAGGATTTCGCGTTCGAAAAGCCCGTTGGGGATGGGCAGCCTGCACTCATGCGCACCCGACCGCTTTGTGCCGTCGATGCTCAGCGCAACGTAGACGCCGCGCGCCTTGCACTCAGCGATCACCGTCAGCAACTGCCGCAGTTGGAAGCGTTGAGCTCCATAGAGGATGGCTTGGCTGTGCGTGTAGGGCGGGTCGCAGTAGATCAGATCGCCCGGCTTGGCCAGCGCCATGGCGTCTCGGTAATCCATCCGTCGGAACTCGGCCCCTTGCGTCCGCCGATACCACTCGTCAACTCGCTTAGCGAATGCGTCGGGAGGCACCGGCTTATGCGGACCGCACGGCGTGGACATGTAGCCGTCCGCCTGACGAAAGCGGACAACGCCCGCGTAGCACGAGCGGCAGAGAAACAGCAGGTCAGCCCCGTTGGGCTTCTTGTTGTACGACGCTTTGATTCGTTCGTACTCCGCGATCTTTTCGCCGTTGATCATTCGATCGTAGCGCTCCCTGTACCAGCGCTTGAGCTTGGCAGGGTCGGTGTGGAGCATCTGCCAGATTTCGATGAGCGGCGCGAACGTGTCCGCGCCGAATGCGCGCTTCGGCTGGAGCGTCGCGAGTACGGCCGCGCTGCCCAGGAACGGCTCGAAGTATGTCCCGTGATCGGCCGGGAAGTACGAGACGATCTCGTGCGCCATACGCTGCTTGTTGCCGATCCACTTGAGCAAGCCGGTCGTAAAAGGATCGACCTCGATATTGCGCCCGTTTCCGAAAAGAAGCGTTTGCATGTCGGCATCCTCATCCCGGGGGTCGTTCCACGCAATCCGCCGCACGCGCGAAATCGTATCCGATTTTGGGATTCATGTCAACCCGCCTTACGCTGCGCATTGTGGTCAATCGTTCCGGATCAGCGCTTAACCAGCGGTTCCTGGCGCTCCTACGCCGCCTGCGCATCGACGCCGGCCTACGCCAAGCCGATTTGGCCAGGAAGCTCCGGCAGCCGCAGTCGTTCGTTAGCAAATACGAATCTGGCGAGCGCCGGATCGATGTCCTGGAGCTTCGCGAAATCTGCCGTGTGCTCGGAGTATCCCTCGCGGAATTCGTCCGCCGGTTGGAGGGCGATTCCGAGTGAAACCCGACCAACGGTTCGTCAATCAGCCAAAGCGCTTCTGGGCCAACGTCCGCTCCATCAGCCAGCACGTCGGATACACGGCGCGCGGAACCGCCCAGATACTCGTTCCGGACTTGGGCACGATCGTCAAGGCACTCGCCGAACTAGACCTCGGCGGGGGCCATATCGCCGACAAAAAGGGCAATCCGACGACGCTGGGTGAGCGCCTTGTGGCATACTTCGCGTATCGCGCTCAACTGCTCAACAGGTTCGTCGAACCGCGCCTGATGAACGCTGAACAGGCCGCCGCCGCGTTTGAACGTGTGAGGAGGGCCACGAAATCCACGCCGCCTGTTCCAATGAACAAGCAGAAGGGCACCAAGAAGAAACCGGCGTACCTGACGGCCATCGTGAATATGCTGATTGACGCGAACATCGGCGGCTTGCCATGTGATTACGATCCACGGGAACTGACGACGTTTACGCACATGGGAGCGCCCCTCCGGACGTTGGCTCGCCGCGTTGACGGGGCCTTTCCGTCCGCCGTGAATCCCATCGCGGTTTGGGAGCTCAAGGAGTATTACTACACGACCACGTTTGGGAGTCGCGTCGCCGATGGCGTGTACGAAACCCTCCTTGACGGTCTGGAACTTGAGGAACTACGGCAATCGGCGAAGGTCGATTGCAGGCACTACCTGATGATCGACGCCCATTATACGTGGTGGGATTGCGGCCGTTCATACTTGTGCCGCATCGTAGATATGCTGCATATGGGCTACGTAGACGAAGTGCTTGTCGGCAAGGAAGTTCTCAAACGTCTGCCGGCCCTTGCGCGCGAGTGGGCAGCGCTGTATCGAGCGCGAGAGAAGCCGCCCCATTGACGGGGCGGGACGCCCGTCCCACTATGTTGTACGCTGCGCCGCCGGCGACCTGCGTGCAGACCACGTCGGCGAGGTAGGCCTGGTCGATGCGGATGGCCTTGAAGAAGGCTTGATGGTCGAGACGGCCTGAAGCGTAGTTGTAGCCCGATGAATTGCCCGCGGCGATGTTCAACGGCATGCCCAACCACCGGGCGATCGCGTTGACCCTTGACTCAACGCGTGCCGTGTCGCGGCACTGATCGCGGAGCGATCGCCGAGCCTAGCCTCACACCTCCGGGCTGTGCGGCTCGGCTATGACTAACGTCGGAAGTGGTACCAGGATTGGCCCGCGCCGCTTCGAGCAAGAGTTCCTGCAATCCGACGCCACCTCGAAACCACTTCGAGGGTATTCTCGTCGAAGTCGAACGGTTCCTCGACCTTGGCAAGTTGACTTCGGAGGGGTCCCGCGTACGATGGGCTCTCGGAGTTCCCACCTGATCGCGGCTGCAGAAAGAACTGGTCCATGGCGCGGGTCAAAACGCGAAAGACTGAGTTGCCCCGGGGCGAACCGCTGTTGTTTGCGTTGGAACGAACGCGTCCGCCTGGAACCTACCAGATTCATTGCACGGATGCGTTCGAGTGGCTGGCATCGGCTAAGCGCCCCTCGATACATGCGGTTGTGACGGACCCACCGTATGGGCTGTTGGAATACTCACCGCGAGAGCTGGAAAAGCTCAAGAACGGACGAGGGGGCGTGTGGCGGATTCCGCCGTCCTTTGACGGGTGCCGTCGGCGGCCGCTTCCGCGGTTCACCGTCCTGAAGGACGACGATTATGCACGGCTTCGGACGTTCTTTTCGCGATTCGCTGAGTCGGTGTTTCCTGTGCTTGTTCCAGGGGCTCATGTCTTTATTGCAACGAACCCACTGGTGTCGCACGTAGTGTATCACGCGTTGATTGCAGCCGGGTTCGAGAAGCGCGGCGAGATCATCCGGGTCGTCCATACGTTGCGAGGTGGGGACCGGCCGAAGAACGCCCACCGTGAGTTTGCCCACGTCACGGTCATGCCCAAGTCCTGCTGGGAACCATGGGGTCTGTTCCGCAAGCCGTGCGACGGTCGCGTTCAGGACAACCTGCGAAAGTGGAAGACCGGCGGTCTGCGTCGTATTTCCGACGATGAGCCTTTCAAGGATCTGATTTACTCGTCACCGGCTCGCGGGTACGAACGGGAGATCGCGCCCCATCCCTCTCTTAAGCCACAGCACTTCTTACGCCAGCTTGTGCGCGCTTCCCTCCCGTTTGGGCAAGGTATGGTTCTCGATCCTTTTATGGGCTCCGGCTCAACCATCGCCGCGGCAACGGCGGTCGGGCTTCGAACCATCGG
>Ga0326597_10007854_pt1 | contig 14452 bp, 22 predicted proteins | sample RVTome_12_FD_203789 | JGI IMG/M metagenome (GOLD analysis project Ga0326597, IMG submission 203789) | Soil microbial communities from uranium-contaminated site in the Upper Colorado River Basin, Wyoming, United States - RVT100D185 | ecosystem: Environmental > Terrestrial > Soil > Contaminated >... | reverse complement strand
CGCAGTTTCCGGTGTATTCCTGCGGGGTGAGCGCCACGTGCGCGCATCCCAGCCTGTGCACGACCCACCGCTCCCTGACCGAGCCAAGGGCGCTTTCGCGCGCATAGGCAAACATCGCGCCTTCCCCGAGCGGCTCAATGGCGTACTCGCGGCGCTTTTCCTCAAGGATCTCGCCCCGCGCGAGCCGGTCGAAGTATTGGCGAAGGTCGTCCATCTCACTGCCCTTGCTCAGGATGGAAAGGCGTTGATGCCGCTTCCTGAAGTGCCCTCAGAGTCTTATTCCTATGGATTGGGCGTGCGGATGACGTATTGGCTCGTCAGCGCGCCGCCGATTCCGCTGAAGAAAGCGCCGAGCACCTTTCTCGCGTCCTGCCTTCCGTAGATGTACGTGTCCGCGATCCCCTCAAGCTGCTTCTCCTTGTAGTCGCCCAGCCAGTAGACGTACGTGGGCGCGCTCTTCTTTTTCAGCACTTCCTCCTTGCTTATCCTCGATTGCCCCATGCCATCCGTGATGAGGACCACGGCCTTGAGCCTGTTTCCCGCCTTTGCAAGCTCCTCGTAGCTGTTGAGCAGCGGTTCATAGATGAGCGTGCCGCCGCCCGCCTTCATGTTCTTCAAGCCGTGCGCGTCCGCCGCGCACTTTTGATAATCCTTGGAGTGGGCCGTATAGCGGTCATTGAAGCTGGTGACGCGGCACTTCGCGTTCGCAGGCAGCAGCGCCATGAATTCAGACGCCGCCGCAGCCACGTCCTTGATGTAGGGCTGCATGCTGCCGCTGCGATCGAGGAGAATCTCAAAGAGCACCTCGATGCCGGACTCCGAGAGACTGAGGACATCGAACGTGAGGGGATTGCCCTCCAGGTCAAAGACGCCGACCTGGCCCTTGCCGACCTTCGCCGGCAGGCCGGTGCCGTCGCGCACCGAGACGACGACGTTGCTTCCCTTCTCGCCCTTCTCGACAAGGGTGATGGCCACGCTCGATTGCGGCGCAGTTGTTCCGATAACGATGTTGCCGCCCTTATCGAAATCGCGCGCTTGGATGCTCTCCCCCAACGGCGTGGCCAGGCGCAGGGACTCGACGTGCTTCCGCAGCTCAATTTCCCCCAGATGCGAGACCTTGGGCTTAACGGCAAAGGGAAAGCCGCTCCTGAGCGCCGCCTCGTTGTGCTTCTGCACGTCAAACTGACCGGTGGTTTCCGGCAGCCTGACTTCCAGTTCAGCCCAAGCGCCCGAGGACGCGGCCATGCCCAGCGCGAGCACACCCGCACAACCCATCGAAAGTGCCCTACTCATCAAGGCCCTCCCTCAGCACGCGCTTGGTCGCTTCCTCATCGTGCAGCCGGAAATTACGCAGCCCCGCGCGGCCGAGAAGCTCCAGCCACGGCCCTTTTTGCAGGTGATGCACCCAGAGGAAGCGCACCTTGGCGTCCTTCAGGAAGGAGAGGTCAAGTTCCGTCGGCGCCGCCTGGGGAAGCTGAATGACCGCGTTGTCGCACGGCGCCCCCGTATGAATGAGGCTTGAGAACACGTACACCTCGACTTCCCGCGCCTGGCTGAGCCGCACGTTCTCCCGCACGCGCTCGAACGCTCCCTGGAAATCCGAGCAGCCGTCCTTGAGGACGTTGAGCTTGGGAACCAGCTCCGCGCCCCTCTTGAACAGCTGGCTTGGCGTCCCCTCGAAAATGTTGCGCGGGTTATTCAGCGCAATCACGTTGATGAGCGCGTCCCTGCCGGCTCCCTTCTTGCGAAGCTCAGCCAGGTGGTAGAGAAGCTGGCGCTCGTTCTGCGCCCCTTCCTGGGCGTGCTGGAGCGTGCCCGAGTTGTCCACGACGACCTGGATGGTCTTCGCGGGGGGCGCGCCCAGGACGGCAGAGGAGAGCGGCAGAAGCGCGCATACCAGAAAGAGTCTTGCCGTGTTACGCATGGCTCGCCTCCTGTTTCCTCGTCGTGTGGTAGACGTACGCGGTCATGAACGCGGCGGCGACGTTGACGAGCGCAAGGATGACGCCCATCGCGGCGACCAGCGCGGGCTCCTGACCGGTTTGCACCATGAACGGGTTGCTCGCGCCGATCGCCATGCGCTGCCTCACCACCCACACGTCAACGATGATGGCGACGAAGAAGATGACGAGGAACAGGCATCCGCCCGCCCGCTCGGCAGGGCTCGCGCCCCTGAAGGAGAAGCCGTCGAGGTAGTGGTACCAGAGGATGACGGGCGTGAGGACGAAGCACGCGGCGGTGAGCAGGGCCAGGAGGTGCATGCCCGTAAGCTCGGGAGTGAACGTGAACACCCAGCCGATGAGCGGCAAATCCGAGAAGCGGTACTTCATCTCCAATTGCGCGCCTTCTATCGCCTCGTACACGAGGTTGAACTGGAGCGCGACCAGGACGAGCTCGGCCGCAAAACACAGCCCGTTCTTCAGCGCCGCCTTCTTGTCAATCTCCCCGACCTTCTGCCCCACGACCATGAGTGCCTGGCCGAAATCCCATCGTGGCTTGGGCGTGCTGCTATTGATGCTCATGCGGGATACTCCATTCCTCTAATGGCAATGCCGGAAGCAAATGATTTGGATATCGCGAAGCACGCGGCGGGAGTCCGTCACACGACCGGAGCCGGCGAGCGCCCTGCCGAGGTCAACGAGTCCGGAAATGAAGGCTTCGAGGCCTAGCCCGTCACAAACGTTCACGGTAGGTGCCGAACGAATGGCGGTTACGAGGCAAAACTTAGCGGATCGGCAGTTGTTTTCGGCGCTATGCATGGCTTACTCCTCGTAGTCGGCCTCCGCCAGAAGGCGAAGTTGCGTTCACCCAACGAGGACAAGCGTAGTGTTTTGGTCGGAGGTGCGGTCAAGCGCCGTTCTTGGTGAGTTTGGCCCCCCAAGATGGAGGGTGTAATCCCCAATAGTGGTGGGCGTAGGTACCGAGACGTACTTATTACTTCAGAAAGTCGGTGAGGACCTTGCGGATAGCATTGTCGGTCGGTGCTGAAACTTCATACATAATTGCGACCCACGGGCCGTTGATTTCTTCTCCCTCAAGGTCGTCCACGCGCACGCGTCCCTGATAGCCTTTTCTCTTCAGCGCATCGATCTCCGCGCGCGCCAGGCGCGCGCGTGCCTCAACGGCGGCGAGATATTCAGAGGGATTCCGCGCCGCAATGTCACGCGCATCCACAACTAGTTCGAGGCCGACTTGCATCACCGGCGGAGAGAGTTCCGTCAGTTCCGGCAAAGTGAAGTCGTAGATTCTCGGATACGGGTGATCTCCTTCAACCACTATGGTGCGCGGCGCGTACAGCGGCTCGCGTTCTGGTATGAATCTGAGGTGAGGGTTGTCCCGAAGGAGCGTGGTAACTACAAACTCAATCAATTCGTCTCGTTGTTTGAACTCACTGTCGCTGCCTGCCACTCTGTCAAAGTCTTATAGACCCACTCCATGCCTCAGTGCTTGAATACAAGCACTTTGTTGGTCATCGACCTTCAGTGCTCGGAAAACTGCGCTCCTGTTTGTGTCGTATTTCTTCTTATTGAGTCCGACTTCTGCCTTTATCTTGCTGTCGCTCCAGTTGGCTAGCCACCCATGCAAAATTCTCATCTGCAACGGGGTCAGGTTGAACATGTACGCCAAGCATGCGTCGCGCACTTCCCCCGATTTCATGGGTGACGGGACCCACTCCAACCGCCCACTCCAAGGCGGCGGCGCAGGATACCAAGCGGTCGAATACCGTCTCTCAAGTTCCGACATTGGAAAGCCTAAACCCTTTTTAAACCTTTGCTCAAAGGGCACAGTTCCGCCGATGATTCGACGATGGTGGCATTACTTGAGTGCGTCAATGAACAAGTCGCCTTCAGAAAAGGGTCTTCGCAGAGAAACACTAAAGCCTTGATTTTAGTGGTGAAAGCGACAAGATATTTTGTCACTGCGCCTAAAACCCTAGCAGCTCGATCGACCTTCGGTGTTCACCAATCTGCGTCTCTTATGGCGACATCCAAAAAATTTTCAACCACATGGTGGGAAAAGAAGTGCGAGGAGATCCAACAAGATGTCCTCAAAAAGCACCACCTTTTGCGTCGCCACCGCATAAACCCCAATGAACCACGTCACAATGTTCGGGCTGCTTACCTGGAGCGCGATTACCTCATTGCGTTCGATCAGGCCCTAATAGAGGCGGCCCAGCTTACGGCACCACAACTGAAAATGATTGAAATTCTCACCGACGACCGAGTTCACGCCCTGAAGGGAACGTCGAGTAATCACAGTGATTACGTTGTCGTCTGCCGAAAGGGAACAGTTCTTCGCCGTCTCTATCCACCGACCATTTCGCGCAAAATCGTCGAAGCGCTTCGACGAAAAGGCATCCTTTTCATCCGATACGGGCGGGCGCATCTGACGGTGACGCCAGGGCGCCTCTTCAAGGAAGCATTCATCCGAATACGAGACGAAAATTGGGAGGAGCCAGACAAACTTGTCCAGGATATTGTTGCAGCGATGAGGGAAGCAATCTTGAAGTTGGCCGAAATTTATCTGGTGGACGACAACGTTGTTCGCAATGTCCGGCTGGACGGTTTTCTCTATCTACAATCTGTACAATCCGGGAAAACAGCGACGGAAATCCCGCGCCCTATTTCCAATCTTTTCGCCCAAATCAGAACATTGGCGGAAAGCTGCGCTCGCATCACTACAATGATTTCCCACCTTGTTGCGGAGGAAATTCTGGGTGAAGTGAATATTGGAAATCTATGGTCACCAACTTCCGGCAAACCCGATGATATGAATTCGACCGCGTGGGCTATCTTTTGTTCGATTGTTATGTCCCTTGGCCCAGAATTTAAGAGTGAAGATACCGTTATTCGATCCCTCTTTGATTACGAGCGATACCTATTGACGGGCGACGGATGGCCTGAGGTCGCAACTTGCAAGAAGCACAATGTGAAGCAATCCCAGAAGCGATCCCAAAAGCAAATTGCACCTCCAGAACCTGACGAACGTGATTCGTCGCCAAAGCCAATCGCGCTCAAACCCCCTAAAGTCATTAGCCATCTGCTTGAGCTCTCCGAACGTATAATGGGTCCTTTAGCAAGCGGCATTGATCGCGCCGAATTGCTTATCCGAGAAGGTAAGCGTGATATGGCGAAGTCTCGCCTATCTCAGCTTGCTCTTTTCACAGCTCACGAAGCACCGCGACAGCAAATCTTGCTGTACAACCTTTTTGTTGACCGCGTCGTGAAGGTCTATGAAAAATACAGCAAGAAAGGAAGGCCTGCGCCCCCCGAATTTGTTGATACGTGGTCAGTCTTTTGGGAGGAGTATAGAGCTGCTTGTATGCTTAAAGGCGAATTGGTGATTGCTACGAAAGAATGGCGTGACGTATTGAGGACAATTACCCAAGGTCCAATGCCTGAATAAGATTTGCTAAAGCCCCCACCCTCGAAAACCGTGACTATTGTCCAATTGGACTCAGCGAGTCCGTCACTTTCACCCACCCGTACCACTCCCTGAAACCCAGCTCTGAAGCCCACTCATCCGCCGTCACCACATCCCCGGCAAGCCCACGATCGGTTGCGTTCAACCGGCGCAGCTTCTTCCCGAGCCCCTCAAACCGCGTCCCGCGATACGGCAGGGAAAATTCCTCCATTCCCAGCCGCTCCTCCAAGAACTGGGCCATGGCCGCGCTCATCGCGTTGCTCGCTTCAAACACCGTGCGCGGCGCGATGTTCTCGTAGCCCTCATCCAGGCATTGGTGCACCTTGCCGTATAACTCCCGAAGGCCGAGCAGCATCTGCTCCCGAAGCGCCGGATGGCGCTCATGCAGGGCCAAGGTGATCCAGAAGTCCGCCGGCATGCTCGACAGCTGCGTCAGCGTCACCCTGTAGAATTCCGGAAACCCGGCCGCGCTTATCAGCTGCACCGCCACCGGCCAGTCCGAGACTTCGTCCGCCATGCGCTCAGCGGCCGTCCTCTCCGTCTCTTTGGAGGAACTCAGGAAATACCTCTCCTCGGGGGCCGCGTCCAAGTACCGCAGCAGCCGCAGCCCCTCATGGGCTATCAGGCAATCCAGGCCCTTTGCCTTGGGGTTGTACGTGATGGTAGGCGCCCGCCCGTCCAATGCCGCCAGAACGTCCATAGGGGTGAGCTGGCAGAGGCAGCGCGACTCATCCGGCATCAGGGAGACCTTGCAGCCCACCCTTTTCTCAATCGCGCCGAGGATGCCCCGCGTCTCGGGCAGCAGGGATTCGAGCATGCGCCCGCATGGGCGGCCGAGTTTAAGAACCCCACCACCAGAACCGGAACCGGTTCACGCAAGTAGCACCATTTCCCGGCGTGGGCTTTTTAAAGACCATCGCGTTTCCTGCGCCCAAAAAGGGGTGGGCCTTATGTCGCAGAATCATCCTCGCGCTGAGATCCTCGAAAAGCTGGACAGCATGCACGCGTCTCTCTTGCAAGGCATCGCCGGCGTGGAAAGGCGCATCATCCAGGGCGAGAACACTTTCCAATTTTTCAGCGATGGCTTGGAGGCATTTAAAAGCCGCCAGATGAACGTGGCATCAGCTGTTGATTTTCAGGCGGCCTGGCTCGCGCGTATCCACGCGGATACGCAATTAAGGTTCCCGCACCGGAAAATCCTGGAGTTCCTGCTGCGCCAGTATGACTTCCGCGCCCGAGCCTTCAGCAAGGTGCACTTCAGCAGGCTCGCCAGGGAAGCCCGCGTCGGGAAAAGCAGGGCCAAGGCCTATCTCTCCTTGCTCATCGCCAAGGGCTACGTCGAGGAGGAGAGCGACGGCTACCGGGTCTATTACCGGCTCCGTTCAAACCCCGACGCGCCGTCCTCGGGAAAAAGCGCAAGCATTTTAAATCGCGGGGCGAATGAATAGGCATTCAGCAAAAGGGTGGTCTTGGTGAAAATTCTGGATTTGGAGGACGGCAAGAAGGCGAAGCGCGTCGTTATCCGCGCGCTCATGGGCGTTCCGGAATTCGAGCAGCTGGGCGGCAGCCTGGACAAGCTCTGTGTTTTCTCGACGAAAACAATCAGGGAGCCAAGCTCGGTCATCAAGACCGGGGCGAGGCACAGCTACGCCAAGTATTTCCTTTTCCCCGTGTCGTTGCGCCGCAGGTTCAAGACGGAGGAATACGATTTCGAGAACCTGAAATCAGGCACCGTCGCCTACAAGGACGAAGTCTTCATCGTGTTTGGGGTGGAGCGCAAATCGCCGGCGGATTCTGATAAAGCGCAGTGATTAAGCCAGTAGCGGCAGCCCCTTTGGGGTGCAGGCGTCCATCGCGAGGTGGGAGACATACCCCGCCCCTATCCCGACGACAAACCCCGCCGCGAGCTGGCACAGCGTCTCAAGCAGGAGATACTTCGTCCGTTCGGACTCGGAATTGGCGCGCGCCGCCGACTGCGCGTATCCTCGCGCAAGCCGCCTGAGTTCTTCCTGCCACGCCCGAACGTTCTCAACGTAATACTTCGCTGTCGCACCAACGGGCAGCACGCCGTGGCCGAGACTGCGATGTCCTGGATGGATCGGAGGATCAATAACGTCCGGAAGCACCCCGCCAACGTACCCGCCAAGAGCGCCGCCGATGGTCTCGACAATCGCGTTGTCGCGCGGCGCATCAGAAGCGCAGCAGAACGCCGCCGCGGCGCCGACGACGAGCGCAATCTCCCGATGCTCTTTACCGTTTGCCATGGCGAATACCACTTCACTGCAAGACCACGCATCAAGGGTGAGTTCATACCACGGCTGGGACCACGACCGAACCCACGGGAACTAACCAATTAAAAACCTGAGGAGAATCACAACCACGACCTATTTGCGGCCACGGCTGGTTTTGGCGCCCGATTCGCGAATCAGCGATTGCAGCTTCTGAAACCAGACCGGCTGTTCATCATCCTGCCCGTTGTCTTGAGAAGGCGCGCCGTCCATCAAGCCGCCTTCCCTCACGGCCCTTAAAACGCTTGTAGTGCGGAGCGACGCTCAATGATCGTGATGCGGCGGCTTTCCATTGGCACGACGGCTCTGATTACTCACGGCAGCTTGTGCCATCGCCTCAAGAAGCTCTGGGCTCGTATCAACAAGCCGGTTCATGAACGCGTTAATCCGCGAGAATTCCGACCGCAGCTGGGATAATTCCGAGCGGAGACGCTCCTGCTCTTCCCGTTCCTGCTGGATTGCGTTTTCACGGGAGGTAATTTCCTGCTCCAGCTGCTCCCGATCGAGAGGGCGCTTGCATTTGGCGCAGATGGCTTCCGCCATGCCGTTCACCTGGCCGCAGAACTGACAGCTTTTGCTCATCGGCCGGAATTGCTCGTACGCCTTGTCTTGCAGCAGGCCGCGCTTCACCAATTCGATCTTGAACGCGTCCTCGGCGTTGCTCAGGTCGTACGTGCGTATCTGCCGCGTCGAAGTCCAGCCGGCCGCTCTCTGTATGCTCACGTCGCTGTCGCCCCGCAGCCGCCGTATCGTCACCCCGTTGCGCTTGAAGGAATAGCAGGTGATGCGCTTTGAGATGCCAAGGAGCCTGAGTTTTTCGCGCAGGTGCTTGTTGATGCTGCCTGGCGTCAGCTGGCCGTGCCGCCCGCGATCACCGAGATTGATGAAGAGGAACGCGTCCTTGTCGTGACGCAGCGGGTGCTCGTTGTACCACGCCACGAGGTACGGGAAGCTGTCGATGCACTGCGCAAGGCCAGGCCCTTCCTTGCCGTGCGACGCTATCCAGATTTTGGCGTGGTTGTCGTGCAGCTCCACGTCGCGAATCCTGACGTAGAGGAGTTCCTGGGGACGGCGCAGGGAATCCAGCGAGAGGGCGAAGAACGCTTGCAGCCTCTTATCCGTGGAAAACGACTGGAGCAGCCGCTCAACGTCATCCAGGGAGAGCTTCTCGTTGCGCAGCTTCTCCTTGCTCCGGTCTATCTTCGAGGAGAGATGGCGCACGACGTAGGGCATGACCGTCTCATCGGGCCTGCCTTGCCCGTCCTTCTCGGGCAGCAGGGTGCGCCACAGGAACTTGAGGTCAACGATGAAGTCGCGCTTGGATTTCGCGGCGGGCAGGGTCGAGTGCGCGAAGCCCACGATGCGGTCAACGTCTTCGCGGGTGCATTGGGAAAGCTGCTTCTCGGTCGCGTAGCAGATAAGGAGCAGGGTGCGGAAAAGCCGTATGCGGCGCGTGTAGGAGAGGTCCCTTGCCTCGAAGACGGGCAGAAGCCGCGTGAAGTGCGCGACATTATCGGGATTCTTGCACCAGTACTTCCGCGTCCCGCGCCGCTCCCGCGCCGCTATCGGCACGGAAAGCCTTTCGATGCGCGCTACGTAGCGCTCATACTTCTCCCTGTTCCCGTAGATGTCGTCCTCTGCCATGGCATGCGCGGCCCGAGGCGGCCTTTATAAGCCTTGTAGCGCATTCGAAAGGCGGTATGGCTCTTTTCGCTGAACCTATCCGCCAGTCCGATGCTGCGCTTTTGGCTCTCCGACGACGCTACTCACGGGAAGGCGCATTGGAATGGAGGGATGGATGCGCCAGCCGTGAGGCAGGCCGCCAATCGGAGCCGCTTTCGTCACCTCCGACGGTGTAATGATGTTTGCACGACGGGAGATGAGCTTGATTAAATACTTTTCGCCCGCGCGTGTCCTGTGGCGTGCGCTTTCCATCCCGCGCGCTGGATCGAATCGAGGGTTCTGGGCTGATTGCTTCGCCTGCCTCCAAGGACGATGGCGGTGCGCTGGCGCGCTTCCTCATACTGCTTCCACCACTGCCGCAGCTCGGCCCTGAGCTTCGCCACGTCCTGCCAGCACGTGACCATCTCGCCGCGCATCTCCTGATTTAAGGCGTCCAGCTGCTTCTCCAGGCCGCTCCTGCGCTGCTCTATGGCCCTGCTGCCGCCCATCGGGAACCGGTAGAGCTCGAACAGCTTGCTCTTGAGGTAGCAGTAGTGCTGGCCGATGCGGTAGAGGACGTACTGCGAGAGCGTCACCCTCCCCGCTATCTCTTTTCCGATGTCGCCGAGGATGCCAGCCAGGCTGCGGGCCTTGCCCGTGAGCAGGTCTTCCAGCGCGTCGGGTTCGTTGCCGCCTGTCCTTGTCTGAGGAGCGAAAGCTACGGCGGGCGGCGAGTAGTCTATCAGGGCTTCCAGAGGTCCATAGAAACGCGGCGAGGGAGGGATTGGAGCAGGGGCTTGCCTGAGGCTTACAGGAACGGCACGTGCGGGGAGTTCTTTCTGGGTTTTGGCCCTGGCAGCGGCCCAAGAAGATGGCGGTGAATTTCCGTGATGCGCTGGTGCAGTTGGAATTCCTGGTTGAGGGCGACGTAGCGCACGAAGGCGGAGAGCGAGTTGAAGCCCTTGGCTTGCGTATTGGCCTTGATGCGCTCGTACTGCTCCCCGGTCAGGCGGACCTGGATCGTGCGGCTGTTGACCATGGCCCGATAAAAGATGGTTCCGGATTTAAGAATTGGGGCTCGTCGGGAGGCAAGGATGGCTCCCGCCGGCACCAAATCTATCATTGCAGGGCGCTTAAGAGGGGACGCTCGGCCGTGATAACATCCTGTGGATTCCGGATGCCATAATGAAGGGAATCACGACACGAGGCCCGCTCCCATGTACACGCAGTTTGAGAGCTTCCGCGCCATCCTCAACGTGATGGACGAGCAGAGGCGTCGCGAGCGGGAGCAAGTCCGTGCTATGCTGACCGCCGCTCCCACCCCCGTCCCCGTCGGCGCCGAAGTCCTCTGCGCCCTCTGCCAGCTGAACCCTGGCGATGCCCGTGACGTCCTGAGGGACCATCCCGGCTACGCGCTGTCGGAGAGGTTGGAGTCGTACGACACCGCCCGCGCCGTCTTTGAACGCTCTATTGCCGATCTTATCCGCGCCATTTCGGATTTCGAGAACCGCGCCCGCGACGCGTCGCTGTTCGACCGCGCCCGTAGGAAAGAAAAGGAGGATGCCAAGGCCCGCGTCCAGAAGGAATTGTTCGCGACGGCGAACGCCACCCATGCGCTTAAAGACCATTCTACGAACCGCCTCCAGAAGGAGATCCAGGTTCCACACTATGACGAGAAGCTTCGCGAGTGCTTTGGGGATGACGGCCTGCATGACTTCGTCATCGGGTTGCGCGCGATCATTCACCATGTCCAAATGGTCCAGCCTGGGTTGACTGTAACCCGGCACTTTGACGGTTCGGATAATGAGGTCTCATTTAGGCTCGACAAGGAGGCTCTGCTTCTTGTCGTTGATGGCCCCAAGAGCCGAATGCCCGTCGCAGGTCGCGAGTATCTAAGAAAGGCGCGCCAGGGACTCGATCTTCGCCATGTTTTTGAAGAATACGCGCGCCGGGCTAGTTCCTTCCACGCGTGGTTCCGCTCGGTTATCGATTCAGAGCCGCTGCCCGCGCTGCGCGATTATCAGCGGTGCATCAAGGAGATCACCAATACCGCAACGCGCGTATTTTGGCGGGCGATGCTCGGCAACTGGCTCAACTGGGCCAAGCCGCCCAACCCCCATGACCACCTTCCGCGCTTCCTCAGCCCTGAGCAGATCGAGGAAGCATACCGTTTGCCGATGAATTCCCACGAACAGGTGGATTACATCATCTCCATCGTTGACCGGTCAGGGGCGTGCGACGACGAACTGCGGGGGCTTTTCTACCAGCTTTTTGAGCGGGCCGAGCACCCCGCAGCCCCCACAAAAACGTAAGGGCCTAATCAGCACGATCCTTTAGCGCCGCTGGCACCAACCACGTGCGAAAGCGTTATAAAGCGGCGCGCCTTTTGCTTCCGCATGGTCAATCAGCGGACTTTGCGAGAGAAGGCCGTCGAAATCGTCAGGGCACGCGATCTTGTAAAGTGGCTGTTCGTCGTATTGCTGGGGCTGGGTGCAATCTCCGCCCTCTTTCAGGGGAAGTTCGTTGCCGCGCTCGCCGTGGGGTTCCTTGCGTACGTTTGGACCCCACACTTTGATGAATGGACCATAAGGGGCAGGGGAAAGAAGTATTCAGGATGGATGAAATTCTGGATTACGTGGGGGCTTCTGGCCATCCTCACGTTCGGTGGGTTTTACCGATAGGCATACGCCCCGGTCGCGGGATCACGGTAGAAAGTGTACGCCCCCTGCCTCGCCTGCGCCCTCGTCGGATAGAACGCCCGCACGTGGTCAAGAAGCTCGACCGTGCGCTCAAGGGACTCGTACGGCTTTGACCGGTCTATCGGCATCATCTGCGGGGGATGTCCGACGTGCTCATGGTGGTCGTCCCCGTGCAGCGAGTGGACCAGCCGTATGAATCGGGCGACTGCGGAAAGCTGGTCGCGTATCGCGTCAATGTCCTCCCGATAGAACACGCGGTAGGCCATGCCGCCTCCGAGGCAGAGAGCCTATAAATTCCTTTCGCCCGCCAATGTCCTGTGCGCCTACTGCCGCTCGCCCATGACCAAGTGCTCGTACGCCTTTTGCAGGACAAGCATCGCCTTGGGGATGTCGTTCACGCCGAAGCTGCTGCTGTGCTGAAAGCTCCCGCTCTTGTCCTTGAAGGTGCGCTGGAGCACCACGCTCTTGATGGCGATTTTGCCATCCGGGCTCTCGAACGCGTTGGTGAACACGCTCGCCGAGCAGCTGCCCGCCTGAAATCTCTTTTCCGGTTGTGCCATTCCTCATCGCCTCCGTTGTTTTTCAGTATTCCGACTTGAGCAGCACGACGCCCTCGACGCAGTAGAACTCGTACTGCGGCAGCTTGAAGTCCGTGTAGGGGATTTCCTGCCGCACCAGCGGCTCCAGGCCCGTGTCCTCGCGCATCTCCACCAGCGCCGAGCGGTCGGGCTTCACGTTGATGCCCCACAGCTGGAAGGGCACGTTATGGAATTGCGGCTGGTAGCTCTCCACCACGTCAATGAGCCAGTAGCAGTCGAGGCGCTCGCGCAGGTAATGGATGCCGTCCGTGAGGCGCAGCCGCCCAAAGCTTGAGCGGTGATACTGCGTCGTGCCCGTGAATTGCGCGAGTTCCGAAAGGATCTGTTGCGTCTCGTCCGTTGTGACCACCTCGCTCTCATCGCGGCCTTTCCCCTTAAATTCGTTGTAGTGCATCGCTCATCGCGGCGCGCGGGCGCCGGTGAAAAGGGCGGGAGGGGCAATCGCCCTCTCCTGCTCGCGCTGGTACTCGCGGAACAGCTGCTCGACCTCGCGCCAGAACAGCGCTCCGCTCTTGATGCCGCCGTACTGCCCGACGTGCCTGCGGTAGACGAGCTTCGTCGCCAGGCCAAAGGCGACCTTGCGGTCGCGCTCATCACCGATTTGGCGCGGGCCGCCCATCCGCCCGTTGAGCAGCTTCAGGTGCTCGATGACGCGGGACGCCTTTTCCCTGTCCTCTATCTTCGAGGCGTCCATCTTCAGCCCTGCCGCCGCCGCCAAGGCCGTGATGTACGCCTTCTGCCGCTCGCTGGGCGCGCCGCTCGCCGGCTGCCTCTCGTTTTGCTTCCTTCCTATCTGCTCCGTTGTTGCTTCGTTCATGCAAACCACCTCTGGTTTGTTTCTTCCCTGATGAGGAAGTATTTGCGCCTCTCGTAGAGCCGCTCCTTCAAGCCCTGGATAAGCCACGACGCTTCCATCATGCTCAGCAGTTCCGGATGCGGGATGGGGCAGCCCACGTGCTTTTTCAGCCACCTGATGTAGCCCAGCTGAAACTCGGTGATGGGGGAGCGCATCGCTATCCGCCTCCATACTTCCGGATGAGGTCCGCCCTCATCTCGCGCGCCTCATCCACCCCATTCTTCTGGAGGCAGCCGACGCAGGCCGCGTAGCACCCTTGCGGGCACTTCCACGGAGCGCGGCAACGCTCTATTTCATCCTCCATCTGGAATGCCGTGAGCCGCCTTGCGGGAACGCCGCGAAGCTTGCTTCCGCCGCCGGCCGAGTTTGTTTTTTCCATGGGGCAGCTCCTTGCTGGTCGCGCCGCCGATAAAGCTTGAGGGAGCGTTGAGGCATCCCGCAACGCGACCGACCCGGGAGCAGCGGAGCGTGGCGGAGGGGTAGGCTTTACGTGCGGGGCGACGAACCCCCGCCCGGAAAAAACGGACGGCCGGGCGTGAAAGCTTGCGAACGCAAGCAACGACACAAGGGAAGATGGAAGATGGTGCAATGGAAATTCGAGAAGCTCACCCGTGAAGAGCTATATGAGCTGGTCTGGTCTGAGCCGATGGTGAAGGCAGCCGCGCGTTATGGCATGTCGGACGTCAACCTTAAGAAAATCTGCCGCAAGCACGGCATCCCGGTGCCCGGACGGGGCTATTGGCGCAGGCGCGAGGTTGGCAGGAACGCCCCGAGAGTGCCGCTCCCTAAATCCGGCGACACGAGACCCATCCAGATACGGGTGCGCGAGAAACCACAGGAGGACGTGACCTGAGCCCCAACTTTCATCCACCTAAAAGTAGAGTCCGTTCCGCATTTGAGCCTATTGGGCTCGGTGGCGCAACG
>Ga0326597_10007853_pt1 | contig 14452 bp, 10 predicted proteins | sample RVTome_12_FD_203789 | JGI IMG/M metagenome (GOLD analysis project Ga0326597, IMG submission 203789) | Soil microbial communities from uranium-contaminated site in the Upper Colorado River Basin, Wyoming, United States - RVT100D185 | ecosystem: Environmental > Terrestrial > Soil > Contaminated >... | reverse complement strand
GCTCGGCCCGCCGGCGCGCGTCGTAACGGAAGGAGATTTCGTACACGGCACACAATTGCTTCGACTTCGGTTGGGTGATTCCTCGGACGGCTCCTCGTCCGTGCCGCCGGAGTCCGAGCACCGCATGCGCTCTCGAGACGCATCCCGCGAGACACCGGCAGACCGGGCGGCGCGCAGAGCGCCAAGAAACAACTCCTCTAAGGACGTGCGCTTCGCGTCCTGCCGCCTCGGTTGCCTGTCTTCCGGAAACGGCACGTAGAGCACCGACCACCCGATTTCGACCCTCGTTCCCCACCCCACCCGCTCCTGAACCTCGCAGAAAAAATGATTTTTCCCGTCCTATCCCGGTCTCGACGCCCCCTTTACCAGTGCACGACGCGACCCATCACATTCAGCGGGGCCAGCAAGGCCATCCGGGATGAGACCTTAGGGAGCGGGTGGGGCCTCGGGCCCCACCCATTTTTCATTCGCCGCCGTCAGGAGAACAGATCGTCAAACGGGTTCGTCGGCTTCTCCTCCGGATTCTCCTTGGCCCGCTTCTGGGCCTCCTCGAAGGCCCGCTCCAGCCGCTCCTTCTGGCGCTCCACTCCCCGCACCGCGTCGCTGAAGGTGTCGTCCCCCGACTTTTCGCGCTCCTTCAGGCGGTCCATCGCCTGGTCGAACTTCTTGGGGTCGACCTTCTTCTTCTTCTCGCGGCTCTCCGTCCGCCGGCCGTGGCGCAGGACCTCGCCGGTCTCCAGATCGAGCACGATCCAGCCGTCGCACTCCGGGCAGGTGATCTCGAATTCGCGCAGCATGGTCGGCCTCCAGCATCCGGATGCTTCCGGCTCCCGCCGATGGTACGCGAGCACTGGTGGCGATGACAAGACGGCTCTGGTAGGACGTGTTCTGCGCCGAACCGACCCGTGTCCGGCCCCGTTGACCCTCGCTGGAGCACCCCCCATTGACCCATCCCGCTCGCCGCCGGTTGACCGTTCGACCCAGCAAGGCCCGACTCGTCTTCTGGGCGGTCTGCCTGGCGATCATCGGTGTTCTCGCCTTCAAGGCGTGGGAGGCGCCAATGGCCACCACCGGCAAGGCGCCCGATGAGGGCGCCGCGGAGCGGCCGGACCGAGGCGGCGTCCAGGTGCCGCCCGAGGCGGGCCTTCCCGCCGGGCCGCCCGCCGTCCGGTTCGGCGTGCTGACCCGCGCCGCGCACGTGGTCGGGCTTTCCGGCCTGCACATGAACCTCTATGCAGCGGCCGCCCAGTCCGAGGGTTGGCTCGAAGCGCGGCTGTTCGAGCGGCCCGCGGCGCTCGTCGAGGCGATGGAACAGGGCCAGCTCGACCTGGCCCTGCTGCCGCTGCGCGACGCCTTGCAGATCTACCTGAAGTTGGGTGAACAGGCGCCGCGGGTGGTCGCCGGCGCCGCGCTCGGCGACGAGATGTACCTGCTGCGCAAGGACGTCCTCGAGTTCGACTTCAACAACTTGCGGCCGGTGCGGGTGACCGTGCTGGAAACGCCCGCGCTCGACATCCGCCGGGCGCTCAAGCTCGATTCCGGCGCGGCGCCGTCCGTCAGCCTGCGCAAGCCGGATGATCTGCGACAGGCGCTGGCATCACGGGAAGTCGATCTGGCGCTCGCGCCCGAACCGCTCGCCTCGATCGTCGCGGCGCTGTCCGGCTCGCGCGTGGTTCGCCCCGGCGAAACGGAGGGCGGCGAGCTTTTGGGCGGCGCGGTCCTGGTCGCCTCGGCGGCCTTTCTGCGTGAGCATGAGCCGTTGCTGAATCGCCTCGTCATGGCGCATGTCGTCTCGGCGACGACGGTAGCGAACGACCTCGACACGGCCGCCCGGCGGGCGATCGAATTCATCGGGAAGGCCGGCCTGGAGGCGCCCGCGTTGATGTTCTGGCGGCAGGGCCTGCCGCGCCTCCACTTCCAGTCGGAGCTGCCGGTCGAAGAGCTGGCGGCGTTGCTGGAGGTGGCCCGGAACCAGGGGCTGCCGGGCTCCGAACGGGAGCTCGAGGGCCTCTTGGCTCCGGCCATCCTGGAGAGCGTCCTCCGGGAACTCGAAGAGGGCGACACCGAGCAGGACGAGAAGTAGGAGCCGCGCGTTGAATCTCGACCCTCGCCCCGAAACGGGATCGGGCTTCCCGTTGTTGGAAAGCGCCGGCCGTGGGTCTCCGGTGACAGCGCTCGCCTATCTCGGCGCGGCCGGCGGCCAACTCCTGTTCTTGAAGGAGCTTTCGTCCTGGCTCGAACCCGGCGCGTTCGGCGCCGTGCTCGGCTCGACCGCGTTGATGCTCGGCCTGAGCCTGCTGGCCGCCGCGTTGCGGGCAGCCAGCGCGGCCTCGTCCGCCGCCGCCCTGCAGCGGAACGAGGGCACCGACCTGGCCCGCTTCGACCGCCGCCTGCTGCTGGCCGGCGGGCTCGCGGTCGTGCTGGCGGTCGCGTTCTACGGGTCACCGCTGGCCGGATGGCTGCGCCTGCCCTCACGCCTGTTCGCGGGCTGGCAACCGCTCCTGGCGGGCGCCTCGGTGTTGCTCGGCCTGGCGGGTGGATCCCTGCTCGGCAGCGGAAGGGAGCGCCGATACGCCCTGCTGTTGCTGATCGACCCCTGGCTGCGCTGCGGCGCTTTCGCCCTGTTCAACGGGCTCGGCCTCGGCCGGGACGGCAGCGGCCCGCTGGCGGCGATCTTCATCGGGCTCTCGGTCTCGATCGTGTTCGCGCGGCTTGCGCTCCCCGGCCGGGCCCGCGACGCGAAGCTGCCCTCCCGCCGGAGCGGACATGCGGTGCAGCTCGCCCGGCCCACGGCGCTGCTCGCCTTGCTGTCGTGCGGCCTGCTGCTGTTTTTGGACGTGGCGTTGGTGCGCCACTTCCTGGAGCCCGGCGAGGCCGCCCGCTTCGCGGCCGTGGCGGTGGCCAGCCGTTTTCTGATCCTGCTGCCGATTCCGCTGGCGCTCTTGCTCGTGCCGCTGGTCCGGCTGCGAATCCAGCGCCGGGAGCCGACCCTGCCGGCGTTCTTGCGCACCCTGGGATCGATGTCAATCGTCCTGTTGCTGGGTCTGCTTGCGGTCAACGAGTTCGGCGGCCGGCTGCTGGCGTTCTTCCTGGACGGCGATCGATACGGCGATCTGCGCTCCGAGTACATCCGCTACGCGCTGGCGGCCGCGGTGCACGCCCTCTCCGCGCTGCTCGTGTTCTACGGCATCGCGCTCGATCGGGTCTCGCTGGCGCTGTTGCCCGGGACGATGCTGGTGATCGAGGTCGGCCTGCTGCTCGAACGCGGCCGGGACCTCCTCGACTGCATCACCGTGATCCAGACCATGGCTTTGGCGCAGCTCGGAGCCTTGATCGTGGTCGTGCTGCTTCCCCTGGTCTGGAGCCGGCGGTCAACCGGATAGGAAATCGGTCCGGTTGAACTCGATCAGCTCGAACCGGTCGCCCTCGCGGCGGACCTCGCTGAGCGCCCCCAGATCCATGTCGTAGGGCCCGTCGACACCGAGGAAGCACTGCAGCAGGTGGCGGATCACGCCCCGATGGAGCGCGAACAGCACGCATTCGCCGAAGACCCGCTCGGAAGGCGGCGAGAGCAGCGTGAAGGCCTGGCGGATCCGTTCACAGAACGAAGCTCGCGACTCGCCGCCCGGAAACTGGAAGTCGCCCCCGGCCTCGCGCCAGGCGCGGTAGCGCTCGGGATCGCGCTGCTCGATCTCGCTGACGGTCAGCCCCTCCCAGTCGCCGAAGTCGATCTCGTCCAGGGTCGCGATCACGTGTCGCTCGACGGGCCGCTCACAAAGCGCCAGCCGGCCGCACTCGAGGCTGCGACTCATCGTGCTGGTGACCAGATCGGTGACCGGAACGCCCTCGAGGATCCGGGCCGCGGCCCGAGCCTGGGAACGGCCCAGCTCGGAGAGCGGCACGTCGGTTCGACCCCAATAGCGGATGCTCGACTGAAGGGCGGTCTCCCCGTGGCGCAGGAACAGCAATCGTCGCATGTCCGGATCAGCTCTCCGCGTGGAGGGCCGGCCAGGCGGCCTGGTCCGCCGGAGACACGATGAGGCTCGAGAGCGACTCGAGCCGGGCCTGACGGCGTTGGTCGAGGATCGGCGCCGTGGCGGCGAAGGCGAGGAACAGCAGGATCGCGAAGACCAGGTAGAAGCTCGAGAGCCTGCGGCTGATCGCGCCGAGCGTCAGGTAGCGCCGCTGCCCCAGAGGCAAAAGATGCTGCAGGGCGATCACCGCGCAGGACACCAACGGCATCAGGAAGATCGCCGGAGGGGGCTCTGCCAGAACGTTGAGAAAATGAGCCACCCCTCCAACCCGCTCGAAGGGAAACAACCCGCGCGAGCCGAGGTACAGCAGCAAACCGACGGGGGTCAGCGCGGCGATCACGAAGATCCCGGGCGAGGAAGGAACGGGAACCTGGCGCCGGCGCGCCCTCACCGCCGCCGGGGACAGCAGCAGGACGATCAACAGGCTCAACGCGATCCAGGGAACGAACAGCGCGTGCGCCGCCGTGGCCTGGATCGCCCGGCCGGAATCGGGAGTGCTGCGTCCGCTGCGTCCGATGCTTCCGATGCTTCCGGGGCCGGCGCCCGAGGGACTCAGGAGTTCTTGCACGAGCACGCGATCCGAATCGAGCAGCGCGGCTCCGTGGGTGAAACCGGCCGAGACGAGCTGCTGGCGCAGTTGTTCTCCGCCGAAACCGGGCTCGACGCCCCGCGGGATCGGCGAACCGTCCACCGTCCGGGTTCCGCCCACCGCCTGCAGGTAGGTTCCCTCGGCCGACACGGCTTGCTGGCCGTCCAGGGAGAGCAGCGCGGTCTCCAGGAGCCGCACCCCGAGCGTGTGCACCGCCAGGAACGTCTCCATCCAGAGCTCCGGGCGCAGCTCGGCCGCCCCCGTGTCCAGCGCGCCCAGCTGTTGGGCGACGTCATCCAGCAGTTCCCCGGGCCCAAGCCCTTGACCGGAATAGACATCGTCGATCAGGAACTCGCGAGCCTCGAGATCGGGCAGCCCGCGCGCCCTGAGGAACGCGTAGGCGCTCGCGCTTCGCTGGCGCAGCATGGAATCGGAGCACGGCATCCGCGCGGCCCGCAGCAGCGCGTCCCGAGCCTCCTCGTGGCGCCCTTCGGACAGTGCAGTCTCGCAGGCGAACAGCTCGAAAAAGCCGTTGCTCGGAGCCTGACTCCGGGCCAGCCGCAGGACATCCCGCACCAACACGGTCTCGATCGCTTCCTGATCCTCGCCCAGTCGGCCGAGCACCGCCCGATGAGCCCTGAGCGTATCGACCACCAGGGCCACCGCCGCCGGTTCGTAGGCCAGCTCGATGGCCACGTCCAACAGGACCTCGAAGTGACGATTGAACGCCTCGCCCTCATAGGAGTCGCCCGCGAGCATCGCCGCCACCCGGTACAGCTCCGCCGCGCCCAACCGCTCGAGGTCGGGCCGGTCGGGATCGAGCGCTGCCTCGCGGAAATCGTCCAGGTACGCGGACAGCCCGGCGGGTTCCTCGAACCGGTAGACCATCACGCCCGTGGGACCATGCGGGAGGAAGCGGCGCGCCGCCTCGCGAAGCAGCTCGACACGGCGGCCGTCCAGCGCGAACAGCACGCCGATCACCGCCAGAACGAGCACGAGCGTCCAGTTCTTCAAATCGATTCTCGCAGCCTTGGCGACCTCGCAAACGGGATCCGTCCTGTGGAGCATGGTAGCGCATCCCGCCGCGCATGGTGCATTGACCTCTTTCCGATTCCCGGGTACAAGCCACGGGTTGGCCCGTTCCAGGGGATTTCATGCTCAGCTCGCGATCCACGAAAGCAGGCTTGTTGCTGGGCGCCCTGGCGGGAGTGGCTGCGTCCCAGATCGCCGGCGCCGGGTGGGTTCGGCGGGTGGAATTCATGGCTTACGATCGGCTCTCGGCGCTTTGCGCCGAGCCGGCCCTGGCCGCGTCCTCGCGCGTCCAGCTCGTGCTGATGGATGCCGGGGACCCGGCCGATCCGATCGCGCCGCCCCGCAGCCGGTGGGGAGAGCTGATCGAGCTCCTGGCCCGCCGCCGGCCCAAGGCGATCGTGCTCGATCTGCTGATGGCCGATCCCTCGCCTCACGGCGAACCGGACGACCGGTCCCTGGCGGCGCGGCTTCTGTCCGCCGGCCGGGTGATTCTCCCGGCGGGCAACGGCCGGCACCCGGTTCTGGCCGCCGGCGGCAGCGGCATTCCTGCCGGCAGCGCGGTGCCGGTGTACGGCCGCACCGAGTTCCTCCAAGGCGTCGCGTCGCTGCTCCTGCCGGAGCGCCGGTTGGTCGAGGCCGCACTGCGCGTCGGAGTGGCCTCGATCCGACCCGATGGCACAGGCGGGCAGGTCGTGCGCCGGGTTCCGGTGGCCTTCGCCGTGGCCGGGGAGTTCGTCCCCTCGTTGCCGGTGGCGGCGGTGATGACCGCGTTCGACGAGTCCTCGCTGAACATCGCCGGCGCGGGCCGCCTGCTGCAGGGCTTCGCCGGTCTGGACCTTCCGTTGGATCCGGAGGCCAACCTGCTGCTGAACTTTCGAGGCCCGCGCGGGTCGTTTCGGGCGATCAGCGCCGCGAGCCTGAGCGCGGCGATGCTCGATCCAGGGAGCGCGCGGCGCGCGCTGAGGCGGATCAAGCCGCGGGACATCCTGGTGCTGGGCCTGAACCCGTCCGGCAGCCCCGGCCGAGAAGATGAACATGCCACCCCCACCGATCCGGCCATGCCCGGGCCGGAAGTGCTGGCCACCGCGATCGACAACCTGATCCGCGGCGACGTCCGCCGGATGGCCGCGCCCGCGCTGCTGCGCCTGCTTCCGGTGCTCTTCGGCTGCGCCGTCGGATTCCTGCTCACGTTCAGCCGCCGGCGGCTCGGTCGGCTGCTCGCCGCCGCCCTGCTGCCGCTGTATCTCGCCGGCGCGGCCTGGCTGTTCCGTGAGGGATTCGTGCTGGAGTTCGTCACGCCTCCGCTCTCGGGCCTGCTGGCCGTGCTGGCCGTGGTCTGCCTGACCCGGAAACCGGAAGAAGCGGAGCAGGCGGCCGCGTGAGATCCGGTCCGCGGCCTTGGCCGCCCTTCACTCGGCGGCCCGCAATCCGTACCTTTCCTGCCCATGCCAAGGCTCCACGTTCCACGTCTCGAGGTCTTTGCGAACCGCGAGGAGGCGGCGGCCGCGGCCGCGGACCGGATCGCCCGGGTGATCGCGCGGCCCGCGGTGCTCGGTCTGGCCACCGGCCGCACGCTGATCCCGGTCTACGAGCAACTCACCCGCCGCCATGCCGCCGGCTTGTCGTTCGCCGCGGCCACCACCTTCAACCTGGACGAGTACTGGCCGATCGCTCCCGAGCATCCCGGCAGCTTCCACGCCTACATGCAGAGGCACCTGTTCGACCACGTGGACCTCGCTGCTTGCCGCCGCCGGCTTCCCGGCGGCCTGGCGGAGGAAGCGGAGATCGCCACGGCCTGCCGTGACTACGAGCGCGCGATCCAGGAGCAGGGCGGCATCGATCTCCAACTGCTGGGCCTGGGGCGCAACGGCCACATCGGTTTCAACGAACCGGGCTCGGCGCACGACAGCCGCACGCGCCGGGTCGAACTGCATCAGAGCACGCGCGAGGACAACGCGCGGGACTTCCCCGGCGAGGCCGCGCCCCGGTACGCGATCACCATGGGGATCGGCACGATTCTGGAGGCGCGGCAGATCCTGCTCCTGGCCTTCGGCTCGAGCAAGGCGTCCGCCCTGGCGCGGCTCTTGGCCGGACCGGTCTCCCTGGAGCTGCCCGCGTCGGCGCTCCTCGCGCATGGGCAGGTGACCATCTTCGCCGATCCGGAGGCCGCTCGAAATCTCGCCGAGCCGTCATGAGCGGGCCGCTCCCCGTGCTGCTCGATTCGAACTTCGGCGCTCTCGACTGGGGCGTGGTCGCCGTGTACTTCGTGCTGACCACGCTCCTGGGCGCGCGGCTCGCGGGCCGGCAGGCGAATCTGCGCGACTTCTTCCTGGGCGGGCGCAAGCTGCCCTGGTACGCGGTGGCCGGATCGATCGTGGCCACCGAACTCTCCGCGGTCACGTTCGTGGCCGCGCCGAGCATGGTGTTCAATCCGGGCGGCGATCTCACCTACCTCCAGATCGCGCTGTTCAGCGCGTTCCTCGCCCGGCTGATCGTCGGCTACCTGTTGATTCCGGCCTACTACCGGCGGGAGATCTACTCGCCCTACGAATACATGGGGAATCGGCTCGGAGCGCCGGTGCGTTCGATGACCAGCGCCCTGTTCGCGCTCGGCGGCATCCTGGCCCAATCGGCCCGCGTCTACGTGACGGCGGTCGTGCTGGAACTCATCCTGGACGAATCGCTGTTCGGTCCGCTCGAGGCCGCGACCGGGATCTCCGGCCTGGTCCTTGCGGTCTGGATGATCGGAATGGTGGCGGTGCTCTGGACGCTCCTGGGCGGGATCGCCACCGTGATCTGGACCGACGTGATGCTCTTCCTGGTGTTCGTGATCGGAGCGGTGACCGCGCTCCTGGTGGTGACCGCCCATCTCGAGGGCGGCTTCGGCGAGCTGTTCCGCGTGGGACTCGACGCCGGGAAGCTGCACCTGCTCGACTTCGATCGCGATCCGACCAAGGCCTACACGGTCTGGACCGCGTCGATCGCCGCCACGATCGGCATGGTCGCGGTCTACGGCACGGACCAGATGATGGCCCAGCGGATCTTCTGTTGCCGGAACGAGCGTCAGGCCCGCAGGGCCATGATCAGCAGCATCCTTGGCCAGGCCGTCACGGTCCTGGTCATGCTCGTGGGCGTCGGCCTGTTCGCGTACTACTCGCGCTATCCGCTCACGGGCTCCGACCTGGAGCTCTACCAGGGGAACACGGAGCGCATCTTCCCGCTGTTCATCATCAACGTGATCCCGGAGGGCCTGACCGGTCTGATCATCGCCGGTATCTTCGCCGCGGCGATCTCCTCGCTCGACTCGATCCTCTCCGCGCTCAGCCAGACGACCATGGCCTCCGTCTATCTCCCGCTGCGCCGGAGGAGGCTTGGCCAGCGGGGCGCCGGAACCCCCGCCACGGTCGAGGGGCCCGGCGAGGAACGGAGGCAGGTTCGCGCCAGCCGGATGCTGGTGATCTTCTGGGGCGCGGTGCTCTGCCTGGCGGCCCAGTTCATCGACCTGGTGACCCGCCACTTCGCTTCGCTGCTCGACCTCGCGCTGGCCATGGCCGGCTACACCAGCGGCGGCCTGCTGGCCGGCTTTCTGCTGGCGTTCCTGCCGCTTCGGATCAACGGCTACGGATTCCTCTTCAGCGCCCCGCTTTCGGTCCTGATGGTGTTCTCGCTGAAGTGGCACCATGATCCCTTTCCCTGGACCACCTGGGTGGTTGCCGCGGGCGGGTCGCTGCTGCTGTTCTCCTGGATCGCGGCGGCCCGGCGGCGCGAGCGGCCGGTCGAACGGTTCGGCTGGAAGCTGGCCGTGCTCGCCGCGGGCCTCGCGCTCGCGCTCTGGATCAACGTGATGGGCACCTTCCTACGACTGAACGAAGCCGGCGAGGCGGTGCCGGTGAGCATCGCCTGGCCCTGGTTCGCTCCGGTCGGATGCCTGACGGCGTTCCTGCTGGGCTGGGCGCTGGCCGACCGCAAGCTGGAGAACGCATGAAGCGAACGCTCGGTGGGTGTCTCGCGTTGGCCATCCTGTCGCTCGGTTCCGGCTGTCGCACCGGGCCGGCGCCGCGCTCCTCTGCAATCCGCGCGATCTGGGTCACGCGCTTCGACTATCGCGACGCGGACGACGTCCGCTCGATCCTGGAGGCCTGCGCCGGCGGCGGCTTCAACACGGTGATGTTCCAGGTGCGGGGGAACGGCACCGCGTTCTATCACTCGAAGCTCGAGCCGTTCGCCGAGGAACTCGGCGGCGGCGACCCGACCTTTGATCCATTGCAACTGGCCTGCGCCGAGGCCCGCCGGCTGGGCCTCGAGCTGCATGCCTGGATCAACGTCTATCCGTCCTGGCGCGGCCTCGAGCCGCCGGTCGATCACGGCCAGCTCTACCTTTCACATCCCGAATGGCACTGGTTCGATTCCCGGGGACGGCGCCAGCCGCTGGTGGAGAATTTCTACACCAGCTTGAATCCCTGCCTGCCGGAAGTGCGCGCCTACCTGCTCGAGATCGTCCGGGAGCTGGTTTCCAACTACGACCTGGACGGGCTGCACCTCGACTACCTGCGCTTCGTCGACGATCTGGTTCCGGAGGAAGTCGATTACCCCCGCGATGCGCGGACGCTTTCACTCTACCGGGCGGCCGGCGGCTTGGAGCCGGACGAGGACCCGGTGAGCTGGAAGCGCTGGCGCGCGGAGCAGGTCACCGAACTCCTTCGCTCGATCCGCGAGCTGACGCGCGAGATCGCCCCCGGCGTCCTACTCTCGGCCGCGGTCGGGTCGGAGCCGGACGGTCCCCTCGGCCGCCACCTGCGCGACTCGAGACGGTGGGCCGAAGAGGGCCTGCTGGACGCGCTGTTCCCCATGAACTACACGAATGACGCCGGCCAGTTCGCGCGCCGCGCCGAGGCCTGGAGCCGCGTCGAGACCCGCGCGCTGATCGTGACCGGCATCATGCTCAACCCGGCCGACCGCTCGCTGAACACGACCCTGGCGCAAATCCGGGATTCGATGGGAAAGTCGCCCCACGTCTGCGTGTTCGACTATTCCTATCTCTTCGGGCCGCAGGGCCAGCCGCGGCGCGCCGCCCTGCTCGCCGCGCTCCGAAGCTTGCACAACGGGCCCGATTCCTGATCGGATAGGCTCAAGTTCGAGACCCGAGGGTCCGATCAGAATTCGGGCGGTGACGGCACCGCGTTTGCGCGGAGCCTGGGCCGTCGGAGGATGAGATGAGCGATTCCGAAAAGCAGGATCATGCCAGGCAACGCGAAGAGGCCCTCGAGGTCGCCGAGGCGGCCCGCGAAACCGAGTGGGCGCACCAGAGCTTCGCCGGCGGAGTCTTCGTGGGCGACTGGAATCCCGCGCTGGTCTTTCCGTTTCCGGAGCAGCCGGAGGCGGACCGCCGGATCGGCGATGAGTTTTCTGAGCGGATCGAGGAGTATCTGCTGGAATCCCTCGACCCGGACGAGGTGGACGCCACCGGTGAAATGCCCGAGCAGGTCATCCGGGGACTGGTCGAGCTGGGCGCCTTCGCCCTGAAGATTCCGGCCGAATACGGCGGGCGCGGCTTCACCCAGACGAACTACAACCGGGTGGTCTCGCGGGTCGCCACCTACTGCGCCAGCACGGCGGTCTGGCTCTCGGCCCACCAGAGCATCGGCGTGCCCACCCCGCTCAAGCTGTTCGGCACCGAGGAACAGAAACGGCGCTTCTTTCCCCGGCTGACCAAGGGTGAGCTGTCCGCGTTCGCGCTCACCGAGCTGAACGTGGGCTCCGATCCGGCGCAGATGGAGACCAGCGCCGAGCCGGCGCCGGACGGGAAGGGCTGGATCCTGAACGGCAAGAAGCTCTGGTGCACCAACGGACCGGTCGCCGATCTCCTGGTGGTCATGGCGCGCACGCCGTCGAAGATGGAGGGTGGCAAGGAGCGCAAACAGATCACGGCCTTCATCGTCGAGGGCAAGGCGCCCGGACTCACGGTCGAACATCGCTGCCAGTTCATGGGGCTGCGGGCGATCCAGAACGGCCTGTTGAAATTCGAGAACGTGCGCGTGCCGGAGGAGAACATCCTCTGGGGCGTCGGCAAGGGGTTGAAGCTGGCCCTGATCACGCTCAACTCGGGGCGCTTGACGCTGCCCGGCTGCTGCTCGGGCACCGCGCGGCTGTGCCTTTCGATCGCGAGAAAGTGGGCCGGCCAGAGGGTCCAGTGGGGCGCCCCGATCGGCCGCCACGAGGCGATCGCCGAGAAGCTCGCCTTCATCGCCTCGCACTCGTTCGCGATGGACGCGATCACCGACTACTCGACCGGACTGATCGATCAGGGCGGCGCCGACGTGCGCATCGAGGCCGCCATGGCCAAGCTGTTCTGCTCCGAGACGCTCTGGCGGATCGTGAACGACACGGTGCAGATCCGGGGAGGACGCGGCTACGAGTCGGCCGCCTCGCTCGAGGGCCGCGGCGAGCCGCCGATTCCGATGGAGCGCATCCTGCGCGACTCGAGGATCAACACGATCGTCGAGGGCACCAGCGAGATCATGCACCTGTTCCTCGCGCGCGAGGCGCTCGATCCGCACCTGCGCCGGGCCGGGGCGTTGTTCTTGAAGCGGCTCACGTTCGGACAGAAGCTGAAGATCGTGCTGGATTGCGTCCGGTTCTATCCGGTCTGGCTGACCCGGCAGTACCTGCCGGGCGGGCGATCGCTGCCGGAAGGCGCGCCGGCCGAGCTGCGCGCGCACCTGCGGTTCGTGCGGTCGCGGTCGAGGCGGCTGGCCCGCGGGACGTTCCTGAAGATGCTCCGGAACGGGGCCGGCCTGGAGCGCCGCGAACTGCTCCTGAACCGGCTGGTCGATATCGGCGTGGAGTTGACGGTGATGACCTGCGCATGCGCCCGCGCGGCCTCCTTGCTCGAGCGAACTCCCGGCGACCGCTCGCCGGTCGAGCTGGCCGACATGTTCTGCAGGCTGTCCCGCCGCCGGGTGGATCAGTACTTCGGGGGCGTCTCGAGCAACGACGACCGGAGCGTGCGTGGAGTGGCCAAGGGAGTGCTGGACGGACGATATACCTGGATGGAAACCGGTTTCATCGCTCCGGCCGCTTCCGATCTTCCCGCCTCCGACGCCGCAGAAAGAGACCGCCAGAGCCCCGCCCAGGTCCGCTAGACGGCGAGTCATCGGCACCGCGGAGATCGGCCGCGAGGGGCCGGCTTTGCGTCGCACGGTTTCTCGACGGGCTGCCAGGATTCGGCTCCGCGCGACAGCCGGGAGTTGACAGGGCGCCGGAAGTCAGCAAGATCCGGCCCTGGATCCCGCGCCGACCCCCCCCCGTCGCCCCGACTCAGGAGAGCTCCTGCATGAAGCTGACTGTCCGGCTCTGCGCCCTGTTGCTGCTGTCCCTCACCATGACAACGGGGCTCCTGGCCCAGGACCAGACGCCGGCGATGGGAGCCGCTCCGGCCGATCAGGAGGAGCAGGCGGTTCCGGCGGCGTCTGCCGAGCCGGGCTTCCAGGAGTGGCTCGACGAGAAATTCGGCGTCGCCGTGACGTGGTGTGCCAAGGTCCCGTTCTTCAATCTGACCAGCCTGATCGGGGCCGACGAGCCGCACCTGGACGCAAACGGCGCGCCGATCCAGAGTCCCAAGCGCGAGAACGTGATCACCACCCTGCCGCTGGTGGTGGTCTGGCTGGTGGTCGCCGCGGTGTTCTTCACGTTGAGCTTCCGATTCGTCAACTTCCGCATGTTCGCTCACGCGGTGCAGATCATCCGGGGCCGCTACGACAATCCGGACGACGCCGGCGAGGTGACCCACTTCCAGGCCTTCACCGCGGCGCTTTCGGCCACGGTCGGACTCGGCAACATCGCGGGAGTGGCGATCGCCGTCTCGGTGGGCGGGCCGGGCGCCACGATCTGGATGATCGCGGCCGGCTTCCTGGGCATGACGCTCAAGTTCACCGAGTGCAGCCTGGGCCAGAAGTATCGCAAGATCGACGACCATGGGCGGGTCTCGGGCGGACCGATGCACTATCTCCGGGACGGCCTGAAGGAAAAGGGCTGGGCCGGGCTGGGCGTGGTGCTCTCGATCATGTTCATGATCTTCTGCATCGGCGGTTCGCTGGCCGGCGGCAACTCCTTCCAGGTCAACCAGTCGCTCAACATCCTGCAGTCCCAGGTTCCGTTCTTCGACGACTACGACTGGGTCTACGGCCTGATCATGGCCACCCTGGTCGGCATCGTGATCATCGGCGGCATCAAGCGCATCGCCCAGACGGCCGAGAAGATCGTGCCGGCCATGTGCATCATCTACGTGCTGGCCTCGCTGACCATCCTGATCACGAACATCGGGCACATCGGACCGGCCTTCAACGCGATGTTCTCGTCGGCGTTCACCGGCGAGGCGGTCTACGGCGGCGCGCTGGGCGCGCTGATCGTGGGCTTCCAGCGGGCCGCGTTCAGCAACGAGGCGGGCGTCGGCTCGGCGGCGATCGCCCACGCGGCGGCCAGGACCGAGTATCCCGTCCGGGAGGGCATGGTCGCGCTGATGGGCCCGTTCATCGACACCGTGCTGATCTGCACCATGACCGCGCTGGTGATGGTGATCACCGGCGTCTACGACTTCACCGATCCGCGGTACGCCCAGATGATCGCCGAGGAGAAAGGCGCCGAGCTGACCAAGGAGGCGTTCTCCACGGTCCCGTATCTGGCCGGCTGGTTCCCCTGGGTGCTGATGTGCGCGGTGGTCCTGTTCGCCTTCTCGACCATGATCTCGTGGTCGTATTACGGTGAACGCTGCTGGACCCACCTGTTCGGCCAGCGCTCG